>Ga0307373_10013182_pt1 | contig 11598 bp, 14 predicted proteins | sample OX2MG_FD_202534 | JGI IMG/M metagenome (GOLD analysis project Ga0307373, IMG submission 202534) | Soil microbial communities from Risofladan, Vaasa, Finland - OX-2 | ecosystem: Environmental > Terrestrial > Soil > Coastal area > Acid sulfate soil | place: Finland: Risofladan, Vaasa | collected... | reverse complement strand
GCCGCTGCGGGTGCGACGCTCATTGCCTGCGGTATCGGTGCAGCCGGAGGCGCCGCCGGTGCTGCGCTGGCAGGCCGGCAGGGTATATGCGGTTTGCGGCGATGGCGCGCTGCAATTGCTGCAATTCGAGCTGGACGGGCGCATTGACAGTCCGGAAGGCTTCCACCGCGCCTTCGGCACGCGCGCGCTGGCCCTCACACCGGTCATGGAGTCACCGTGAGAAATATCCTCATCCTCGGCATCAACGGCTTCATCGGCCACCATCTGTCCCAACGCATTCTCGATAGCACCGATTGGCGCATCTACGGCATGGACATGTACAGCGAGCGCATCGCGGCGCTGCTGGCCAATCCCAGGCTGCAGTACTTCGAGGGTGACATCACCATCAACCGCGAGTGGATCGAATATCACGTCAAGAAGTGCGATGTGGTGCTGCCGCTGGTGGCGATCGCGACGCCGGCAACCTATGTGAGCGAGCCGCTGCGTGTGTTCGAGCTCGACTTCGAGGCCAACCTGTCGATCGTGCGTCTGTGCATCAAGCATCGCAAACGCGTGCTGTTCCCGTCGACCTCCGAGGTCTACGGCATGTGCCGCGATGCGCAGTTCGACTCCGCTCGCTCCGAGCTGGTGTACGGCCCGATCGACAAGCCGCGCTGGATCTATGCCTGCTCCAAGCAGCTGCTCGATCGCGTGATCCATGCCTACGGCTTGCGGGGCGAGCTCGACTACACGCTGTTCCGGCCGTTCAACTGGATCGGTCCGGGGCTGGACAACGTGCATGCCGCCAAGGAGGGCAGCTCGCGCGTGATCACGCAGTTTCTCGGGCACATCGTGCGCGGCGAGGATGTGCACCTGGTGGACGGCGGGCGCCAGCGGCGCTGCTTCACCGCGATCAGCGACGGTATCGACGCGCTGATGAAGATCATCGACAACGCCGACGGCCGCGCCAGCCACAAGATCTACAACATCGGCAATCCCGCCAACAACCTGTCGGTGCGCGAGCTCGCCGTGGAGATGCTGCGCATCGCCGCGGAGTATCCCGAGTACCGCGCCAATGCCGCCAAGGTGCGGCTGCTCGATACCAGCGCCGCCGAGTACTATGGCAGCGGCTACCAGGATATCGACAACCGCGTGCCGAAGATCGACAACACCTGCGAGGAGCTGGACTGGTCACCGCGTGTGTCGATGCAGCAGGCGCTGCAGCAGGTCTTCCAGGCCTATCGCGGCGAGATCGCCGTCGCCGGCGCGCTGCTCGAGCAGGAGCCGCGGCCCTGAGCGGCGCGCGCGCCAACGGCCCCGCCGCGCGCGCCCAGCGCGCCTGACAGATGAGCCGCGCCGCCGACGCGCCGGCCGCCCCGCCGCGCCTGGCGCTGAAGATCGACGTCGATACGCTGCGCGGCACGCGTGAGGGCGTGCCGGCGTTGCTCGCGATGCTGGCCGCGCACGGCGCCGATGCGACCTTCCTGTTCAGCTTGGGTCCTGACCACACCGGCCGCGCCATCCGCCGCGCGTTTCGGCCCGGCTTCTTCAGCAAGGTCAAGCGCACCTCGGTGCTGGAGCACTATGGCCTGCGCACGCTGCTGTACGGCACCCTGCTGCCGGGGCCGGATATTGCCCGCAAGGCTGCGCATCCCATGCGGCGTGTGCGCGACGCCGGCCACGAGGTCGGCGTGCACTGCTTCGATCACACCGCATGGCAGGACCTGCTCACGCGGCGTGATGCGCGCTGGGCGCGCGCGCAGATGCAGCGCGCGGCCGAGCGCTTCCAGCAGGTGTTCGGCACCCTACCGCAGGTGCACGGCGCCGCCGGCTGGCAGATGACCGCGGCCGCATTGCGCGCCGAGGAGGATCTCGGCTTCGCCTACGCGTCCGATACGCGCGGCTACGCTCCGTTCGTGCCGTGGGTCGGTTCGCGCCGCAGTGCCTGCCCGCAACTGCCCACGACGTTGCCTACGCTCGATGAGCTGATCGGGCTCGATGGCATCGATGCCGATAACGTACACACACACCTGCTCGCGCGCACGGCCGAGCTGCCCGGCTACCAGGTCTTCACGCTGCATGCCGAGCTGGAAGGCATGAAGCTGCTGCCGGTGCTGCAGCGGCTGCTGCAGGGCTGGCGCGTGCAGGGCTATGCGCTGGTGGCGATGCGCACGCTGCTCGCCGGTCTCGACATCGCGGCACTGCCGGCCGCAGACGTCACGGCCGGCACGGTGCCGGGGCGCAGCGGCACGCTGGCCGTGCAGGGCGCCTTGCACCCCTGACTTCGCAGCAGCAACCGATGAAGGCGTTGCGATGCGAGGCGGCCCGCACGCTACACTGCAGGGCGATATCCGCTACGCACTGAAGACCCCGTATCGGGATGGCACGACGCACGTGGTGTTCGAGCCATTGGACTTTCTGGCCCGCCAGGTGCGCCCTGGTACCCAGGTCACGGGTGAACCTGACACGATTTCATGGTGTATTCGCCCCGCACCATGCGCTGCGCGGGCACATCGTGCCGGGGCGGCAAGACAAGACAGCCCAGAGCGTGCTGTACTCGTTCGGCGATTTCAGCGGTGACGGTGAAAGCCCGGTGGGCGGGCTGATCCAGACCGGCAATGGCAATTTTTATGGAACGACGTCCGCGGGCGGCACGAGCGGCTTCGGAACGGTCTTCGACTTCACGGTGCAATGAGTCGCGCCGCGAATATGCGGCAGGTCGCTGCTGTCAGTGCAGATGCACCCCAAGCAGCGCCACGAGAATGATGCTTGAGGCGGCGATGCCCCAGCCAATCAGACCTCGCGCGACGCGCGCCGCCCGCCCGGGCGCGACCGTGTTCTGTAGCAGGACGCCTCGGACCCCGCAGCCGATGTGCGCGAAGATCGCGACAGTCCCCATCCAGTAGTGCGCGACGAGGCTCACGCCCGCCAGGTTCGGCAGCATCCCCCGCCCGCCGTTGGTCAACCAGTTCCAGTTCGTGTCCGTGCCTGCATATCGGGCCGAGAACACGGCCGTCATGTGCGCCAGCAGATACACGCCGACGTAGACGCCGGTCATCGTCTGCAGGCTTCCGAAGAAATTACTCTGCTGATGCAGCCGGGCGCGCGCCAACACAGTGCCGCTGAGAATCTGGAATCCGATCAGGGTCAGCAGTGCGGGCTGGATGATCTCGTTGCGATAGATGAGTCTGACCGCGCGCATCGTGGCGAGATGTGTGGCGCCATTCCAGATCCCGGTGAGATGGTTGCCGATATGCGGCGCGATAAACAGCACGACGATCGCGATGGCCGAGATGCCGTGAGCTGTTCCGAGCCGACGGTGTCCCGCCGCGCTCAGCTTGCTTTCTCCGGAAGGCGCCTCGGACGACAAAAGCACCACCGCCGCCAACACAGTCCATAGGACTGGCCACGCCACCAGGGCGGCCGTGCGCTCATGCATGACGCCTGCGATATTTCCAAACCCGACCCACAGGGACGCAGTGGCGAATGCGAGATGCGCGAGGATACGGGCGCGACGCTGCGCAAGGCTGCGGACAGTGCGCCGTGCCAGGGCCGATTCCTGCGCGAAGCTCACCCACATGATGCCCCCCGCGAGCGCCAGGGTGACGATGACCCCGACAGCGGTACTGGTGTCGCTCAGCGGCTTTGCGATGTGCAGCAGCGCAGCGCACACCGGTATCAGGCGCAGCAGAAATGGGTAGACCAGAGCACATAGCAGCGGAACGATCAGGACAAGGCGGCTATCCGCCCGAGTCTGGGATCGCCCCTCAGAGACGCTCTGCACCCGATCATCGAACTGCGGTATACCCATCGCTCGAACCCTCCAGAATTGCCATTTCGGTCGGTTTGATGAGCGCGAGCAGCGCCTGATTGGCGGGGGTTTGCAGCCCAAGCTGCGCGCCTCTTCGTTGCACATAGCCATTGAGCGCGTCGATTTCGGTGCGTCTGCCGCAGGCAAGATCCTGTGCCATGGACGAGTGCTGTGACGGCATTTGCGCCACCCGATGCGATACCGCCGCCATCGCCTCGGCGGTATTGGAGAGCGCCGGAAGTTGGATGCCCGCGGCTTCAGCGACCTGCAGCAGCTCGTCGACGACCTGCTCGATGAGCGAGCAGGCGGCAGGATACTCGATAATACGCCCGTAATGCGACCGGCCGAGAGCGTATAGCGCATTCAGCGCGCATCCGAACGTTTTGGTGGAGTTGGGCTATGCCTTATGCGCAATCGGAGACCGGCGCGTCGCCGGCTTGTTCAATGCCGCATTTTGGGCGCCGGCTCAATTGCCTTTTGATTTGCGAAATCGTCGCCACCCGCTGACATACAGCCTGTCCGAAGGAGCGCTCATGTGCCCGCGGCACCATCGCGGGCATCCGTGCTGCGTTAGACTGAGCCCGTTATCCTTGAGGCTACAGCTGCCGTGATGGCCGAGCGTGTGTTTCTTGCCGGTGCCGCCGGCGTCATCGGCCGCAGGCTCTGCCCGATGCTGCTCGCAGACGGCTGGGAGGTGGTCGGCACCACGCGCTCGGTCGACAAGGTGCCGCTGCTGCGCGCGATGGGCGTCATCCCGGTGATCGTCGATGTCTTCGATGCCCTGGCGCTGCGCGCCGCAGTGGTCGATGCGCGGCCGGGCATCATCGTGCACCAGCTCACGGATCTGCCACCCGGGCTCGACCCGGCGCAGATGGCGGCAGCGCGGCCGCGCAACGCGCGCCTGCGCGAGGTCGGCACGCGCCACCTGCTCCTGGCTGCGGCGGCGGCCGGCGTACGGCGATTGGTCGCCCAGAGCGTCGCGTTCGCTTACGCGAGCGGTCCGTTACCGTACCGCGAGGACGCGCCGCTCGCGACGGCGGGCGAGGCCGACTTCACGGTGCGCGGTGTCGTCAGCCTCGAGCAGCAGATGTTGCATGCGCCGCTCGAAGGCATCGTGCTGCGCTTCGGCAAGTTCTACGGCCCGGGGACGGGTTTCGACACGCCGGCGAGCGCTGTCCCGGTGCATGTCGACGCCGCTGCGGACGCGACTCGTCGTGCCCTGACGCGCGGCGCACCGGGCATCTACAATGTCGCTGAACGTGACGGGACGGTCGACAGCGGCAAGGCGGTCGAGGCGCTCGGCTGGCGCGCCGATTTCCGCAGCGGCTGATGCCGCGGCCGACCCTGTGCGTCAGCGGCGGCGCAGATCCTGCAGCAACGTGCCTTGCCCCAATACCTCGGTCTCATGCGGCTGGTCCCGCAATGTCTCGGTGAGCGCGGCCTCGTACCATGCCTGCATCGACGGCAGCGCCAGCAGCCGCGCGGCGTAGGCGAGCGCCGCGCTGTCCAGCGGCAGCGCATAGGTCCGGATGCGAAACGCGACCGGCGCATAGAAGGCGTCCACGGCGCTGAACTGCGCCCCGGCCAGAAATGGTCCGCCAAAACGGCGCAGACCCTCGCTCCACAATGCCCCGAGCCGGGCGAGGTCGCGCGCGAGTGCGGCTGAAATCTCCGTCAGGCGCACCCGTATGCCACAGGACATCGGGCAATCGTCGCGCAGGTCCATGAAGCCCGAGTGCATTTCGGCGGCGGCGCTGCGCGCCCAGGCGCGCGCAGCGGGCGCGGTGGGCCACACACCGGCATGGCGCTCAGCCAGGTATTCAGCGATCGCGAGCGAATCCCACACCGTGGTGTTGCCGTCGATCAGGCACGGCACCTTGCCGCTCGGGTTGATTTCGCGATAGGCCTGCCAGACAGCGCCGTCGCCGAACGGCAGCAGGTGCTCGTTGAAACTGAGCTGCATCTCGCGCATCAACACCCACGGCCGCAGCGACCACGAGGAGTAGTTCTTGTTGCCAATGTAGAGCTCGTACATGCGTGCGCCGACCCTGTATGGCGTCCCTGTGAGCGCCTTAGTTGCGGATACGGCGGGGTATTATCCACTGATGAGCGACTGGAATCCTGCCCTGTATTCCCGCTTCGAGACCGAGCGCACCCGGCCGGCCGCCGAGCTGCTTGCGCGCGTGGCGCTGGAGGCACCTGCACAGGTGGTGGACCTCGGCTGCGGCCCGGGCAATTCCACCGAGCTGCTGGCGCGGCGTTATCCGGCGGCGCAGATCGTCGGCATTGACACCTCGCTGGCCATGCTGGCGAGCGCCCGCGAACGGCTGCCCGCGGTGGCGTTCGAGCGCGCCGACATCGCCGACTGGTCACCCGCGGCACCGGTGCAGCTGCTGTTCGCCAACGCAGCGCTGCAGTGGCTGGCGGATCACGAGCGGCTGATCCCGCGCCTGCTGTCGGTGCTGGCCCCCGGCGGCGTGCTCGCACTGCAGATGCCCGACAATCTCGATGAGCCGAGCCACCGGCTGATGCGCGAGGTTGCCGCGGACGGGCGGTTCGCGCCATCGATCGGCGAACCCGCGCAACGACGCGCCCGGATTCTGCCTGCGCATCGGTACTACGACCTGCTCGCGCCGCAGGCCGACGTGGACGTCTGGCATACCGCCTATTACCACCGCATGGACGATGCGGCGGCCATCGTGCAGTGGCTGCGGGCCACCGGACTGCAGCCGTTTCTCGAGCCCCTGGCATCCGGGCTGCGCGAGTCGTTCCTGGCCGAGTACCAGCGCCGCATCGACGCCGCCTACCCGGTGCGCGCCGACGGCACGCGGCTGCTGAAATTCCCCCGGCTGTTCATCGTTGCCCGGCGCTGCGAGCGCTGAGGGGGCGGGACCTGTGATCGTCGTCACGAATCCGGTGACGCCGGTGGACGTATCGTTCTATATATGCGGCCCTGGTCATCGGTCCGATCCTCTGTGGCGCGCTCCTGATCGCGGTGCGGCTGACATCCGCGGCGCTGGGCGGCTTTGATTTCTGGAGCGCGCTGCTGCTGTCGTCCGGGCTGCCCGCCCTGGGCGCAGTGCATCTGCTGCATCTGGACGGGCGAAGTTCGAATGCGACCTGCGCCGTAACCACGGCGTCATAAAATTGCTTTACCAAGTCGGCGCTGCGGACTGGTCTACGGCGTGGCGTAGGGATCCGGCGCTCTGATCGGTTGAGCCGGTTGGGCCTGCTACAAGCATAATCTACGGCGGCCGCGGAACCTTGGCCGCCGCGAAGTACGCACATGATCAAAATCTGGGGGCGCCGCAATTCCTTCAACGTGCAGAAGGTCCTGTGGCTGGTTGGAGAGCTGGGGATCGAGTTCGAGCACGTGCCGGCCGGCGGCAGCTTCGGCCGGCTCGATGAACCTGCATTCCGCGCCCTGAACCCCCACGGCCGCATCCCCGTGATCGAGGATGGCGCTGTGGTGGTCTGGGAATCGCACGCCATTCTGCGCTACCTCGCCGCCAGCTATGGGCGGGGCGGACTCTGGAGCGACGATCCGGCCGACAGGGCGGCGGTGGATCAATCCCGGCACAGCGTGATCTCGCCGCAATCGAGCGCAGCGTGCACCGCTGCGCGCAGCACAACCGGCTGCTCGATCGACTGCTTGCGCAACAACCGTTCGTGGCTGAGCTGTCGCTGGCCGATATCCCCATCGGCATGTCGCTGTATCGTTATTTCGGCATGGACATCGAGCATCCATCCATTCCAAACGTGCAGGCGTGGTATCGGCGTCTGCAGCAGCGACCGGCCTACCGCGAGCATGTCATGGTATCGTTCCAGGACCTGCGAGGCCGCCTGGATTATTAGCATGGGATCAGCACGCAAGAAGGCCACGAGCGCTCGCGCCCGCTCCGGCGCCGCCGCTAAGCGCGGTCGCGGTAATCTCGCCCCCGGCCGCGTGGCCCGCGGTCTGCATGCCGCGGACGTTGCGCTGACGTTGGATGATCCCGATGTCGCCGAGCTGGCTGCGTTCGTACACGCCGCCGGTGGCGCTGCGATCGGTGCCTACCGCGAGCCGCTGGGCGGCCGGGCGCTGCTGCTCGCCTGCGTGCCGCTCGCCGCGGTGCAGCCGACGCCGTTTCAGCGCGATCTATCCCCGACCCATACCAGACGGCTGGCGCAGAAGATCGACGAGGCCGCCGCCTTCCTCGATCCGCTGATCGTGGTACGCGGTGAGGACGGGCGCCTGTGGACGCCGAACGGCCGTCATCGGCTGGCGGCCGCCAAGGTGCTCGGCCTGCGACAGATCACCGCGTTGATCTCCCCGGACGAAACGCTCGCCTATCGGATCCTGGCGCTCAATACCGAGAAGGCTCACAACCTGCGCGACCGTAGCCTGGAAGTCATCCGCATGGCCCGCAGCCTCGCCAAGCGGGACGCGCGTGCGCCGGAGAGGCAATTTGCCGCGCAGTTCGAGACGCCGGAGTTACTGACACTGGGCATCGCCTACGAGCACGCCGGACGCTTTGCCGGCGGGGCGTACAGCGCGTTCCTGAAGAAGGTGGATCGCTTCAGCGAGCGCACGCTGGCGGCCAGCCTGCGCGAGCGCGAGGGGTTCGCGGCGCGGCTGCAGGACATCGACGCGCACGTGAAGAAGATCATCGCCGGGCTGCAGGCGCGCGGCTTTAAGTCACCGTATCTGCGCAACTACGTCGTGGCCCGCATCAACCCCGTGCGGTTCCACAAGGCGAAGAAGGGCGACACCACCCCGCCGATGCCGCTGGCGCAGGCGCTTACGCGCATGGCGTCGGCGGCCAGGGCGTTCAAGCTCGAATCCGTTTCCAACGCCGATCTCGCCTGGGTCGCGGTCGGGGCGGATGCGCAGGAGCGCGAATGAGCCGGGGCTCGTCGCGGGGCCGATACGGATGATCCGCAATTTCTCCGACCACGCGGCGAATGAGCGCACCTTTCTCGCCTGGGTGCGCACCGCGATCGCGGTGATGGCGTTCGGATTCCTGGTGGCGAAGTTCAATCTGTTCCTGAGGGTCGCCGCGCAGTCGCTGGCCGGCAACCGCGGGCCTGCCGTGGCGGTGCCGGGCGGAAGGTTGGGAGATGTGGCCGGGTTGGTGTTGATCATCGCCGGCACGGTGATGGTGGCGGTGGCCGCGACGCGCTTCATCCGCACCGGACGGGCGATCGACAGCCCGCAGCAGCGCAGCGAGGGTGCGCGCACGGATCTGGCGCTGGCGGCGCTGATGGTGATTCTGGGGGTTGCGCTGGTGCTGTACCTGTCTCAGGCGCTGCTGACGGGCGTCGCTCAATGAGCGACAACCTGACAGGAAAGGTCGCATTGGTCACCGGCGCATCGCGTGGCATCGGCCGCGCGATCGTCGAGCGGCTGTGCCGGGACGGCGCGTCGGTGGCGGTGAATTATGCCTCGCAGGAGGCGTCGGCACGCCAGCTCGCCGAACACATCGAATCGGCCGGCGGCAGGGCGGTGGCCATTCAGGCCGACATCGCGCGCCCGTCGGAAGTCGTGCGGCTGTTCGACGCAGCCATCGCGCACTTCGGCAGGCTCGACATCCTGGTGAACAACGCCGGTATCCTGCTCATCAAATCGGTCGCCGCCACGACCGAAGCGGAGTTCGATCGCATTTTCGCGGTCAACGTGAAGGGTACGTTCTTCGCCTGCCAGCAGGCTGCGGCGCGGCTGGCCGACGGCGGACGCATCATCAACGTGTCCAGCTCGACCACGGCGCGGCCGATGCCGAACTACGCAGCCTACGTGGCCACGAAAGGCGCGGTGGAGCAGTTGACGCGCTCGCTGGCCGGGGAGCTGGCACCACGCGGCATCACCGTCAACGCCATCTCGCCGGGACCTACCGAGACGCAGATGTTCACCGCCGACAAGACGGCGGAGCAACTACGCCGGTTCGCGCAGCTGTCGCCGTTTGGCCGGCTGGGCCGGCCGCCGGACATCGCCGAGGTGGTCGCCTTCCTGGCGTCCGCTGCGGCGGCATGGGTGACCGGCCAGAATCTGCGCGTCAACGGCGGCATCGCCTGAGGGGTGGCTGGATCATCCAACTGCGCGCCTTATGCCATCGGTACGCACATGTGCACGAGTTCGTTAGAACCGTCGGAGCGACGCACTCGCGTGCTCAGGCGTCTTGCCTGCCGGAGTTGGCCGATCAGGGGCTCTCGAATCCAATCGCAGGCTAGACTTGCTTGCGCATTGCATCCAGTGCAGCACGGGCGAGAAACCCGGATCGAGTCTCGCCCTGTTTCTTGGCGTGAGCGTCGAGCGCGCGAAGAATACGCTGAGGCAAGGTGATATTAATTCGAGCAGCCTTGTCTCCCAGCTCACTCGCGTCAATATCAACGACGGCCCAAGTCCAGCCACGAAAGCTACGCTTCTTTTGCAGCTGTTCAATCAATGTTGGTGCCGGGAATGGCCTTGCATCGTGGCCAGCGAGGACACCACGTAGAAGCCGGAACGATCGATCGCCGTGTTAATGTTCCCGCATGTCAGCGCCCGTCATTCGCGTCGCGAAATCCGGTGATCTGCAGGAACTGCTCAAGCTCTACCGGCACCTGAACTCGGACGACGCAGCGCCTGATCCCGCGCGGGCCGCCGGGGCATGGTCGAAGCTGCTGGCGTCTGAAGCTATCGACGTCATCGTTGCCGATCTGGATGGAATGCTGGTGTCTTCCTGCGTGCTGGCCGTCATCCCTAATCTGACGCGAGGAGCCAGATCCTTCGCGGTCATCGAGAATGTGGTCACTCACGGCGACTATCGTCGCCGCGGCTTTGGGCGCTCGGTGCTCGGCGCGGCACTGTCCATGGCATGGGAAGCCGGCTGCTACAAGGTGATGCTGGCCACCGGCTCAAAAAACGAGGCCACTCTCAGGTTCTACGAGGGCGTGGGTTTCGAACGCGGCGGCAAGATATTCTTTCAGGTACGACGTTTATAGAGTGTAGGCTCGTCGGGCGCTTCCTATATCAGCTTCCCGTCCGGCAAGGAGCCCTTCCTCTACCACACGCGCCGATCGCCGGGGCGCGCTATCGATGCCCGGAAGTAGTCCTCAGCACTCTCCGGTGCCGGTAGTCCTTGCCGGTGCGCTCTCGCTGCGTTACTCAGATGCGGTAATCAGCGGCCGCCATCCAGAAAGTAACGCGTATCTCCCACAACCGTCGCGGCGCACTGCTCCAGCGCTTCCTTTTCGCAGCCGCAATCGGTGGTGCCGATCACTCTGCCATGTCGGGCGACGTCGACGACGAAATTGAAAGTGGATGCCGCCATAACTCATGTCAGGTGGAGGGCTCTGACCGCCTACGGGGTTATCTACTTCGTCTGGGGGTCCACGTTCTTCGCCATCCGAATCGACGTCCACGAAGCGCCGCCGAGCAGCGCGTACCTTCAGGGGTAGCGGCTGTGATTCTCGCGACCATCCCTGGGTTTATGGCGCTCTTTGAAATCATGTTGTTGCGCACCGAGCGGCTGACGCTGCGCCTGGGCATCGTTCTGGTGATTGGCTGGGCGGTGTCGCGGTGCTCGTGGACCCATTCCTGGGTGTGCACACCTCTGCAGTGTATTGGCCCGGCGTCGTTGTATTGCTCATCGCGGCCGGCCCAACGAAGGTGGGCACCTACGCCTACATCAATCCGGTAGTGGCCGTGGTCATCGGTTATCTTCTGGGCGGTGAAGTGCTCAACCTGCGTACGGCCACGAGCATCGTGCCCGATCGAATCCACCACTCCGGGTGCACCTGACGAAAGGGTGCTTTATCCTTCCTATCCTCAAGAAAAGTCCAACTTTCCG
>Ga0307373_10013176_pt1 | contig 11601 bp, 9 predicted proteins | sample OX2MG_FD_202534 | JGI IMG/M metagenome (GOLD analysis project Ga0307373, IMG submission 202534) | Soil microbial communities from Risofladan, Vaasa, Finland - OX-2 | ecosystem: Environmental > Terrestrial > Soil > Coastal area > Acid sulfate soil | place: Finland: Risofladan, Vaasa | collected... | reverse complement strand
CCGACGGCAGTGTTGACCCACCGAGGACGCGGTCGCCGTTGATCTGGTCGATCACCCACGCGGGCGGCCGCGACGGCGCCACCAGCGCATCGAGGCGGTGTTCATGCAGCGTGGTGTCGATGCCCTCCTCCCGCGAAAGGCGACGCGAGGCGGCAAGCGCGGAAATGTACTCGGGGGAATCGAGCCCCGCCCTTTCCTGGCACTCCTCAAAGATCTCCTGGCGGAAGTAGGGCATCTCCTCCGCCGAGTGCTCGTCATTGAAGCGGATCAGGTCCGCAAGCGAGGCATGCTCAAGGGCCCGCCTGGTCGCGAGGTACTCCTTGATGCCCGCCTTGAACTCGTGCTGTAGCACCGAGGTCTCGATCGCTCGGTTGTCGGCTCGCATCGCTTCGATCGTGGCGATCTCGACCTCGATGAGCTCGGCGCCGAGGTCTCGAAGGCCCTGCAAGGCGGTGTCGTGAACTTTGTCGGTGTGCTCGCTGTAGCCCGTGAATGGCTCCCTGAGCACACCGATGCGCCGGTTCCGCAGGGCGTCGCTCTGTAGCTGGCTGGTGAAGTCAACGGGCCTGTCCACCAGAACGCCAAGCAGAAGAGCGGCGTCGCGCACCGATCGGGCGTGCGGACCGGCGCTGTCCTGGCTGCGGGAGATGGGGATGATCCCGCCCCGGCTGATCAGCCCCACCGCCGGCTTGATGCCGACCACACCGTTTGCGGAGGACGGGCAGATGATCGAGCCGTCGGTCTCGGTTCCCACCGCGACCGGGGTCAGGCCGGCCGCCACCGCGACCGCCGAGCCGCTCGATGAGCCGCATGGTGATCGGTCGAGCACGTGCGGATTGCGGCACTGGCGCCCACGCCCGCTCCAACCGCCCGACGATCGCGAAGACCGAAAGTTGGCCCACTCGCTGAGGTTCGTCTTGCCGAGCAGGAGCATGCCCGCCGCCCGCAGTCTGCCCACCAGCGGCGCGTCGGTGGATGCCGGCGCGGCCGTGAGCGCGAGCGAGCCCGCGGTTGTCAGCAGGCGGTCCCCGGTGTCGATGTTGTCCTTGACGAGCACCGGGATTCCGTGCAGCGGTCCTCGCGCCCGGCCCTGGCGGCGATCGTCGTCGAGCCGGTCGGCGATCTCCTCCCAGTCCGGGTTGAGCTGTATCACCGAGTGGAGGCTGGGACCGACCTGGTCGATTGCTGCGATTCGCTCGAGATGCATTTCGGCAAGCCGTCGAACGCTCAACTCGCCGCTATCAAGAAGTCGGCCGAGGTCCCCCACCGACGCGTCGGCCAATTCAGGATGAGGTATCAAGACCGTCCGGCCAGAACCACGCTCAGACGGGGTAGCTTCTCGCCGGACCTCAACGGGCCAGCATCGGCAGCAGCTCCGTGGCGATGCGATCGACCTCGGCGGACTCAACGGGATCAAGTCCGCGAAGAGGCCGCCGGCAGTGTTCCTCGATCGGGACCCCGCGCCGAACGAGGAGGTGCTTCAATGCCGCCAGGAACGGGAGCTGTTGGACACGGTCGCGAACCTCGCCAAGGTGGCGCGCGCCCTCCTCGGTGGGCCGTCTGACGACCTCGACGACGGCTTCGGGAAAGGCCGCCGCCAACCCTGACACCGCGCCGACGGCGCCGGCCAGCAAACCACGGTGGATGAGAGCCTCGGGCCCGACGAAGACCATGAGCCCGTCGAGAAGGTAGGGCTCGAACCGCTCCCAGGGTGCGTCCGACACCTTCAGGCCGACCAGGTTGGTCAGCCGGGTCCGAAGCTCCTCGATCACGACGGGCTTGACCGCATATCCACTCCGGGCGGCGAACTCGTAGACGAAAAAGGGCAGCGGCGCACAGGCGCGCCCGGCGGCCGTGAAGTGCTCTATCAAGGCCGCGTCATCGAATGCGTAATACGGAGGCGCGATCACCGCGACAGCGGCTGCGCCGACCTCGGCAGCGTGAGTGGCCAGCCTGACCGTGGTCATGGTTGTTTGCGCGCCGCAGTGAACCATGACCGTCAACCGCCCTCGACCGGCTCGGACGAAGGCGTCCGCCGCGGCCCGGCGCTCGACTTCGTCGAGGAGGATTCCCTCGCCGGTCGTACCGAGAGCCAGGATGCCGTCGACGCCGGCCGCCGCAAGGTGCTCCACCAGCGGGGCGATCGCCTCCTGGTCGACCAGGTCTCCCGCTTCACGGAGCGGCGTCACCGAGGCGGCGATGGCGCCACCGAACTCCGGCCGGTGCTGCTCTGCCATCTCAGCGCCTCCGTCCGTGCTCGAAAACGTTGAGGAGCTGTCGCCCGTCGAGGTATCGGTGCAGGTTCTCGATGAAGAGCTCGACCAGGCGATCGTTCTCCTGGACCACCGTGCTTGCCGAATGTGGCGAGATGATCACGTTCGGCATCGTCCATAGAGGACTGTCGACGGGCAGTGGCTCCTTGGCGAAGACGTCGAGCGCAGCGCCGCGCAGCCGGCCCGCCTGGAGCATCTCGATCATGGCCGGCTCGTCGATCAGTACACCTCGGCCGACGTTCACAACGATGGCCCGGGCCGGGAGAAGGGAGAGCCGGCGGCGGTCGACGAGGTTGGCCGTCTCCGAGGTCTCGGGAGCCGCGATGACAAGGATGTCGGTCTCAGGGAGCGCCTCATCCAGGCCCTTGGCATCGACCAGCCTGAGAACACCGGGCGGCGCCGCTGCCCCCGGGGTGCGCCGGTGACCTGTGACCTCGATGCCCAGAGCCGAGCTCAGCTCGGCAATCCTCGATCCCACCCGGCCCAGCCCAATCAGGGTCATGCGCGTTCCGAAGACCTCATGGCCGCAGAAGCGCTCCCAGTGTCGCTCCGCCTTCCACGCGTTGAGGCGGGGCATCTCCTTGGCGAAGTGGAGAGCGGCGAGCAGGACGAACTCGCCCAGGGGCTGGGCATGGACGCCGGCGGCATTCGTGATCAGGAGTGGGGAGCCGGCCAGGCCAAGGCTCTCGACGAGGGGACCGATGCCCGAGCTGGTCGACTGGACCCACCGCAGCCGAGGTGCGCGTTCGAGCAACTCCTGTGGCCGCTCCCAATCGAACTCGAAGGCGACCTCGGCCCGGCTCAGCAGCTCACGCCAGCGGCCCAGCTCGGCAACCGACAGCGGCCGCTGCGGCGCGTGGTGATCGGCCTCATAACGGGGAGCTGGCAGCAGCTGGGGCTCGTAGATGACCTCGATCCGCTCCGGCTCGGCGGCGGCGATCCGCCGCGCATGCCCCGGCTCCAACCAGGAGGTGATCAGAACCGGAACCGGGCCGTCAGCTGGGGACAAGTGCATCACCTCCATTCGAGCGGGCGGCCATCAACTCGGCCAGCCGGTAGCAGAGCCGCGTTCCCGCCCCGAGCGGGCCGTGGGGGATGTCGCGATGGCCCGGATTCTCATTCCAGTGACTGCCGGCGATGTCGAGGTGGACCCACGGCCTACCTTCGACGAACTCGCCGATGAACATCGCTGCGGTGATCACCCCCGCCTCGCCGTAGAACTCATTCTTCAGGTCCGCCGACTGGCTCTGGATGAGCGCCCGGAAGTCCGGGTAGATCGGCAGCCGCCAGACCCTGTCGCCGGCGGCCACGCCGGCGGCGGCAACCTGGGTCCAGAGCCGATCGTCGTTGCTGACGGCGGCCGATGCCGCGTGGCCCAGGGCGGCCCGCGCGTCACCGGTCAGCGTCGCCAGGTCGACGACGTGGGTGGCGCCGGAGCGGATCGCGTAGGTGATGGCGTCGGCCAGGACCAGCCGCCCCTCGGCGTCGGTGTTGAGGACCTCGACGGTCTTGCCCGAAGCTGTCTTCCAGACGTCGCCTGGTCGTTGGGCACCCCGGCCGGGCAGGTTCTCGGCCGCCGCGATAACCGCCATCACATTGATCGGCAGCCGGCTCTCGGCCACCACCTGGATGGCAGCCAGCACCGCAGCGGCTCCGCCCATGTCTCCCCGCATCTTGACCATGCCGTCCCGCGACTTCAGCGTGAGCCCGCCGCTGTCGAAGGTGATCCCCTTGCCGACCAGGGCCAGGTTGGCGGTGCCGGTATCGGCTCCTCGATATTGCAGGCGGATCAGCCTCGGTCCATCGTCGGAGGCGCCGCCGACGGCGGCGAGCAGGCTGAACCCGGCAGTCCCTAGCGCGGTGCCTTCGAGGCTTTCGAACTCGAGTCCCAATCGGCCGGCAAGCTCGTGTGCGATTGATTCGAGGCGGCCGGGACCCAATTCGTTGGCGGGCGCGTTCTGCCACTCACGCGCCCTTGCGGTAGCCTCGCCCAGACGCCGAGACACGTCGACCACCGATTCTGGTGCATCGCCGAATCCGACCAGGACCAGCCTTGTGAGGGCGGCGGGTTGGGGGCCGGTACTTCGTGCCCGGCGGTCCCACAGACCGGCGACGCACCCTTCGATCACAGCGCCCAGGTCGGCTTCCCGGAGGGGACCCGCTCTGAGGACGGCGATTCGCCCGTGGCCGTACTCGCGCGCCACGCGCACCATCTCCTGGTGGGCGAATCGGAGCCGGGAGCCGTCCAGGTCGGAGTCCGCGCCCAGGCCATAGAGAAGAATGCGAGGAGCGCCGGCACCGTCCCCGGCCGGGAGCAGCAGTGTCTCGTGAAGCCGGCCACGGTGTTCCGCCGAGCTGACAAAGGCCGCCGCGACCGGGTCGAGCGCCAGCAGATCCTGGTCTGCCGTTGAGCCCGAGGCTACCGGGACGGCGAGGACGTCGGCGTCGAGCTTGGCCGGCGTTCCGGCGGCGGTTAGGGTCACCTCGACCTCTCCGGCGCTCGTCACCGAAAGAAATTCCTCAGGAGCACTTAGATATCTTAAAGCTCCCGTGATCCCGCCACTCGCGGGCCCACCCGCCGGCCGGAGAGATGTATATTGGCGCGGTTTAGATATTTCTCGTCTCTCGAGACATATCCTCATTCGAGCGGGTTTGGGGAGGAATTGCCTTCTGATGCAGCGGCACGGCACCTACTTGTTAGCCACCCTGGGCGTCCTCGCACTCCTGTTGGGAACAGCGTGCGGAAACACCGGGTCGAACAACACCTCGAGTACAAGCGCGGCGGCCAAGACGCTGGTCGTGGACGACGCCTACACCTGGGACTTCAGCAAGGACACCGACCCCAGCCGGGGCGGCGTCGACTTCGATGCTGACCCGTTCTTCCACGCGATCTACGACAGCCTGCTCACGTTCAAGCTCGGCGACTCCTCGACGCCCATCCCGCTGGTCGCCCAGTCCTATACTGTCTCGCCCGACGCCAAGACCTTCACCTTCGTCATTCGAAAGGACGTGAAGTTCGCCGACGGCACGCCGCTCACTGCGCATGACGTCGAGTTCACCTTCAATCGCCTGCTCAACCTTCACGACAATCCCGTCTACCTGTTGGACGGGATAACCTCGATGAAGGCGACCGACGACTACACGTTCGTGCTCGTATCCTCGGTCTCCAATCCGGCGATCCCGTTCATCGTCACCAACCCGGCCCTCGGCATCATCAACTCCAAGCTGCTGATGGCTCACGGCGGCAGCGACGCCGCTAACGCGGCGACGGTCGACACCGCACACGACTTCCTCGGTACGACCTCGGTCGGCAGCGGGCCGTACACGATGGCCTCGGTCAGCACGTCCCAGGTCGTGTTGAAAGCGAATTCCAACTACTGGGGCCCCGACAAGCCCAACTTCGGCACCGTGATCTTTCGTAATGTCGCCGCCGCCACCCAGCTGATCGAGGTGCAGAAGGCGACCAACCAGATCGAGCTCAGCCTGTCCGGCGACCAGGCAGCCAGCCTGAAGTCCAACAACAAGCTGAGCGTCACCAGCTTCACGTCGCCCAACATCACCTTCGCCTTCTGCAACCTCAAGACCGCGCCCGCCTGCGCCAACCAGCACTTCGTCAACGCGATTCGTTATGGCATCGACTACCAATCCCTGGTCAGCGTGGCCGGGGCCGGATCGGCCCAGGCCCCGGGGGTCGTGCCGACCCAGTTCCTCGGCGCCCTCTCGCAGTCCCAGGCGGTCAAGCGCGACGTAGCCAAGGCCAAGAGCGAGCTGCAGGCTTCGGGGGTCTCCAATCCGACGATTGAGCTCGACTACACGATCAGCAGCACCGGCCTCAACGATTCGCTCGCGGCCAAGATCAAAGCCAACCTCGCCGACGTCGGCATCACCGCCAACCTGAACGGCCAACCGAGCTCCATCGCGACGCCGAACTATCGCGGCGGCAAGTACCAGCTCGGACTCGCCGGCTGGGCGCCGGACTACCCAGACCCCAACGACTACCTGGCTTTCCTGCCCGGTCAACTGGTCGGCAAGCGTGCCGGCTGGCTTGCAGGCGCCGCACCCGACATCGAGTCCCTGGGCGCGCGCGCGGGGACCACTGCTGACAATTCAGCCCGTGGTCAGCTATTCCAGCAGTTGCAGACCCTGCTCAACCAGGAAAGCCCAATGCTCCCGCTCATTCAGCCAGGCCAGTCCGTCGTAGGAACCAAGAACCTCACCAATGTCATCTACAGCCCGGTCTGGTATCTCGACCTCGCCGCGATCGGGAGCAACTGAGTCACTGGGAGCGGCGCTCGCAAGGCGTCGCTCCCAGCACCCGCTCCTCTTCTTCATTGGCCGCCGGCTCATCGCGCTGGTATTCCTGTGCCTCGGCGTGACCTTGATGGCCTTCGTCCTCACCCACATCGTGCCCAGCGACCCCGCAGTCGCGAACCTTGGCGACCGCGCCTCGTCCGATCCCGTCGCGGTGCGCCTTTACCGGCAGCATTTCGGACTCGACAAGCCACTCCCGGTCCAGTACCTGGTCTATCTGGGGAACCTCCTGCATGGCGACCTCGGAGAGTCGGAACAGAGCCGGCGCGCGGTCAGCACCGATCTCGCCGAATACATCCCGGCGACCGCCGAGCTTGCCATCACGTCGATGGTGCTCTCCTGTCTTCTCGGCATAACGCTTGGCGTCATCGCGGCGCTGCAGCGTAACCGGCTCACCGACCAGGTCCTCCGGGTCGTGTCTCTGGGAGGGATGTCCACGCCCCAGTTCTGGCTGGCGCTGGTTGCCCTTTACGTCTTTTTCTACCTGCTGAGCTGGGTGCCGGGCAGCGGCCGGCTCGACGCGGCCGTCCTGCCGCCGCCGCACTTGACGGGGTTTTTCACCATCGACTCCCTTGCCGCAGGTCAATACGACGTCTTTGTGAATAGCGTCCAGCACCTGATCCTGCCGGCGTGTGTGCTGGCGGCCTTCAACATGGGGCTCTTCACGCGTTTTACGCGTTCCGCCGTTCTCGAGGTGCTCGAGAACGACTATGTCCGAACGGCTCGTGGTAAGGGCCTGTCGGAGCTGACGGTGGTCTTCCGCCATGTGCTGCGCGCCGCCTCGCCGCCGATCCTCACCGTCGTCGGACTTGCGTTCGGCAACGTCATGACCGGCACCGTCCTGGTTGAGAACATCTTCGCTTGGCCCGGTATCGGCCAGTACTCATACCGGAGCGCGATAGCGCTCGACCTGCCGGCCATCGTCGGCGTGATGCTCTTCGTGGCGATCGTGTACATCCTCGTGAACATGGTCGTCGACATCCTCTACGGAGTCATCGACCCCCGGGTGCGCCTGGAGTGATCGTGGCTGCGACCCGATCCGCCAATCCGGTCGCCAAGGCCTGGCGCCGCATTCCCGGCGCTTGGCGGCAGCCGCTGACCATCGTTGGCTTCGTTCTCGTTGCCACCTGGCTGCTGGTCGCCCTACTGGCACCGTGGATAGCCCCCTACGACCCTCTGGCGCAGAGTGCAGCTCTCTTCCAGCCGCCCTCCGCGGCGCATCTGCTCGGCACCGATGAGTTGGGCCGAGACGTATTCACCCGGCTGCTCTGGGGCGCTCGGATCTCTATCCCCCTGGCGATGATGCTGGTCGTTCTGGCCTTCACCATCGGGGGCACCCTGGGAGGCCTCGCTGGCTACCTGGGCGGCTGGATTGACGAGCTGGTCATGCGAGGCGCGGACTTCGTGTTCGCCGTACCGACGATCCTCCTCGCGATGGCGGTCGTCGCCGCCCTCGGCCCCGGCCTGTTCCACGCCGTGCTGGCGGTCGTGCTGGTTTCCTGGCCCGGCCATGCCCGGGTGGTCAGGGGGCTGGTTCGATCGACTATGCAGTCGGAGTACGTCGCCGTGGGCCGGCTGCTGGGGTCACCCGCCTACCGAGCGCTGGCAGTCGACGTCCTCCCCAATGTCGCTGGGCCGGTAATCGTCCTCGCAGCGCTGGAGATGGGCAACGCAATCCTGCTTCTGAGCGCCCTTTCCTTCTTGGGGCTGGGCGCCCGCCCACCCGCCGCCGAATGGGGCTCGATGGTCTCGACCGGGGCCGAGCACTTTGAAGCGTGGTGGATCGGGGTCTTTCCGGGCTTTGCCATTGTGAGCATCGTCCTCGCCTTCAACTTCCTTGGAGACAGCCTGCGCGACGCCTTCGATCCCAAGGCGATCATCAAGGCGCGCGGCGCGTGACCACGCTGCTCAGCGTCGAGGATCTCCGGGTCTGGTTGGACACCGCCAGCGGTCCCCTGTCGATCGTCGATGCGATCAGTTTCGAGATCGGGGTCGGCCAGGTGTTCGGCCTCGCTGGGGAGAGCGGGAGCGGCAAGACCATCACCGCGCTGGCGCTGCTGGGACTGCTACCGCCCGGCGCGCGAGCCAGTGGCGCGGCGATCCTGGACGGTCGGGACCTCCTGACGATGAGAGCCGCCCAGCGGCGGCGAACCCGCGGTCGGGAGATCGCGATGGTCTTTCAGGATCCGATGTCTTCGCTGCACCCCATGCTGACCATCGAGCGCCAGCTGACCGAGCATATGCGGTACCAGCTCGGGATGAGTGGCGCGGAGGCTCGCCGCCGGGCGGTCGAGCTCCTGACGGACGTCCGGATCCCCGATCCGGAGGCCGCAATGCGCGCCTATCCTCATCAGTTCAGCGGAGGAATGCGGCAGCGGATCCAGATCGCGATCAGCCTGGCCTGCGACCCGCGCCTGTTGGTGGCCGACGAACCGACGACCGCTCTCGACGTAACCGTCCAGGCCGGCATCCTCCACCTGCTTCATCGCCTGTGTCGGGAAAAGGACCTCGCGGTGATGCTGATCACCCATGATCTTGGCGTTCTCTCGGCCCTGGCCGATACTGTCACAGTCATGTACGCGGGCCGGATCGTCGAGTCCGGTCCGACCATCCAGGTCATGGGAAGGCCTCGGCACCCGTACACCAGGGGACTCGTCGACTCCCTGCCCCACCCGGAGGCGAAAGACAGGGTGTTGGTGCCCATCGCAGGCGATCCCGCCAGTCCCGAGTCGAGGCCCGCTGGATGTGCCTTTCATCCGCGATGCCGGTATGTGGAACCGGCCTGCAGCACAGACGTTCCGGTGCTGATCCAGGTCGACGATGGACGTGGGATGGCCTGCCCGGTGGATCCTTTGGTCGCCGGCTTGAAACGATGAGCCTCCTCGAACTGCGGGACGTGGAGGTCATCTATCAGCGCCGCGACGGCGCGCCGGTGCCGGCGGTGGCCGGAGCCAGTCTGGATGTCGAGGCCGGTGAGATCGTCGGGCTTGTTGGCGAAACCGGCTGTGGCAAGACGTCGCTCGCCAGGGCGGCCGTGGGTCTCGTCCCGATCGCGTCCGGAACCGTCGCATTCGAAGGTCGACCGGTCCACGTCCTGAGCCGCCGCGCCCGCCCCGCCAGGGAACGCCGGCTCCAACTGGTCTTCCAGAATCCCTATGAATCGATCAACCCGCGGCGAACCGTCGGCGCCCAAGTCGCCGATGCCTTCGCCATCGGACGCACGGTGCCGCGATCGAAATGGCGCCAAGGAGTTGACGATCTCCTCCAACGTGTCGGCCTGCCGGCCAGCATTTCGCGACGCTTTCCACACCAGCTGAGCGGCGGCCAACGGCAAAGGATCGCAATCGCCCGCGCACTCGCGGCCGACCCGTCGATGATCGTTCTCGATGAGCCGCTGTCGGCCCTTGATGCGTCAGTGCAGGCCCAGGTCGCGAACCTTCTGGTCGAGTTGGCTCGCGACCTCCAGGTGGGAATGCTGCTGATCTCCCACGACCTCGCGATCGTCCGCCACGTTGCGCACCGAACCGCCGTCATGTACCTCGGACTCGTCGTCGAAACTGCGCCGACAGCCGAACTCTGGAAGGCGCCGAAGCATCCCTATACGAAGGCGTTGATCGCTTCCATACCGCACGCGGACGGCGCAGGCCATCTGCCCGCGGCGCTCTCCGGGGAGATTCCCGACCCGGCGCGGCCGCCAGCGGGCTGTCGGTTCCATCCGCGATGCTCGCGCGTGATGGATAAGTGCCGCACCGAGGCTCCCCAGCTGGTCGCGAAGGAGGCCGGCCGAGCCGTCGCCTGCTGGCTCTACGAAGAGCTGATGGTCCACGATCAGGTCGGCGGCAGGGAGGCGCGGTCGTGAATCCACGCCTCGAGCCCGCCGGCTCCGGCCGACTGGCAAAACTCGCCTATCAGCACGTTCGGACCGAAATACTTCGTCAGAGGCTAGTGGCCGGTACGGTGCTCAACGAGGGATCGATCGCAACCTCGTTGGGAATTTCAAAAACGCCCGTCCGGCATGCGCTTCATGCGCTTCGCCAGGAGGGTCTCCTGGAGGCCGGTCCTCGCAGGCAACTGGTCGTGCGCAACCTGGCGCCCGTTCAAAGGGATGAGCTGGTGGCCGTCCGTGAGGCGCTGGAGAGAATCGCGGTCAGTCACGCCTGCCAGCACATGAATGATGACGACTTCGACCACCTCAGAACTCTGCTGCGCCGTCAGCGTCGATTCGCGGATGCCGGCGAGGACGACGAGTTCGTCGACTGTGACGAGGAGATGCACCTCGCGATCGCCTCACGATCCGGTCTTCAGCTTGTTCCTCAGTTCTTGAGCCAGCTGCGCGGTTTCGTCCGTCTCATGCAGATGAGAACTCGGCGCGACCCGGGCCACCTGTTCCCCGTGCTCGAAGAGCACGAAAGGTTGGTCGACGCCATCGAAAGTCGAAACGTCCAGGAGGCGCTGGCGGCGTTGGCCATCCACCTCCATACGGCCGAGTACATCATCGCCGACAAGTAAGTTCAGAGGCCTTGAGCAAGTAACCATCAGCGCCCGCAGGGAGGAGAAGCCGAGCCCGGGATCTGTGGGCGATTTCAGCGCGGCTCAGTGAGCGAAGGGCGCCTCCAAGCTCAGGTCGCAGGCGGAAGCGCTGATCAGCCAGCGGGCCTCGATGCGCCGGAAGCGGTGATCGTAGGTGCCGGCGAGGATGATTCGCTCCCTGCTTGGCTAGTCGAGGGGGGCGGCCGCGGGCCGACGGTCAAGGGGGAAACCCTGCGGCGGCGGCTTTCTTCGGGCGCCCAAAACGCTGAGCTGGTGGCGGATCGTCAGTGGAAATGAGGTTCCCTGCGAGGCTGCGAGCGTCTAAAGCCAGCCATACTGTGCCACGGCCGGGACGGTGACCATTCGTGCGATACTTGCGAAGCGTGCTAGAGTAGTCGCATATGGCAGAGTTGAGCGAGATCGCTCCCGCAGCCTGGCCAACCTCCTCTGAACTGGCCGAGATCGTCAAGATGTCGATCTCAGGCTT
>Ga0307373_10013175_pt1 | contig 11602 bp, 9 predicted proteins | sample OX2MG_FD_202534 | JGI IMG/M metagenome (GOLD analysis project Ga0307373, IMG submission 202534) | Soil microbial communities from Risofladan, Vaasa, Finland - OX-2 | ecosystem: Environmental > Terrestrial > Soil > Coastal area > Acid sulfate soil | place: Finland: Risofladan, Vaasa | collected... | reverse complement strand
AGTGCCCGGCGGGGACGGTGGAGGAGGGCGAGGACCCGGCCGCGACCGCCCGCCGCGAGCTCATCGAAGAGGCGGGCCTGTCGGCCTCGCGCTGGGACCCGCTGGGAACCGCCCGGGCCACGGCGGTATCGACGATGCGATTCAACCTTTACCTGGCGCGGGACCTCGAGCGGGTCGAGCGGCGGCCCGAGATCTACGAGCGGGACATGGTCATCCGCGAGCTCCCGCTGGCTGAGGCCCTGGATCTCGCAGCCGACGGGACCATCCAGCACGCCGCCAGCATCGCGGCGCTGTTCCGGGCGTCGCGCGCCCTCGGCCGGAGCTGACTAGACGACGGTCAGCAGGTACCTGCGGCTGGCGCTGGCGCCTGTCGCGTCGATCACCGTCACCGTGAACGGGTAGTTGCCCGCTGCCGCCGGTTTTCCGTCGAGTTCGCCGGACCGGGCGTTGAGGGTGAGCCAGGAAGGCGCGCCGGCGATCGTCCAGCGGTAGGGCGACGTGCCACCCGACGCGCTGACGTGGGCTGACCACTCGAGCCCGGTCACGCCCGTCGGCAGCGCGGTGGGGCCGATGCTGATGGCAGGCGGCGGGACCGGCGTCGGCGTCGGCCTCGGAGTCGGGGTTGGCGCCGGTGTCGGTGTCCCCGGCGGCGGGGTCGCGATCGGGGTCAAGGAGCTTCCCGGCTCAGGGGTTGAGGTCTCTCCCGAGCTTGGAGTGGACGAGGTCGACGTCGGCGTAGTGCTGCCGGCCTCCGTCGGCGCGGGTGTGGCGGTGGAGGTAGTGACCACCGCCGGCGTGGCTGGCCCGCCCGAGCCGGCGAGGCCCGACGGGGGAGCCGGCGAACCGGCCGGCGCACGCCGCCGGGCGACGAAGAGGTACCACTGCTCGCCCGGCTGGGACTCCAGGTCCGCGACCGCGTAGCTCCAATTTCCCGCGCTGGCGCCGCTGACGGTGACGCTGAGCGGGGGCTGGGAGGAAGTGGGCGCGGCATAGGTCGACCCGTCAGGGGCGAGGACAGTCAGCCGGAAGGTCGAGCCCGGCCAGGCGAGGACGAACTGGAGGTCATCTCCGGCCGCCGCCTCCGCCCCCACCGCCGGCTGGGTCGAGTCGCCGGTGCTCATGGTGCCGCCGTCGATCGTCGTCACCGTCCCGCCGTCGAGCGCGTCGAGGCCGAGGTTGAAGACCGTCCAGGGATCCTGTCGGTCAGCCAGCCCGAGGGCGACCGCCGGGGTCGGGGGCGACCCGGCGGCGATGGTTGTCGACTGGCCGGCGACGAGGACCAGCGTTCTGCCGGCGGCGCTGGCCGCCACCTCGCCGGCCCAGACCTGGGCGGTAACCAGGGGCGACGACCCGCTGCCGCTGATCCGGATCGAGAACTCGGTGCCGCGCACCTCGGCGGTGGAGTTGTTGGGCGCATCGACGCGGAAGGAGGCACCTCCCACCAGCCGGACGACGGTGTACCAGGTCTGCCCGGCGCTCTGCCGCAGGCGGGTCGCCTCGCCCCCGCCGGTGGCGCGGCTCAGGCCTTCGACCTGGAGGTCGGTGCCGGCGTCGAGGCGGCTCACAGAGCCGTCCGGGAAGGTCAGCGAAGCCTTGGCGCCGGCGCCGGTGCGGACCCGGTCTCCGCTGACGAGGAGGTCGCCCGAATGGGCCGCTTGGTAGCCCGACGATCCCGCGCGCTCGAGCTGGGCCGTCCCCACGAAGACGGTCAGGACGGCGTGGTCTTGGGCGGCCATGGACTGCACGGCCATGATCAGCAGCAGCGCCCCGAGGACGGCGACAACCGCCACCGGAAGCACCACCCTACGGCGCGTCAAAAACCGGAACAACTCACCCCACCCGCCTTCCCCGCCGGCCTACCGAGCCGAGCGCTGGAAAAGATATCGCGCGAGAGGTGCTAACGGGTCGCCTGTCTATCCCCCCGGAGGAGCCGCCGGCGCCACGAAGGAGTAGGTGTAGCCGCCCTCGATGGGCTGGCCGGCGATGTCCTTTAGCGCGCCGGAGATGGCCAGTCGGTAGGACGCGCCGGGGTTCAGCACTGCGTCGACGGTGAGGTTGCGGTGGTCGTAGCGGGTGGTGACGGGGACCTGCTTCCCGTCGTCGCCGGCGATGCTGACGCTGCCGGCGACAGTCGCGGGGTCGAGGTCGCTGTCGAAGACGATCACGAGTTGGTTGTGGCTGAGCGTCACCGAGTTGACCGTCGGGCCAACGCCCAGCGCCTGCGGCGGACCGTCACTGACAGAGTCGATCCGGAGCCCGGCGGCGGTGTTGATCACCACGACCAGCTCGTCCTGGTAGCGGACCTCGTCCTGGCCGCGAGCGAAGATCAGCCGGGCCGTGAAGAGGGCGTTGGTGGCTGTCGCCTGGCTGGAGATCACGAAATAGCGCTCGAGGTGCTGGTCGGTCGGGAGCGGCGAGGGTGCGACCGGCGAGGCGCTCGGCCCGAGAAGGCCCGCGGCGGTGGCGCCGTCGCCGGCGATCTTGGCCTTCTCGTAGGCGTCCACCACGGCGGCCGCCGCGCCCAGGTCGAGGCTCGCGCCGTCCGCGGTGGACAGCTGATCCACCCAGACCGCGCCGTCCCGGATGAAGCTGAGGCTGGCGTCGCCGGGCGCCCAGGCGGGCGAGCCGAAGGCTGCCTGCGAGAGCTTTTGGAGGTCAGAGCCGTCCGAGCCAACGATCGAGGCTCCGTCCGGACCGCCGATCAGCAGCCGGTGGCCGTCATCGGTCCAGCGTGGCTGAAGCGCGGAGGGGGCGGGGGCAATCGTCAGGGGCGAGCCCCCGTCAGGGTTGGCGACCTTCACTGAGCCACTGCTCCAGAACGCCACCTTGCTCGAGTCCGGGCTCCACGCCAAATCGTAGGCGGCCGCCGTAGGCCACGGTGTGACCTTCTGGCTGGCGAGGTCCATCAGGTACGTTGCAGGGCTCGACTGGGCCTCCGCGTTGGGCTGCAGCTCGGTCGTCCAGACCAGGCTCTTGCCGTCCGGCGAGAGAACCACCTCCTCGGCCTTTGCGCTGCCGTCGGCGGGCAGCGGCAGCTTGGCGATGGGAGCGGCGCCGGCGGGGCCGAGGTCGGTGCCTGCGACGACGAACGGCTTGCCCGCCAGCCAGCCGATGACCTGGGCCGCGCGGCTGTCAAGCAATTGGGCGTTCTCGCCGGCGGGGCCGCCCAGGTAGACGCCGCCGCCCTGGCCGACGACCGTGAAGGCGAGCGCTGCGTCGGAGGGCGCCACCGAGGCCGAGCCGACCCCGGAGTGGATGGTCCGCAGCCCGGTTCCGTCGACGCCGATCTCGTCGAGGTCGCCGCCGGGGGTGAGGAAGAAGAGCGAATGGCCGTCGGCGGAGAAGCCGACCACGCTGCCCGAGGTGCCGGACAGCTGCTGCTCGGCGACGATCTTCGGCTCCGGCGTCGGCGTCGGGCTGGGCACCGGGGTGGGGCTCGGTGAGGGTAGCGGCTGGGTCGTGACCGAGACGGTGGCCGGCTTTCCGATCGGGGTGCCGGGGGCGGTCTTTGCGTCGGCGGTGACCGTCACGTGGTACTGGGTGTTCGGCGCCAGCTGGCCCGAGACGGGCTGGATGGCGAGGTTGTTGCCCTGCCAGCTGTAGGTGACCTGGGTGGCCGGCTGGATCTGGATGGCCTGCTCCACCGACTGGTGGTCCATCGGCTGGCTGAAGCTGACCAGGATCGGCTGGTCGACCTGGACCTGGTTGCCGACGGTGGTGATGGTGACAGAGCCGGATCCGGTCAGGTTGGCATTGGCAAGCAGCAGGAAGGCGACCAGGACGGCTCCTACCAGGACTGTGGCGGCCGCCATCCGGGGGCCGGTGAAGAGGTTCGCGAAGAAGCCGGGCCGGGAGCCCCGCTGGTAGCGGTCGTAGGCCTTGGTCACCAGCTCCCGGCGCAGCGCATGGCGGAAGCCGGGGTCAAGCGGCGGCGGCTTGAGGCGCGAGGCCCCGAGCAGGCTCGCGTAGCGCTCGAGCCCGGGCTCCTTGTCGAAGATCGACTCCAGGTCGGGGTCGTGGCGCTGACTCACCGCGACTCCTCCCCGAGCACGCCGCGCAGCTTGGTCATCCCGCGGTGGATCAGGAGCTTCACGGCGCCCTCGCTCTTGCCCATCACCGCGGCGATGTCGGCGATCTTCATGTCCTCCTGGAACTTGAGGACGAGGGCCGTCCGCTGGGCAGCCGGCAGCTTCTCGACCGTCTGCCAGATCTCCCTCAGCTCTGCCCTCTGGACGGCGGTGTCCTCCAGGCCCGGTCCGGCCGCGGCGAGGTCGTAGACCTCATCGAGGTCGACCGTGGGCCGGCGGGCCCGGTAGCGGTCGTTGACCGTGTTGACCGAGATCTGGTAGAGCCAGGCCGTGAAGGGACGTCCCGTGTCCTGGTAACGCGGGATGCTCCTGAGCGCCTTCATGAAGACCTCGGATGTGACGTCCTCCGCCGCTGTCTGGTCCCTCAATCTCGAATACACGAACCGGTAGATCTGGCTGAAATAGCGGTCATAGAGCGCCCCGAACGCCTCCGGGTCGCTTTTGGCCCTCTCGACGAGCAGCCTTTCCGCTTCCCGCTGATCGGGGACGCTCAACCGCTCCTCCAGCCGTCAGGGCTTGCAACGGAAGCGCCGGGCGCGCGGTTACGAGTGCCTGGCATGCTGAGCAATTATCGGCGGAGGTTTGCGGCGGTCGGCTCCAGCGCCTGCCCGCAGGCGGGGAGCCGAGAGGCCTTCTATATAATTGCGATCGCCCGAGCAAGCCCGGCCGGTTCTGAGGTACTTTCCCCACTCCTTGATCGAGCGATACTCCCCCGCTGCGATGCGGGAGGTCTGGTCCGACCGCCGGCGTTACGAGCACTGGCTGCAGATCGAAGTCCTCGCCTGCGAGGCCTGGGCCGCAGCCGGGCGGATTCCCGCCGAGGCGCTTCCGGCCATCCGCCGGGCGACCTTCGACGTCGAGCGGATCGCCGAGGTCGAAGAGCGGGTCGGGCACGACGTGATCGCCTTCCTGACGGTGGTCGGCGAATCGATCGGTCCCGAGTCCCGCTTCCTTCACCTCGGGATGACCAGCTCGGACGTTCTCGACACCGCGCTGGCCCTTCAGCTGCGGGAGTCGGCCGACCTCATCGTCGCCGAGCTCCACAAGGTCCGTGAGGCGGCCGTGGAGCTCGCACTGCGCCACCGGCGCACGCTCATGGCCGGCCGCACCCACGGGATCCACGCGGAGCCGATCACCTTCGGATTCAAGGTGGCCGGCTGGGTCGCCGAGCTCGACCGCGACCTCGAGCGCCTGAGTCTGGCCCGAGCCGAGGTCGCGACTGGCAAGCTGAGCGGCGCCGCCGGCACCCACGCCACCCTCCCGCCGGAGATCGAGGAGAAGGTCCTGGCAGGCCTCGGTCTGGCCGTCGACGCGGTCTCGACCCAGGTCGTCAGCCGTGACCGCCACGCCGTCTTCCTCGCCCGGCTGGCGATCGTCGCCGGCACCCTGGAGCGGATCGCGGTGGAGATCCGGCACCTTCAGCGGACCGAGGTCGGGGAGGCCTTCGAGCCCTTCGGCCGCGAGCAGAAGGGTTCCAGCGCGATGCCGCACAAGCGCAACCCCGTCCTCTGTGAGCGGATCACGGGCCTGGCCCGGGTGGTCCGCGGCTACGCCACGACCGGCCTCGAGAACATGGCGCTCTGGCACGAGCGCGACATCAGCCACTCCTCGGCGGAGCGCATCGTCTTCCCCGACGCCTGCGCGCTGATCCTCTACATGGCGATGCAGACCCACAAGGTCCTGGCGGGCTTGGAGGTGCGGCCCGAGCGGATGCTGGCCAACCTCAACGCGAGCGGCGGCGTCGTCTTCTCGCAGCGGGTGCTGCTGGCCCTGGTCGATTCCGGCGTGAGCCGGGAGGACGCCTACGCGGTGGTCCAGTCGGCGGCGATGCGGGCCGTCGGCGGTGAGGGAGGCTTCCGGGCCAACCTCGAGGCGGAACCCGAGGTGCGCCGCCGGCTCCCCGACCTCGGACCGCTCTTCGACCCCGCCTACTACCTGGAGCACATCGACGCCGCCTTCGACCGCCTGCAGCTTGGAGTTCCACGATGACACCCGGACCCGCGATGATGACGACCGACCTGGACCTTCCCGTCTTCGCTCGGGGGAAGGTGCGCGACACCTACGAGCTCCACGACGACCGGCTGCTGATGATCGCCACCGACCGCGTCTCGGCCTTCGACGTCGTGCTGCCGAACGGCATCCCCGACAAGGGGAGGGTGCTCACCCAGCTCTCGATCTGGTGGTTCAGCCAGACCCACACCTTCCAGGAGAACCACCTCGTCTCGGGCATGGTCCCCGACCTGCCGGGCAACCTGAAGCACCGGAGGGAGGAGCTGTCCGGGCGTTTCATGATCGTGCGCAAGGCCGAGCGGATCGACTTCGAGTGCGTCGTCCGCGGCTACCTGGCCGGCAGCGCCTGGTCCGAGTACCGGGAGCACGGCACGGTCGCCGGAGAGCGGCTCCCGGCGGGACTGGTCGAGTCGCAGAAGCTGGCCGAGCCGATCTTCACCCCGGCCACCAAGGCGGATTCCGGCCACGACGAGAACATCACCTTCAAGAAGTTCGTGAAGGCCCTCGGCTCGGTCCGCGCCCACGAGATCCGCGACGCCAGCCTGGCGCTCTTCAACTTCGCGAGCGAAGCCGCCCTCAAGCACGGACTGATCCTGGCCGACACCAAGTTCGAGTTCGGCCTGGTGGACAAGCGACTGATCCTGATCGACGAGGTCCTCACCCCCGACAGCTCCCGCTACTGGGACCGGACCCTCTGGCAGCCCGGCACCACGCCCCCCTCCTACGACAAGCAGTTCGTGCGCGACTGGCTCACCGCCAGCGGCTGGAACAAGGAGCCGCCGGGCCCCGAGCTGCCACCCGACGTGGTGGACAGGACAAGGGAACTCTACCTCGCCGCCTACCACCAGATGACCGGGCGCGACCTCTTCTACAAGGAAGAGTCGAAGGGGCGCTGGTGAAGCTGCTGGCGCGGGTGATCGTGACGCCGAAGCCGGTCGTCAACGACCCCCAGGGCGGCACCGTCAAGGGAGCCCTGCACCGGCTCGGCTTCGAATCGGTGTCCGAGGTCCGGGTGGGGAAGTACATCGAGGTGACGGTTGAGGCCGCCGACGAGGACGAGGCCCGCCGCCAGGTCTCCGACATGTGCCGCAAGCTGCTCGCCAACCACGTCATCGAGGACGTCCGCTTTCAGGTCGAGCGGCCGCAGGAAGCGGTCGCTCACGGCCGCGCACACGAGTCAGAGGCCACCCCTACCGGATGAAGTTTGGGGTCGTGGTCTTCCCGGGGACGTGGTCCGACCGGGACTGCGGCTGGGTCGTCACCGAGGTGCTGGGCGCCGAGTTGGAGTACCTCTGGCACAAGGACCGCGACCTGAAGGGTTGCGACTGCGTCATCCTCCCCGGTGGATTCTCCTACGGCGACCACCTCCGGACCGGCGCCATCGCGCGCTTCAGCCCGGTCATGGAGTCAGTCACCCGTTTCGCCGCCCACGGCGGCCTGGTCTGGGGGATCTGCAACGGGTTCCAGGTGCTCTGCGAGAGCGGGCTTTTGCCCGGGGCCCTGATCCGTAACGACAGCTGCGAGTTCCGCTGCGCCTGGACCGACCTGGTGGTCGAGCGCGACGACACGCTCTTCACCGCCGGCACCGCGAAGCGGGACGTCCTTCGCCTGCCGATCTCCCACGGCGAGGGCAATTACTTCGCCGACCCGGCCACCCTGTCCCTCCTCGAGCAGCGCAACCAGGTGGTCTTCCGCTACTGCCAGCCGGACGGGCTGGTGGTGCCGGCGGCCAACCCCAACGGCTCTTTGCACAACATCGCCGGCATCGTCAACCGCGAGGGAAACGTGCTGGGGATGATGCCGCACCCCGAGCGCTGCGCCGAGGCCGAGCTGGGCGGCACCGATGGGTTGAAGCTCTTCCGGTCGGTGCTGGACTCCTTCACCGGGGTGCCGGCGTGACGGCCACCATCTCCGCCAAGCTCCTCAAGGAGGTCGCCCTCACCGAGGCCGAGTACCGCACGATCGTCGAGCTCCTCGGGCGGGAGCCCAACGAGGTCGAGCTGGGGATGATCGGCGTCCTGTGGTCCGAGCACTGCTCCTACAAGACCTCCAAGCCGTTCCTCCGCCGCCTGCCGAGCACCGGGTCCAGGGTCCTCCAGGGGCCGGGCGAGAACGCCGGCGTGGTCGACGTCGGCGAGGGCTGGGCGGTCGCCTTCAAGATCGAGTCCCACAACCACCCGAGCGCCATCGAACCCTACGAGGGCGCGGCGACCGGGGTCGGCGGGATCCTCCGCGACGTGGCGGCGATGGGCGCCCGGCCGGTCGCCATCCTCGATTCGCTGCGGTTCGGCCCGCTGCCCGCCTCCGCCCACCTCTTCGAGGGAGTGGTCGCCGGCATCGGCGGCTACGGCAACTGCGTCGGGGTGCCGACGGTCGGCGGCGAGGTGTACTTCGAGGACTGCTACGCCGACAACCCCCTGGTCAACGCAATGTGCGTCGGGCTGGTCCGGGCCGACTCGCTGCAGCGGGCGCGGGCCGAGGGACCCGGCAACCTGCTGCTGCTCGTCGGAGCCGACACCGGCCGGGACGGGATCCACGGCGCCTCCTTCGCGTCCCTGGAGCTGGACGAGAGCTCGGAGGAGCGGCGGCCGGCGGTGCAGGTCGGCAACCCCTTCCTCGAGAAGTGCCTCATCGAGGCGCTGCAGGAGCTGGGCGGCCATCCCGCGGTGGTCGGCGTCCAGGACCTGGGCGCCGCCGGGCTGACCAGCGCCGTCGCCGAAGCCGCCTCCCGAGGCGGTGCCGGGGCGCTGGTGGTGGTCGACCAGGTCCCGCGTCGGGAGAGCGGCATGACCCCCTACGAGGTGATGCTCTCCGAGTCCCAAGAGCGGATGCTGGTGGTGGTCGAGCGGGGCCGCCAGGCCGAGGTGCTGCCGATCTTCGAGAAGTGGGACCTCCACGCCGCGGTGATCGGCGAGGTGACCGGCGACGGGCACCTCACCGTCGAGGCGCAGGGCCGGGTCGCGGCCCGGATCCCGGTCGAGGTGCTCACCGACGGTGCCCCGGTGCGCACCCTCGTGGGGCGGGCTCCCGACCTGTCTCGACGCCGGCTGGACCTGGCGACCATACCGGCCGAGCCCGCCAGCATCCCGGGCTCACTGCTAAAGCTCCTGGCCCACCCGAACCTCTGCAGCCGGGGGACGGTCTTCCGCCGCTACGACCAACAGGTCGGCAACGCGACGGTCATCGCGCCCGGCGGCGACGCGGCCATGGTTCGCATCAACGGCACCACCATCGGCATCGCGATGACCACCGACTGCAACGGCCGCTACTGCGAGCTCGACCCCTACCTGGGCGCGCAGATCGCGATCGCGGAGGCGGCCCGCAACATCGTGGCGACCGGCGCCCGGCCCGTTGCCATCACCGACTGCCTCAACTTTGGCAACCCCGACAAGCCGGAGGTCTACTGGCAGCTGGAGGAGACCACCAGCGGGCTGGCCAACGCCTGCCGAGCGCTCGATCTCCCGATCGTGAGCGGGAACGTCAGCCTCTACAACGACACCGACGGCCGCTCCATCTTCCCGACCCCGGTGATCGGGATGATCGGGGTCATCGAGGACTACCGCAAGTGTCTCGGCGCCGGCTTCAAGGGCGATGGCGACTTCGTGCTGGTGGTCGGGCTGGCCGGCGACGACCTCGGCGGCAGCCGTTACCTCGAGGTGGAGCACGGGCATTTCGGGGGCCGCCCGCCCGAGGTGGACCTGCTCGGCGAGCGCGCCGCCCACGAGTTCGTCCTCGCCGCGGTCGGCGGCGGCCACCTCCACAGCGCCCACGACCTCTCGGAGGGCGGGATGCTGGTGGCCCTCGCCGAGTCCTGCATCCTCGGCGGGCGCGGTGTCCGCTGCCCGCCGCTGGGCAGCCAGGGGGACGTGCGCACCGACGCCCTCTACTTCGGCGAGACTCAGGGCCGCTTCCTCCTCAGCGCGCCGTCGCGCTCGATGCCCGAGCTCCAAAACCTCGCCCGCCGGCACCGCGTCGACATCCAGCTGCTCGGGCTCACCGGCGGCGCCAACCTCGAGTTCGAAGGCGAGTTCAGCATCCCGCTGGCCGACCTGGAGCGGGCCCACCGTGGCCCCTTCAAGGACTGACCACCCTCATGTGTGGGATCTTCGGCATCCAGGCCGAGGCTGAGGACGTCGCCAACCTCACCTACTTCGGGCTCTTCGCCCTCCAGCATCGCGGCCAGGAGTCGGCCGGGATCGCCGTCGGCAACGGCTCCGGTGTCGCCATCCACCGCGACATGGGTCTGGTCAACCAGGTCTTCAGCCCGGCCGGGCTGGGCGAGATGCGCGGTACGGTGGCCCTCGGCCACACGCGCTACTCGACGACCGGCGGCAGCCGGGCGGAGAACGCCCACCCGATCCCGATCCTCCACCCGGTTCTCGGCCCGGCCGCGATCGCCCACAACGGCAACCTCCTCAACGCCGCCGCGCTGAAGCGCGAGCTGGAGGCGGAGGGGGTCGAGTTCCAGACCTCGCTCGACACCGAGGTGATGGCGCGCCTCATCGAGCACACTCACGGGGCCAACTGGGCGGAGGCCATCCGCGGCGCCTTCTCGCGGGTGGTCGGGGCTTACTCCTGCGGCCTGATCACGCCCGACGAGGTGATCGCAATCCGCGATCCCTTCGGGTTCCGGCCCCTCTGCATCGGATTCATCCCTCATCCCTCCGGGCAGCCGGGCAACGTCTTCGCTTCCGAGACCTGCGCGCTCGACACCGTCAACGCCACCTTCGTGCGCGAGGTCCAGCCGGGCGAGATGGTGGTGATGGACGCGCACGGGGTCAGCTCGGTGATCTTCCAAAAGCAGAGCCGCCACGCGATGTGCGTCTTCGAATTCATCTACTTCGCGCGTCCCGACTCCATCCTCAAGAACTGCGAGCTGGAGGAGGCGCGGATCCGGATGGGGCACGAGCTCGCCAAAGAGGCGCCCGTCGACGCCGACATGGTGATCGCCCTCCCCGACTCCGGCACGCCCGCCGCGATCGGGTATGCCGAAGCGTCGGGGATCTCCTTCCGGGAGGGTCTGGTCAAGTCGCGCTACATCAACCGGACCTTCATCCAGCCGACCCAGTCGCTCCGCGAGGCGGGCGTGATGCTGAAGCTCAACCCGCTCAAGCGGTCCCTGGCCGGCAAGCGCGTCATCGCCGTCGACGACTCGATCGTCCGCGGCACGTCGTCCAAGCGCGTCATAGACATGCTCCGCCGGGCCGGAGCCACCGAGGTCCATATGAGGATCTCCTCGCCGCCCATGCGCTACCCCTGCTTCATGGGCGTGGACATCGGCTCCTCCAAGGAACTGATCGCCTCCAACCGCACCGTCCCCGAGATCCGCGCCCACATCGGCGCCGACTCGCTCGCCTACCTCTCCATCCCGGGCCTGATGAAGGCGGTCGGCCGCGGCACCATCGACGAGTTCTGCCGCGCCTGCTTCGACGGCTCCTACCCGGTGCCGGTGCCGCAGCAGCTCGAGATGGACAAGCTCGCTCTCGAGCCGCATTGAGAGGCGG
>Ga0307373_10013174_pt1 | contig 11603 bp, 16 predicted proteins | sample OX2MG_FD_202534 | JGI IMG/M metagenome (GOLD analysis project Ga0307373, IMG submission 202534) | Soil microbial communities from Risofladan, Vaasa, Finland - OX-2 | ecosystem: Environmental > Terrestrial > Soil > Coastal area > Acid sulfate soil | place: Finland: Risofladan, Vaasa | collected... | reverse complement strand
AAATGTCTATCGTTGGGTGCGAGAGGGAAAGCTTAAGGCCAAGATGGCGGAGACGGTCGTCAAACGATTGGACATCGAGGATAAAAAGATTGGCGGCGAGATAATTCCAAATCGGCGAAGTTTGCGACAAAATAAAGCTCTTCACAAATATTTCGAATTGCTGGCCGAGGAACTGAACGACGCCGGACTCGATATGCGGGCCGTCCTCAAGGAAGAAGTCGCGATTCCTTGGAACAAGAACACGGTTAAGGATTATCTCTGGCGGTCGATTCAGAGATTACAGCTCAGCAAGGAGAGCACAGCCGAACTAACGACGGCTGAGATAGACAAGGTGTTCGAGACTCTGAATCGGCACGTCGGAGAAAGGTTCGGAATTCACGTTCCTTTCCCAAGCGAAGACCGGCTCGGGCATTCGGGCCAGAGAGAAAACATAGGTGATAAACCAACCCATTCTCTCTCATCGGTGCGTGGGCCGGAAATAGTCGAAAAGATTAACAAAAAAATAAAATGAAAAAACGAACGATAGAACCAACAAAAGAATATTCGGATAAAGACCCGAACGGAGACGAGTGGATTACCGTCGGTTACAAGCAGATACCCAAAGAGACGTTTGATCGCTACGGCGCGAAGCCGTTCCGGATAATGCGGCGGAAGATGAGAAACGACAAAGGTGAAGTCTGGAGCAATATCAGCCGGAACGACGCGAAAGCCGAAGCGGAGAAACTGGGACTTCGGCTTCTGGATATTCCCGAGCATCTCGTCATTCTCGATTTTTATGTTAGAGAAAAAGGGAAGAACGCCTCAATTTATGATGCGGACTTTCTGGGGATTGAAGAATTGAACTATGACGAAAAAGTCCCTTACGAGTGGGTCAATGGGCCGTCTCTATTCATCCGTGGCGGCGATTGGAATGCTGGCTCGGGTGCCGGAGCGGGGTCGCTGGGTCTGGACAATGGCCCCTCGTATGTGGGCAGCTACGTTGGTTTCCGCTGCGCCCGGTAGTCGTAGAAATCTGAAATCTGAATCAAACGAAAATGACCAAGCCCTACCACCGAACCCAAACCTATAAGACCGAGAAATCGAGAGAGGCCGTAACCAAAAAACTGCTCCGCAAAAGAGCCGGAAGTAAATGCGAACGATGCGGAAAGAGGATGGGACTTCAGTGGTGCCACATCGCCGGCCGGAAAGGAGGACTAAAACACTATCTTCTTAACATCCTTTTGCTCTGCTCCGGTTGCCATCTTTGGTTCGATAATTCCGCAAACCGACTGGAGAGTTATAATTGGCTTCTGACCAAAAGAACACTCCCCGAACTCTGGGAATTGGAAGAAATGTATAATTAAAAAATAATATGGAAAGCGAAATTAACAAACAAATAAGAGAACTCCTTGAACTATTTGGAGTAGACCCAACAGTTAGAATGGAAAAAGACAAAAGAGGATTTATCAGTTTTACTTTACTTGGGGCACTTCGGAATTTATTTGATGAAAATAAAAAAAGCTACGAGAATAAAGCGGGTGAGGCTTGTATCGTTTTAGAAAAAATACTTTCAGGACGACAGGCGACAAATATTACCGATGATGAATGTAAATTTGCCTCTATGAACGTGGAAGCCAAGAGAAAACAGGACGAAATAAACTATATCCAATATTTAAGAAATCAAATTGAAATATTGAATGAAGAATTAAAAATCGCAAAAAAAATATGAAAAATCAACCAAAAGTTCCAGCTAAACCACCACTTCCAATTCAATATTGTGGTCGTTGTGGGAGAGTGTTAAGACAAACAATTTTAGCGACTTATTATTCAATCAACACTGGAGAACAAGAAAATCACTGGCGATGGGTTTGCCCTCAGAAACGATGGTATAACTGCCACACAAGTTTTAAGACAGACCAAAATGGTAGTAGTTATGGGTATCAAAGCTAATTTGGATTCAATCTTATGAAAATACTTTCATTATTTGACGGAATATCCATAGCACAACAGGCTTTTAAGGATTAAAAGGAAGTAGAAGCGGATTATTCTGGGATTATGTTCGTATTTTGAAAGACTTGAAGCCGAAGTATTTTATCTTAGAAAATGTCGCCAGTATGTCCAAAGAAAAGTAAGACGGATATATCGGCACTTATATCACTTACTCTCATTTTTTTAATATCTTCCAATTTCATTGTCGGATATTGTGCATCTACCCCCCCCTGTGGAACTCCACCGTTAAAATAACTCCAAGGCGGATCGGCATAGATTATCTGATACTTTTTCATATTACTTATCTAAAAAATACTCATTATATCCCAATTAAAATTAAAATAAGAAAAGGGGGCATCCGCGCCCCCTTATTCGAGTCAATCCATTCCTTGGATTGCCCGTTCGAACGCCTTCTCGGTCTCGTAGGCTCCCGCGCATCGGACTATGAGCGAATCGGCGTCGGCGATTCTCCTCGCCATTATCTCCTCCCATCTCGCTATCCAAGCGTCAACGGCCACCACACGGGTGAAGCCAATTGCTTCGAGGCGTTTTTGGGCCGCCTGAAAAGCGAGTTTGGCTTCGCCAAGGGCGACGATGGCGGCCACGAGGTCTTCCGCCGGAGGGAGGGTTTCTTCTTCCATCTTCGCCGCCTCCCCGCAAGCAAGATAGGCAACGATTACTCTCGGCCGCGAGTTGCTTCATTGTGCCGCAACCTTCGCATCTTCCCCAGTAGAAGGACATCATTCCGCCTTCGTGGGCTCCCCTCCGAAGAAGAATGTCCTCACGGCAAAGGGATAACTCATCACGATGCTTCCCGTGTCTTCCCGCCTATTCTCCTTTCCGAGTTTCGCGAGAAACGATTTGTTGCAGGTCGGACAGTAGGCCACTTCCGACGAGATGTTCCAAAGGGGCCTTCCGCAGTCGGCGTGGACGAGAACCCAGTCGGACTCTTTCCGCTCGGTCTTCTCGGTCAATACTTCCGCCTCCTTCCGAATTGAAGAACGACGAGGGACACGAGAACGAGAACCCAGAACCATATCCAGTTCATCCATATTCGCCTCCTGAGGAACATCTAATCCAATTGTGGGGCCTTAACCTTCTTTTCTTTGCTTAAATTTCGCTTCTTGGCCCCTCTTCTCCCAGACTTGATATATAAAGCCATTCTTGGGTTATCTCTTTAATTTGGGGCTGTTTTGGACAAATAAACCCTATATCCGACAAGGTTCGGTTCCCATTTCTTCCCTAAATTCGTCCTCAGCCGGATTAAGAGAAGAATAGAAATCGAATCTCGGGAGCTTCGCGGGAACTTGGAGGTCGAAGAGGGAGAAAATTAGAAAATAAAAAACTCCCAGAACCAAGTCCCCGTGAAACCCCCGAGAAAAGGGTTAAGAAAGAACTTCTTCTTCCGTAGTTTCGGGACTAACGGGGGTAAAACCGGACTCGACAGGAGCCCCTGCCGGAGCGGTCTCGAGAGGATTGCTCTCAACCGTTTCTTCCTCGACTTTTTCTTCGTCCATTTGTTTTTTTGTTTTGGTTAATCTTCTCGACTTTTTTTGTTCGTAAATCCTGAATATCAATCCGAAATCGGTTTTGCTTTTGTCGGTCAAAACCCAGTTCATTTATCAGAAACTTTAAGATTGAAGGTTTTGGCGACCAGATAAAAATAAATCTGAGAGACGGCGAAAACTTGAGCGAAGGCATTGCTCAATCCGGCCACGCCCGATAACGAATATCCGCCGTTGTAAGCAACCTTGACTCCGGCTCCGAGCACGGCCGCGAGGAAAGCCACGACGAAAGCCCCGTTTCCCTGGAGGACGGTGCCGGTCAGTTTCTTATTAAGAAATGTTACGAGTTCGGCCGCGACCGACGAACCGATGCCCAGCAAGGAGGTGAAAAGTAAATTGGAATTCATTTGAGTTTCTTATTTTCGGCCTTTACCGACAATCGATAAGCTTTTGAGCGGTATCGTTATTCCACCCCACGGGATAAGAAGGGTTGTAGTTTGGACATAGCTTAATCTCACTCGGATAAGTCTGACTGCTTATCGTTGTCGAGGCGAGCAACGTCCACTCCCTCCAGTTCTTGCCGACCAATTTCTCCAAGATTTCGATTAACTTACCAATCTGTTCGCTATATTCGAGTTTTATCGTTTTCTCTTGCGTGTCTATTTGAATTTTCATTGATTTATCGTTTGTTTTTTTTGGAGACCTTTAATCCAAATTGACAGGTTGGCCAGCCATTCCGCGACATTCGCCAACCAATCGCGGGCTGCGGAAACGGTTACGGGAATAATCGGCGCGGGCGGCAAGACGGGCGGAGTCGGAAGTTGGGCGACCCAGGCCTCCTTGATAAACGGTTCGTAGTCTTCTCCGTAAAGTCCGTTGCCGTTCGAGCCCCACTCTGCGCCGAATGAATTCCTGAAATCCGCATCCGCCGCCAGATAGCCGTAATCAATCCAGAAATGTCCGTCAATAACCGGAGCCGGAGGCCGGAGCGGAAGAATATCCGCCGCCTTCCAGCTGGGTTCGCCGTTCGGAGCCGTCCACATCGAATCTCCCACTTGGGCCAATATGAGAACGAGTTTGTGATCGTAAATCGCATTCTTGATTCCGGCAAAAGACAAGTCGGTCAGTCGGGCATACGGCCCTATCCGTCTTTTGAGGCCGTCGACATAAGCGGCGGCCGGTATCTTCGTCCAGTCGGAATATTCCTCATAGGGCAAAGTAACGTCGTTCGGAAAAAAATCATCGGAGCAGACGCCATATTTCTGAAGGACTTGGAGGATGGCACGGGCGAAGGTTCCTTGCGAATTAGGAGCGCCGTCGATCTTCTTACACAAGGCGTAAACGAAGCGGGGAGACAGGCTCTCTCCGAGATTCTCGAGAATTCCATAAAGAGTCGCTCCGGCGTGGCCGCCGCATGCGGGAAGTTTGCCCTGAGAATACACCGGCACCATTGAAACGTCGGCCGCCCAAGAAACCGGATAAACTTCGGGCGCCGCTCCGCCCAAATCTTCGGGCCCGAAGTCTCTTTCGTCTTCGGGAGAAGCTAAGGCCCCAAATCCCAATTTATCATTCATTTTTTATAAAATAGGATAAAAAAAACTATATATCAAGGGTTCGGTTGCACTGTCGCTTTAGTGCGATTCTTAAATAGTCTTTATAACTTAGAATCGGTTTCCTCTTGTCTTTTTGGTCGCCACCCGCATCTAATCGTCCGATCTGATTAAAGAGGAGTCTTTCGATGGGCAAACTATGATATCTTTCGGGAATTGAATTATTCTTCAAATGATAGCGAATTGCCGAACGGGAACAGTTAAATGTCTTTGAGAGCCAAAGAAGCGGAAAACCCTGAATTCGAAGAGCTAATACTTTTAAAAGCTTGTTTTGATCTAAAAATATTCCTTTTTTCGCCACGAAATTCATCCCTTTCGACTTCGGCTTATTAAGTGTAAAATATATACACAATTAAATCAAATGATTTGGTTTTTAGTATTGGCTTTGGCGGCGGGAATAATCTTCGGTTGGAGAAGTATAGCCATTCTCGCTTTAATCGGTTTCGGCCTATACATTCTGTTTATCCTGTATGCCGCTTTGAATCCAATGTTTTTGACCTCGCTTTAGGGCGACTGTGAAAAAAGCTGTTGAAGCGAAGGACCCGACGCCGCTCCCAGCCTCGTTCCTATTCCCGCACCGGCGTTTCTCGTCAGAAGTTCTTTCATTAATCCTTGGGGCGCGGGATTTTGGGCCAGTCGCATTGCCGTCTTCGCGGGATTCGTGAAAATGTTTCTGGCTTTTTTCAGGGCGAAATTATAAAGCATCGCAGTGGGATTAGTCGCCGCTCCTTCATTCAACGCACCCTCTATCGATTGTTGTAACAACCCTTTTTCCGTCTTATCTCCGGCCGCTTGGGTGGCTATGGCGGCGAGAGCGGCGTGTTTAGTGAGGTCTACTCCCGTCAACTTCTTTATTTCGCCGAACAAATCCTGAACCTCTCCCTGTTTGTCGCCCGAGAAGACTCTTTTAAGCAAAAGCGTTCCCCTTTGATTTTGGGGGCCCGCCATCTTTATAACTTCGTCATTAATGCCTTTAAGCGCGCTGAACTTCCGATTGGCTTCCGCTAGGGTCGGTGAAATATGGCTTAACGCGTTATTAAGGTCGTCTCTAATCGAGAACATCAGTCCTTTTATCGGATCGAATCCCTTGGGGGTCTGCGTTTTGGCGTAATGAATGTTATTGTCCACGGCATCAATGGTATCGGCCAATTGCCGAACGCTTGAGGTGGCCTTTAGGCTTTGTATCCTTTTCCACACGTCGGCAAGACGATTGGCGTCTGTCGAAGAAATTGAAGGAGAGCGTCCCTTAAGAGCAATTGGGTTTCCTTTGGCGTTAAAGGTCAATCCGGTCTGTTCGTTTATTCTGTCCAGAACGTTCTTAGATCCCTGCGAGTCGGCAAAGTTGACTCCGAGTTTAATTTTAGTTAGAGGAACCTTGGCGGCTCCCACTTCTCTTCCCGCCGCGTTTAATTTACGTCCTATTTGAATTTTGGCCTTGTCCAGTTCATCGGCCGCCTTAACAATCGGAGTGTCGGCCGTTAAATCCGCCTTATGAGCCGTTGCCGCATCCAGATAGGACCTCATTTCGCTGGGCAACGTGTCGGTCGAGTTGAGAATTTTCTGGAGGGCAGGCGATATGCCCGCCAATGAAACGGCTCCTTTTTTCAGGGCACTGAGGGCCGTCGGCAACGCGGCTCCTCCCGCGGCTCCCAGAACATTCGTAAGATTGGGCGTAATGGCCTGTCCGATACCTTGACCTTGTGAAAGATTGGCCGCCACGCCGCCGCCGTAACCTAACAATCCTCCTTTGACGGCCGTGTTTCCCAGAAGTTTCGGTATCAATCCTTTAGCCGCTTCCGCACCCAATTCCTCGACTCCCATTCCGGCTCTGGCGGCTTCTCCCGCCTCTCCGGCCAAAGGAATGAAAGGAAGAACCGAAAGTCCGGCGTCTCCGAGTAATTGAAGCCACGTTTTGTTTGATTTTCCGGCCAAAAGGTTTCCGGCATCGCTAAGAACCGGAAAGGCGAAATTTATGACATTCCCCAACGCTCCTCCGATGTTTCCCGATTTTATGTTTTGGAAAATATCTTTCGAAGGGGTGAAGGGCTCCGTCTGATTGGTGTTCGCCGAAGTATCGGCGATGGGAGTTACGCCGAGTTTCCGGGATTCTTGATTGTAATAATTCATCCCGTTGTCCACATATTGTTTCACGTTGTAACGCACGCCCTTGGGATTGACTCCGGCGTCTCCCGTCTGATAATCATAGGCGCCTCCTCCGTTCCATTGGGAAAGAATCATCTGCGGAGTCCAACCTTCCGAGAGCCATCTTTTACTCATTCCGTAAATCACCGCGTTTTGGTTAGTCGGAGTCGGATCGGCATGCGAATCGCCCAGAACTTGATCGGCGTAATTATTCCACGCGTCTTTCGTGAACTGATACATTCCATATTCTCCACTCGCGCCTCTTTTGGTATAATCCTGGGGGGTGGGACTGCCGTTGTTTTCATTCATTCCGATGGTTCTTACGATGGCTAAGGCGTTCGGATCGGAGAACTGCGAATTGGCCGGCTGATTGGAGTTCGGCTGAGTCGGATTCTGGACTATTTGAAAATTGGGATTCATTAATTTAACCTCCGAAGACGGCACTATAAGAATCGGCGGCTCCGCCTCCGCCGGCGGAACCCGTCCCTCCTCCAGCGCCAATTGTGCCGTTCCCGGTCGGAGTATTCGGATTACCTCCCATCTGAAGAGTCTTAATCGTGTCTTGCGTTCCGCTTATTTTGCTTTGGGCTTGAGAGTCCAATCCCGCGATTACCTGACTTAGTCCTTTTCCCGCCATCGCCGCGCTAAGCAGACCCTGAGATATTTGCGTCTTTAAATCGGTTATTCGTCCGTTTGACGGAGTTAGAATCTGGGCGTAGACACTGGCCAAATCCGCAATCATATTTTGAAATTGGGCATAATATGGATTACTCGTTTGTCCCGCCACTTGTTGGAGGAAGTCGTTGATGGCGTTCAGGTCGTTTGGATTCACGCCGGCCGTGTTTAATAATGGCGTAAGTTGTTGAGACACGATGGTGGAGGCTTGACTTCGGGCCGCGCTCCAAGTATTCACCTGACCCGTCAAAGATTGTATGGAGGCGACATTGGAGGCAGCGGCCGGCCCCGTGCCGTATTGGCCGCCTCCCACCGTCCCAAAAGCTCCCGCTCCTCCTCCGGGATAGAAGAGAGCGTTTGCGTAGGAGGGCGTCTGGGGAGCGACTAATCCGGCGGCCGTTTGGTATCCGGCCTGAGCGGTCGCGGCTCCGGCTAATTCAGCCGCGCCGGCCTGCTGAAATCCGGTCTGTGATAATCCCGCTTTGGTAAGGGTGTTCGTGAGCTGGCCCTGAAGGGCCGCAAGATTGTTGTTGTAGGCGTTTTTAAGGTTGCCCAGAAGTCCGCTCGCGCTTGTTACATCAAGCCCTCCCATCGCGTTTATTCCCGCCGTGGCGTTGTTGTATTGTTCTCCCAGTTGCGCGATGGCCGAATAAGCGTTTTGTATGTCGGGATTGTTCGCCGCGGCCGCTTCTTGTTTGATGTATTCCTGATATTGAGGATTTATCGATGAGAACGTTTGCCCCTCCTTGCTCACGTATTCGTTAAAGAGATCCGCTCCTTTGGTCAAAGGATTGTCTTGACCGCTTGCCGAAGGGATGGAAGCGGCGGTTGACTTCGGATCGGCCGAAGGGTTTTTTTGCTGGGGGGAAATCTGGGCGGAAGGAACGGCGGGAGAAACCGCTTGAGGAATCGTCGCGGCACGGGGAGCCAAAGAAATCGTGGAATCAAAGTTTCCGGAATTATTCATTCCTTCCTGTTCTTTTTTGATTCCCGCCATGGCGGAACTTAAAGACGGACCGGGAGAAGAAGTTTTTTTATTGTTGGCCGCGAAAGCGGTCGGCAACGTGATGGAGGATTGCGGTTTGACCGCGGGGAAAGTGGCCGTTTGGCCAAGTCCCTGTTTTAATCCTGAAGTCAAAGTTAACGCCATTTTAATTGGCGGTTTGATTCACGCTCTGGACAAAGAGGTTGGGATTCACCATCGGTTGGTCGATATTCGAAATGGCGATATTCGTTCCTTTGGAGGAGAACATCGTGTCAAGCTTCGTCACCCCCTTTTCGTACAGATCGGAATAATACTGGTATCTCACTGGATCGCCGATTCTTGTCATATAGTATTCCATTCCCATCTTCCACAAGGGCAAATCCTGATAATCCTCCATAAGCAGGGGAATTTGTCCGATCGTGAAAGAACTCACGGCATTGACGGGTGGCCCGCTATATGGCATCGAGAGAAATGCTTCGGTAAGATCGGCTTGGTTCACCGAACTTATTGCATACCACTGATTGTCGCCGCCGACCGATGAAGGAATATTCAAAGAAGCGTTCGTGTCGGGCAATTCCATCCAGGGGGCGAAAATTGCCAAGGAGGCCTTTATTCGTCTTGGATCGGGTGAGCCAAAAACTTTAAAAATAAGATTATGCGCCGAATCGGCCGTCCAACCCGTACCTTGGGCGTTGGAATAATTGGCGTTGCCGCTTAAAGAAAGAGTGCCTCTGCCCACCGTCACGTAATTCGATGAGTCGCCGCCGTTAAACTGGATTTGGACGCAATAAGTCGTGTCGGCCAGAAGCATTATTTTGTTCTCGTTGGTGAAATAAAAGGGGGTCGTGGACGAAATCTCTCCCACGTCTATCGGATCGGAAACGGCCAGCGCTCCCGCTTGGAGCATTAACGAACTTTCCTCCGTCACGGCCGCCGAACCCGCCGGCACATAAGAACCCGATGAACCCGTGGCGGCGAAAATCATTGCCTGAAGATATCCCGTGGGGCTGCCCACGCTGGTCAAAGCGAATGAACAAGAATCGAGCATATCGGCCGTGGTGGTTTCAAACGATTGTCCGACGTTGATTATATTGCCGGCGTAAAGCTCATAAGAATCGCTACTTAACGCGTAAGAGGCAATCTGGGATGAAACGTTAGTCGAAATCGTGGCTCCCGTCGAAAGTCCCGTTACATCGGGATTGTTCAATTCCACAATCCTTTTTTTATAGTTGATGGTGATTAAGTCGGTCGAATTCGTGGGGGTCGGCCATATTCCCACCTGTCCGCCCCAGATATAATAAAAATAAGGGAACTCCTGAAGAAACTGAATGACATTCAGGGAATCCCACATTCGCCGGGAAGAACAGACCGCCGGTTGCCACAAAACGTTCCCGATAAGAACGGTCATATTAACGAATTTATCTATTTGGGCGGGCAGCGGATACATCTGTTGGCCCGGCACGGTATAGTAGGAAACGCTCGATTCGTTCCAAAAATACTTGATTGTCAGATAGCGGAGGGCATCGTTAATTAACCTCATGCACCAATTGAGATTATAGGCGTTGTTATTGTTTATTATGTTGACGATGTCTCCGTCTTGATACGACTTCGCCGATGTCCCGTAGTAGTTTGAGTATGTTCTCATTTAAGCCAATTCCGCAACGATAAATACACCGCGGCTATTCCTCCCATTACGACCAGAATGAATTTCATCAGGTTTATTATCGCTTTGGCCGAACCGAATATTTCATACATCTCGGAAGTCATTTTGACGACTCCGATTGAATTTTCATCTCCCCAGAGGGCGATTTCGATTCTCTTGAGGGTGTTGTCGTCTCGGTTAGGTACCGGCATGGAAACAATGATAATATATCTGACCGCTCGGAAGGCTCGCTCCGAATCCGAAAGTAACCGCTGCATCGCTCACGGCTTGGATGTCGGCCCCCGTCGTCGTGCTATCCGAGAACGTGCAAACGGGAGCGCTCGAGAATAAATACTCAAAATTAAGCTGACACGACGTAACGGTTCCGCTTCCGGTCGTGATTGTTCCGGCACTATCATTTCCCACTACCGAAGGAGATGTCCCGCAGGCCGAGACGGAAGGAATCGAACCTCCCGTATCTATATGGGCGTTGATTATCACCTTGGCCGGATTTTCATAGACAATGGAAAGGCCTCCGTTGCCGTATACCGTCGAAGTGGCGGTAGAGGTTGAAAAGACGGCCGAAGAAAAGAAATCCGAACCTCCGCCGCCCGAACCACCGATGTTTGCAACTCCGCTTTGGCCTCCCCCTCCGCCGTAGTAACCGCCGCCGCCGCCTCCCCCGCCGTATCCCCCGCTGTTATTTCCCGCCGCACCTCCGGTTCCTGCCGTTCCCGTGTTTCCGCTCCCCGAGCCGTCGCTGCCTCCGGTGCCACCGGTTCCTCCGGCCGTCTGCGTGCCTCCCCCTCCGCCGCCAGTAAACGTTGAGTTGTTTTCTCCAGCCGAACCCGCCGGATATCCTCCCTGTCCTCCATAGACGTTTCCTCCTGAGCCGTTGCCGGCCGAACCGCCTCCGCCCGCAGCCACGAAAACGGCAGTCGAGGTGGAAAAAGACGAACTTGTCCCGAGCCAAGTCATTCCGCCGCCTCCGTTTCCGGCTTGCGTGCTTCCGGTCGCGCCGGCTCCCCCTCCGCCGAAACCTCCGGCTCCTCCGGAAGCGGCTCCCGAGGACGAGA
>Ga0307373_10013172_pt1 | contig 11603 bp, 13 predicted proteins | sample OX2MG_FD_202534 | JGI IMG/M metagenome (GOLD analysis project Ga0307373, IMG submission 202534) | Soil microbial communities from Risofladan, Vaasa, Finland - OX-2 | ecosystem: Environmental > Terrestrial > Soil > Coastal area > Acid sulfate soil | place: Finland: Risofladan, Vaasa | collected... | reverse complement strand
ACGCGAGTGAACAGCCCTTCGCCTGAGTAACTGATCCAGATACTGTGCGTCTATTCATGAAGATCGGTTCATTCCTGGGCCATGTCAACACAAACTCTGCAACAGATCGTCCAGCAATGCGCGCGGAAAGCTGGCTTTCACCTCAGCGGGATTGCTCCCGCCGGGCCCACCGATTCATCCACAGACACTGTGCTGGGCGGCGGCGAAAGTCTTCAGCCGCAGATCGAACAAACATTTCCAGAACTTGCGTATTTTGGTCAGTGGGTTGCCGAGGGTCGCGCTGGAGAGATGGAATACCTGAAGCGACGGGATGCAGAGGGTCGACTATTGCGGTCATCCGTCCAGGCGCCTTTCCCATGGGCGCGTTCCGTCATCGTATGCGCGGTGAATTACAACAGCGATCAGCCATATTCCATCGAACCTAAGTCTAAGCAGACGATGGAAAATTCAGGCTGGATTGCTCGGTATGCATGGTCAGGCCGTCCGCAGGATACTGCGGCGGAGCAGGGAACTGCCATCGCTGATCCAGCAGGGAAGTCCATCCACTCAGTCGTGGATGCAGACCAGGGGCAGCGGTCGGACCCTACGCAGAACAGCGCCGGCGGTACGCTGCCACAACTGGCTCCTACGGATTATCACTCCGTGATGCGGACGCGACTGCAGAGTCTATGTGCTGCCCTCAAGTCCGAGGTCGGCGAATTCGAATCGCGCTGTTTTGTCGATACGGGGCCATTGGTGGAACGGGTCTATGCCAAGTACGCCGGGCTGGGATGGCAGGGGAAGAACACATGCCTCATTCATGAATCGCTGGGTTCATGGTTCTTCCTAGGGGTCATTCTTACTTCGCTTGAATTGAGACGAGGCGAGTGGGTGCAGCCGATGCCGGACCGCTGCGGCAGTTGCAGTCGCTGTATCGATGCATGTCCGACTGAGGCGCTCGTGCCGTACAGGATGGACGCTTCGCGGTGCATTGCGTATCTCACGATCGAGAAACGCGGAGCCATTCCGGAAGATCTGGCAGCCAAGGTGGGGAGAAATGTGTTTGGCTGCGACATATGCCAGGAGGTCTGCCCGTGGAATCGTCGAGCGCCCGTGACGGACTGGCCCGAGCTGCAGCCGCGACCGGAACTGGTCAATCCCGCACTGGATTGGCTGGCAGGTTTGAACAACAACGAGTATCGCCAGATCTTTCGCGGTTCCCCGGTCGAGCGCGCAAAGTATAGCGGCTTGCAGCGCAATGTGGAAATTGCGCAGATCAATGCGAACCGTGCAACCGGTGCGGATCCTGCCGGGATACATCAGGACATCTCAGCAACGGAAATCCTATTGCGTCCGGAGGATCGCCCACCCAATTAACGGTGAAGTCTGGGACCCTGTTTCCTTCTGCCGGACAACGACGTCATCGGTCATCGGGGCGACCCAATTCACGATGCCTGATTGCGGACGACGTGGGTCGCATTGAGCCCTTTCGGGCCCTCCTGACATTCAAAATCGACCGAGTCGCCTTCGTTCAATGTTTTGAATCCGTTCTCCTGAATGGCGGAAAAATGTACAAAGACATCTTCGCCGGTAGAGCGCTGAATAAACCCGTAGCCCTTGGCCCCACTAAACCACTTCACCACACCATGTTCGGTCACAAATACTTCCTTTCATTCGCTCTTTTTGATCAGGCGCCGCTTGGGAAAGGATGGATGGCGGCGGATGCTTTGCAACGCAGATAAGTTCCGTCGTCAATCCAGAATTGCGCCTGATGCATGGCAATCTCAATCGTTTCATCCAGTGTTCCCAGTTGCGGTTCCCACAACTGCGGACCATCTCCAGTCGAAGCTTTTTTTCATACCTGGCGGGAGAAGAATCTGGCACTGTTATGGCAGGAAACGCGGAGAAAGGCAAGAAAAATCTTTGCAACCACTTGATTTAATTGAGTCCACCGCTTGATGGCAGGCAAACCTTGGCCAACCATGCTACCCCTCGGCCGCCCCGGTCGCATCCCATCATGGACAAGCTATAGTCAAACCAGCGGGGCATAGCTCGAACCTCGAGGTTACACGCCTGCCATGTATACGAATGCTGACGATACGGCCACAATCCGAATCCCCCGACTCTATTGCCATTCAGCTTGAAAGAGAGGTACAAGAGTCGCACCTGATATCGCTGCTCCGCTACCTCTCACGGACCGCGGTGCACACCTACGCCTTCAGCGTTGCGGCGAATGCCATCCTGTCGCTGTTTCCGTTTATCGTGCTCATGCTGACCATTGCGCATCGCCTTCTGCACTCAACGCAAATGGTTGAAGTGATCGCGGCTATGTTGCATGCGCTGCTACCTACGGGGCAGGACTTCGTCGTTCGCAACATGGTGTTTCTGGTGTACTCGCAGAAGCGGGTGGCAGCAGTGTCGGTTTTCATGCTGCTGGTTTCGTCAACCGGCGTGTTTCTGCCGCTCGAGGTGGCGCTCAACCAGGTGTGGGGCGTCCAGGAGAACCGTTCGTACTGGCGAAATCAGTTGATTTCCTTCGGTCTGGCTATCATGGTCGGCATTCTGGCTTTACTCTCGATTGCCATATCGGCGTCGCACGAAACGTTGCTGGAGGCGATGTTTTTTGGCCATACAGCTAGCCCGGCATTTCATTTCTTGCAGCGAACTCTTCTCAAGATCCTTGGCGTGATCGCAAGCATCTCGATCTTCTTTTTTATTTATTGGATCCTGCCGAACCGCCGTATCCGTGCCATGTCGGTATTGCCGGCCGCTATCATTACAGGGTTATTGTGGGAAGGCGCGAAGCTGGCCTATATCGCGGTGCTACCGTGGCTGGATCTGAAATCGGTCTACGGACCCTTTTCCATCTCTGTTGGGTTGATGTTGTGGGCCTTTATCTCCGGGTTGATTTTGCTGGCCGGAGCGCATTTTTCGGCCTACCGATTTTTTCGAAAACAATCCTCGGTGGAGAAGAAAAAGGCAAAGTCGGAATCGCCTCCGCCTCCAGAAGAATTGACGACAGCGTAGAACAATTCCAAGCCAGGCGTCTGCGACGAGATTGAAGATCGCGCAACGGGTCAGTCAGACTAACTGCGCTGGATTATTGGCTGGACACCAGGAACCCTGAAACTGCTCACCACCGAGCGTCGAGGTGAGGACGCGATCGAAGATTGCTACACTCGGACTATTACGATGGGTCATGAGCGATGTGCCGAATGAAATGGATACGATCGCTGGAAGAGCGGACAAGCGCGATGCTGCGTCCACTGCCGACGTGGAAGAAAAAGCGCGGCATCGCATTCTGGTCGCTGGTCATCGCGGTTGCTTTATTCGTACTGCGTTTCGTGCCCGGTCTCGGCGGGCATATTGGTTTTTTGCCCTGGGCCGCGCTCCTGGTTTCGATATTCGCCAGCCTGCCGGCGCTGTTTCGCTGGATGCGGTGGCGCCTGCTCTGGAAGCTGCGCAATCGGCTGTTTGTCACCTACGCGTTGATCGGACTCACTCCCGTGGTGTTGTTCGGTCTGTTGGCTGGGATCGCCGCCTACGTGCTACTGGGCCAGTTTGCTAACTTTGCGGCAACCACGGTCATCAACGCGGAACAGATTGGCCTGTCTGCCGATACCGAGGCCCTAGCGCTTCACTTTCAACAGGAACTGGCGACGCAGATCAGTAGCAAGGGGCAACCCAAGATCATTAGTATCCCGCCCGAAGTCCCAGCGGAAGCCGCCAGAATCACTAGATTTCCCGGTCTGGAAGTTGGCGTATACCTGGACGGCAAATTGCAAAGGCTCGACTTGCCCGCCGGCCATGCGCTCACCGCAATACCGACGCCGCCAGCGTGGGTCCAAGACCACTTCAGGGGACTGATTTTGAGCGGCAATCGCATCTATTTCAGCGCGATTTCGCGGATGCCCGTTGGGAAGCACAGCGTAGTTGTCATCACCGGCGTTCAACTTGACTCACAATTTCTGGGCCAAGTGGTCTACGGGCTAGGCACCCTGACGGTGTGGCCGCATGTTCATTTTGTGTCCCCCCAGCCACCTTCTGGTCGAACCCCAAGAAGATTCAGGGCCAATTCTGTGCCGCCGTCTGTTACCGCCCCGGTAGAGCCTATGAATAGACCGCATCTGGTCATCGGCAAAGACAAGCAGGACCGGAACGTAGGAGAGGTCACCGGAGGGGCACTTCCAAAAGCCGCAACCATTTTCGATTTTCCGATTACCTTTCCAACCTTTTTCGACGCCCGGGACTGGTCGACAGGAGCCTGGGACAAGGTATTGGCCCAGGTCACTTCCCGCCCGTCTCTTTTGTATCAGCGTTTGTTTCAACAATCGCTATTGCTGGGAGGAGGCGTACGGACCGCCCTTATCACGACCGCGGTCGCATTTTTGTTTTTGGAGTTGCTGGCGATTTTTATGGCCAGCCGACTTAGCCGAACAATCACGCGTTCTGTGTCGGACCTCTATCACGCCACGCGGGAGGTAGACCAAGGACGTCTGAGCTACCGCATTCCTGTTTCGAGGCAGGACCAGCTGGCGGCGCTGAGCCGTTCATTTAATGCCATGTCGGAATCGCTGGTGCGTTTGCTGGAACAACAGAAAGAAAAAGAGCGCATGGAAGGCGAACTGGAGATTGCGCAAGAAGTGCAGTCCAACCTGTTTCCCTCCTCCGATGTGCGGTTGGAAGGACTAGAGCTGCACGGTTTGTGCCGGCCAGCGCGCACTGTAAGCGGCGACTACTATGACTTTCTGGTATTAGGCGACCACGCTCTTTGCATGGCGATCGGAGACATTAGCGGGAAGGGAATTTCGGCGGCCCTGCTGATGGCTGGGCTGCATTCGGCCGTGCGCGCGTTTAGCCTGGGCGGCAATGAAATGTTTGGGAACAAGGCATTCAAGTCAACCGGTAACGGACAGCCTGCGGCGTCTTCCATGGAGGTTTTTCAGTCGCCTGCGAACCTGATGCGGCTCTTGAATCTTCATTTGTACAGTAGTACGCAAGCGGAAAAATACGCGACACTCTTTCTCGCCAACTACGATGTGGCTTCACGCGTGCTTCGCTACTCGAATGGAGGGCAACTACCGCCTCTGGTGCTGCGAGCCGACGGGTCCGTTTTGCGGCTCGACAAGGGTGGCACCGTTGTGGGTCTTCTGGACGACATATTCTACGACGAGGGCGCCATCGCGCTGCAACAGGGAGATTTGCTGGTCGCGTACAGCGATGGTGTGACCGAGCCAGAGAACGAATTTGGAGACTTTGGCGAGGCGCGCATGGTGGAGATAGTACATCGGAATCGCCATTTGCCTCTGCCGGAAATTACGGAGCAAATCATGCAGGCCCTCAAAGACTGGATCGGCGCCGAAGAGCAACCGGACGACATCACGCTGGTGCTGGCCAGACAGAACTGAGTTACCGACCGGTGCGCCCCAAAAAAAACTTTACGAATTTTTCTACGGTGCTCGCGCATCCAAAATGTATCGGGGGTGCTGCGTGCGTCACCGATATTCGTCCGTGATCGATTCCTGGGGTACGAAGGTAGAGTTCTCGCTTCTAGCGTATTTGTGGTTTCTGATCATGTTGGCGAGTATGGCACTGCTTACGCGGGACCGGCTCGGTCTCTATCTTGTGCCGCCGTTTTTCGCTACCCTTTCGATCCTTCATTTCTTGCCGGATGTTGCCATCGCGCAGCCCTACGCTGTGGTCATTGGGTCCGTCGTGGGAGCCTCCGTCGGAACGCTCGTGACACGATTCGGTCATGGTCCGGTCGTCGCGGCGCTCGGAGCCGCACTGGCATTCATCGTGCTCCACCTGTTGCGCGCCTATCACCCGCCTGGTGTCGCGTTGGCTCTCTATCCGGCGTTACTCCACACACCGTGGACATTTCCGGTTTTTGTTGTGCTGCCATTTACGGTGCTGGCCGTCGGCTCCGCCGCATTCTTCAGCCAATTGAGCCCACATTGGCCCAGCTATCCTCTTCCACTGAGGAAACGTGCTCCCTCGCAACATTCCAACCTGGAATAGGCCGACTTACAAGGCATGATGCGACGGTACGAGAAAAGCCTTGACCGCAATATCGTTCGGCTGTTTGCCCGCCGGGAACATGGTGAGCAGGGCATGGGTCAGCGTGCGAATGACCGCGATATCTCCTGAATTAGCATCTACCACAAACAATAAATGTCCAGCCTTGGAGAAGGCCATCGCGTCTGGACCATCTCCGGTGCGGGCGGTATCTACCAGTTCGGCATCGTCGATGCTGAAGACTCCCAGAGAGTCGGCATCGAAGTCGCTCACGTATAACGTGGAATTGTCCGAGCTGGCGAGTCCGCTCATCGGGTGTGTTCCTACCATATAGGCTCCGCCCACCTCATTCGAGCTGGTGTCAATTTCGGAGATGGACCCTCCGTTGTAGTTGACCGCGAAAATTTCTCCACCATCGGGCTTCAGCGCCAGATAAATTGGGGTTTTGCCAACGTCGAGCATTGCCAGTATCGCGTCGGTTGGCATCGGTTGCACGCTGAGTGAGCGGGCATGAGAGGAGGGTGGAGGCGCCATGGCCAGCGCAAGCGCCATAACCTGGTGACCACCCGAACAGGCAATGAAGGCCTTGCTGGAATCGGGGAGGATGGCGATATCCGTTGCGCCTGGGCATCCACTCCACACGCTGCGCACGTGGTCGGTTTTTGCATCGATGATGCTGACGCTGTTGCCCAAGCGGTTCGAGACCACCAAGCTATTTCCATCGGGACTGATGGCCGCAAGACCGGGTCCCTCGCCCACTCCGATCGCAGCAATTTCGCGCCGCTTATCGAGGTCCAGCACAGAGACGTTGTTGGAACCGGAATTGGCAACGTATGCCCGCTTGCCGTCGGAGCTTACGGAGATGAAGTGCGGACGTTGATGCACCGGGATCGTCGCTACGACAGCGTTCTTTTCCGCGGCGATTACGCTGACAGAATTGCTGCCGGTATTGACGACGTACACTTCGTTGCGCTTGGAGTTCACGGCTACGCCGGTGGGATCTGCACCAACCGGGATCACGCGGTCCTGCCGAAGATTGACCACATCGAGCACAGTGACCGTGTTGCTGCCGCCGTTGGTGATGTAAGCATACTCGCGATAATTGGCGGGATAATCTGGAAATTCATGCGACTGACAGCCAGCCAAGCAGAACATAGCCGCGGGAAAAAGCAGGCAGCCCATGAGACGTTGAAAGAGAGCGCGTTTGGGGGGCGCGCTTGCGGAATTTCTGGCCTGGAACAACTGCATCATCCGTTCGCCGGCTATCTGGTTCTCGCCACGGGCTCATCCACAGTCGCGAGGTCGGCCGTTTGCCGCTCGACACGAATGCCGTCGGGAACATCGCGGTGCAGAATGCGCGCAATTTGGCGGACCTCGCCGACCATGTCGGCGAATTGCTGGGGATAGATTGACTGCGCACCATCTGACAGGGCTCTGTCGGGCTGGTGATGTACTTCGATGATCAGGCCATCCGCGCCGACGGCAACCGCGGCCCGCGCCAGCGGAACCACCTTATTGCGTTTGCCCGTGCCATGGCTCGGATCCACGATAATCGGCAGATGGCTCAGGCGCTGCACTGCGGGAACGATACTCAGGTCGAGCGTGTTGCGGGTGTGATCGACAAAGGTGCGTACGCCGCGCTCGCACAGAACGACTTGATAGTTGCCTTCGTTCATGATGTACTCGGCAGCCATCAGAAGTTCTTCCAGCGTCGCCGCCATGCCGCGCTTCAGCAGCACAGGCTTGCGGGTGCGTCCCACTTCGCGCAGCAGCGAGTAGTTCTGCATATTGCGCGCGCCGATCTGGATCATATCCGCGTAGTGTTCGACCAGTTCCAGCGATTCATGATCGATCGCCTCTGAGACAATTCGCAGACCTAAAGCGCCGCGAATTTCCGCCATGATTTTGAGCGCTTCTTCACCCAGTCCCTGGAAGGCGTATGGAGAGGTGCGCGGTTTATATGCGCCGCCGCGAAAGAACTGCGCACCGGCGGCCGCGATCTGCTCTGCAACTGCAAACGCCTGCTCGCGGGTCTCAATGGAGCAAGGCCCTGCCATGATCGCCAAACCCTTGCCGCCGATGGTGGCGTTTGTGCCGGGAAATCGGATGACGGTATCTTCTTCCTTCACATCGCGGCTTACTAGTTTGTAGGGCTTGGAAACTCGAATGACCTCGGCCACTCCGGACAGCTCTTCCAGTGTGTCTTGATCGACGGCGCCTTGATTCCCGGTGACTCCAATGGCTGTACGCTGCGCACCTGGGAGCGGATGCGCGCGAAATCCAAGGCTTTCAATGTGCTCGCAGACGGCGCGGATTTCTTCCGCACTGGCCTGCTTTTTCATGACAATCAGCATGACAAAATCTCTCTAGTTGCTCAGTGTACTGAGCTTTCGTTGAGGCGCGAAGAAAATATCGGATAGAGTCGAAGTTCGCACCGACCTACGAAGCGCTTTCCGCCGGCGTCCACCGAAGCTATGTCGATGCTGGACGAATGAGAGTTTCCGTTCCGCACAGCGCCAGATCGAGGCGGGGCAGTGTTACTTGCGCACGCGACGCCAACCCAGTAGCACTCGCCCAAGATATGCCAGTTGCAGACCCCAGGTAAACAGATACGCAAGAACCAGATTTCGATGTTCCATCGTCATGGCGGCAGTTACTCTCTTTCTATCTTAACGTTATCCGTTTTACCGCGCGACTTCCTGGCCGGATTCGAGCGAACGAAGCGCCGATTCCTGCTCGACGTGCTGACGCTTACGTTCCAAGTTATACCGCAACATGACGAGCATCAGGCCCCAGGCAAACCATCCAGCGATGTTCCACAAGAAGGCAGGCATCATATGCGGATCGATCCCAGTTCCAGGGCCACCAAAGAAGACTGGCGCAGGGTGCTGAGTGCGCCACCATCGGATGGACATATACACGATAGGCACATCGACCGCTGCAAAGATGGAGAGTACCGCGGCCAACGTTTGCGTCTGGCCACCGGCAGTAAAGCGGCGCAGCAGAAGATAGCTGACATAAATCAGCCAAAGAACCAGGACGCTGGTGAGTCGCGCATCCCAGGTCCACCAAATGCCCCAGACTGGCTTGGCCCACAACATTCCGGTGACAAGCCCGATGCTGACGAAAACCAAGGTCACTTCCGCAGAAGCCAACGCGACGGCATCGGCCGCCTGGGCTCGCATCGGATTGGAGCGTCGCGTCGCCAGAAAAACAATCGACGCCACCAGATTTACGTAAGGGAATAACAAACCCATGATGTTCGAGGGGACATGATAGTAAAAAATACGCTGAATATTTCCCATCGTCGCTTCCGTGGGGGCCACGTAGATGGCCTGGTAGAAACCCACGGCGAGGATGGCCAGCGCCACCGGTAATCCGAACTGAAGAACGCGTCTCATGGGATGGGACTATCTACGACCCGTAGTGTACGCCACGCCGCCGTGGGGATGTCACTCCGCATTCAGAATGGTTTCGAACAGTAACAGGCACAGCGTTAAAAAAATGATGTCGTACCCTGCGAGCATTCGCATCCAGAGGCCGGGGTCGAACTCCCCCGTGAGGATGCCGGTGGTGGACTGTACCATGGCCAGCAGAGCCGGAATCGAGACCGGGAACAGAATCAGCGGTAATAACATTTCTCGATTCCGCGTCCGCAAAGAAAGCGCAGCGAAGAAGGTTCCATTGACCACCAGCGCCAGAGTGCCGAGAGGCAACACCAGTGCCATCAACCATCCCTGACCCAAGGCGTGCAGGTTGTAGAAGATGATAAACAGCGGGCCGAGCACCACCTGAATCATGGTGACGAACAGAAAATTAGCCAGTACCTTGGCCAGGAACAAAGCGCTGGCAGGACTGGGGGCCATGCGTTGTGCGTCCAGCACTTGATGGCGCAATTCGCGAGTCCAGGTCTGATTCAATGCGGTGGTGGAGGCGAACAGCAAAGCCACCCACAAAATGCCGCCTGCGATCTGGCGCGAAACGGCCATCGTCGGATCGAAGGCGAAACTAAACAGGACGACGACCAGCAGAGAGAAAAAAAGCATCCCGTTGATTGCGTCCTTGGAACGCCATTCCAGACGCAGGTCTTTCTGCAGGTGGGCCCAGACAATGCGCGCGTAACTCAACTGGCAGCTCCATTGTGAGCATTGGCTCGCGTGCGGGCCAGATCGCCGAGTTGCGCTTCCGCGGCGCGGATGTAATCTGTCGGGGCAAGCAGAATCTGTAATCCGCGCGTGCCTGCCGAAACCGAGATAACATCGAACAGTTCGATTGATTCGTCAGCAAATACAGGAAATGGTTTCTTGCTGCCAAACACAGTTACGCCGCCGCGAACATACCCGGTCAGCGGCTGTACTTCTTTAATCGGCATCAGTTCAGCGCGGCGACCGTTGGCGGCGGCGGCCAGCTTCTTGAAGTCCAATTCGTCCGCCACGGACAGGACCGCGAACACGGTTGCGTCCTGATCGACGCGGCACAGAAGAGTCTTGAACACCTGCCCGGGCGGCAGGCCAATCTTCTTCGCTACTGTCTGGCCAGAGAGATCGTCGGGATCGACTTCGTATGCACGTGTTTCGTAGTGAATTCCCAGTGCGTCGAGAAGTCGGCAGGCATTGGTCTTCATGCGCGGGGCTCCTCCGAGGCATGGAAGGTGGCGCCACGATCCGCGCGCTCAAAATATTCCATGCTCACGATCTGCCCTTCCTGCATGGTGCAGAAGCAGTCGGCGATGGGACGGGCGAGATCAGGTTGGTGCGTCGTCAGCAGGATTGTATTTCCGGCGGCACGCATTTGATTCAATACGCGCAGCATTTGCGCGCTGCTGGCAAGATCGACATTGGAGAAAGGCTCGTCGAGCAACAGCAACTCGGGCCTGGCCATCAACACCCGCGCCAGAGATGCCCGCTGACGCATGCCCTGGGAAAATTTGCCGACGGGGCGGTCCAGCCCGGGGTCCAGTCCCACCACTTCGAGCGATTGTTCCGGCGTCCATCGCCCGGCAGGGAGGGATTCTTCTTCGTACAGACGGGCGCTATAGCGCAGGTTTTCCAAGGCGGTCAGTTCGTCGTACAGCATGGAATCGTGGCCGAGATAGCCGATACGGCTGCGCACAGCCGCAATCTCCACGGTCCCGAGTAGTGTCACCGTGCCGAAACTGGGTCGCGTCAGTCCCGCCAGATTACGGAGCAGCGTGGATTTGCCGGCTCCATTGGGCCCCAGAATCACATAGCTCAGGCCGGCACGAAATTCCGCCGTAACCTTTCGCAGCGCCGCGAAAGCGCCATAAAGTTTCGACACTTCGTGCAGTTCAATTGCGTTGGCGGCGGGAGGCACTCTTGGAGTATACGGAATGTCCGCTGGATTCGAGCGGGTGGCTGGTCTTTTTGCGGATCGGAGTAGTTTTCATGAAACGTTTCTACAACGCAAAAAACACGGATGGACTGCATGTCTTTCATGATTTCTGGCATCCGATCCTCGAAATTTACCGGGGTATAATCGTGGTAGCGAAGCGATGCGGTCGTTGCGAAAATATCGCCTGGGAGCACGAGGAAAACATGAACAGCAATGGCAATCATCTCGACAATACAGTGACGAGTTCCACTCTG
>Ga0307373_10013171_pt1 | contig 11604 bp, 8 predicted proteins | sample OX2MG_FD_202534 | JGI IMG/M metagenome (GOLD analysis project Ga0307373, IMG submission 202534) | Soil microbial communities from Risofladan, Vaasa, Finland - OX-2 | ecosystem: Environmental > Terrestrial > Soil > Coastal area > Acid sulfate soil | place: Finland: Risofladan, Vaasa | collected... | reverse complement strand
CCTTTTCAATTTCGAGGATGGTATGCTCGCCGCCGAGATACAATTCGAGCTCCACCATCTCGCCGGGGATGTGGAATTTCACGTCGAGTTCGTCGTGAATCGGCTCGCCATTCATGCAGAGCAATTCATCGCCGGCGCGGATGCCAAGTTCCTCGGCAATCGAGCCGGGTTCGATTTTGGTGATGTGGATGCTCATGATTGTGTAGCCGTGACCTTCAGGTCACGGTGTGTTGGTTTGTCAGCAGTGGAATCGCTTCGCCACCGTGACCTGAAGGTCACGGCTACACTGGCTACGCCAATTATCGCCAGCGGCAGCAGGAAGGGATCGACCTTCAGTATTCGATACCGGCTTTGCACGAAAAAGATTGCCGCGACCAATGTGGAATAGACGCAAACGATGAGAATCAGCGATTGTAATTTTTTATTGCGCGTCGTGAAGAGGCCATAAAACCCGAAGGCAAGCATCACCATGCCAAAAATTTTGTACGGCAATTCCATTCGCTGAAACTTATAATGGTATTGCTCCCCCATAATGGGCCGCCCGAACCAATGATACCAAATTTTCTTCGCATCGAGCGTGAGCACTTGAGATGGATGCGTCTCTATCCACTCTGCCGCAAGCGTCAGGCGATAGTGATCGACCTCGATTTGATCGTGCGTTTTCGAATAATCCTGAATCTCCTGAAAATCTTCCTGGCTTTCCGGTGTGGCCGGAAGCGCGCTGAATTCGCCCGTTGCAACTGGATTATTCCCTTCATAAAGATTCATTCCCACGTTCGCGCTCACGAGAACGAATTTATGGAATGTCAGGTAATTCCGAAGCGTCCACGGTGAAACAATCGCGAGCGAAACCAGCGCGGCAATGGCAATCCCCTTCCACGTTTCTTTCGACCAGTTCCATGCAAGAAGCCACGCGCCAACGAGCACCGCGCCCAACATAATATCGGGCCGCACGAGCAGTTGAACTCCAACGAGAATGCCAAACATAATCCACCCACGCCGCGAGGGATTCTTTGAGAGAAGATACGCGCATTCCACGGTCAGCGCGAGCAACAGCAGGTTCAGCGAATTGGGCTCCAGCGTGTAAGACAGAATCCAAAATGGAATATAAAAGCTGAGGGCCGCAAAGGCGAGCAACGCAACACCGGGCGTCGTGAACCTCCGGAAAAAGCGATAGAGTACGAAGCATCCAATCTGCAAAAAAAGCAGGTTCATCACCTGAATTCCGCGCTCCCCCAAACCGAAATAAAGGAACGGGACTTGCAGATAGGTGTAAAGCGGCGTGACATAGCAGGTCGGCCCAACGGCGGTCGTTATGGGGTACGCAAAGACGTAACCCCTGCCCGCCACTATATTTTTCGCAACAAGATATGGTTCCCCATAAATGCTGGGCGCACGAAGATAGAGAAGCTCGAACAGGAGCGAAACCGCGATAATCGCCAGCACGATTCGCCGCTCTCCAATTCTCGTGATGAACGTGTGTAGCCGCTTGCTCACAGGATTGGCAACAGACCTTCCTCTCTTGGCGCTTTGAGAATTTCGAACGGCTCGGCCAGAACGGCATCGCCATTCATCTCCTTCAAACTCGCACGAACAATCGCGCCTCTCGGGGCATCGCTGGTAAGCCGCGCGCGAACATAGTTCCGGCTATATCCTTGCATCCCTTGCTCCACGAGAATTTCAGCCTCGCGGCCAATTTGTCCGGCATGAAAGGCGCGGCGTTTTTTTTCGGAGATTACGCGGAGCAAGCGCGTGCGGTCCCGGCGAATGTGGATCGGGACCGCGTCTGGCATCGTCGAAGCCTTCGTGCCCGGCCGTTCGCTGAACGTAAATACGTGGAGATAGGAAAGATCGAGCGAGCGAATGAAATCGCAGGTCTCTCGAAAGTCCTCGTCCGTCTCGCCCAGAAAACCGGCGATGACGTCCGCGCCAATACAGGCATCCGGCATGGAAGTTTTTATCCATGCTATCTTCGCCTGATAGGTTCCCACTGCATACCTGCGCTTCATCAATCGGAGAATCCTATCGGAACCAGATTGTAATGGAATATGAAAATGGGGACAAAATTTTTGCGAAGCGGCAACGAGATCGATGATGTCATCCGTGAGCAAGTTTGGTTCGATAGAGCTGATGCGAATGCGCGCGGTAATTTCCGGGTCGCGCTCCATCGCGAGCATTAGTTCAAAAAAGCTCGTGCCACTTTTGCGGCCAAAATCCCCGGCGTTTACTCCGGAAAGCACGATCTCGCGGAAGCCATCCGCGCATAGGGCGCGCGCCCTGCGGGTAATGTCTTCGATCTTTGCCGAGCGCGATCCGCCGCGTGCCATAGGTATCGTGCAGAAGGAGCAGGAATAATCGCAGCCGTCCTGCACTTTCAAAAAAGCACGCGTATGGCCATGCCCTTCCGAGGTTTCCGCGAAGTGAAATTCCTTTGTATCGCTAATTTCCGACACGAAAATTCGTGGTCCCTTCGATTTCTCGAACCCGCCTGCATATTGTATCGCGTCTTGTTTTTCTTTGGAACCGAGCACGAGGTCCACGCCCTCGATGCTTGCCAATTCCTCGGGACGAAGCTGCGCGTAGCAGCCGGTCGCAATAACAAAGGCATTCGGGGACTGGCGAAGCACGCGCCGAACGATTTGCCGGCATTCCTTCTCGGCATTTTCGGTGACCGAGCAGGTGTTAAGCACGAATACATCCGTTTCCCGGTCGAATGGAACGAGCGCCAAGCCCCGCTCGACGAAAGAGCGGGCAATCGTGGAAGTCTCCGCGTAATTCAGCTTGCACCCCAGCGTATGGACCGAGATTCGTGACCCTTCGACAAGTTCAGGGCGAGCACTGACGGCAATTGGCGGCATATCGCTCCCCGAACGCCCCCTATTCGCATTTTGTGCCTTGATGAAGGAATTTGAACACGCTCCGAGTAGTTGTCACGCCGCCTTTCAATTCCTAATTCGTAATTCGCAATTTGTAATTGAAAAAGGGCCCTTAGCTCAGTTGGTCAGAGCAGTCGACTCATAATCGATTGGTCGCAGGTTCAAGTCCTGCAGGGCCCACCATCAATTTTCAATGACAAATGACCAATGGACGCATTTTTCATTCGTCCTTTGTCATTTCATTCCATTTGTTTACTCACGATTATTGGATGCGGCAGGCGCTCATCGAGGCAGCGAAGGCGTTCGAGCTTGACGAAGTCCCGATTGGCTGCGTGATCGTTCAGGACGAGCGAATTATTGCCAAGGGCCACAATCTTACGGAGCAGCTTAAGGACGCCACCGCTCACGCCGAAATGATGGCGATCACCTCCGCCAGCGCCGCGCTCGAATCGCGATACCTTACGGATACCACCCTCTATGCCACGATCGAACCGTGCCCGATGTGCGCCGGCGCGATCGTCCTCGCTCGGATTCCACGATTGGTCTTCGGCGCGTATGACATCAAGGCCGGCGCATGCGGAACACTCTATAATATTCCCCAAGATACGCGGTTGAACCATCAGGTGAAAATCATTCCCGGTGTGCTGGATAAGGAGTGCGCCGCGCTGATGCAGGAATATTTCAGGAAGCAGAGAAACGTCTGAACCTAAGCCCCGCGAACGGAAGACCGCAAGCCCCTCCCTCTAAAAAATTTAAGATTCCGCGGTCGCAGGTTGTTATACTTGAGTCTCTTCGGGGTTACATTAATACCTTTCGTTAGTTCTCCGCTGTTTTTTAACGCTTTAACCGTTTAGGATCATGAGTGAAACTCGTGCGGGATGGTTGTTCCTTCTATTCTCGTTCTCAATAATTAGCGCGGCAAGGGCCGGAACTCATTCCGGGGACACCCCAATGGTCCTTCGAAGCTATCCGATGGCATCGAGCACCGAAGTGCCGGTTGGAACGGACATCGGGATAAGCCTGAATAAGCCATTCGGCTCTTCCGAAGCTACGTTCGTTGTGACCGGCTCGCGTTCCGGAAGGCACTTGGGAACCGTGCGATATTCCGTGGACCGGACTACCATTATCTTTCGGCCCTCCGTCGCCTTCGACCTCAACGAGCGGGTGAGTGTTCTCCTCACGGCACTGCTCCCCGACCAGCGTCCCCTACAAGATTCTTTTTCGTTCCAAACGGTAAGCCATGCACTCGGAAGCCAACTTGTGGTGCGGGATAGCTTCGAAAACGCTACCGCCGGCAAATCGCGACCGCTTGGAAAATTTTCGAACGATCGGGTTCTCAGCCTCGGGCCAATGGTCGATAGCGTTTTCACCCTGGCCCCCACTCCGGGGAAAGTTTATATTTCCATTGTCAGCAGTGACAGAAACGTGGCGGGACTCTCAGTGTTGGATGAGAATGCGAATCTTCTGAAGTTTGTGCCCCTCCAAAATTCGGCCTTCGACTTTCTCCCGCAGCCTAATGGCGAAATGACCTATTTCTCCGGGAGCAAATACTATGGTCTGGATTCCGCATTCAATCTCGTCGATTCGTTTGGATGCGCAAATTCCTATACGCCGGACGAACATGAACTTATCGTACACAAGGATGGCGGATATACCATCCTTGGAGACATGCTCTCAACCGCTGATTTGTCCGCGGCCGGAGGATCGTCGAATGCTGAAATTCAAAGTAATGTCATCCAGACCTTCGATTCGGCTGGTAACCTCTTATTTCAATGGCGGGGAATTGACCATTATAACATAACCGACGCGTCTGGCGTCAGCTTCACGCATAATCCCGTTGACTTCGAGCACGCTAACGCGATTGACATCGATTCCGAAGGTAATTACTTACTCTCCAATCGCCATCTGAGCGAAGTAACCAAGATCGATGGCAGATCGGGCGCTATTATTTGGAGATTTGGAGGCCGGCACAACCAATTTACATCGCTCAATGATACGATCGGAATCAGTTACCAGCATTGCGCGAGGTTTCTTCCAAATGACCACATCCTGCTGTTCGACAATGGCAATTACCACGCCGTTGCGGTAAGCCGGGCAGTCGAATTCGAGCTTGATACCTCGAACATGACCGATTCGGTCGTATGGCAATTCCACCACAATCCCGAGATTTCTACGTATGCCATGGGGAGCGTGCAGCGAATGCCGAATGGCAATACGTTTATCGGGTGGGGAATACAGGGAATACAATTGGGCGACTCGGTTCAGTCGCCCGCCGCAGGGGCAACGGAAGTTCAGCCCGATGGGAAAGTAGTCTCGGATTGGTTGTTCCTCCCGCTCGATTATTCTTACCGAGCTTTGAAGTTCCCAAGGCCGGTCATCACGGTTACGGCTCCGGCGGCGAACGACTCGCTGCTCATCGGGACAACGCATGCCATCACATTTTCCGTGGCCGGTCCCGTCAACGAGAGTTCGATGACCATCGAATACAGCACCGACAACATGACGACCTGGACCCCGATTATCGCACTCTCCAATCAAACATCCTACAATTGGCGAATTCCCAGGACGCTGAGTATGAATGCCTTCGTGCGCGTTCGGGATGCCAACGGGGCGGTCGGGGTGAGCGGGATGTTTTCCATCCTCGATACGGGCCGCATCACCGTTACATCGCCGGCGGCGAACCAATCGCTCCTGGTCGGGACAACCCAACCCATCGCATTTTCCGCGAGCGGTTTCGTCAACGAGAGTTCAATTGCCCTGGAATACAGCACCGACAACATGGCGAGATGGAACCCGCTTACCACACTCTCCAATCAAACATCCTACAATTGGCTGATTCCCGAAGCGCCGAGCGCCACTGCCTTCGTGCGTGTAATAGATGCCAATGGGGTAGTCGGTGTAAGCCAACAGTTTTCAATCGTCGATTCGGGTAGGATCACCGTTACTTCGCCGGCGGCGAACGAGTCGCTCGTAGTCGGAACAACCCAGGCCATCGCATTTTCCGTGAGCGGCCCCGTCAACGAGAGTTCGTTGACCCTCGAGTACAGCACCGACAACCAGGCGAGCTGGAACCCGATTACCACACTTTCCAATCAAACAGCCTACGGCTGGCTTATTCCCAACACGCCAAGCACGAAGGTCTTCGCGCGCGTAACGGATGCCAACGGGGTGGTCGGGGTAAGCGGCATGTTTTCAATCGTCGATTCAAGCCGGATACTCGATTCGGGCCGAATCACCGTCACTTCGCCGGCGGCGAACGCGTCGCTCCTCGTCGGGACAACCCAGGTCATCGCATTTTCCGTGAGCGGCCCCCTCAGCGAGAGTTCGATCGCGCTCGAATACAGCACCGACAACATGGCGAGCTGGAACCCGATTACCACACTCTCCAATCGAACCTCCTATAATTGGCTGGTTCCCAATACACCAAGCGCCACTTCCTTTGTACGAGTTACAGATGCGAAAGGGATCGTGGGCGTGAGCGGGATGTTTGCAATCCTCGATTCCGGCGGGATAACGAATTCCGGCAAGGTAACGAACGTCACCGTGGGTGGCGCGCCGAATCTACCCGCGGGAATACCGGAAACGATTCGCTGGAATGTGACGGGTTACACGGGCGAATCACTGGATATCGACTTGCTCGATCCCGTTTCCGGAGTCTATGGCCCCATCGCGGACGATCTCGGGGCGGGAATTACAAGTTATGAATGGACGACCGTCCCCTCCACGGCGCAATCGGGCTATATCATTCGCGTCCAGTATGCATCGGGAGCAATGGGGACTTCTTCGCCATTCAGCATTGCCGAAAGTGAAAGCGCTGCTACACTCGTCGCGCAAGGCGAGGCGATGTCGCTCGCGCCTAATCCATTTTCCACGAGTTCCACACTCCGGTTCTCGCTGGATGCAGCTGCGAATGTGACGCTCGTCGTCCGCGATTTGCTGGGCCGCGAAATGCTTCGAATTCTGGAAGGAACGCTCGCGGCCGGCGATCGCGAAATCACGCTCGATGGCTCGAAGCTCCCAGCCGGAGCGTATGAATATCAGCTTCTCGCCGGAAGCAAACGTTTCTTCGGAAAACTCGCCATTGTGCGGTAAGGACCAATAGTGCAAGGTTAAACCTGGTTCAGAACGACCGCTGCAATCGGAAGATTATTCTTGGATCGGCCTTAATATCCGTCCCCCAGGAGGCGCCAACCTGAATGCCATTCGTCCAGCCCAAACCGACGCCCACATTATAGAGGATGGACGAAACGCCGCTAAACTGGAAGCCCTGAACGATGGATTCGCCCGTACCCGCAATTCCCATCTTCGCAAAATCATTGTAAAGTACCAGATTCAGGTCCGGCGAATGAAAGAACGCCGAAAGCATCGCCAGATTAAGGCGCACCTCCGTGTTCAGAAGCAACATTCGGTTTCCTTCGATGGACTTCCGATACAGTGCCGGCAGCGAACCTGGGCCGCCAAGGAATTCCATTTTTTGCTCGATCATATCGCCCGTCGTAGCTTCGAAACGTAAACGCGTATCGAGATTGAGGCCATGAAGAATCGGATGGAACATACGCATGTCGAGCAGGTAACGATTGAAGCCAAAGTCCGAGCCGGGCATGTGGCCAAGCTCGACTTGTAACAGGTTGCTCCTCCCAGCGAGCTGCTCGATGGAAACGGAATCCCCGAACAGATTCGTCGTTTGGATAATCCGCGTGTGAACGTGCTCCATCTGCGCGGAGATAGCGAGCGAGTGCATTTCGCCTTCGGCCACGGGCGGATTCGGCGGCAGCACCTTATTGCCGCCAAAGCGACCATAGAAAACAGTTTGATCGAGTGATTGATAGTGGTCGCTTCGCCAATCGATACGCAGTTCCGTATTCCGAAATGGCCGGAGGGCCAGATACGCGTCCCATCCGGCAAGCTTGTAATAATCCCGGAAATCCTCGCGAGCAAAGAAGGCATCGAGCGCATTTTCGAGACGGTCCGCGCGCCAGGCATCGTCCGTCGAGGTGATATTGTGAACCTCCGCGCCCACCGCTATTGTCGGGACTCCGCGCATCGTGCGCTTGAAGCTCGTGTCCTCTTTCAGGCGCTGGACGTTGGCAAGCGGCAGCCGGAACTCCCCGCCGAAACGGTCTTCCCACCGCTTCGAAGCAAAGCCATATCCTCCGCTGCCTTCCAACCCGATCTCGTCGTGTGGACCAAGATCCACCATGCCCGGGGTTCCCAACCCAAGGAAAAATCCGGTCACGCGGTTAAAGTCGAGAAGCGAAAAATTCTCGGTATACGGAACTTGCCGCGCCTTCGAGATTCCAGTTAGGATGTACGTGTGTTTTCGCTTGCCAATATGGAATCCGCCATTGTTAAAATTGAATTGAATCGTGTCATTCATCGATGACGAGCTGTCACGCGATAGCGTATCGGTGGCAGGAGTATCGACCGCCGGCACCGGAAGCGAAATTGCCGGTGGCGAGAATGGGTGAGCCGCCGTAACGGGAGCATGCGCCAGCATGACGAGGGCGCTGAGAAGTGTAATCATAGTATCGAAGGAAGAAAAATGACGTGAAAATTTCAGTTGTCCAACAGAATTATGTAAGCCAAAGTGCTCGATAAAAAGAGATATCAGAATGGAAAAAAGTCGCGCTTTGTCAAGGACGCAGCTTATCAGCGGGAAGCTGATTCCCCGAAGGATAAAAAATGCCCATCGCTAAAACTGGAATAGCGCATTCAACGTTTAACGGTTCCAGTTTTTAAGCGCCTCATCACACCATGCAAGACTTTCAAACTATTCTCACCACCCTTTCGGATGGCGTCTTCACGATCACTCTGAACCGGCCGGAAGTATATAACGCTTTCAACGAGCAGCTTACTACCGACCTTCTCGATGCCTTCAAGGAGGCGGCGAAAAACGATGCGATTCGTGTCGTGATCGTGACCGGAGCCGGGAAAGCATTTTGCTCCGGACAGGATTTGAAGGATGCTCCTGCCGGTAACGGGGTCCGTTCGTTGCGCGATTCCCTGGAGCGAAGATATAATCCACTCATTCGTGCGATCCGCAAATTGCCAAAGCCGGTGATCGCATCGGTCAATGGCGTTGCCGCCGGCGCGGGCGCTTCGCTCGCGCTCGCGTGCGATTATCGCATCCTGGCCGAGAGCGCGAAACTGATCGAGGCCTTCGTGCGCATTGGCCTGGTGCCCGATTCCGGTTCCAGTTGGTTTCTCGTAAAAAACTGTGGTGTCGCAAAAGCGTTTGAACTCGCCGCGCTCGGAGAGGATATTCCGGCGCAAAAGGCGCTGGAACTGAACCTTGCAAACCGAGTCGTTCCGCCAAGCGAACTGGAAGCTGAAACAAGGAAAATCGCAACGAGCTTTGCTACCGGCCCAACGAAAGCTTACGGCTACATTAAGCGCATGATGGACCGCGCCGCGGCCGTATCGCTCGACGACGCGTTGGACTACGAAGTCTTCATGCAGGAAGCCGCTGGACGAACCGAAGATTATACGAATGCCGTCGAAGCATTCAAGGAAAAACGCAAACCGGAATATATGGGCAGATGACATTTCGAAAATTCCACGGTTCAAAGCTATCAGAACTTTGCGTATTGCCGAACGGTTAAGATTTTCATAAGTTCACTGGCCTGATTTCGTATATTGCATTAATTAATCGTCCATGGGCACTCAGGGAGAGTTTTTCGAGAGACCCGATACCGTTCTCCTGCATTCTGGAGTGAGCGATCATTCCGCTACTGAAGAATTGACGCGCCCGCCGCTTCCGCAGGAGAGCATTACGCTGGCAAGCGCGCAAATTCAATCGCGCCGCACCATGAAAGATCTTTCCATCCCAAAACTGTACTATTCGATCTCGGAGGTGAGCCGCCTCACCGGGCTTGAACCGTACGTCCTGCGCTACTGGGAAACCGAATTCGACGAATTGCGCCCGCAGAAAAACCGAGCCGGTAACCGGATTTACTCGAATCGCGACATCAAGTTCATCCTTCGAATCAAAGAACTTCTTCGCGAGCAGCGTTATACCATCGAGGGAGCGAAGACGATCCTCCGCACCGAACGATTCACCGATTCGAAACCGCAGGAGGAGATCGCCGCGACGAGCGATCCCGCCCAAATCCAACTACCCACCGAGAAACCACCCACCCCGCAGGCCGCGATTACGCTCGAAGAACTTCGCGCCATGAAAGCTGCGCTGATCGAGTTGCGAGCGGTGATGAAGTAACGCTCGAAACGTTACCGGCCTTTTGCCGCCCCGCCCCAGCGATATCCACGCGCCTGCGCCGGCATATTCGGAGCAATGGTTCGCATCGGAACCTGATGCACAGCCACGCGCTGCGGCGGCTGAGGCCGAACACCGGGCCGCCCGCTCTGCTGAGCGCCGCGGGCCTGTTGTTGCTGCTGCTGTTGTTGCCGCTGCTGTTCTTGTTGCTGCTGCTGCTGCTGCTGCTGTTGTTGCCGCTGCTGTTGCTGTTGCTGTTGTTGCCGCTGCTGTTGCTGTTGTGCGCGCTCCTCGAAAATCATCTGATCCGTATTCTCATTATACGCACGCGGCACGACCGTGTGGTTCTGCGGCACGTTCGGAATGATGTTGTGATCCCGCACCACCTGTTCATATTGCTGGCGCTCATGCGGCGGGTAATTCCGTGCGTAGTAGTCGTTATTCATCCAGGGCCGCTGGACGTTCCGGTCGAGTTCCACCATGTACGCATCGTTCAAGTCCACGCCGCCATAAGGCACGACCGCGCTCGTGACCCACGCGCCATTGTTGAGATAGTAGTATTGCCCTGCTCCGGCATCGTAATACATATCGTAATCGGGGAAATAATAGTAGGGCACCGTGCCATCGCTAACGCCGGCAGCCCAGCCCGGAGTGGAGTAGGACGCAGGGGTCGTCGCGCACGAACTCGCGAGCGCCGACAAGCCGATAATCGTAAGGGTTGCAAACATCCCAAAAGCGGGAAGGTGGTATTTGTTCTTCGTCATAAATTCTCCTTTGGAAAAAATCATTAGTTTGAGAAGGAGTTTCAAAACGAATGCCATAAAAGCGCTGAACTATCTTTTACCTGAACGGAGCTTGCCAAAGAGTTCATAGAAACCACTTTTTTTGGACTTCTTTCGCTTCATACGTTCCATGGAGTAACTCATATTCGGTCGGTTCATAGCCTTTGGTAAAAAGATAATCGGCATGCTTCTCGAAATAGCGCTGAAGCACGCTCGATCGCGCCAGCATTAGCAGCTCCCGGCCTGTTTTCTGCGTTTTTCCGAGCCAGGGATCGACGTGATAATCGGGCAGCTCTTTTTGCTGTTTTAGCCATCGGTCCCGCTCGAATTCGCTCTTGAATTCCGGCACTCTCAGGTAGAATCCGCGCTTGACAAAATTCCCGTCACGCATCTGTGCTTCATGAATAACGGCGTTTTCAGCGCGTTTAGCTAATTTCTTTTCTCTCGCCAGCTCTTCTTTGCGGTGACGGATCAGATTTTCGAACGGATCGTTCAGCCTCTGGACCGACCCCGCGTTCGCCGCAATGATCCCGAGCGCGCCGCGGCAGGGAAGTCCGGCCGCGAGGTCGCGCTTTAAGTCATGTGAAAAGATGAGGAAAGAGAGACCCAATTTTGAACGGAGTTTGAGCAGCTCTTTCGCCATGCGGCTTTTCTCCTCGCGGCCCATCGAAGCGAACTCGAAGGAATTCAGCACCACGACCGTATGGCAGTCCGCCCGGCCCCGGTCCTCGAT
>Ga0307373_10013170_pt1 | contig 11606 bp, 11 predicted proteins | sample OX2MG_FD_202534 | JGI IMG/M metagenome (GOLD analysis project Ga0307373, IMG submission 202534) | Soil microbial communities from Risofladan, Vaasa, Finland - OX-2 | ecosystem: Environmental > Terrestrial > Soil > Coastal area > Acid sulfate soil | place: Finland: Risofladan, Vaasa | collected... | reverse complement strand
TATGCCGTGACAATCAACGGTCATGTGGGAATAGTATGAGTTGAGTTCCTTCGCTTGAGGCCATGGTCGCCGGTTCAACCTCTCACTATCGCAGGAAATCGTGCCACGTAAAGCCGTCGGGCAATTGGCGGACGGCCGCGAATTCGAGGTGCAGGACACGGCGGTGGCGATCGGTGGGCACCTGCGACTTGCCGCTGGCATGCACCAAGAGCGGGCGCATCAAGAGGACGTCGCCTCGCTCGACGAGAATGGCTTGGGGGACCGCGCCGGCGTCGTCGCCGTGACATTTTCCGAAGCGATGCGAGCCAGGCAACACCTTCAGAGGTCCGTTCTCGTCGGTTACGGTGTCGAGGTGGACGCGCACCGTCAACATCCGCTCGAGCAAGGCCTCAGGCGCTTCGACGTGCGGTACGCCGGCTTTGCGCGTCGGCTTGCCGAAATGCCGGCTCGGCCGTCGATTGTCCTTGACGGCAATCGTCATGTCCTTGTGCCACGGCAGGGCCCAACTCTGGCCGGGCGGCTTGTCGAAATAGAGCACCCTCACCAGACCGTAATCGCCGCCAAGCACCTCGGCCAGCGCCTCCACGAGAGGCGGCACCTGCCAGGCGGTCGCCACCGCCGGCCAGGCGGTCAGCACGTTCCGGGCCGCGTGCAGACTGCCCGATTTGCCCCGAATGGCGGCCGCGCTGGCCGAGAGCGCCGCCGACAACTCAGTGGTGATCACGTCGACCTGCGCGGAGTCGAACACGCCCCTCAGGATCGCGAAGCCGTCGAGTTCAATCTGCCGTGCAAGCGGCGCCGCGGTGTGCGGCATCATCGTTCTCCAGGGAGTCTCCCATGTTCCAACTCGCGGATTTCGCCAATGATCCGCGGGGGCCAACATTCTAGCCGATGCGCCAACGACTGGCTGCGCGAGGTACTCGAAGCCGGCAAGCCGAATGAACAGGATGCCATTTGCTTGACATTTCCTTCTGGGCTGTCAGAATCAACTTGTCGGGGGGTAACCCCGATCACGGCCCCTTCAAGGTCCCTGCCCCACCTTGCTGGGGCTTTTTCGTTCGCCCGCTCGGAGCTCAGACCGCGATGCCACGCCAACTCGTGTCGCCCGCACAACTCGACCTCGATACTCCCGGCCGGCGTGACTACTGGGTCGGCCTGGAACACGACACGATGTGGGGCCGGCACATGGTGCCGCTCACCGTGTGGGTCGGCCGCCAAGCCCAGGAGGGGCGCGGGCTGGTTGCCTTCGGCTCGACGCACGGCAACGAGTACGAAGGGCCAACGACCCTGAAAAACCTGCTGGGCGAAATCCGCCTTGACGACGTGAATGGCCGGATCATTCTGGTACCGGTACTCAACGTCGAGGCCTTCCGCACCGGCACGCGTGACAGTGTCGAGGCCGATCGTGTCAACCTGAATCGGGCCTTCGTCGAGGGGGCCGGGCAACACCGCGCGATGGCCGGCATCACGCACCGCATCGCCGCCTTCGTGCGCGAGCTGATCTGGCCACGAGTGCATGTGGTGATCGACATCCACTCCGGCGGCGCGCAGATTCGCTTTCAGCTCTGCGCGAGCTACCACCCGCTGGACGACCCCGAGCAGGACCGGCTCACCGACGAAACCGCCCGGTGGTTCGGTTGCCCCCTGATCATGAACTACCAGAACCAGACGCCCGGCCTTTTGACCAGCGAAGCCGAACGGCTCGGCAAGATTACCGTGGGGAGCGAATTCGGATTTGGCGAAGCCGTGCATGCCGAGGGGGTTCGTTATGCGATGCATGGCGTTCGGGCGGCGGCAATCAACCATGGGCAGATGCGAGGCCAGATCGAAAAAATCGCCTTCCACGCCGCCGGCACGCAACGTAAGGCGGCCATCATCGACGAGGCCTGCTACGTGGCGGCGCCGTTTCCCGGGCATTATGAGGAGGTGCTCGGCGTCGGCACGATGGTGAAGCCAGGGGAGGTGTGCGGAAGGTTGCACGATTTTGCGCGCATCGACGAGCCGGCGTGGCCTGTTTGTGCCGGCGTCGAGGGAGTGATCGTCGGCAGCGCCTACGCCGCCCGCGTGCGCCAGGGGCAACACATTCTGTGCGTTGGGAACATCGTCGGTTAATCGCCGCGCCGGTGACGCGACAAACCGGGCAGGCTGCATTGAAGGCAGCGGATGTTTCACGCAAAGGCGCCAATGCCCAAAGCAAGTAAAGGGTTCTTGGCGACTTCGCGCCTTTGCGTGAGACTTGCCGTCGTGCGGAAGGCGACGATGCAGCACCAAGGGCGCTTGAACGTTGGGACCAACGCCACGTGTCGGTTTAATTCAGCCGCAGCGGCCGATCGTAAGGGGCAATTCCTACGTTTCGTCAAACGGAGGCATGAGCTCCCATAGTTCATTTTGGTGCAGCCAAATCGGGTCGGCATTCCTGGCGATGAATTCCTCGACGGGCAAGCCCTCGATCAATTCGGGCCGCGGGACCCGTTTCTGCTTTCCGTTGATGAAGATCGTCATGAATTTCTTCTTTCGTTCGCGCCGCGCGCGCTTTTCAGCGGCAGTTGGTGGGCCGTCGCTCGCCCAAGGCGAGCTTGTCCCACCCTACAATCCTTCGACATCGTTTTTGCTCCCATCGTGACTTGCCATGCCCTACGTCCTCGCCAGGAACTGCCGCGTGCGCTCGTTCGCCGGGGCGTCGAGCACCTGGTGGGGCGGCCCCTCCTCGATGATTCTGGCTTCGGCCAAGACTACCACGCGGTCGGCGGCGCGGCGGGCAAAGTCGATCTCGTGCGTGACCATGACCAACGTCAGCCCGTCACGCTTCAAGTCCTCCAGCACCGCCAGCACCTCGTGCTTCAACTCCGGGTCGAGCGCGCTGGTGATCTCGTCGCACAACAGGCCCTTCGGCTCCATCGCCAGCGCGCGGGCAATGGCCACCCGCTGCTTCTGTCCGCCCGAAAGCTGCTCGGGATAAGCCCCGTCGCGGTCGGCCAGGCCGACGCGCGCCAGAAGCTGCCGCCCGCGCTCGATCGCCGCGGCGCGCGGCAGCCGCAAGACGTGGATTGGGGCCTCGATCACGTTCGCCAGCGCCGTCAGGTGCGGGAACAACTGAAAATCCTGGAACACCATGCCCACCAGCCGGCGCACCTGCCGGACCGTGTCGCGCGCGGGGCGGCCGTTACCCTGGTGGTCGAGCAGGTGCGGTCCGACCCGAACCTGACCGCCGTCCCACGCGTGCAACGCGTTGATGCAGCGCAAGAGGGTCGACTTTCCGCCGCCGCTTGGCCCCAACAAGCACAACGTCTCGCCGGCGCGCACGGAAAGGCTCACGCCGTCGAGCACCACTCGCCCGTCGTAGCGCTTCGTGAGACAAGTGAGTTCGATCAGATTGTCGGCCGTCATTGGTCAGTGGTCAGTAGTGAGTCTTGGGACTTGGATCTTAGGTCTTGGGTCTTAGGCAAATGACAAATGACAAGTGACAAGTGACAAGTGACAAATGACAAATGACTTACCTCGCTCCCCATCGGCGCTCCAAGTACCGCGAGAGATACCCCAGCGGCACCGACATGGCCAAATAGAGCGCCGCGGTGAGCAACCCCAGTTCGACGAACTTCATGCTGGATCGCGAGAGGATCAGGTACTCTTTGGTCAGCTCCCTGACCGCGATCACGCTCACCAGGCTGGTGTCTTTGAACAACGCGACGAAATCATTGGTCATCGGCCCCAAGGCGGTACGGATCGCCTGTGGAAAGATCACGCGGCGGAAGGCCAGCGCGTCGGTCATTCCCAACGCCCGCGCGGCCTCCCACTGCCGGATGGGGACCGACGAAATCGCGCTGCGGTAGACCTCGGCTTCGTAGGCCGCGTAATTCAGGCCGAAGCCCACGACCGCCGTGGCGACGGCCGAAAGCTCCAGGTGGCTCGACACGCCGAAGTAAAGGAAGAACAACAGCAACAAAAGCGGAATCCCGCGAAAAAACTCGACGTAAACCAGCGCCAGCCAACGCACGGGGGCGGGGCCGTAGAGCCGGCAAATGGCCACGAACAACCCCACGACGACCGCTACCGCCATGCTCGATAACGTGATCCGCACGGTCATTGCCGCCGCCCGCAACAACAGCGGCGCGTATTGTCCAAATGTCCAAAGCTGCGCCGACGCGGCGATGATATGCACGTCGACCACGTCGGGGGTCTTGAAAGGGTCCGAGTCGAGCGGTCGGCCGGCCGGGTCGAAGCCCAGCCCGGCCAGTTCGGCCGAGCGGTTCGGCGGCTGGGCCAGAGCTGCCTGATCGGTGTTCCAAAGGTGCCAGCGCCTGAGAATCTCGGCCAGCTTGCCGGAGACGATCAGTTCCCCCAGCGCTTCGTCGATCGCCGCCACGAGATCGTCGTCACCAGGCCGGCAGGCGATGCCGTAGGATCCGTGCCCGATCCGTTCGCCGACCAGCTTCAACTTGGGGTTCGTTTCGCCGTAATACGTCACGATCGGCGTGTCCAAGAGCACCGCGTCGAGCCGGCCCAGCTCGAGGTCGAGGTAGGGCTCGACCTGACCGTCGAAGGCGGTATTGGCAATCCCCTCGCGGTTCAGCAACCTTTCGGCCGCCGTGCCGGCCATCGTGCCCACCAGCTTGTCGCGGCAGTCGGAGAGCGATTTGATCGACCGGTCGTCGTGACGCACGGCGAGTTGCTGGGCGTAGATATAGTACGGACGGGAAAACCGCGCGCTCGCCCGGTTTTGCTCGGTGATCTCGAAGCCGCTCACGATCACGTCGAAATCGCCTTTTTCCAAACCCAAAGTCAGGCTGACCCAGTCGTATTGGACGAATTCGGCAACGACGGGCGCGCCGATCCGCCGCGAGATCGTTTCGGCCAGCGCGTCGACCAGCTCGACCTCGAAGCCAATGACGCGATTGGGGTCGCTGGGATCGCGGACCTGAAATGGCGCGCCCCCTTCGGCATCGCCCGCCCAGCGCAGTACGCCAGAGCCGAGCCGATCGCGCAACTTGGCGCGCTCAGGCCCGGCGGCGGACAATGACGAAGCTGACGCCAGCAGCAGCGGGACGGCGCACCAAAGCGGCGCCAAGCACGAGCGAAAATGGCTGGGACGATTCAATGCGGACGTTATACTCTGAAATCGTAGCGGAACTCGTGAGAGTTCCGTTGGACAACCTTGACGCTCGGAATTCTCACGAATTCCGCTACATTCCGCACGCAGTTTAATCGAACCGCCCAACCTTCGGAAGTCAACCATGCGCATCGCCCTTGGCGGGGTCTCCCATGAGACAAGCACTTTCATCAGCACGCCCACGACAATGGCCGATTTCGAGCAGGGTCTGGGGCTCTTCCGCGGCCAGGAAGTGATCGAGCACTTCCGCGGCACGAACATGTGTACCGGTGGTTTTATCGACGGCGCGGCGAAGCACGGCTTCGAGGCGGTGCCGCTCTTGTGGACGTTCGCCTATCCCAGCGGACTGATCGAACGCCGGGCCTACGAGACGCTGAAGGCCGAGTTTCTCCAACGGCTCAGGACCGCGGAGGCGGAGGGCGGGCCGGTCGATGGCGTGCTCCTGGACTTGCATGGTGCGATGGTCGTCGAGGGCATCGAAGATGGCGATGGCGACTTCGTCGAGTCGGTCCGTCAGGCCTGCGGGCTGGACCGGCCGATCGTGATGACCCAGGACCTGCACGGCAACCACACGCTCCGGAGGGTGAAGGCGGCCGACGCGATCATCGGTTTCGACACCTATCCGCACGTCGACATGGGCGAGCGCGGTCGCGAGGCTGCCGACCTGATCGTTCGCATGGTCCGTGGTCAAATCCGCCCCGTAATGGCCCTGCGGCAGTTGCCTTTGTTCTGGGGTACGCGCTGCCAGGTCACCGCCCACCCGCCGATGGACGATGTGCTCCGCCGCGTCCACGAGCTGGAGCGCAGGAAGGGCATGCTTTCGGTGACCGTGGCCACCGGCTTCCCCTGGGCCGACGTGCCCGACGTGGGCGCTTCGGTCATCGCCGTCGCCAATGGCGACCAAGGGCTGGCCCGAGCGGCGGCCGACGAGTTGGGCGACTGGATTTGGGAGCATCGCCGGCGCTGGTACCACCCGCCGATGACCGTTCGTGAAGCGCTGGCCGCCGGCGAGCAGGCTGGCCGCTATCCGATTTTATTGGCCGATCACGCCGACAACACGGGGGGTGGAGCGCCGGGCGACTCGACGGAGGTGCTGCGGACGTTTCTCGAAATTGGACTCAAGGACGCATTGCTGCTCTACCTCGTCGATCACGAGGCCATCGAGGCGGCCCATTGCGCCGGCGCCGGCAGCCGCGTCCGAATGGCGCTGGGTGGCAAGTCCGACGCGGTGCAAGGCCCGCCGGTCGAGGTCGAGGCGGAAGTCGTCGCGCTCTCGGACGGGCGTTTCGCCTACGACGGCCCAATGTACTCCGGTCTGCCGGGCAACATGGGGCGTAGCGCCCGCTTGCGAGTGGGCGGTGTGACGGTGGTGGTGGTGACAAAGCGCGAGCAACCGCTCGATCCGGGCTTCGTCCGCACGCTGGGTATCGACTGCGGCGCGATGCGTTACATCGCACTCAAGTCGGCCGCCCATTTCCGCTCCGGTTTCGAGCAGTTGGCCGGCTCGATCTACAATGTCGACGCGGCGGGCATTCTCACGCACGATTTCTCGAAGCTTTCCTACAAGCGGCGGCGAAGGCCAATTTTTCCGCTGGAGTCGTAAGGTGGGCACCGCCCGCCAGGAACTGGTATAATGCATATATTAAAGTGTGGTTTGGGGCTGCCCAATGGAATTTGAGTGGGACACTGACAAAGCTGCCCGCAACCGCGACAAGCACGGCGTCTCCTTCGAAGAGGCGGCGACTGTTTTTGGTGACCCACTTGCCATCACATACGACGACCCAGACCATTCCGACGTTGAAGATCGTTATCTGACATTCGGCCACTCAAGTCAGGGAATTCTGCTTGTGGTTTCGCACACTGACCGAGACGAACGAACTCGCATCATTAGTGCGCGAAGGGCGTCCCGAAAAGAGAGAAAGCAATATGAAGAAGAATGAAGCTCCATTAGACGACGATCTCCGTCCGGAATATGATCTCTCGACCCTCAAGGGAGCGGTTCGCGGCAAATACATCGAGCGTTACCGTGCCGGAACAAACCTGGCCTTGCTCGACCCCGAGGTGCGAGCCGCCTTTCCGACGGATGCGGCCGTCAACGAGGCGCTCCGATCGCTGATGCAGAAGCAACCGGCCTAAAAAAGCCCTGGCGAACGATATCACGCTGGTGACGGCTTAGCAAGGCCGTCTCACCACTCCACCACTCTGACCGATTCCTACCCCCGCACAACCGGGTTGGCCAGCGTGCCGATGCCGTCGATGGTGATGTTCACCACGTCGCCCGCTTTCAGCGAAAAGTCGTCGCCGGGCACGATGCCGGTGCCCGTCAGCAGGCACACACCGTCGCGGAACGTGTTGTCGAGGCCGAGATAGTCGATCAAACCCTGGAAGCCACGGGCCATCTGGCCGACCGACGTGCGTCCCTCGAAAGCGATCGCGCCGTCGCGGATCACCGCCATGCGGATGCCAATCTGGTCCCGGGCCGGCATGGCGTTGGCCAGCGTGATACACGGCCCAAGCGCGCATGACTGATCGTAGACCTTGGCCTGCGGGAGATAGAGCGGGTTTTCGCCTTCGATGTCGCGCGAGCTCATGTCGTTGCCGATCGTGAAGCCCACCAACGCCATCCGCGAGTTGAGCACCAGGGTCAATTCCGGTTCTGGCACGTTCCAGACGGCGTCGCGACGGATGCGCACCGGCTGGTCGGGCCCCACCACGCGGTGCGCGTTGGCTTTGAAAAACAGCTCCGGCCGTGGGGCGTCGTAGACCTTGTCGTAGAACGCGGCCGCGCCCGCTGATTCGTCCATCCGCGCCTTGCGACTGCGGATGTAGGTCACCCCCGCCGCCCAGACTTCCTGGCGATCGACCGGCGGCAACAGCGTTACGGACCGCAATGGCCAGCGCGCCGCGCCGCGGTCGACCAACAGTTCCACCACGGCCACCGGATCGTCGGCTTCGAGAATGTCCGTGAGCGTCTGGTACTGGCCGCTGGGGGCCTCCAAAGGCAGAATCTCGTCATCTTCCAGCAGCCCCATCTTCACATCTTCCGACGGCAGCAGCAACTTCACCAGTTTCATTGGATTTCGGGTTTCAAATTTCGGATCGCGGATTGCGGATTGCGGATCGCAGGCAGTGCGCTGCCTTGACCATCTTACTATCCACGGGCGGTTACATCCAGACGGTGCTCTTCCAACGTCGCTACCAGCGCCCGCAGATCGTCGGCCAGCGGCGCTTCGAACACCACCTCGCGCCCGGTCACCGGGTGGACCAATTGCAACCGGCTCGCATGCAGCGCCTGGCGATCCAGGACCACGGTGTCGTCGTCACCTCTCGGCCGCAGCAACTCGCCCCGCGTAATCAGGGCGCGCCCGCCGTAGGCCCGGTCGCAGAGCACAGGGCAGCCGATGCTCGCCAGGTGTACGCGAATCTGGTGTGTCCGGCCGGTCTTCGGCGTCACCCGCACGCTGGCGAACCCGTCGAACCGTTTGAGCACCTCGTAGAAACTCTGGGCGGGCCGGCTGGTGGGATCGCCGCGCCGCACCGCCATTTTCTCCCGTTGTTGCGGATGCACGCCGATCGGCAGATCGATCGAGTCGCGATCGACGTTCGGCTGGCCGGCCACCACGGCGAAGTACTCCTTCAACACGGTTCGGTCCTCGAATTGACGTGCCAGGCCCATGTGAGCGCGGTCGTGCTTGGCAACCACGATCACGCCGCTGGTGTCGCGATCGAGACGGTGAACGATGCCCGGCCGTGTGGGCCCTCCCAAGCAACTCAAGTGTTCGAAATGGAACTGCAGCGCGCCGGCCAGCGTGCCCGACCAGTGCCCTTTGGCGGGGTGGACCACCATGCCCGGCGGTTTGTTGACCGCCGCCAGCCATTCGTCCTCGTAGAGGATCGCCAGCGGAATGTCTTCCGCTATGGGGCCGTGCCGCGGCAGGTCGGGCAATTCGATCGTGATCCGCTCCCCCTCGCCCATGCGATGGCTGGCCTTCGTCCGCAACCCGTTCACCTTGACGGCCGCGGCATTGATCACGCGCCGCAGGTGCGTGCGGCTGTAGGCGGGGAACTGCTGCGCAAGAAACCAATCGAGCCGGCAATCGGCCTGGCTCGCGGTCACGACCAACTCGACGGGACCCGCGGAAAGATCGTCGTTCGACATCAAGGGGTTTGCCGCTTAGACCAGCCCACAGTGTGTAGCCTGAGGCATCAGCCCTCGTTGTTCTACACATCTCCTGGTTGTTTTTGGCGAAATGGGAATGTTGGGCAAAGTATGGGTTTCTTCGTAAGTCGCCAGGGCTTGCCCCCCTGTCATACAACGAAGGCGACAGCCCCAGAGAACCGATCAAAACCGGCTGGCGCGCTTGCGCCGAACGACGTTATTCTTCGTCGCTCTCAGCATCGGGAATTGTATCTGCCGCCGCGTCGTCGGAGACATCCTCCCGCTCGGTCCTCTCATCAGGCGCGCCTTCCGCGTGCTCGGCCGGTGCATCCTCCGCCGGCTCCCCATTCTTGTCTTCGCCGTCGGCTGATTCCTCGTCCGTCTTGGCCGGTTTCTTTTTCGGTTTCTCGCCGCGCAACTGCACGGCCTTCTTCAAAGGCGAATCGCCCAGCAACGAATCGTCGGCAGCTTCCTTCTTCTTCTTTTTTTCGTCGGGCGATTGCGAATCGAACAGCGGCGACTTTTCGAAATCAAAACCATCGGCACCGAAGGGCAGTTTCTGGCCCGGACCACCGGTCCCCTTTGGCTCCGGGCGTTGAGTCGCGAACCAATCGTAAAATCCTCGCGTCGAATCGCGATCGAGATCGACGGTTCGCGCGACGGCCTGGCCGGCGAAAGCGCCACCAGGCCAACGGTCCTTGACCGTCTGGTACAACTTTCGGGCGTCGTCCGTCTTCCCGAGCGATTCGTAGGTTTCCGCGAGGCCAAACGTGGCGCGCTCGGCCAGTAGAGAGTCGGGCGGTGCGTGCTCGATCACGCTGGCGTAGCCCGCTTCGGCCTCTTTCAGCGATTCCTCAGCCGCGTCGCGGTCGTCGAACAGTTGTTGCACGCCTTTGCCCAACATCTTATCCGCCAGACTCAATCGCGACCACTGGCCGGCGGGTGTCGCGGCGAACTCGTCGGCCACGTTTTTCAGCGAGTCGGCGTCGTCTTTGTCGAGCGCGTCGAAGTAACTGCCCCAACTTTCCACGACCTTCGCGGTCGAGTGCCGCGACCAAACGAAATAGGCCGCCAGCAACACGACGCCGGCAAGCAGCGTGCCGGTGATCGCCGTCGAATAGGGCTTGATCCGCTCGATCGCGTCGCCCAACCAATCGGCCAGCTCGTTGGTCGCCAGTTCGTGTCGGCGCTCCGTCTTCATCGAGTCAACCTGCGTGGGGCCTGTGTGTTGGGATCGAATCGTTTTTTCGGGAGGTCCCGCTTGCGCATTGGGCCGCCATCGGGAGTATAGGCCGTTTGACCGAACACCGTCAAGGTCTACAACTTAGGGCTCTGCGATTCGACATAGGCCGGCGGCGCGGCCTCGCCGCCGCTAGGGTCGCGCTGGTACCGGCCTCACCATCGCCGGCCGCCCCAGCGAAACGCCGGAGGCCTCGCAATTCATCTCGGCGTTCGAACGTATTGCGGCGCGGCGACAGGCGGTTCTTGATTCCGCCGGGTCGGTGGTGCCAAGCAGGTCGTCGTCTCGCTGGGTCCTACCGCCGGCGGATTATCGACGGCCGCGAATACCCGTGTGTTCTTCGTCGGCGCGCTTTCGACGTCGTCAGGCGCAGGCGCGCAATTCGCCGCGAAGCCGATTGCGGGCGGAGCGCCACGCACAGCGCACGGCGCCTCGGCTTTTGCCGAGCGCCTCGGCAATTTCCTCATGCGTCATCCCATCCATCGACATCTGCACGACCGCCCGGTCTTCGATGGGGAGCATCTTGAGCGCCCGCTGAACCAGGTAATCGCGCTCCAGGGCCTCGGCCACCTGGTCCGGCGTCGGCTCATCCGAAGCCAGGGACTCGAGCAAGAATTCAACCGCCGCGTCGTCCTTGCGCCGTTCCTCCACCGGGTCGCGCTCGCGCTTAGGAATGTACAGGTCCTCCAAGTTCCGACGAACTGAGTTGAGGACCTTGCGAACCCAGCAATAGAACGCCCTGCTGACCTCGATTACCGACCCATTCAGCCGCAGCGTGGGCCTGGCGTACACCAGCGGCGTGCTCTCGAGCGTCACCGACTTCGCCGGCAACGTCTGGACTATCGCCCACACCGGGGCGCTCTTGACCAGCGTGAGCGAGCCCAACCCCGGCGGCGGAGCGCCCCAGTGGCAGTTCGCCTATTCGGGCAACAAGCTCACCAGCGTCACCGACCCCATGAGCAACGTTTCCAGCTATACTTCACGCGGCCATCAATGAGACATTTTCAAATCGCTGGAAATTCAGCGTCATAAGGCTGGCCAGGCTTTCGGCATGAGTTGTCGGCAGTTGGTCGATCGTTTCTTCGACGGCGGCTCGGAAT
>Ga0307373_10013169_pt1 | contig 11607 bp, 13 predicted proteins | sample OX2MG_FD_202534 | JGI IMG/M metagenome (GOLD analysis project Ga0307373, IMG submission 202534) | Soil microbial communities from Risofladan, Vaasa, Finland - OX-2 | ecosystem: Environmental > Terrestrial > Soil > Coastal area > Acid sulfate soil | place: Finland: Risofladan, Vaasa | collected... | reverse complement strand
GCGCCCGCGGCGTGTACCTGGCCGTGAGCTGGCAGGGGCGCTGACGGCGGCACGGCGAGTGTCCACCGAGTGGCAATTTGCTGTCACGTGTGCGTCTTGCGGGGGTACTGCGGCCGCGGGTGGCGCGGCGCGTGGGACCCTGGTGAGGTGGCTCTTTTCCAGGTGTTCTGTGTGGAAAGGGAAGTAGGCCGACGCGCGGATTCGAACTGCGGACCCCTTCATTACGAGATAGGCGCGGCGCTTGTGGCTGGTTGCGGTCCGTGGAGCTGACCGCCTATGACAAGCCACTTGCGGCCGTTCGGCCCCCTCGTGTCTTGCGGCTCGTGCGGGGTGATGTGTTGCCCACCCGTTGCCAGCTCCGGCGCGCCTGCCTCGCCGACGTGGCCCTCGTCGCACGCATCAAGACCGGCCGGCCGGTCGCGGGAACAGGGCGGGGCACCCCTGGCTCCACATCACCCGGGGGTCTCCGGAGGCCTCCGTCGGGGCCGCGCGGCGAGCACGTTCGCGAACAGTTCGAGCTGATCGCGCAGGAGGCGGGTGATCAGGAAGTGCTCGGCGACGGCCCGCCGACCGCGAACGCCCATCGCCCGTGCCTCGGCGGGGTCGCGGAGCAGCTCGCAGACGGCCTCGGCGAATTCCTCGACCGTCGTCGCCAACCGGCCGGTCTCGCCGTCGCGCAGCTGCAGGGGGATACCCCCCGCCCGCCCCGCCACCATGGCGGTGCCCTTCCAGAGCGTTTCGGACACGACGAGGCCGAACCCCTCACGGATGCTTTTTTGCACTGCGACGTCGGCGACCCGCTGCAGGGCGTTGACCTCGTGCGCGTTGACCCCGACCTGGTTGCTCAGCAGGAGGCAATCGGGCTCGTCGCGCACCAGCCGCTCGATCTCCCGATAGACGCGCCACCCCTCCGGGTCGTCCCCGGCCATCGCGCCCACGAGGGCGAGCTGGAGGGCGGGGAACTCCGAGCGGGCCCGTCGCCACGTCTCCACGACACCGAGCGGGTCCTTCCATGGATCGAACCGCGACACCTGAATCATGAGCGGCCGCGCGAGGTCGATCCCGAGCTCAGCGACCGTCTCCCTCGCCAGGTACATCGGCAGCTCGCGATTCTTTGAGGAGAGCGGGTCGATGGCCGGGGCGATCACGGTCACGGGCACGTCGACGCCCGGCGGGACAAAGGCCTCCATCGTGAAGACGAGGCGATCGTAGGCATCGAGGAAGGGGAGCAGGAAGCGCCACGCGTCCTGGTCTGGCGCCGAGGAGTCGATGTGGCAGCGCCAGATCCACCGGGCGCCGTGGTCGTCCCCCGCCGAGAGTACGGCGGCGGGCTGGGGATCGTGCACCATAACGATGTCCCACCTGCCCCGAAGCGCCGCGGCGTGGGCGAGGTTGTGGCGCAGGTATTCCTGGAGCTCGTCCTGCCGGAGCCCGACGGCCATGCCCTGTAACCCGTTGTGCACGCGCTTCGTCACCTCGAAGAACTTGCGGTCGCCAGCGATCACTTGCCACTCGACGTCGAGGCCAAGATCGCGCTGCAGGGGAACCAGGGAGGAGAGCAGCTCTGCGACCCCGCCCCCCGTGGCGGTCGAGCTCAGCTCGAGGACGCGCAGCCCGCGCAGCCCACTCGCGAGATCCCGGATCCGGGCGATCTCTTCATCGCCGACGACGTGGCGGTACGCCTCAAGCGGCTTGCGCCTGACCTCCACGCGCTGGGCGCGTGCCGACGCTCCCCGGCCGCCTGACGCCAGTCCCTTCGGGCTCGGCGGGCTCATCAGGTCCACCTCCTCACGTGGCTGAGCCGCAAGTCTCTCACGAGCGCTCGGTTCGCCGGGAACGAATCGATGAAGCTGGGGTATCGCACTCCTCCGCACTGCGGGTCGACGCCTACCGTCGCCGCGCGCGCCGTGTCGGGTAGCAGGCTGATTCCCAGGATCTGCGTTCCCAGCAGCGGCAGCGTCACCGCCTCGCTGGCCTCGTCGAACGCGGCCTTCGGGGCGGGCGTATGAGGCGACCATCCTCGCTCGCCGGCGCGCCCAGCGCCATGATCGCGGCGATCGCCCTGCGATCCCGGCCCTTCCAAACCTCCCGCTCGTGATCGTCACGGCGTTGGTTCCACTGTGCCCTCCCGTTAGCGCACGCGGAATCGAGGTCGGGGCTCGTCCTCATCGGAACCCGGGTCGCCCCCCATGCCGACTGGGGTGTGCCGCGCCGATACTTCGGGCATTGCCGGCCACTGCGGTCGGCGCAAGGCACGATACGGCGATGACGGGCGGGTGGGGCGATGGCCGGCGGCGAAGCACCTGTTCTCGACTCGATCCTCGGGCTTGCCAGCGTCCGGGATCCCGTGGGTGTCCTCACAGCGATGGTGAGCGTTGCACTCGGCTCGCGGAGCGATGCGATCCCTGGGCGCCGGGTCATTCGCGACGCGCTGGCTGACCTTGAGCTGCCCAAACATGGTGTCCCTGACGGCGAAATGGTCGAGGCCTACCGGTCGCGGCGAGCGGAGATCGGTGAACTTGTTGAGGACCTCCTGGATCCCATGCAGCCCGGCCGAGGGCGCATCCTGGTGCTGCCACTGACCGGCGCTCCGCATCGGCTCAATGTGTGGGAGAGCGTCTCCGATGGTGCCATGGTCGGCCTTGACGCCAACGTGGCGCCCCTTCTGGGGCTGCGCGAGGACGGGCGACCCGTGGGGCTGGTCGCTGTCTCAGCGACGCATCTGCTTGCCGCCGAGCGTTTTGCGGGCGCGACGAGGATGGTGCGGTCGATTCCGATCGCCGGCGGCAATCTCGAGCCTGGCCACATTCAGGGTCCGCCCGGTCGCTCGGGTGATCTGCATTCGCCGTCCGGGGCCTTTGAGCGCCGCCTGGAGAGTCACCGCTTGGCCGCGCTCACCGCCCACGCGGACGAACTGGCGGAGTTGGCGATCGGGGGGCGCTGGTGGGCGGTGGCGATCTGCGGGGAGCACGCCCGCGTGGCGCCATTGCGCGATCGGCTCATGCGGAGCGGCCTGACGGTCGTCGCAGGCACTGCGACCCCCGGCGACGGATGGTCCGCTGATGACCTTGAGCGCGTGTTGCATGCAGACCTCGACGTAGCGGCACGCGCCAGGCGGCAGGACCTCGCGACGCATGCGCTCGATGCGGCCCGCACCCGCGCGGGCAAAGCGGCGCTGGGGGTGGATGACGTGCTGACGGCGCTGGTTGAGGGACGTGTCCACCACTTGGTGGTGGTGGCAGCGGCACTGCCCTCAGCCTACGAGCAGATGCCCGATGGCCGACTGGCAGCCGCGGGCGAGCTGCCCGCTGGAGTGCTTCACGGACGGCTCCGCCGACTCCCTGGCCTTTGCGACCGGATGGTCGCCGAGGCTGTCCTGCACGATGGCGAGGTGACCGCACTTGGCATCGACGAGTCCCCAGAGCTTGTTGCGGCCGGCGGTGTGGTCGCGATCCTGCGCTGGTAACGCGCGTCGGGACCAGCATCGGCGGGACCGCCCGCCCTAGCTGCCAGCCGACGCCTAGGGCATCAAGCAGTTCGGACAGGGCATTCTTCTCGAGAGCCGTTGGGTCCGCCTCTCGGGTGTGAACCTGGCGGTCCACGCTGAGGTGCACCCACGTGTAGAGCGTGGGCCGGCTGATCCCGTAGTACCGGCAGGTCTTGGCGACGTTGCCGGTGACCTCCTCGGCGTGACGCAGCACGCCCAGGCGATGCCGAATCTTTCGAAGCCGTTCTGGTTCGCTCGTGGAGTCTTCCTCTCACGAAGAGACCCCGATGTAAAGGATCTTTGTCAGTTTTAGACGCGCGGCTTGGTGATTCGCGCACAAAGATGCTTACGAACCAGGCCATAGCGGCTCCAATCGGCGGCCGGGTTTGGTTCTAGGCTGCGTTCGCGTACCGGTCTCGCCGCTGCGTCGTGATACGGCGATCGAGGGGAAGCTGCGAGAGCGGCCGAGCCTAGCGCGCCTTCGCGCTGCCTTCGGAGCGGTCCAACGCATCGAGCGCGAGCATCTCGGACGGGCTCAGAGCGAAATCGAAGATCTGGGCATTCGCGCGGATGCGCTCGCGGTGACTCGACTTCGGAATCACGATGACGTCGTGCTGTATCGCCCAGCGCAGCATGACCTGCGCCGGCGTGCGGTCCAGCCGTCGTGCGATGTCAACGATGACGGGATGTGCCAGTGCACGACCGTGATCGAGCGGACTGTAGGCCTCGAGGACGATCCCCCGCCGTGCGCAGTAGTCGAGGAGCCGGTGCCGGACGTGGAGCGGACTGAACTGCACTTGGTTGACCGCTGGTGGTCGCGTGGGGTCGGCGAGCAGCCGTGCCAGGTGATCCGTTCCGTAGTTGCTGACGCCGATCGCGCGCGAGGCCGCGCTCGCGGAGCCGCTCGAGCGCACGCCAGCCGCGGGCGCCCGCCAACGGCATCGGCCAGTGGATGAGATAGAGGTCGACGTAATCGAGGCCCAGCCGCTCGAGGCTCCGCGCGAGCTCGCGCGCAGGGTTCGGTCGAAGCGGCATCCATTTTGTCGTGATGAACACCTCGTCCCGCGCGAGGGTGCTGTGTCGGAGCGCAACGCCGACGCTGCGCTCGTTCCGGTAGGCCGCCGCGGTGTCGATGTGGCGATACCCGGCCTCGAGCGCCCACTCAACGGCCTGTTCAGTATCGTGGCCCTGACGAATTTTCCAGACCCCGAGGCCCAACATGGGCATGAGGACCCCGTCCCCGAGATCCCGCACGGGGTGTCGCGGCGCGTTCGTGCCGGCTGGGTTCATGGTGCACATCCTCGCACGGAGCGCCAACAAGCGCGCGGGATCGAGCGCACCGGAACCCGCGGCGCGTTCGCGTCCCCGCGGCCTGATACGCCCCGGAACGGCCCTTGGGCGGGACCCGGCGGTGTCGCCCTCGCGATCCTCAGACCGAGCCACCAGTGGGCCGGGGACGCCCGGCGGCGGAGGCCCGTGCACACCTCTTGGAAGTTCGTGTGACGGGTCCGGTTTTGGAATTCCTGATCCCGCATCCCCCAAGGTCGCTCGAGGGGGATGTGGGAGTCGAGACGACCCCGATGCTGATCCGGGAGGCCGTTGTCAGAGCCGCCAGCTCATAACGTTGTCCCCTCACGGGGTCGGGCAGTCGGACGGGGCATCTTTCTCGAGAATAAGTGGGGACCCCCCTCGGGCGTGAACCTGGCAGCGCTCGACGAGGGCCACCGGGTGGTCCTTCCATCGGCGACCCGTCGCCCGAAGTCCAATCACGTAATGGGATGTCGCTTCGAGGTCTGAGCACCATCCTGTCCCATGGTCTCCCATTCGGGTGCCCAATCTGTGCGCCTAGCTGACCCGCCTACACACGTTCCGAACGCCTGAGAGGTAGTCCGAACCTCCCGAGAGGCTGTGGGTGTCAAAGCTCACAGAACCCGGGAGGTTCGGATGTCTCACCATAACGCTGTGCTCACTCCGCGCGGGCGCCTGCGGCTGGTGCAGCTGGTGCACGAGCAGGGGCTCACCTTCAGACAGGCCGCGGCCTGTCTGGGTGTCAGCGTCGCGACCGCCTGGGAGTGGGTCAGACGCTGGCGAGGTGCCACGCTGGATGAGCGCCAGGGGCTTGTGTGCCTGCATGACCGATCATCCGCTCCGCACCGGCAGCCGCGCCTGTTCGATGCGCTTACTCAGGCGCGCATCGTGCTCGCACGCAGGCGCACCGGCTGGGGGTCGCGACTGATCGCCGGCGAGCTCGAGATGGCGCATCAGAGTGTCTGGAAGGTCCTCAAGCGGCACGGGTTCTCGCGCACCGGCTGGGGCCCGCGACTGATCGCCGGCGAGCTCGAGATGGCGCATCAGAGCGTCTGGAAGGTCCTCAAGCGGCACGGGTTCTCGCGTATCGCCCGGGCGCCACGTGAGTCCGCACGCCGCTACGAGTGGCCCTGCCCGGGAGATCTGTTGCACATCGACACCAAGCGCTCTGCCCGCTTTACCCCGCCCGGGCACGCGGTGACCGGCGTGCGAGATCGCAGCAGCGACGAAAAATACGCGCGGGTGGGCTACCAGTTTGCCCACGCAATCGTTGATGACCACTCACGCCTCGCCTATGTGGAGCTGCACGACGACGAGCGCGCAGGCACCGTGACGGCGTTTGTGGTGCGCGCCCTGAGCTGGTTTGCCGCGCGCGGGGTCATCACCCGACGGGTCATGACCGACAACGCCTGGAGTTACACCCGCAACCAGTCCCTGGCGAGGATCTTTGCCGCCCGCGGCGTCCGCCACCTGCGTACCAAGCCCTATACCCCCCGCACGAATGGCGAAGTAGAGCGCTTTCACCAAACCATGGCCCGTGAATGGGGATACGGGGTCATCTATCTGAGCTCTGGCCACCGCCAGCGGGCGCTGCGATACTGGATGCGCCATTACAACGAGCGGCGAGCTCACAGCGCCCTCGGCGGCAAGGCTCCGATCACTCGCGTTCGGAACGTGTGTAGGCACGACATCTAGCGGCTATACGTGTACGGGCGTCTCCCCCGGGGTAGCCGTGGCCGGGCCGAATGCCCTCGAAAAACGGTCAGCCTGATCCGAAGCCGACCGCCCGTGCAGGTAGCGTGACGTCGTCGCAAGCGCGCTATGCCCCATCGCGGCCTGAATCGAAACGAGATCCACGCCGCCAGCGGCCAGGAGTGAACCGAACGTGTGGCGCAGGTCGTGCCAGCGCAGCGGGTCCACGCCCGCGGCTGCCTGTGCCCGGTGATACCGCCGCCTCAGAGCCGATCCGTCGATGTGACGTCCGATGGCACTGGCGCACACGAGATCATCGGGGGCCGTGAAGTGCTCGCGACGACTGATCCGGTCAAGCGCGGCGGCTGCGTTGACCACGAGCGGCACCTGCCGTACGCGGTCGGATTTCGTCGTCGTCTCGATTCCGTCCGACATGGCGCGACTCACGACAATCTTGTGCCCGGCAAAGTCCACGTCACGCCAGCGCAGGGCGAGAAGTTCGCCGAGCCGCAGGCCAGCGTAGGCCGACGCGCGCGCCATTTCGGCGTCTAGGCGAGGGTCGATGTCGCTGCCCTGCTCTCGCCGGACCTCAGACGCGAAAGCCCTGGCAATCGCCTCGACATCTTCGACGCTGTAGAACTTGAGCGGCCCGGCGTGGGGTTCCGAGCGCTTGTCAGCCTCGCGGGCAGGGTTGACGGGCAGGCCGAAGGTCGAACCCTTCGCGCCGTAGTTGAAGATCGCCGAGACGATGGCCCGGTGCTTGTTGACGGTCCGATGTCTCGCGCCTGTTGCGGCGATCGTGTCGAGCAGGGATTCGATGTCTCGCGTCGTGATCTTGGCCGCAGGCGTGTCGCCGATCGCGCCCATGATCGAACCCCGCAGGACGCCGCTCCCGCGCCGATGCGGAGCGCCGGGCTCGGCGAGCAGTAGCCGGTGGTCTGCCAGCGTCGAAGGCTTCGCGCCCTTCACCTGCTCAAGCCATTGCAGATATGCGGCTGCGACGTCGCGGAAGGTTGGGCCGCGTTCGCGTCGCTCCCTATCGGCACGCTCTCTGGCTTCGGCGCCGGAGACGAACTTGGAGACGATGTCGGCGGCGGCTGCGTGAGCCTTGCGGGCGTCATACGAGCCCTCGGGGACACGACCGCGTCTCGGGATCCACGCGTGGGTCGTGGCATCGCGGATGAGCCACGCGGGACCAATCCGACGGCGGACCTGCTGGCCCTGATGCCGGAACTTGGCCTCGTAGAACACGCGCTCTCCGTGCTCCCTGACGATCAGCGACGCGCTCGGCTGCGCGTTGGATCGGTATGCTGCCTGCGTCGTCATGGATTCCCCCTGACGGCCACGGGGTCGGCGGATACACGCCGCGCGGCCCCTCGTTTGTACTAACACGGAAGCGCTCCGCGCCGTGGATACCAACTGCCGTGGGTACCATCTTGGCTACCACATGAGCACGACAGAACGCGATAATGCCCCATCTAACAGGGGTGTCCCGGCCCAACCTAAGCCAACCGGCAAGTAGGCGGCGCACTCCAAAACCGGGGGTTGGGGGTTCGAGTCCCTCCGGCCCTGTAATCATTGTGGACTGAATGGCACGCATTCGACCCGCACGCAACGATGGATCATCGAAGGACGACGGAGGCGAGAACACCCCGCCGCCGCCCGCGCGCGTGCGCCGAAGCAAGGGTGAGGGCAGTAAGAACGCTCCTCAGGCCCCGCGTCCGAAGCCCGCATCGCAGCGTGCCAAGACCGGCTCCGTTACCAAGGAAGTCCAAGATCAACGGCGCGGGTCCCGCTTCCTCAGCGACGTCATCGCCGAACTGCGCAAGGTCCAATGGCCGACGCGCCCCCAGCTCATCCAGTCAACAGCGGTCGTGATCCTGGTGGTTGCCATCGTCACGGTCTACCTTGACATCGTGGACACCATCGTCGGTCGCATCGTCCACGCGCTCTTCTAGCCCCGTACGGTCGTCGAAGGGACGTATTCGCCCGTGTTTCGTTGGTACGTGATCAACACCTATTCCGGCCACGAGAAGAAGGTCAAGGCCAATCTTGAGCATCGCCTCGTCTCGCTTGGCCAGCGCGAAAACGTGCGCGACATCGTCGTCCCGACCGAGCAGGTCGTCGAGACCAAAGACGGCCAGAAGGTTCAGACCGAAAAGCGCACGTTGCCGGGCTACGTCCTGGTCAACATGGACATGACCCCGGACGCGCTGTGGGTGGTCAAAGACACACCCGGCGTGACCGGTTTCGTCGGCTCGTCGAGCGATCCGGTGCCGCTCACCCAGGCCGAGGTCGATCGCCTGCTGCGGACCCACTCCGAATTGCGTCCCAAGGTGCGTGCCGAGTTCACCGTGGGCGAGTCGGTCAAGGTCATCTCCGGTCCGCTGTCGGACTTCACCGGCGAGATCGCCGAGATCAACGCCGAGGCGGGTCGCGTCAAGGTGCTGGTGAGTATCTTCGGGCGCGAGACGCCCGCCGACCTGTCGTTCGACCAGGTCAAAAAGCTCTCGTAACTTCCGCATACCCGCACTTCCATCCCGCATCGTGCGCGGGGTGGCTACAATGGCCGTCCGCCGAGCCGCGCCACATGTGCGCACCGCCTCGGCGCGACCGCAGACACGACAAGCAAGAAAGAGCCATGGCGAAGAAGGTCCTGCAGGTCATCAAGCTCCAGATCCCGGCCGGGCAGGCGTCTCCGGCGCCGCCGGTGGGCCCGGCCCTGGGTGCTGCCAGTATCAACATCATGGAGTTCTGTAAGGCGTTCAACGCCCAGACTCAGGCGGCCAACGGGACGGTGACGCCCGTGGAGATCTCGGTCTATGAAGACCGGTCATTCACGTTCATCACCAAGACCCCCCCGGCGCCGGTACTCATCCTCCAGGCCCTCGGGATTCCGAGTGGCTCGGCCGAGCCGCAAACCGACAAGGTCGGGACGCTCACCAAGGATCAGGTGCGCCAGATCGCCGAGTCCAAGATGCCGGACCTGAACGCGAACAGCATCGAGTCCGCGATGTCGATGATTGCCGGGACGGCACGGAGCATGGGCGTTCTGGTCGAGGAGTAGGCCCTGCGGGCCGTAGATCACTGGCGGGGACGGCGTGCGATCGCTAGATTGCGCGGTCGGCGCCCAGCCGATGAGGGAGGAATCGAAGTGTCCAAGCGCGGCAAGCGCTACGAGCAAGCCAAAGCCGAAGTCAGCGCGAGCGATATCTACTCGCCGCTGTCGGCCATGCGGCTGATCAAGTCCCAGGAACTGACCCGGTTCGACTCGACGGTCGAGGTCCACATGCGTCTGGGCGTCAACGTGCGGCACGCCGACCAGCAGCTGCGCGGCACGATCAGCCTCCCGCACGGGACCGGCAAGAGCGTACGCGTCGCGGTGTTCGCCCAGGGCGACAAGGTGCGCGAGGCCGAACAGGCCGGCGCAGACATCGTTGGCGGCGACGAGTTGGCGGCCAAGATCGAAGGCGGTTTTACCGACTTCGACGTCGCGATTGCCACCCCGGACATGATGGGCACCGTCGGCAAGCTCGGTCGTGTGCTCGGCCCGCAGGGCAAGATGCCCAACCCCAAGACCGGCACCGTGACGTTCGACGTCGCCCGCGCCGTCGAGGACGTCAAGGGCGGCAAGGTCGAGTACCGCACCGACCGCACCGGCATCGTGCACCTGGGTATCGGTAAGCGCTCATTCGGCGAGGAGGCGCTGGTCGAGAACTACCAGGCCGTCCTCGAGGAGATCCTGCGCGTGAAGCCCGCCGCCGCCAAGGGGCGCTACATCAAGTCCATCACCGTCGCTCAGACGATGGGCCCGGGCATCCCGGTGGATACGACCCGCACGTCCAACCTGCTCGAGGAGGCGACCGCCTAGGGCGGCCCGTCTGCTCACGAGCTGACCAAAGACCCACGGGGGCGTCGCCGTCACGGCGACGCCTGAAACCGGTCCGAACGGACCACCCGTGCGAGGTTGGCGAGGTGCCTCGCGGCGTTGTCGGAATCCCGGCGGACCCGCGTCGGTCCGCGTCGATCCCGCCGGACCAGACGACGAGGAGGTGAGGCACTGCGACGGGACCAAAAGGCGGAAGTCATCGCCGAACTCGAAGCGCGACTGCGCTCCACCAATACCGTTCTGGCCGCCGACTTTCGGGGCCTGAGCGTCAAGCAGCTCTCCGAGCTGCGCGGTGAACTGCGCAACGCCGATGCCGGACTGACGGTTGCCAAGAACACGCTCGCCCGCCGCGCCGCGGAAAGCACGGGCCAGGAAAACCTGCTCGGGTTCCTCAGTGGCCCGACCGGCCTGGTGTGGGTCGACGGCGACCCGGCGGTGGCGGCGAAGGTGCTCAACGAGGCCTCCAAGCGCTTCGAGCATCTCGAGGTGAAGGGCGGGCTGTTCGAGGGACGCACCCTCACGGCCGCCGAGCTGGAATTCCTTGCGACTCTGCCGTCGCGCGAACAGCTGTTGGCCCAGTTGGCCGGCGTCGTCGCCGCGCCGCTGCGTGGCCTTGCAGGGTCGTTGAACAATGTGATCACTGGGCTGGCACAAGCCCTGAACGCGCTGCACGCGCAGCGCGCCGGCGAGGGCAGCTAGTCCCACGCTCGTCCAACCGGATCAGCAACTTTTTACCTACGAGGAGGACGAACGATGGCAACAACTGAAGAGTGGATCGATGAACTCAAGGGCATTTCCGTGCTCGAGCTGGCCGAGCGCATCAAGGCGATCGAAGAGGCCTTCGGCGTGACCGCCGCAGCGCCCGTGGCCGTGGCGGCAGCGCCGGTAGCAGGCGGCGGCGAGGCGGCTGCCGTGGCCGAGGAGCAGACCGCGTTCACGGTCAACCTCCAGGGCGCGGGCGAGAAGAAGATTCAGGTGATCAAGGTCGTGCGTGCCGTGACCGGCCTTGGCCTCAAGGAAGCCAAGGACCTGGTCGACGGTGCTCCGAACGCCGTCAAGGAGGGCGTCGCCAAGGAAGAGGCCGAGCAGATCAAGGCCCAGCTGGAAGAGGCCGGCGCTTCGGTTTCGGTCAACTAATCCCGCTGCCTGCGGCACCGGCCCGATCTGGGCGCGGTGCCCGGCGGCCCGACGCGGTCGGCCACATGGCCCACCTCGCATCGTCACGGTGCCG
>Ga0307373_10013167_pt1 | contig 11610 bp, 9 predicted proteins | sample OX2MG_FD_202534 | JGI IMG/M metagenome (GOLD analysis project Ga0307373, IMG submission 202534) | Soil microbial communities from Risofladan, Vaasa, Finland - OX-2 | ecosystem: Environmental > Terrestrial > Soil > Coastal area > Acid sulfate soil | place: Finland: Risofladan, Vaasa | collected... | reverse complement strand
CGTCCGAGCCCGCTGGCCTCCAGCATCAGGGGCACCTGGTAGATGGTGCGCGCGTCAGGCACGCTGATCACGGCCTCCGGCTCGACGTCGGCGAAGAGGGCGATCTTGTCCCTGACCCCAGCTCCCAGCGGTTGGCGGGATCGGCAGACGATGGCGTCCGGCTGGATCCCGATCCCTCGCAGCGTCTGCACGCTGTGCTGGGTGGGCTTGCTCTTGAACTCCTCGCTGGCCTCCACGTAGGGCACCAAGGTCACGTGCACGTAGAAGGTGTTGCGCCGGCCGACATCGTTCTTGAGCTGACGGATCGCCTCCAGGAAGGGCAGCGACTCAATGTCGCCCACGGTGCCTCCCACCTCCACGATCACCACCTCGGCCTCCGACTCCTCGGCCACCCGGCGGACCCGGTCCTTGATCTCGTTGGTGATGTGAGGAATCACCTGCACCGTGGCCCCCAGGAAGTCGCCGCGACGCTCCTTGGCGATGACCTCGCTGTAGATCTTGCCGGTGGTGACGTTGCTGGCCTTGCTCAAGTTGGTGTCCACAAAGCGCTCGTAGTGGCCCAGGTCGAGATCAGTCTCGGCGCCATCGTCGGTGACGAAAACCTCGCCATGCTGGTAAGGCGACATGGTGCCGGGGTCAATGTTGATGTAGGGGTCCAGCTTCTGCAGCGAGACGCGCAGCCCCCGCGCTTTGAGAATTGTCCCCAGCGAGGCTGCGGTGATGCCCTTGCCGATCCCGGAAACGACTCCGCCGGTGACGAAAATGAACTTCGCCATCAACCCCTAGCCCCGGCACACAGGAGGACACCACCCATGTGGGCGGATCCTACCACGCCGGGTCAGCGTCGTGGCTCCAGGATCATGACCCGGGTGTCCTCCGTGCCTCCCGCCGACCCTGTCAGGGTCAGCTTGGACTGGGCGCTGACCTGAGCCAGGCCCATCTCCTTGACGAAGGCGGTCAGCTCGCCGGTGACGAGGTCCGCCGCCGGCTCGTAGCCGGTCGGCACCATGACCGCCGGCTCCAGGCGCGACACCAGCTCAGCCACGGCGACGGTTCGAGCCGGCGCCCCGCCCAGCAACGACACCGCCAGCACATCGATCACGCCGAGAGCCTCCAGCATCTCCTCGGAAATCTCCGTGGGCAGGGCACCGAAGCTACAGACCGCAACCTCATCCACCTCGGTGACGAAGGCCGTGCCCTCTTTCAGGGCCACGCCGCGCACGCTGACCCCGTGCAGCTCGTACTCGCCGGGGCGGGCCACCACCTGAGGCCCGGACTCGGGTCGGAGCAGGTTCTGAGCGCCCAGCCCCCCGACCAGGATGTCAGCCCCGGCGCGGGCGGCGGCCTCCAGGTCCGACCCCGAGGGGTCGACCAGAACCTTGGCCTCCCTGCCGCGCAGCAAAAGGGTGTCCCCGCCCAACCAGGTGATGTCCAAAGGTGTGCCTCCCAAACCCGAAGCGCCCGGCCCCGCGACCGGCCGGGACCGCGTCAGCCAGTTGGAAGCGTAAGCGAAAGCTGCTGGGTCACACCCGCCTTGACTGCGGTTACCGCCACCACGGCACCGGGACCGTAGGAGATCAGCAGGTCGGTCAGGTCGGGAAAGCGAGGCGCGCCGGTGCCCTGAACAGCGGTCCCGTCGACAGCGGTCACCACCTCTCCGACCTGCAGCCCGGCCACGCTGGCCGCCGATCCGGGGCTGACCGCCAGCACCTGGGCTCCACTGGGCAGCCCGGTCGCCGCCCCCGAGGCCGGGTTCAACCACCTGGACACCAGCCCGACGGGCTTGGGCCCCCCTCCAGTCGCGGCGATCGCCTGAACCAGGTAGTTGGCGTAGGTGGCGTCGAGACCGAAGCCGAAGGCGGAGGTGCTCCCCTGGCCCTGGGGCTCCATCCGCTGGCCGGTCATGATGCCGATGACCTGGCCAGCAGTGTTGACCAGGGGACCGCCCGAGCTGCCCTGGGGCTCGGGGGCGTCGGTACGGACCAGGCCATCCACGACAGAGGTCCCGGAGCTGGCGGCCGGATCCGGCACCGTGGCGGTCAGTCCGATTTCGCTGACGGTTCCCACATCGATACTCGCCGTCCCCCCCAGGGGAAGTGACACCGCGATCACCGCAGCCCCCAGCGGAGTGTTGGCGGCGAAGGTCAGGGCTGGCGGCAGGTTGGTCGTACTGACCTGCAACACCACCACCCCGGTGGCGGCATCCGCGGCCGCGATGGTGGCCGGCAGAACGCTGCCAGATGGCAGCACCACGTCGACTCCGGCGGCACCAGCCACGGCTCCCTCGCTGGTTACGATCAGCCCGGTCGAGCTGGCCACGAAACCGTTGGAGGTACTGCTCGCGGAGGCCTTCGACGCCCCCTGCTGCCGCACCACCTCCACCACTGACGGCGCCACCTGGGACACCACCGCGCTCAGGGACGTGGTCTTGGAACCGCCCCCGGACGTGATATTCCGGATCGTGACCTGGGCTGGGGCGGTGGAGTAGTAGTGCCGCAGCAGCAGGAAGCTGCCGCCGCCGCCGACCACCACCCCCACGATGGCGGCCACCACCGCTACCGCGCCCAGGCGCAGGGCCAGCGGGCGCTCGGCGATGGCCTCGGATGGCACCGCGCTGTCAGCGGATCCCATTCACGGATACCAAGTCAGGATCAGCTGATCCGTGGGAGCGAAGCCGGCACCGCGATAGGCCCTGAGGGCGGCCTGGTTGTCGGGCCTGGTCCAGACGCAGGCGAAGGTCACCCGACGGTAGGCGAACAACTCCACGGCGCGCTCCACCAGACGGCTCGCGAGCCGGTCGCCTCTGGCCTCGGGCCGGACATAGAGTTCGGCGACCTCGCCCTCGAGGCCGGTTCCAGGGTCGAACAGCACGCACCAGCAGAAGCCCAGCACCCGGTCCCCGTCGCGAGCCGCGAAGATGTGGTTTTCGCCCTGAAAGTTGGCTCTGGTGCGAGGCAACCAGGCGTCGAGGTCGGAGCGCGCCGGAGCCGTCTCTCCGGCCCCGACCTGCTCTGCCTGGAGCAGGTCGAGCAGGAGCGGCCGGATCTGGTCCAATTCCGCCTCCGCCACGAGTTCGATCACCACCTGTTCATCGTAAGGCGGCGCAGGATTCAGCTCAGCGGACGATAGGGTAGCGAACCTTCCTCGAAGTAGTCCGGGGGTGGCTCGACCCGGGCGACACCGGTGTCCATCGCGGCCCGGGCCACCGCCCTGGCCACCGCCTGATGCACCTCCCGATCCAGGGAGTCAGGCACCACCTCTCCGTCGTGGGCTCGGGACGCGATCGCGAGAGCGGCGGCGACGAACATCTCCGTGTTGAACTGGCGCGCCCGGGCGTCGAGCGCTCCCCGGTAGAGGCCCGGGAACCCCAGCAGGTTGTTGACCACGGCGCCGTCCACGGCCAGCCGCGCCCCGGCCGCCATCGCCCGCTCAGGCTCGATCTCCGGGAGCGGATTGGAGATGGCGAAGATGATCTGCCCGGGTCGGACCTGGTCGGGCCGGATCAGGCCGGGCTGAGCGGTCGCCGCCACCACCAAGTCGCAGCGAGCCATCAGCTCATCCATCTCGACGGCGACCCCGCCGGCCAGGCGGAGCCGGTCCACGGAGTCGGGCGTCCGACCTGTCCCGTAGACGGTTTTGCCCTGATAGTGCATCAGCAGCTGGGCAATCGCCGAGCCGGCGGCGCCCAGACCGATGACACCGGCGGTCAGCTGACTCAGATCCTGGCCGGTCATGGCCGCCGCCCGCAGCACGGCGGCCAAGACCACGGTGGCGGTGCCATGCTGATCATCGTGCATGACCGGGACCCCCACCCGGCTCTGGAGGGCAGGGGCGACCTCGAAGCAATGGGGCGCGGCGAAGTCCTCCAGTTGGACTGCGCCGAAAGTGGCGCTGATGGCCGCCAAGGCGTCCACGATCTGGTCCGACGGACCGGGCTGGATGAGCAGCGGATAGGCGTCGATTCCCACCAGCTGGGACATCAAGGCGCACTTCCCCTCGATCACGGGCATGCCAGCCACGGGGCCGATGTTGCCCAGGCCCAGGATCGCTGTGCCATCAGTTACCACCACCACTGAGTTGGCGATCCCGGTGTAGCGGTCTGCCATGCTGGGGTCGGCCTCGATCAGGCGGCAGACCTCGGCCACCCCCGGGGTGTAGACGTGGCGCAGGTCGGCCACGGTCCGCACCGGATAGCGCGGGGTTATCCGCAACTTGCCGCCCAGGTGAACCCGGAGCACCTCGTCGCGGACGTCCAGGAGGTGGGTGTCCGGGAGCGCCCGGACCGCCGCCAGGACATCCTCCAGCATGCCCAGGTCAGTGGTGCTGACGTCCATGTCCCGAACCACATTGTGGGAGCCCCGCTCCACGGTCCTGATGTCGCCGAGGTTGCCTCCGGCCCGGCCGATGGCGGTGGCCACCTCCCCCAGCACCCCGGGGCGGTTCTCATTCCGGAGCCTCAGGGTGCGCACAATGCGATATCGGGAGGTGCCCGCCGAGACCTGCCCCGCCTCGGTCGGGAAGGCGGTCGGGAGTGACCCCGGCGCCGAATCGGCAATCATCCCCCGACCCCTCCCCTGCTCAGCCGGCGGCCAGCCACCGTTCGCATGGCTCCAAGTTACCGCCTTGGGCCAAGCTGACGCAGCCGAGGAGTGGCGAACAGGGGCCGGGGCGAGCTCCCCGGCCCCTGTCACATCTCGATCTGAGCCCCCGCGCGCCGCATTCGATTTCGGTCGGGGCAGCGGCTCACAGGGCCATCGCACCACGCTGGGGCCAGCTCCGGGCACCTCTCACCTGGCCAGCACCCGGGCTACGGACGCCCTCAGCTGGGCTGGCTCGAGCTGGCCTAGGACCAGGGAGGAGACCCGGCCGCTGCGGCCGATGAAAACCGCCACCGGCAGCCCTGGCAGGCCGTAGCCCTGAGCCACCTTGCCTTGGCTGTCCAGCAGCGTGGGCAGGTGGATTCCGATGCTGCGGAGGAAATGGGTCGCGACCGCCACCGACTCCTGGTCATCGATCAGGACCACGCGCAGCCCCTGGGCTCGGTACTCGCTGGCGGCCTTGGCCACCAGGGCCATGTCCGCCCGACAGTTGGCGCACCAGCTGGCCCAGAAATCGAGCATCACGGGATGGCCCCGGAGCTGGCTCAAGCTGACCTGGCCGCCGTCGCTGGCCGAAAGGGTGAAAGCCGGGGCCAGGTGACCGGGAACGGCTGCGCTGGTTCCGGGGAAGGCGGTCACCTGGCGTTCCTGCTGGAGCAGCGGAGTGATCGCTTGGAGGACTGTCTGGGGCGTCCAGGATCCACCTTTCCGCTGCTCCGAGCGGCCCTGGGCGTCGAGGTACTTGTAGATCGTGCTGGGGATCACGCCCGCCCCCAGGGTCGGCCAGGCCTGCATCACCGTGACGATGTAACCCTGGGGGTTGATCAGCTCCACCACGGAGGCGTGGACCAGGTTGGAGGGCTCCGGCTGGCCCGTGAAGAGGTCGATCGGGGCGGGGCCGCCCCAGGCCAGAGCCTGGACCGGGGGCACCCCCAGGCGAGACCAGAAGGAGTTGACGGACGCCGTGCTCCCGGTCAGCAGCGGCCAGGGCAGGGAGAAATAGCGCTGGTATTTCCTGAGGATGGCCGGAGTGTCATGGCTGGGGTCCTGGCTCACCTCCACGATCTGGACCTGGTTGGCCAGACCGTGCCGCTGCAGCAGCTGCCGGAGCTGGAGCAGGGCGGCCGCCACCAGAGGACAGGTCTCCTGGCACTCGGTCAGAAATGAGGCCAGCACCACCACCTTGCCCCGGTACTGGCTGAGGCGGACGGGCTGCCCCTGCTGATTGACGAAACTCGTGTTGGGCACGGACTGGATCTGATCGGAGGCCAGGGCCAGGCCGAAGGTTACCTGGCTGCTGCCACCATAGGCGGCCGCCGGGACCAGATCTGGGCCCGGAGCCACCTTGAAGCTGAACAGGAGCGGCGTCGTCTGGCTGCGGATCACCTGAAAGCCGACGGCCTGGGAGTCCCGGATGTGGCCACCAGCACCTGTCCTCAGCTCCAGCTCGGCCCCCTTGTAGCTGCCAGCCGCCAGGCTCACCTGGGCTAGGTTGGCTGCGTTGGGAGCCAGGTAGGCTCCCGGCAGGGCCACGGTCGCCGGCGCCACGGAGATGGTCTCCCAGGAGCCCCCGGCAGCCATCACCCGGAGCCCGACCAAGCGGGCGCTCACCGGCCCGGAGGGGGCGGGCCGCACTACCGTGGTCAAGATCAAAAGTCGTCCCGACCCGGCCGAGGACTCGCGCGAAATGGCGATGGCGGTCGCGGCCGCCACCACCGCCACGGCCGCAGCGACCGCCAGCCAGCGCCTCATGCCAGCTTGGCGACAGCCCGGCTAGCCACGGTCCTATTGCCGCCGGTAGTCAGCAGCCGAGACCTTCAGCCGTCCTTCCATTCCGCATGCTTGCGGAACAGACCTCCCTCGCCAAGGTGGTACCACCGCTCCTCCCGATAGGCGGGCAGTTGGGCTACGGCCTCCGGGCCGAGGTCGGTGTGGACCGCCGCCAGCGTGATCCTGACCACGTTGGCGGCAGCCACCTCGACCAGATGCCCCCCGTCGGAGAGCTTCACAGCCAGGCCGTGGAAGATGTCCTCTGCCTCGTCCCCGAGCAGGGACTCGGTGGTGCCAAAGCTGTTCCCCTGGAGGTCCAGGATGGGCGCGTGGTAGGGGGTCCTGATCCAGGCCACCTGCTGCTGGTCGGCCGCGGCGTCGATGGTTGGGTCACTCATGGCACTCAACCCTCCAAATATGGCTGCTGGCTCCGCCCCCCATGGTAGGCCACGGCCGGTGCCACGGCCGAGCGGACCTCGACGGTCCAGACAGGAGCTGGCTCAGGAAACGCCCGCGGGGAGCTGTCCCAGCACGATTGAGATGGTGGTCTTGGTGCCATTGGGCTCAGTCACCCCGAGCTTGACTGTCTGCCCCGGGCTCAGGTTGGCCAGAGCGTCAGTCAGGTCCTGGACCGACAAGGTTGCGTGCCCGTTTATGGAGGTGATCACGTCCTGCACCTTGAGCCCGGCCTGGCTGACCTGGGAGCGGGTGATCTTGACCACCAGCACCCCGTTGGGCTGGCCTTGATTGTTGGTCACCTGTTCCACATCGACGCCGATGAACGCCCGGTTGGAGTTGACCACCTTGCCGTACTTCACGATCTGCCCGGCGATGTCAGTGACCACGTTGCTGGGGATCGCGAAGCCGATGCCGGGGGCTTGGCTGCTGCCCAGCTGGGGGTCGAGGGCTGCCAGGGTGGGGATCCCCACCACCTGGCCCTCGAGGTCCACCAGGGCGCCCCCGCTGTTGCCGGGGTTGATCGGAGCGCTGGTCTGGATCACATTGGGCAGGGTTACGCCGTTGGGCTCGCTGACGGTGCGGCCCACCGCCGAGACGATCCCGTCGGTGGCCGAGCTCTGGAAACCCAGGGGGTTGCCGATCGCCATCACGATGTCGCCCACCTGGAGCTGGGAGGAGTTGGCGAAGGTGGCGGCGTGCAGGCCGGTGGCGTTGATATGGATCACGGCCAGGTCGTCGCCCGGGAAGTTGTTGACCAGAGTCCCGGTGTAGGTCTTGCCGTTGGAGAGGGTCACGGTGAAGCTCTTGAAGCCGTTGGCGACGTGGTTGTTGGTGACGATGTCGCCCTGGACGTTGAATATGATCCCCGACCCGAGGTCCTGGGACGTGGAGATCTGGACCACCGACGGGCTGACCTCCTTGTAGAGATTCACGTAGTCGGCCTGGAGCGCCAGCAGTGACTGGGACAGCCCTGCCTGAGAGGCGGAGGGAGTCGGGATCTGGGCCACCGTGGGCACGCTGCCCTGCGGCGCGGCGCTGGCACAGCCGGCCACCAGCAGCATCAGGGCAGGCACACCCAGCAGCACGGAACGCCTCAAAATTGCCATTGCGACCTCACCGTGCCTCCGTTTCCCAATCCCTACCGCGCCTGGCCTTGGCTTCGGCCGGTCGCGATCGTCAGCCCGACCAGATTACGGTACCTCGCCCGGGTTAACGTGAGCTGAGAGCAAGCTGAAGGCCGGCTGAGAGCAGCACTCGGCCCCAGCCGGGACGCGCCCCGTTCGCGGGCGGCCGGTAGCCATCCGCGCTGCTCAGGATGGCGATCACGGCAGCGACGTCGGGCTGGGCAACCGGGCGCCCGACCGAGATCCGCCCCCGGGCAAGGGTGGTGTCGGCTCAGAGCAAGCCCCTTGGTCTCCTTATTAACAGGGCCTCGACGCCGGCTCGAATCTGGAAGTCGCAGGTGCTGGCAGGAGCGCGTCCGCCTTCGGCGCGCTGTCGCTGGGGACCCCGTCACGACCGCCGCCGTGCCTTCGGTGAGGTCCCATAAGCGAAATCCGCTCACAGCGCCGGCCAGACCGGCCCAGTCTGGCTCGCCTCGGGGAGGGGCCGTCAAGACGAGTCAGGTCCGGCCGCCTAAACTGCTCCCAGTGGATGTGGATCGCGCCGCCGCTGCCGCCTACCCCGCGGGCACGCCGCGGCAGCCGGCAATGTCGCGGCCACGCCCGCCGCGGGCCATGGACCAGGCCGTGATCCTGGCTCGGGCCTTCCGAGGCCCGGTCGAAGAGGCAGTCATCCGGGGCCACGTCGCGGTTGTGGACAGCGAGGGCGCCTTGGTGGCGTGGGCCGGAAACCCCCGCGCCGTCAGCAGCCTGCGCAGCTCCTTCAAGCCGTTCCAGGCCACCAGCTTCGTGGAGTCGGGGACCGCCGACGCCCTCGGGCTGGGAGACTCCAGCATCGCCATCGCCGGCGCCTCGCACCACGGCGAGGCAGCCCACCTGGAGGCGGTGCGGGCAATTCTGGCGGCCGCCGGCCTGCCGGAGAGCGCCCTGCTCTGCGGAGTGCATCTGCCCAGCGATCCGGAGGCTGCCGCCGAGCTGCTGGCTCGGGGCGACCAGCCGAGCGCGATTCACAACAACTGCTCCGGCAAGCACGCCGCCATGCTGGCGGTCTGTGCCCATCGCGGCTGGCCCCTGGGAACCTACCTCGACCGCCACCACCCCCTTCAGGAGGAGATCGCCGCTCGGCTGGGCCGAAATGCCGGCCTCGATCCGGCCGCCATCCCCTACGGCATCGACGGCTGTGGGCTGCCCACCTTTGGCCTCCCGATCGAGGACTTCGCCCGGGCTTTGAGCCATGCGGCGGCGACGGACCCCGCCTTCCGCCGCTGCTTGGATGCCATGGCGGCCCATCCCTTCCTGGTGGCTGGCACCAACGCCTTCGACACGGTCGTGATGGAGGCTGAGGGAGCCCGCCTAGTGGTCAAGAGCGGGGCCGCTGGCATCCTCGCCGCCCTCGCACCTGACGGCAGCCGGGCGGTGGTGGTGAAGCTGGAATCGGGCTCACCTCTGGGCTTGGCCCAGATCGCGGCCAGGGCCTTCGAGCTGGCTGGCCTCCTGCCCGAGCCCCTGCCGCCCCGGCTGGAGGCCCACCTGGCAGAGCCGGTCCGCAACTGGGTTGGGTCTGCGGTGGGTGATATCCGCGCCGACTTTGAGCTGAGGAGCTGAGTTTCCCGGCGGAACTTTCCAAAAGGCAACTTCCTACCCGGGGCCGAAGGCCGGATACGTTTCTTCGAATGTGTTCATGGACGTGAGTTGCGACGTCGAAGGTAAAGCTGCGCGTCCCCACCGGCCACCTACCTCTGCCACAGTTCACCGGCGCTGCCCTCATCGAGGGCCGTCAGACTTGGACCAGCAGCGCGTCCCGACCGGCCGGACGACCTCGGTGCCCCGAGGAGAACGCTGGCTGCACACGAGCCTGGTGCGAAGTGGAGTTCGCGACGACGCACCGGAGCGGGCGACACTTCTCCTTCGCCAAGCAGAGGGGCAACCTCCCCGCCAATGGTGAGCCGCAGAATGGCCTAGCCGCTGGGAAAGTGGTGTCCGGTCGGCCTAGATCGGCAGCGCGCTCGTTTGGGCGGTTCGGAACTGAAGGTCCTCTCCGAGCGGTCCGCACGGCCGTGCTCATCGCGATCACATCTTCCCGCGCGGGGTCCTGCGGTCTGGGTACCCCGCACCGGCATACCCGCGCGCTCGGCCGCCAGCCTCGGCAACCACGTCCGGCCCTCGTCAACGCACAAGCTAAACTCAGACTGTGACACGCCAGCACGCCAACGACGGCCCGAGCGCCTTGCTTCCGAGTTCCCGCGCCGCCCACGATCGCATTCCCCCTGAAGCATTGGTGAGCTTCATGACCGAAAGCTGGGAGGCACGGCCGAGGACAGCGGTAACTCCGATCCCGGGAGCTGCCGTCTACCGCGCTCGGCGCGAAGATGTCTCGAGGCGCTTTTCCGGCCTCTTAGTGGTCATTCCCAGTGGGAGTGTCCGCACCCGCTCAGCTGATGCCAAGTTCCGCTTCCGCCCTAGTACCGAGTTCATCTACCTCGTCGGGGAAGGGGAGCCGGACGAGGTCCTGGTCTACGTTGAGCCGGAGACCGATTTCAGCCGCCCGGACTTCTTTACCGACCGCACCAAAGGTGAGCTTTGGGTCGGGCCCAGGCGTGGTCTGGCCGCCACCTACACCCGCTTCGGGCTTGAGGCGTCGCCGTTGCCTGACCTCGGAGCTGTGATCGATACTCATCCAGCAGGTGTAGTGCTCCGTGGCCTCGACTCCAGAGTTGACGAGTTTGCCCGCCACTTGACCGGGCCAGACCAGGATCTTCAGATTCACCTTTCGGAGATGCGCCTCGTCAAGGACGATCTGGATGTAGAGCTGCTACAGGACGCTATCGACCTAACCGAGCAAGCGTTTGAGGATGTGGTGCGCGCCCTCCCGCAGTGCCAGACCGAGCGCGACGTGGAGGTAGCGTTTTTCCAACGTGCTCGTAGCCAGGGAAACGACACTGGCTACTCGACTATCGCCGCCGCCGGGGCTCACGCTACCACTCTCCACTGGCGGCACAACAGCGGGCGCCTGCGTCCCGGCGAGCTGTTGCTGCTTGATGCGGGAGTCGAAACGGACCGCTACTATACCGCAGACATAACCAGAACCCTCCCCATCAATGGACGCTTTACTCCTGCCCAGCGTGCCATCTACACACTCGTGTGGCAGGCCCAGCAAGCGGGAATCGCGGCAGTCAAGCCAGGTGCCGACTTCCTAGCCCCCAACCGGGCGGCCCAAGAGGTACTGGCTAAGGGGCTGGAGCGGCTAGGCGTTCTGCCCGTCACCGCCCAGGAGTCGCTGCGGCCAGAGTCTCAGTTGCATCAGCGCTACACGCTGCACGGGGTCAGTCACATGCTGGGCCTGGATGTCCACGACTGCGCCCACGCCCGCCAGGAGCACTACACCGATGGCCGCTTGACGCAAGGCATGGTTCTCACCGTCGAGCCCGGCCTCTACTTCCAGCCCAACGACGCCACCGTTCCCTCCGAGCTGCGTGGGATCGGGGTCAGGATCGAGGACGATGTGCTGGTAACCAGTGGCGGCTGTAAAGTCCTGAGTGCGGCCATCCCCACACACCCGGATGCCATCGAGGCATGGATGCGTCCCACAGGTGCCCCTCAGCATGGTTGACCGCGGCTCGCGACCGGTTCCGCCAAACCGACTCTAGCGCTTTTAGAGCTGT
>Ga0307373_10013166_pt1 | contig 11611 bp, 9 predicted proteins | sample OX2MG_FD_202534 | JGI IMG/M metagenome (GOLD analysis project Ga0307373, IMG submission 202534) | Soil microbial communities from Risofladan, Vaasa, Finland - OX-2 | ecosystem: Environmental > Terrestrial > Soil > Coastal area > Acid sulfate soil | place: Finland: Risofladan, Vaasa | collected... | reverse complement strand
CATGGCGGAGATCGCGAAGATGCTGGGCGTCGAGGTGGACCCGGACGCACGCACCGGCGATCTCGCGCTCGGCCGCCAGCAACAGGTCGAGATCATCTCCGCGCTCTGGAAGGGATCGCGGGTCCTCGTGCTCGACGAGCCGACCTCGATGCTCACGCCCCAAGGCGTCGAGGAGCTCGAGAAGGTGCTGGTGCAGCTCAAGCAGCAGGGAACGGCGATCATCTTCATCACGCACAAGCTCCACGAGGCGCTGGCGGTGAGCGACCGCATCACGATCCTCCGCCGGGGCCGCGCCATCGGGGAGCTGTCGAGCGAGGAGATCCGGTCCTCGACCCCGGAGCAGAACCGGGCGACGATCGTCCGCCTCATGTTCGGCGATGCGACCGACATCGGCGACGCCCCCGAGCTCCAGACGCGCATCGAGGACGTGGAAGACCTCGGCGCACGTCGTCTCGCGATCGCGGCGGGCGGCGACGAGGAGCCGATCCTCGAGCTCAAGTCGGTGTCGGCGCCCGGCGACGGCCTGGAACCCGGGATCGTCGACGTCAGCATGAAGGTGCGGGCCGGGCAGATCCTCGGAGTCGCCGGTATCGACGGCAACGGCCAACGCGCGCTCGCAGAGACCATCGCGGGGCAGCGGCGCGCGCGCACGGGCTCGGTCGAGCTGTTCGGCACGCCCGTGAACCGTCTCGGCGTGTCCGCGCGCCAGAAGCTCGGCCTGCGCTACGTCACCGACGACCGGCTCGGCGAGGGGATCGTCCGGAACCTGAGCGTGTCGATCAACTTGTTGCTGAAGCGCATCGGCGAGCAGCCGTTCTGGCGCCGCGGCCGCATCGACGCGCGCAAGGTCAACGCCGCGGCCCTCGAGCTCGTCGCCGAGTACGACATCCGGACGCCGGGCATCGCGACCCGTGCCGGCACGCTCTCCGGTGGCAACATCCAGAAGCTGCTCCTCGCACGCGAGCTGTCGCTCGGTCCGAAGGTCGTCGTGTTCAACAAGCCGACGTACGGCCTCGACCTGCGCACGACGGAGAACGTGCGAGAGGTCATCCGGCGCCTCACCGCCGAGGGAGCGGGTGCCGTGCTCATATCGACGGACCTCGACGAGCTGCTCGAGCTCGCGGGAGAGATCGTCGTGCTCTCGAGAGGGCGCCTCGTCGGCACGGTCCAGAACGGGCGGGATGCCGCGGAGCGCATCGGCGCGCTCATGATCGGCGACGCCGACTCCACCGGTGCGGTCGCATGACGACGGACGCCCGGCTGCGCGAAGCGCGCGAGGCGGAGGTCCGAGCGTGGCGATAGCGGCCGAGGACCGGGCTGCTGCGCCCGCGCCGCCGGCCCCGCCACCCGCGCGGCCGGCGACCGGGCGCGGCCAGATGGTCGTCCTCACCTTCGTGCGCTCGCTCGTCCCGGTCGTGCTCGCCCTCCTCGCGGGCGCGGTGCTGCTGCTCGTGCTCGGACGGAGCCCCGTCCGCTTCTACTCCGACGTCTGGCGCTACGGCGTCGAGCTGAACAACTGGCAGAACAGCGCGGTCCTCATGGCCCCGCTGCTGCTCGTGGCGGCGGGGCTCGTCGTGGTGTTCCGGGCCAACATCTGGAACCTCGGCTACGACGCGCAGTACCTGCTCGGTGCGGTGTTCGTCGTCGGCTACGGGCCGTGGATGTTCGCGCACTTCCCGCTGCCGGTCGCGTACGCCGTGCTGTTCGTCATGGCCGGGCTGGCCGGAGCGATCTGGACGATCGTCCCGGCGCTGCTGCGCGCCTACTTCGGCACGAACGAGATCATCACGACGCTCATGATGTCGTTCATCGGAATCGACGTCGCGAACATCCTCGTCAAGGGTCCGTTCCAGGACCCGACGGTCACGATTCCGCAGACCAAGACGATCCCGTACAACGACATGCTGCCGAACATCCCCGGCACGCACATCCACGTCGGGTTCCTCGTCGCGCTCGGCATCGTGCTCGTGCTGCACTACCTGCTCACGCGCACGTCGTTCGGCCTGAGGCTGCAGGTGTTCGGCGAGAACCCGAAGGCCGCCCGCCACGTCGGCATCAACGTGCGGCGCCTCATCATCTCGTCGTTCCTCTGGAGCGGCTTTCTCATCGGCGTCTCCGCAGCCGTCGACATCCTCGGGCTGTGGTCGTACGTGCGGGCCAACTGGAACCCGAGCTACGGCAACACGGTGATCCCGTTCGTCTTCCTCGCGAGGCTGAACCTGCTCGCGGTCATCCCGTTCGTCGCGTTCTACGCGGTGCTGTCGACCGGCGGCGACCTCGCGACGCAGGCCGTCAGCCTGCCGACGGACTTCCTGCTCGTGATCGTCGCCCTCATCTTGTTGTTCATGACGATCATCGAGTTTCTCGGCCGGCGCCGTGAGCTCGGCCAGAGCTACCTGACCAAGGGGCTCAGGGAGGCCCTGCGCCAGCCGCTCGTCCGGCGGAGGAGGTCCCCATGACCGCTGTCCTGGCCGCGGCCTCGGGACTGTTCACGCAGTCCTTCGTGACCGCCCTCCTCGCGGGTGGGGTGCTCGCGTCCATCCCGCTCATGTTCACGGCGGTGGGCGAGGCGATCTCCGAGCGCTCGGGCGTGTTGAACATCGGCCTCGAGGGCATGATGCTCGTCGGCGCGTACACGGGATTCCTCGGCGCGTACGAGGCGCACTCGATGTGGGTGGGCTTCCTCACCGGAGCGCTCGGCGGCGTCGTCGCCGCCGTGTTGATGGTCGTGCTGAGCGTCCGCATGGGCCTCGACCAGATCGTCATCGGGATCGCGATCACGCTCGCGGGCGAGGGGATCACGAGCGTCCTGCAGCAGGCGCAGTTCGGCGGCGCCTACCCCCGCCTGCCCGCGTACCCGCAGGTCGCGATCCCCGGTCTCGACTCGATCCCCATCCTCGGCAAGAGCCTGTTCGACCAGCCCCTCGTCGTCTACTTCGGTCTCGGCCTCGTCGTCGCGGTCGCGTGGATGTTCAGCAGGACCCGCTGGGGCCTCGAGCTGCGGGCCGCGGGGGAGAAGCCGGAAGCTCTCGACGCGGCGGGCGTGAGCGTCCTCAACACCCGCAGCTACGCGACGCTCGCGACCGGGGCGCTCGCGGGAGTCGGCGGGGCCTACCTCTCCGTCATCGCGGCCGGGACCTTCACGCCGTTCATGACCCAGGGCCAGGGTTACATGGCGATCGTCATCGCGATGCTCGCGAGGGGGCGCCCGGTCTGGGTCGCGGTCGCGTCGTTCGTCTTCGGGATCTCGCTGTCGCTGTCGACGGCGCTGCAGCTCACCGGGATCAACATCTCGGCCGACGTGATCAACATGCTGCCGTTCGCGGCGATCATGCTCGCGCTCGTCATCTTCGCCCGCAGCGCCTACCTTCCGCCCGCGCTCGCAGTGCCGTACGTGCGCGGTGCGCGCTAGCGGCCGCGGTGCGAGCGGGATCCGGCCGTGAGCGATGAGACCGACCGAGGAAACGCCCGACCCAGGAAGCGAGGGTGACGACGATGCGTGAGGTGGACTTCACACTCTCGGCGGGGCCGACGGCGGCGAGCGCGCGGACGCTCGCGGCACTCGGCTCGCCGATCACCTACCACTACGACCCGGAGTTCCTCGACGCGTTCCGGCGCACGGAGCGCAAGGTCGCGTCGATCTTCCGCACCGAGAGCTCGGTGGTGATGATGCAGGGCGAGGCCGTGCTCGGGCTCGAGGCCGCGGCGCGCGGGCTCGTGCGCCCCGGCGACAAGGTGCTCAACCTCGTGTCCGGCGTCTTCGGCGAGGGCATGGGGATGTGGTTGACGGACTTCGGCGCCGACCTCCACGAGATCGAGGTTCCCTACGACGACGTCGTCGACCCAGGCGACGTCGAGCGGTTCCTCGAGAGCAACCCCGACACGACGATGGTCGCGGTCGTGCACTGCGAGACGCCGTCGGGAACCGCGACGGACGTCGCGTCGATCGGCCGGATCGCCGCGGCACGGGGCGTGCTGACGCTCGTCGACTGCGTGTCGAGCGTGGGCGGCATGGAGTTCGAGGTCGACGCGTGGGGCCTCGACGTCTGCGTGCTCGGTCCGCAGAAGTGCCTCGGCGGCCCGCCGGGGATGTCGCTCATGTCCGTGAGCGAGCGCGCGTGGGAGGTGATGGAGAAGAACCCCCAGGCCCCGCGGGCGTCGTTCCTCTCGCTGCTCGACTGGAAGCGGACCTGGTTCGGCGAGGGCCGGTTCCCGTTCACGCCGTCGGTGGTCGACGTCCACGGCGTCGAGTCCGTGTGCGACCAGATCCTCGAGGAGGGCGTCGACGCGTCGATCGCCCGCCATGCGGCCGCCGCGAGCGCGTGCCGAGCGGGCGTGGCGGCGATGGGGCTCAGGATCTGGCCCCGCTCGGAGGCGATCGCGGCGAACTGCGTGACCTCGATCGCGGTGCCCGACGGTCTCGACCACGACCGGATCCGCAGCCACGCCCGGGAGCGCTACGGGGTGATGCTCTCCGGGGGCCAGGGGGCCGGGAACCTCGTGCGCATCGGTCACATGGGGCCGACCGCGAACGGTCTCCACCCGGTGGTCGGCCTCCTCGCGCTCGGGCGCACCCTTCTCGACATGGGCGCGCACGTCGACGTGGGGGCCGGTGTCGAAGCGGCGCTCGCGTCGATCGCGGCGCGGTCGGGCGCGTCGTGACCGCGCCGCTCGAGCGGATGCGGAGCAAAGTTGTCGGCTGTCGCCTGTTGACAGTTTAGACGCGACTATGTTCGGATGGGGGTGGACGTGGTCCCGCCGCCGGTGGCGGCTGACCTCCGGTCGTCATCGAGGGGAAGAGGTGCTCGAGTGGAATTCGGCGTAAATCTCAACAACCGTGAGCCGTTGATCGCACCGGCCTACACGCTGTCGGACCTGCTGCAGCTCGCGGTGGTTGCCGAGGACGTCGGGTTCGACTCCATCTGGGTCGGAGACAGCCTGTTCTCGAAGCCGCGCTACGAGCCGCTCAACTTGATGTCGGCGCTGTCCCAGCGCACCTCGCGGGTGCGGATCGGCACCGCGTGCCTCGTCACCTCGACCCGCAACCCGCTCTACCTCGCCCTCGAGTGGGCGACGATGGACCACCTGTCGAACGGCCGCTCCATCCTCGGCGCCTGCATGGGCAATCCGGAGATCGGCGTGAAGCGCGAGTTCGCGGCGCTCGGGCTCGACTTCGCGGACCGCGCGACGATCTTCGAGGAGGGCCTCGCGGTGCTGCGGGCCCTGTGGACCGAGGGCAGCGTCAACTACCGCGGCAAGTACTACACGTACGAGGACGTCGCGTTCCACTCGGGCACCGAGATGGCGCCGCTCATGCCGATCCAGAAGCCGCCGCCCACCTGGGTCGTGTCGAACATCCGGCTCACCGGCGATCTCGACCCGGGCGTCGCGAGCCGCCGGCTCGAGCGGGCGTGCGAGCGGGTCATCCGCTACGGCGACGGCTGGATGACGTGCTGCCGCGCGGAGCACCCGGAGGAGGTCGTCGAGCAGGTCGCCCAGCTGCGCACCGCCGCGGCGAAGCTCGAGACGGACTTCGACCGCTACGTGGTCTCGTACCAGGTGACGATGAACATCGGCGACTCCAAGGAGAAGGCCCGCGAGGCATTCGGCAACTACATCGGTGCCTACTATCCCGAGCTGTCGAAGGCCGTCGACCTGTCCAACTGGGGTCCGGTCGGGAACCCCGACACGATCGTCGAGTGGTTCATGAAGTTCCGGCAGGCCGGTGTCGACCACTTCGTCTGCCGCTTCGGCGACATGGACCAGTTCGCCCAGGTCGAGCGCTTCGCGAACGAGATTCTCCCCGTCCTGCGGGCGAACGACGTCGAGATCAGCGCCCACTAAGACTCAACAAGGAGGTCACCATGTCCGTGAACGAGCAGGCGCGTACCGAAGCCGAGATGCGCGCAGCGGCCGAACTGGTTGTCGACGTGTGCTTCGAGGTCAAGGAAGGCGACACCGTCACGATCATCACCGACAACACCCGGAGCGAGGAGGCCGACATGGTGGCCACCGTCGTCTCCGAGCGGGGCGGCTGGCCGATGATCGCGAACAACGACACCCAGGTGCGGCGGTGCCTCACGGACACGTTGTTCCCGATGGCGCCACCGAAGCAGCTGCACACCGCGATCGTGAACTCCGACGACATCATCATCATGACGAACCTCGAATGGGCCAACCGCTTCGCCCACGTGTCCGCGGTGAAGCAGGCGTGCGCGCACCACTCGCGCATCGGCTCGGTCGAGGAGGGCTTCGGCCGCTGGCCGATCTCCGTCGACGACATCCGCCGCACGATCTCCAACGCGCAGGCGGCGATCAAGCTGCTCGAGGGCAAGAAGCGCGTGCGGGTCACCTCGCCTGCCGGGACCGACGTCGAGGTGAGCATCGAGGGCAGGCCCGCGCTCGAGGTCGTCCCCGTGAAGCAGCCGGGGGCGATGATGGGTCCGTTGCCCCTTTGGGGCGAGGTCGCGTATGGTGCCGTCGAGACCGAGACGGAGGGCACGATCGTCGTCGACGGGAACCTTCTCGGGGTCGGGGTTCCGGGGAACGTCGAGAATCCCGTCACGTGGCACATCGAGAACGGCCGATACACGTCGATAGAGGGGAAGTGGGAGGCGGAGCGGCTCCTGAACGCGATCAGCGGCGTGCCGGGCACCGAGGTCGTCGCGGAGTTCGCGTTCGGGACGAGCGACTACGCGCCGCTGATCGGGCCGTCGTCGAAGGGGCGCAAGGGAACCGCGCACTTCGCCCTCGGCGACAACCAGAACTGCTACCCGGGCGGTCAGAACACGAGCTCGCTGCACCTCGACGGCGTCAACCACAACATCTCCATCCAGATCGTCGACACCGGTGAGTACATCGTCAAGGAAGGTGTCTGGCAGCTATGACGGGCGCGCGTACCCGGGCGATCGGGCTGGAGGACGTGGCGCCGATCGAGCTGCGCCACGACAGCTGGTCGAGAGTGCTCGTGAGCGACAAGACGGTCGACGACAACCACGCGTCCCTCGGCTACTCGGTCTTCGGGCCCGGCCTCGTGACCGCGGACCTGTCGCACTCGGTGGACGAGTTGTGCTTCGTCGTGTCCGGCAACGGTGTGATCCGGCTCGAGGACGAGGAGGTCGCGGTGCGCGCGCACAGCGGCCTCTACATCCCCGCCAAGGTCTGGCACACGGTCGTGAACGAGGGCGACGAGGACCTCGTCATGGTCTTCACGTTCCCCTGGCCGGACTACCCTCCGACCGAGCGCCGGGACGCGAGGACTTGAGCGTCCTCGGTGACCTCGAGCTGGCCACCGGTCTCGCGCCGAAGTCCGCCGACGCGGCGCCCCGGCAGGTGGCCGCAGCGTGCCGGATCGTCGCGCACTACGGCCACGAGGACCTGACGCTCGGCCACGTGAGCGTCCGTGGCCCCGGCGAGCACGAGGTGTACATCAAGGCGAAGGGCAAGGCGCTCGGCGAGGTCACGCCCGCCGACGTCATGCTCGTGCGCCTCGACGATCCCGACGGGCACCTCGCCCCCGGCGCCCACCTCGAGACCGTGATGCACACCGAGACCTACCGGGCGCGTCCGGACGTGAGCGCCGCGATCCACACCCACGCCCTCTACGCGACGGCGCTCGGCGCGACCGTGTCGTCGCTCGAGTTCCTCTCCCACGACGCGGTGCTCTTCAACGACGGCGTCGGCCTGTACGACGCGTCCGTCGGAATGGTCATGACCCGCGACGACGGCCGGGCGGTCGCGGACGCGCTGGGCGGCCACCGAGCGGTCCTGCTGCAGAACCACGGCATGCTCGCCGTCGGCGAGGACATCCGCTGGGCCGTGCTCTCGGCGCTGACGCTGGAGCGCGCGGTGCGTGTCCAGGTGCTCGCGAGCTCGCTCGGCGAGTTCACCCCGATCCCGGCGGCGAGCGTCGACGAGATCCATCTCACGAAGTACCAGTCGGCCTTCCTCGACGAGTACTGGTCCGCCTGGGTCAGGAAGCTCCCGGGCGCGAGCGAGGACCGGCGGTGAGCGAGACGATCTCCGCGATCGTCAACGGCCGAGCGTTCGACGGGGAGGTGGAGGCCAACGAGCTCCTGCTCGACTTCCTCCGCGACCGGCTCGGGCTGATCGGCGTGCGCCAGTCGTGCGAGGTCCAGGTGTGCGGCACCTGCACGGTGCTCGTCGACGGCAGACCGGTGAGCTCGTGCTGCTTTCTCGCCTGCGACATCGACGGGAAGGTCGTGGAGACGATCGAAGGTCTCGTGGGCACGCCCTTCCACGACGAGATCAGCGCCGCGTTCGTGCGGCACGCGGCCGTGCAGTGCGGCTTCTGCACCCCCGGGATGGTGCTCACCGCGAAGGCGCTGATGGGCACGACCGATCTCGCCTCCGAAGCGGCGGTGCGCCACGCGATGGCGGGCAACCTGTGCAGGTGCACCGGGTACCGGTCGATCCTCGACGCGCTGATGGAGGTGTTCGATGCCCACGATCCGACGCGCGCGTGAGGTCGCGCCGTGACCCGGCTCTCCGAGACGCCAGGTAGGGTCGGGACGGCGGTCGGTCTCAGCGTCGAGCGGGTCGACGCGCGCGACAAGCTCGCGGGCAAGGCCGAGTTCACGGGCGACCTGCACCCTCCCTTCATGCTCTACGGTGCCGTGCTCCGCAGCCCGTACGCGCACGCGCTCATCGAGCACCTCGACGTGCGCGGCGCGCAGGACGTCGACGGCGTGGTCGCGGTCCTCACCGGCGACGACCTCTCCGACATCGACCCCTACTACGGGCACGCGCTGCGCGACCGTCCGGTCGTCGCGATCGGCAAGGTCCGCTTCGTCGGCGAGCCGGTCGCGGTCGTCGCCGCGGTGACCCAGGCGATCGCGGACGCCGCGCTCGCGGCGATCGAGGTGAGCTACGAGCCGCTCGAGGTCGCGGCGTCCGTCGACGCGGCGCTCGCGCCGGGGGCGCCCCTCATCCACGAGGGAGCGGTCAGGCCCGGCCTCGCGCACGGCCTCGGCACCCTCCCCGAGCGCGAGGGCAACATCTGCTACAGCTACGGCTTCAGCCGCGGCGACACGGCGTCCGCCTTCGACACGGCGGCGGTCGTCGTGGAGGGCGAGTACCGCTTCCCCGCCGTCTACCAGTACTCGATGGAGACGCACACGACGATCGCGCACCACCGGGGCGACGACATCGTCGTGTGGTCGTCGTGCCAGCACCCGTTCCTCGTCCGCCAGGAGATCTCCGAGCTCTTCGGCCTTGCCCTCGACCGCGTCGAGGTGATCGTGCCGTATCTCGGCGGTGGGTTCGGGAGCAAGTCCTACACGAAGATGGAGCCGCTCACGGTCGCGATGTCGCGCAAGGCCGGCCGGCCCGTGCGGATCCTCAACCGCGTCGACGAGTCCATGGTCACCACGCGGCGCCACAACATGAAGTGCCGGATGCGCACCGCGGCGAGCGCGGACGGCGAGCTCGTCGCGCGCGAGGTCGAGATGTGGCTGGACACCGGCGCGTACGCGGACAACGGTCCCCGGGTGACCGCGACCGCTGGCGACGCCGCACCCGGGCCGTACCGCTGGCGGGCCATGGACGTGAAGGCGCACTGCGTCTACACGACGACGAGCCCGTCGGGCTCGTACCGCGCGTTCGGCTCGACCCACGTCCAGTGGATCGGCGAGTCCCAGGTCGACGAGATCGCCCGGCGACTCGGGCTGGACCGCCTCGAGGTGCGGCGCGCGAACCTGCTCGGTCGGGGCGAGGAGGTCCGTCCCGGTGCGAAGGGCGTCGACGCGGACCTGGTCGGCGACATCGAGAAGGTCGCGGCCGCGATCGACTGGGGCGCGCCACGTGCGCCGAACCGTGGCGTCGGGGTGTCCATCGGCCTGCTCGCCGCGGGAGCCCATCCGGTGTCGATGGCCACCGTGCGGCTCGGTCCAGACGGCGGCGTGACCGTCCTCGTCGGCACGACCGAGCTCGGCCAGGGCGCGCGCACGGTTATGGGCCAGATCGCGGCGGAGGTCCTCGGCCTCGAGTCGTCGCGCGTGCGGGTGATCGGCACCGACACGGCCTACACGCCCTACGACCGCTCGACCGGGGCGAGCCGCTCCACCACCGTCGCGGGCAAGGCCGTCGAGGAGGCCGCGCTCGACGTCCTCGACGCCCTGCTCGAGACCGCGGCCGACGTGCTCGAGGTCGACCGTGAGCAGCTCACGATCGGCGACGGGGCGGTCGCCGGAGGTGGCCGGACGATGAGCTACGAGCAGCTCGTCCAGAAGCGGTTCGGCCTCGCGGGCGGCGAGCTCATCGGCCACGGCCGGGTCCAGCCGCGAGGCGGCAGCGGGGGCTTCGCCGACGGGCCGGTCTTCTGGGAGATCTGCGTCGCCGGCGCCGAGGTCGAGGTCGACACCGAGACCGGCGTCGTGACCGTGCTGCGCACCTCGAGCGTCGCGGACGTCGGCCGGGCGATCAACCCGCAGCTCATCGAGCGTCAGGACGAGGGCGGGGCCCTCCAGGGCATCGGCAACGCGATGTTCGAGGAGATGCGCTTCAACGACGACGGGCTGCTGCTCAACGACACGCTCCTCGACTACCGCATCCCGTCGTTCGAGGACGTCCCGGCCTCGATGGCCTGCACGATCGTCGAGAACGGCGACGGCCCCGGCCCGTTCGGCGCGAAGGGCTGCGGCGAAGGGGTGCTCGCGGGCCTGCCCGCGGCGATCGTGAACGCGCTCGCCGACGCGGGCGTCGCGATGAACGAGCTCCCGCTCACGCCCGAACGGGTGTGGAACCAGATCCAGAAACAGCGGACCGTAGAACCGAAGGAGAGAACATGACGATTCCGAAGACGACCGCGGTCATCGGTGCGGGGACGATGGGGCCCGGCATCGCGGCGACGCTGTCCCGATGCGGATCGAACGTCCGGCTGAACGACGTCGACAGCGCAGTTCTCGAGCGCTCGAAGGCGGCGACCGAGCTCGCGTCGCAGGTCCTCGGGCGGCTCGACGCGCCGGAGGCGCCCGGCGGCTCGGTCAGCTTCGAGCTCGACCTCGAGAAGGCGTGCGCCGGGGCCGACCTCGTCATCGAGGCGGTGCCCGAGAAGCTCGCGCTGAAGCGCGAGATCTTCGCGAGGTTCGAGCAGGCCGTCGCGGCGGACACGATCCTCGCGACGAACACGTCGGGGATCCCGATCTCCGACATCGCGGCGGAGCTCGCGCACCCCGAGCGCGTCATCGGCATGCACTGGTCCAACCCGCCGCACCTGATCCCGATGATCGAGGTGGTGCCCGGCGAGAAGACGTCGGCGGCCGTCGTCGAGCAGCTCGTCGCCACGATCAAGGCGTTTGGCTTCGAGCCGGTCGTCGAGAAGGAGGTTCCCGGCTTCGTCGAGAACCGGATCCTCTACGCGATCCTCCGCGAGTGCGTGTCGCTCGTCGAGCGCGGCGTCGTCACCCAGGCCGACATGGACACGGCGGTCAAGTGGGGGATCGGCTACAAGCTCGCGGTCATCGGCCCGATGCGCCTGCTCGACATGGCCGGGCTCGACATCTACCAGAGCGTCGGCAGCTACCTCAACCGGGACCTGTGCAACGACGCGGAGGTCTCGTCGTTCATCACCGACAAGAAGGCCGCCGGAAAG
>Ga0307373_10013165_pt1 | contig 11613 bp, 5 predicted proteins | sample OX2MG_FD_202534 | JGI IMG/M metagenome (GOLD analysis project Ga0307373, IMG submission 202534) | Soil microbial communities from Risofladan, Vaasa, Finland - OX-2 | ecosystem: Environmental > Terrestrial > Soil > Coastal area > Acid sulfate soil | place: Finland: Risofladan, Vaasa | collected... | reverse complement strand
CTCCTTTCGGCAAGCCGTCCATTCGAGAAGCGGAACGATCATGACTTCTGCGCAAAGCCAAGCCTCTTTTTTGCCCGGCCTTCCGGCCGAGGAAGCCGCGACGCCTTTAATGACTCAGTATCTCGCGGTCAAGGCGCAGCATGCCGATTGCCTGCTGTTCTTCCGCCTCGGCGATTTTTACGAATTGTTTTTCGAGGATGCGGTGCGCGCGTCGCGCGCGCTCGACATCGCGCTGACCAAGCGCGGCCAGCATCAGGGCAAAGACGTGCCGATGTGCGGCGTGCCGGCGCATTCCTATGAGGGTTATCTCGCCAAGCTGATCAAGGCCGGCTTCCGCGTCGCCATTTGCGAGCAGCGGGAAACGCCGGAGGAAGCCAAAAAGCGCGGCAACAAATCGATCGTCACCCGCGAGGTGATCCGCGTCATCACGCCCGGCACTATAACCGAGGAGGCGTTGCTCGATGCGCGCGCCAGTAATCACCTAGCTTGCCTTGCCGGTGTCGGCGAGGAATTGGCGCTGGCGTGGCTCGACCTCGCCTCCGGCCAGCCGCGCGTCGAAAGCATGGGCGCGGCGGAACTGGGCGGCGCCTTGGCGCGTGTCGACGCCAGCGAAATCCTGGTGTCGCAAAAACTGCTTGAACGGCCGGAATTGTTCGAGATTTTCGCGCCGTGGAAGGATCGGCTGGCGTCACAGCCGCCGAGCCGTTTCGATAGCGACAATGCGCGGCGGCGGCTGTGCGGCCTATATAAGGTCAAGGAACTGGCCGCGTTCGGCGATTTTGCGCGCGGCGAGATCGCGGCCCTCGGCGCTTTGCTCGATTACGCGGCGCTGACGCAGAAAAGCGAATTGCCGCATCTCGCCCATCCGCAGAAATCGGGCGCGGCGCAAATCATGGCTATCGATCCCGCCACAAGGCGCAATCTCGAATTGACGCGCACCCTTTCCGGCGAACGGCAGGGCAGTTTGCTGTCCGCCATCGATCGCACGATGACCTCCGCCGGCGCGCGATTGCTGGCCGCGCGCCTCATAGCGCCCTTGACCGATGTGGCGGCGATCACCAAACGCCTTGATGCCGTCGCTTTTATGGTCGAAGCCGCGCCGTTACGCGACAAGCTGCGCGATGCCTTGCGGAAAACGCCCGATCTCGAACGGGCGTTGGCGCGGCTTGCGCTCGGGCGTGGCGGCCCGCGCGATCTTGCCGCTCTGCGCGATGCGCTGAAAGAGGCCGAAATCATGCGCGGCGCCTTGCTCGGCATCGATCCCAAAAAACTTCCGGCGGAATTGCGCGAAGAAACATCCGCGCTCGACGAGCATAACGCGGTGGCAGATAAATTGGGCCGGGCTCTGGCGGCCGAATTGCCAATGCTGGCGCGCGACGGCAATTTCATCGCCCGCGGTTTCGCGCCGCAACTGGACGAGTTGATCGCGCTGCGCGACGACAGCCGTCGGCATATCGCCAATCTCCAGCAGAAATATGCCGACAAAAGTGGCACGCCGGGCTTGAAGATCCGCCACAATCAGGTGATCGGCTATTACATCGAGGTGACGCCGACGCATGCGGATAAACTTCTCGCGCAAAAGGATGTGTTCATCCACCGGCAAAGCTTGGCCGGCGCGATCCGCTTTACCACCGTCGAGCTTGGCGAACTGGCGCGCAAACTGAGCGAAGCCGGCGACAAGGCCCTCGCGCTCGAAATGCAATTGTTCGAAAACCTTGTCGCCGATGCGATGCAGCATCACGCAAGCTTGCGCCAAACCGCCGAGGCGATGGCGGCGCTCGATGTCGTTTCGGCTTTGGCCGAACTGACGGTCGAGCAGGATTACGCGCGGCCCCTTGTTGACGATTCCCTCACTTTTGAAATCAAAGGCGGCCGCCATCCGGTGGTCGAACCGGCCCTGAAGGAGCAGGGCGTTTCATTCATCGCCAATGATTGCGACCTCGTGCCGGAAAACCGCCTATGGCTCCTGACCGGCCCCAATATGGCCGGCAAATCCACGTTCCTGCGCCAGAACGCCCTGATCGCCATTCTGGCGCAGACCGGCAGTTTTGTGCCGGCACAATCCGCCCATATCGGCGTGGTGGATCGCCTCTTCAGCCGCGTCGGCGCGTCGGACGATCTGGCGCGCGGGCGCTCGACCTTCATGGTCGAAATGGTGGAAACGGCGGCGATCCTCAATCAGGCCGGCGCGCGCGCCTTGGTCATATTGGATGAAATCGGGCGCGGCACCGCGACTTATGACGGGTTGTCGATTGCATGGGCCACGGTCGAGCATTTGCACGAGGTTAACAAATGCCGCGCCCTGTTCGCCACGCATTATCACGAATTGACGGCCTTGGCCGCGACGCTGCCGGCTTTGCGCTGCGCCACCATGAAGATCAGGGAATGGCAAAAGGAGATTATCTTTTTGCACGAAGTGGCGGAAGGCGTCGCCGACCGTTCCTATGGAATCCATGTCGCACAAATGGCCGGGTTGCCAAAGGCGGTGATCGCGCGGGCCGAAGACGTGCTGGCCGAACTGGAAGCCAAGGCGGAGAATGGAAAACAAGGTGCGCTGGCCGAGCATCTTCCTGCATTCAAGGCAGAAGCGTCGGCGCCGGCCAAACCCCTCGCGCCTGAACTGGAAAAATTCCTCGCTGCCTTGAAGCCGGACGAGCTTTCGCCCAAGGAGGCGCTGGAGATGCTTTATCGCTTGCGCGCGTTAAACGCCGCCTGAAACAAGAGCGCGCCTAAGGTTTACAAGCGAAGCCCAAGCTAAAATATATCGAATCGATTACGCAACGATCATTGGTTTCGTTAACGTTCCATGCCGATTTGCTCTCGCGCTTGCTCATCATGGGTAAGAAACCAGCCAAGGAGAGCAAGTCTGCGCCGGGCGCGGATCGAAAGGAAAGCCCGTATTTCTAACACCTCTTAGAGCTTCCATTTGGCCGGCGGAAACTGCTAAAGTCGCGCCCTCGTTCCGGGAACGGACGGGCCTTGCCGCTTGCGCGGCGTCGTTATGACGCAGCCAGCGGCGCGTTCGGCGATTTGCTCGCCGGGCGTTCGCTGGCCCGGCCCCCGCAAGTCGGCGTGAGTCCAGAGGCAAGTCCATAAGCAAGTCCATAGGTTTACATTAGGATTCTTGAGGCGAACATGATGAACCAGAAGTCTCCGCCGTCGCCTTCCGCTTCGCCATCGCCTCAGCCCGTGCGCACCCTGCCTTCGACCGTGCGGCCTTCGCAAGCCGCCCGCCCGCCGGCGCGTGCGCGCATGCAGCCGGGCTCGCTGCCGTTCTGGATGGGGTTGGTGCTGTCGATCTTGTGGGCGGGCTTGGTTTTCCTGGTGATCGTCGGCGCCGGGCCGGCCCATATGTTTATCGGCGTGCCGCTGGCCGAATGGGCCGTCGGCATCACCGCCGTCGTCGCGCCGGTGGCGCTCATCTGGATGGTCGCCGCCTATTTGCAGCGCGCCGCCGACATTCAATCGGTCGCCGAGCCCTTGCGTCGCCAATTGGCGATGATCACCGGCGAGTCCGGCGTCGCCGAGGCGCGCATGCGCCGCTTCAACCAGGCGATGCGCGAACAACTCGATCTTTTGAAAAGCGTGCAAAGCACGGGCCGCGACGATTTCGCCGGCCTGATCGAGCAGGTGCGTGAGCACAAGGTCGACCTCGAGGATTTCGAGCAGCACGGCGTCGAGCAGGTCAAGCAGATTCAGGACATCGTGCGCCGCAATATGCAGCACGTCGAGCAACTCATGGAAGACAAGTTCACCATGATGCGCATTCTCGACGACAAGCTGGTGCAGAACGGCGACAGCGTCGCGCGCCAGGTCGAAGGCACCCGCGACCAGATCGCCCGCATGATCGACGACATCGAAACCAACACCCGCCAATGGACCGAGGCGCTCGACCAGGCTCTCACCAACGGCAAGAAGCTGGCCGACACCTCGCGCATGCAGGAAACCAGCCTGCTCAACGCCGCCGAAAGCGCGGCCGAGATGCTGGGCGGCGTCTCGAGCAAAATCGATCTCAGCATCGCGCGGTTCCTGGAACGCGCCGGCCTCGCCCGCGAGGAAGCCGAGCGTCTCGCCGGCACGCTCGACGCGCAAACCCGCTCGCTCGATGATTTCAGCAACACCATGCCCGTCCGCGTTAGCGAGGCCGAAGCGGTCCTGCGCGGCGTCGCCGACCGTCTTTATGCCAGCGAGCAATTGGCCCGCGAGCAGGCGGTGGCGCTGGGCGAAAAGCTGGCGCGCCAGATCGACAGCCTGCAGGGTACGCTCGACGGCTTCACCACCCGGGTCGGCGGCATCGACAGCACGCTTGCCCAGCGCCGCGTCGACCTCGACGGCCTGATTTCCCGCATCGGCGAGACCGCCGAAACCTTCTCCCAGCGCTGGGAAAATTCGATCGTCGATCTCAGCGACCGCACCAAGGAAAGCCTCGGCCGCTTCTCGGCCGTCAACGAGGAGGCGCGGCGCGGCGTCGATCAGGTCGCCAGCCAATTGAGCGTCACCACCGAGCGTTACGAAAATGCCGCCAACCGCATGCAGAACCTGTCGATGGACAGCAGCGCGCAATTGAAGTCGATCACCGGCGAGATCGCCGCCCAGTTGGCGCAGTTCGAATCCCTGCGCGAAGCGTCGCGGCAAGCCGGGCAAGACGTCGAAACCCGCGCCCAGGCCGCGACCCAGAATTTGCAAACCATGATCGAGCGCTTGCTGGCCGCGCGCGAGGCGACGCAGGGCGTCGGCGGCACCTTGATCAAGGATCTCCACGCCGCCGTCGATCAGAACGAGCAATTGATCGGCCGCCTCAACGAAGCCGCGCAGATGAGCGTGCGCGCGCTCGGCATCGCCGCCGAATCGCTGGGCCGCCAGCAGGGCGAAGTGGCGGGCCAGACCCGCGCCGCCGAGGCGATGCTGCAGGAAGCCATCGCGCAAACCGAGACCCGCGCCAAGGCGGCCGAAAAGGGCCTGCGCGAGCAAGCGCAGGGCCTGATGGTGTTGTTGGCCGAGGCGCAGGACAAGATGGATTCGACCGACCGCAAAATGCAGGATTTCGCCGTGCGCTCCGGCCAGCCGGTCAAGGATGCGATCGATCACATCGACCGGAGCGCCGAGCAGGGCCTGCAATCGCTGAGCCGTTATGGGCAAGGCTTGCAGGAACAGCTTGGCCGCTTGCAACAATTCTCGAGCCAGGTCGGCGGCATGGGGCAAGAGCTTGGCCGCGTGACGGTCGAAACCCTGACTTCGATCGAGCAATTGAGCGTCCGTTTCACCTCGGCCCGCAGCGCGCAGGAAGACACCGCGCGCCAGACGCTCGACCAGTTCGCGTCGATGGCCGATCGCTTGCAGCGCGAAGTCGCGGGCCTCGGCGACCAGACCTCGCAAGCCGTTACGACCCTCCAGCACGCCGCCGCCAAGGTCGGCGAGCAATCGCAGCAGCTTTTGCAGGACGCGCAGAATTCCGGCGCGCAGATGCAGACCGTCACCTCGGCCTTGCAAAACGAGGCCAGCCAGATCCGCTCGATCCTGCAAAAGCAGGCCGACGATCTCGGCGCCGACCTTTCGCGCGCGGAAAAGCAATTTGCGGTGCTGGGCGATGCGCTCAAGCAGCGCACCGACGCGGCCTATACCCTGCTCGACCGTGTGGCCGTGCATTACAACGAGGTCACGCGCGCGGCCGCGGTTGATCTCGACGCCCGTATCGAGCGTTTCGAGGAAACCGCCGAAAAGGCGCAAAGCCGCGCGGAAAGCTTTACCGCCGCGCTTACGCAGCAACTGAGCGTGATCGGCAACGGCGCCGCGCAACTCGATACCAACGCCGCCACGGTCGCCGCTTCGGGCGGCAAGGCGGTCCAGCAACTGGCGACCGTCGCCGAGAAACTGGCCATTACCCACGAAGCGGCCAACACCAATGCGCAGCAAACGCTGGCGCGGCTTGAGGAATCCAACAACGCCTTCCTGCGCCAGAGCGGCAGCCTCGCCGAGGCGGCGCAGACTTCGGTCACCCTGATCCAGAAGGCCGGCATGACCTTCGGCGAGCAGGCCGGCAAGATGCTCGATACCAGCCACCAGACCGAGCAGCATATCCGCAACCTGACGGCCTCCACCATGGCTCTCTCGGAACAGTCGGGCCAGATCCGCACCAGCATGGAACAGCAGAACCAGCGTCTTTTGACGCAGCTCGGCGAAGCGGTCGCGCAACTGGAAGCCGGCGAACGTCAATTGCAACAGGCGGTGGCCGCCGCCACCGGCGGCGCCGACAAGGCCGCCACGCGTTTCGCGGAAATGACCGAAAGCGCCTCGACGCAACTGGCCGGCAGCGAGAAGGCAATCGGCGACATCGCCAATCGCGCCGAAAGCACCCTTGTCACGCTCGGCTCCAACATCGCCGAGCAAACCGCCGCGCTCACCCGCGCCGGCGAGCAATTGGGCGAGCAGCACCGCACCATCACCGCCGCCAACGAGAACCAGCGCACGCAACTGGTCGATCTGTTCGACAAGCTGGGCGGCGCGCACGAGCAGGCCTCCGAGGTCGCCGCGCGCACCATCACCCATCTCAACGAAGCCCTCGTGCAGATTCAACGCCACCTTGGCGCGCTCGGCGACCAGTCGCAAAGCGCCATCGCCAGTGTGCGCACCGCCAGTTCCGGCTTCGCCGACCAGTCCGGCATCCTGTTGCAGAACGCGCAGCAGGCCGAGCAGCAGGCGCGCACCGTTCTTTCCGTCACCTCGGCCTTGCAGGACCAGGCGCGGCAATTGCGCGAAGCCCTGCACGGCGAAACCGAGCGGACCAGCGATATGCTGGGCGGCCTGATCAGCAAGCTGTCGGTCGGCGGCATCGAAGTGCGCGATCTCGGCTCCAACACCGAGATGGCCCTCACCAGCCTGCAAAACAACCTCGCCCAGCAATCGATGGCGCTGACCGCGACCATGCAGCAGATCGGCGAGCGCCAACGTTCCTTGACCGTGGCGCTCGACGCCCAGCGCGACGTGCTGAACGGCCTCTTGAGCCGCCTGAACCTCGCGCAGGACGAAACCGCCGCCACGGCCGAGCGCACCGCCGCCCGCCTCGGCGACGGCACCCAGCAAATCACGCGGCAGCTTGAAAGCATCGAGGAGCAGGCCAAGGACACGCTGGCCAGCGTGAATGCGGCCAGCACCGGCTTTGCCGACCAGGCCGGCTCGCTCGGCCTCCATGCCCAGCAGGCGGAACAGCAGATGCGCGCGGTGCTTTCGGTCACCGCCGGCATGCAGGAGCAGGCCCGCCAGATGCGCGAGCAGATGCAGGGCGAAACGTCGCGCGTGATCGAGCAGATGAACGCGATCATCGCGCAATTGGAGAACGCCGGCAGCACCTTGAAGCAGCAAAGCGGCGCCGCCGTCCACATCATCGACCAGTCGGCCATGCAGGTCGAAACCGCAACCCGCGCCAGCGGCGAGCAATTGCAGAAATACGCCGACAATTTGGCCGAGGCCGCGCGCCAGACCGATGCGCGCCTCGAAGGCAGCGACGAGAAATTGCGCGGGCATCTGCGCCTCGTCACCGAGGCCGGCGAACAGGCCGAGCGGCAGGCGCGCCAGATGGCCGAAGCCTCCGAGCAGGCGGTCGGCCGCATCGCCGAATTGCGCACCGGCATGGCCGACAGCGACCAGGAAGGCCGTACGCTCCTCACGCAACTCGGCATCCGCATCGACGAGGTCAAGGCCGCGCTGCAAAGCGAGCTTCAGCGCTTTGCCGACGCATCCGAAACGGCGGCCCGGCAAGTGGTCGCCGCCGCCGAGGGCCTCACCGGCCAAAGCGACATCCTGCGCGCCAATTTGGCCAGTTCCGAATCCGCACTCGGCGAAGCCGCGCAACTGGTGCGCGACGAAACCGTGCAAATCCCGGCCACCCTCGATCGCAGCACCTCGCAAATCCAGGCCGCCGTCGCGGTGCTCAAGGAACAGGCCAAGGACGCCGACCAGACGCTGGTCGGCACCGCCGATCGCTTTATTTCCGTCACCGGCAACGCCCGCGCGGCGCTGGCCGACGAAATGCGCCACATCGGTGCGGCGGTGGCCGAGGCCGACCAGACACTGCGCCAGTACAACGCCTCGTTGGCGACGCAAGTGGGCGATATTAAGGGCAGCATGGGCGAAATGTCGGCCGGCCAGAAGGAATTGGTCGCGGCGGCCAGCAGCAGCATGGCGCATCTGGCGCAGGCCAGCGACCGCCTCACCCAGTTACGCGGCGAAGCGGCCGTCACCGCCGAAAAGCTGGCGCAGGAATTCGGCACGCTCGAAGCGCGCGCCACCGCCGCCAGCCGCAATCTCGCGCAGGCCGGCGACGGCGTCGCCCGCCACATCGAGGAATTGGGCTCGGTGGCGCAGGCGGCCGAAGGCAAATTGCTGTCGGCGTCCAGCACTTTCCGCGAGCAGCTGGAACGCATCAAGGGCGGTGTGCAGGGCCAGATCGACGACATCAACCGCGGGCTCATGCAAATCACCGCGCAACTGGAACGCACCGGCTCGGCCCTGCGCTCGACGACGGCCGGCACCGTCGCCGATGTCGAGAAAATCTCCCAGCGCTTCGACCAGACCAGCAAGGAAGCGGCCGCGCAACTGGTCGACAAGACCGCGCGCATGCGGGTTTCGACCGAGGAAGTGGCCAAGCTTTTGTCCGGCTTCGGTGATCAGCTCGACGTGCTGCTGGACCGCCTGTCGATGGCCGGCGACGGCATCAAGCGCCATGAGGGCGACCTCGTGGGGCAGATGCAGACGGCGCTTACCCATCTCGGCTCGGTCGCCGAACGGCTCGAAACCAGCCGCAAGCTGGCCGGCAATGTCAGCGAGCAGGCGGTCGCGCGCCTGTCGGAAGTTTCGGGCGTGCTGGAAAAGCAGATGGCCTCGATCTCCGACGGTTCGCAGACCATCACCGGCCTCCTGCGCAACGTCAATCAGGTGTGCGGCGACCAGACGCAATCGCTCGGCAAGGGCGTGAGCGAGGCGCAGACGCAGGTCCTCGCCATGAACAAGTCGGTCGAGGACATGCAGCAACGCACCGACCGCCTGCGCGTGTCGCTCAAATTGCAAGGCGAGGAATTGATGAACGCGCTGGCGCAAATCCAGCGCCAGCTGGCCGAAACCGGCGACGCCATGGCCGAAACCGTCGACCATGTGTTGCAGGATCAAGCCGCGCAAAGCATGAAGAAAATCGGGTAATCAGAAGGTAGAAGGCAGGTATCGGGTTATCGGGCGATGGCCCGATAAAGCTTTTCCGATCCTTCCTATTTGCGCCCGGCTATCGGCTCGACCGAAAACTTCACCACCGTCAGATCGTCGCCGCTAGCCGAGGTCGCGATGCTCAACTGCTCCTTGCCACGCCGCCAGCGATGCGCGCCAGCCGCTTTCCATCCCAGTTGCGGCAGGCTGCGGTCGTAGAAGTGATCGACGGCGGCAGGCGTGACCGCCCCTTGCGCGGTGGTTTCGGCAATGCGGCCTTGCGCGGTGTCGAACAGAACATCCTGGTCGCCGACGGTTTTGAGTCCCGGCATCAGCGGCAGATCGCTAATGGTGGTGGTAAACTGGGTTCCGCCTTCCTTGGCCGGGGTGGTCGCCTGATTGACCGGCAGTGCCGAAGCCGGCGCGGCAAAGGCCAAGGACAGGGCGGCCAAGGCGCCCGCGAAAGCGAGTCTGGGAAGATGGTTTTTCATGCCGGGAAGCTAGCGCAGCTTGCGCCGCCCGGCAACTGTGTCGGTGCCGCGCCTATTTTTGCTTGCGCGGGCAAAAGAAGGTCGAGCGGCCGCCTTGCGCCATGCGCCGGACGCCGCCGGTCTTGGCGGTATCGCACACGCAGCCGGGGCAGCATTGCCCTTCGCGGTCATAGACCGCAAAGTGGTGCTGGAAAGTGCCAAGCTCGCCCGAGGCCTGCCGGTAATCGCGCAGGCTTGAGCCGCCGGCCCTGATCGCCGCGCGCAGCACCTTTTTGATCGCCGGCGCCAGCTTGGCCCATTGCGGTTTTGTCAGCTTGCCGGCTTTCCTGCGCGGATCGATGCCGGCGTAAAAGAGGGCCTCGCAGGCGTAGATATTGCCGATGCCGGCGATCAGGCGCTGATCCAGAAGGGCGGCCTTGACCGAGGTTTTCTTGCCCTTGAAAATGCCGGCCAGAAAAGCCGGCGTCAATTGCGGCTCCAACGGCTCGGCGCCGAGCGCGCGCAAAAGCTTGTGTTTCGGCAGATTTTTATTGGCGGCCAGGTCGCACAGGCCGAAACGGCGCGGATCGTTGAAGCGCAGCGTGACGCCGTTGTCGAAATGGAAAACGAGGTGATCGTGCTTGCCGGGCGGTTTTTTATCGCCGTGCGACAGGACCATGCGCCCCGACATGCCGAGATGGAGAATCAGGGTTTCGCCTTTGTCGAGGGCGATCAGGATATATTTGGCGCGCCGCTTGATGCCCTCGATCCGCCGGCCCTTGAGACGTGCCGGCAGGTTCTTGGGCAGGGCGGTGCGCAAATCGCCGCGATGCTGCTCGATGTCGATAAAGCGCGCGCCGCTCAGGGCCTTTTTTAGGCCGCGCACCACAGTTTCGACTTCGGGCAGTTCGGGCATGAGGTGCTAGTGGCTAGGTGCTAGTTGCTAGGATTAACATCCGGAATGCCGGGATCATTATGCATATATGGCCACTAATGCTAGTCTCGAAATCTGACTCTGCTAGCACCCAGCCACTAGCACTTAGTACCTCATATCCGAATGCCAAACCTCAAACCCCAAACCTCAAACCCCGAATCCCGCTTTTTCGGCTTCCGCCGCGTGACGCCTGAAGAGAAAACCGGGCTGGTGCGCGAGGTGTTCGCCTCGGTGGCCCAGCGCTACGACCTGATGAACGACGTGATGTCGGGCGGCCTTCATCGCCTGTGGAAAGACAGGCTGGTGCGGATGATGACGCCAAAGCCGGGGCAGGTCATTCTCGACGTTGCCGGAGGTACCGGCGATGTTGCTTGCCGTTGCGCGCGACGCACCGAAGGCAAGTCGCGCATCATCGTTTGCGACATCAACCCGGCGATGCTCGAACGCGGCAAAGTGCGCGCCGTCGATCAGGGAATTTTGCAAGGCATTGAATGGACCGCCGGCAATGCCGAAGCCTTGCCGTTGCCGGCGCGCGGCGTCGATATTTATTGCATCGCCTTCGGCTTGCGCAACGTCACGCATATCGACAAGGCGCTTTCGGAAGCCGTGCGGGTCCTGAAACCCGGCGGGCGTTTTTTCTGCCTCGAATTCAGCCCCGGCGTGGCGCCTTCGCTCAAGCCGTTTTACGACCGGTATTGCCTTGAGGTTTTGCCGCGCCTCGGCGCGCTGATCGCCAAGGACCGCGCCGCTTACCAATACCTGGCCGAAAGCATCCGCCAATTCCCGCCGCAGGCGGTTTTGGCAAAACGCATGGCTACCGCCGGCCTTGCGCAGGTCACATGGCATAATCTCAGCGGCGGCATCGCCGTCATTCATTCGGGTTGGAAACTTTAAGCGGCGGCGGCTTCGGGCCCGCAATCGGCGATCAAGGGCTCATAGCCAAGCGCGCGGATGAATTTGAGCAAATCCCCGGAACGGATCACGGTCGAGGCGGCGTTGTGCAGCGGATGGAAATTG
>Ga0307373_10013163_pt1 | contig 11615 bp, 11 predicted proteins | sample OX2MG_FD_202534 | JGI IMG/M metagenome (GOLD analysis project Ga0307373, IMG submission 202534) | Soil microbial communities from Risofladan, Vaasa, Finland - OX-2 | ecosystem: Environmental > Terrestrial > Soil > Coastal area > Acid sulfate soil | place: Finland: Risofladan, Vaasa | collected... | reverse complement strand
AGCACCGGTTGCCGGCGGGAGCCGGCGCCCGAGACGGGTCGCCGGCTCTGAACGGAGCACGCGGTGAGCGGGGGGCTAGAGGACCCGGGGTCCTCCGCTGGGCGTGGCACGCCCTGGCGCAGCGCGCCGGAGGCGTTCCTCATCGACATGGACGGCGTGCTCGTGCACGAGGCCCGCCCGATCCCGGGCGCGGGCGAGCTCATCGCCCGCCTCGAGGAGGCGGGGCGGAAGTTCCTCGTGCTCACGAACAACTCGATCTACACCCGGCGGGACCTCTACGCGCGCCTCCGGCGGGTCGGGATCGACGTCCCGATGGAGTCGCTGTGGACCTCGGCGCTCGCGACGGCGCAATTCCTCCACTCCCAGCGTCCGGAGGGCACCGCCCACGTCGTCGGCGAGGCCGGGCTGACGACCGCGCTCCACGACATCGGGTACGTCCTCACAGACTCCGACCCCGAGTACGTCGTGCTCGGCGAGACGCGGACGTACAGCTTCGAGGCGATCACCCAGGCGATCCGGCTGGTACGCGCCGGGGCGCGCTTCATCGCCACGAATCCCGACGCCATCGGGCCGTCGCCCGAGGGCGTCCTCCCCGCGACGGGCTCGGTGGCGGCACTGATCAGCCGGGCGACCGATGTCCAGCCCTACTTCATCGGCAAGCCGAACCCCCTGATGATGCGCTATGCGCTCAACACGCTCGGTGCCCATTCGGAGTCGACGGTGATGATCGGGGACCGGATGGACACCGACATCGTCGCCGGCCTGGAGGCGGGGATGGAGACGGTCCTCGTGCTGTCCGGCGTAACGTCACGCGCGGAGATCGAGGCGTTCCCGTACCGGCCGACCCACGTCGTGGACTCGGTGGCCGAGATCTCGATCTGAGCGCAGGTTCGGGCGGACGGCGCGCGGGGCCCGGCTCGCGACCAGGGAGGCGCCACGGAGGCTCGGCGGGACGGGGTGCGCTACGGCACGAGCGCTGGTCGCTGGGTGCTGGTGGCGACCATCGTCGGCTCGTCGATGGCGGCGCTCGACAGCACCGTGGTGAACGTCGCCCTGCCGGCGATCGGGAAGGACCTCCACGCCGCGGTCGCGGGACTGCAGTGGCTGCTGAGCGGCTACCTGGTCACGCTGTGCGCGCTGCTCCTCCTCGGCGGATCCCTCGGCGACCTCTACGGGCGCCTGCGGCTGCTGCGGCTCGGCGCGGTCTGGTTCGCCACCGCATCCCTGCTGTGCGCCCTCGCGCCCGATCTCGGGGCCCTGCTTGCCGCTCGCGCCCTGCAGGGGATCGGTGGCGCGCTCCTGGTCCCGGGGAGCCTGGCGATCGTGCAGGCCAGCTTCGTCGAGGAGGACCGCTCGCGAGCCATCGGAGCGTGGTCCGGCCTCGGCGGGATCGCGGCGGCGATCGGCCCCGTCGTCGGCGGCTGGCTCGTCCAGGCCGCCTCCTGGCGCCTGATCTTCGTCCTCAACCTGCCGCTCGCACTGGCCGTGCTCGTCGCGAGCCGGCACCTCCCCGAGGCGCGCGACGAGGACGGCGCGCCGGCGGTGGACGTCGCCGGGGCGGTGCTCGCGACGCTCGGCCTCTCGAGCGGTACCTACGCCCTCATCGAGGGATCAAGCGCATCGGCATGGCGGGCCGTTGCGCTCGGGGCGGGCGCGCTCGCCATCGTCGCGCTCATCGGGTTCGTCCTGGTCGAGCGCCGGAGCGCCCATCCGATGCTTCCGTTGGCGGTCTTCTCCTCCCGCCAGTTCAGCGCCGCCAACGTGACCACGCTCGCGGTCTACGGGGCCCTCGGCGCCGCCTTCTTCCTCCTCGCCGTCGACTTGCAGCAGGTGCTGGGTTACACGCCCGCGGATGCCGGGGCGTCGCTGCTGCCCGTCACCGCGATCCTCCTCGCGCTGTCCGCGAGCGCCGGTCGCCTGGCCGCGCGGATCGGACCCCGTCTGCCGATGACGCTCGGCCCGCTCATCGTCGCGGCGGGACTGCTGCTGATGCGCCGCATCGGCCCGGGCGCGGGCTACCTCACCGGGGTGCTCCCGGCCGTGGTCGTGTTCGGCCTTGGCCTCGCGCTCACCGTGGCACCCCTCACCTCGGCCGTGCTCACCGCGGTCGACGCCAGCCGGGTCGGGGTCGCCTCGGGGGTGAACAACACGGCCGCAAGGCTGGCCAGTCTCGTGGCGGTCGCTCTCCTGCCCGCCCTCGCCGGGCTGTCCGGCACGGCGTACCTGGACCCGTCTCGCTTCTCGGCGGGCTTCCACGCGGCGGTGACGATCGCGGCGGGGCTGTGCGCCCTCGGCGGCCTGGCGTCGTTCGTCGGCATCCGCGACGCGGCGGGCACCGGCGGCGGCGAGGTCCCGGCGCGCCGCTTCGCCTGCCCCGTCGACGGTCCGGGTCCGGGTCGAGACTCGCGGATCTAGGCGAGGAAGGCGTCGGGGCGGCGGCCCCTTCGGGCCGCCGCCGGGCGACGCCGTCCCCCAAAGGGGCCGGAGGGAAGGAGAGCTCCATGCGTCGCTGCCGCGTCACAGGTCGCCCTTCACCGCTGCGAGCGACGATCTGGCGGCCCAGGGTCAAGAGGCCGTCAGATCGGTGCCCGCAGCGACGTCACCTGTGCGCGGGACCGGCGGGCGTACCAGTCGGGTCAGCGGCACACCGACGTGCCGGTGCACAACCTCGAGGGCGAGGCGGCCGACGGGCCGCCCCGGCACGAGCGGGGAGCAACGGATGCGGGCGTCCCGACCGGGCGAGCCTCAAGGGCTCAGCCGGTCGTGGCGAAAGAACGCCCGACGCGCTACTTCCTGCTTCCGGGGCGGCGTGCGCCGTGAGCACGCGCTGCCCCATCCACCTCGTGTCGTGCACCGGCACGATCAGCACTCCTTCCCGGGACCCTGGCAAACCTCCCCGCCAGGACCCAGGGACATCGTCCTCCGAGGCCGGGGTGCGGCGGATCGCCTGCGTGCAGGTATTCGCTACCGCAGGTGGTGGAATGCACTCGGGTGGGATAGGGGGCTATGGAATCGCGTCAGCGAGCTGCTCGGCCGACGCGGTTCCGGCCTCCGCCCGCTCGCCGGTCACGTCCCGGCTGCCCGTACGTTGACCAGGGCATTCCCACGCACGACCCGCGAGTAGTAGGCGGCGCTCTGCTTCGGAACACGCCGCTGGGTGCCGAAGTCGACGAAGACGATGCCGAAGCGGCGGGAGTAGCCGTGGGCCCACTCGAAGTTGTCGAGCAACGACCAGACGAAGTAGCCCCGTAGCGCGACGCCGGCGCCGATCGCCTGGTGCGCCGCGAGCAGGTGGTCGTGGAGGTAGCGGACGCGCTCGTCGTCGTCGACTCCGCCCTCCGGGTCGACGTAGTCGTCGGCTGCGCAGCCGTTCTCGGTGATGTAGAGCGGCAGGCCGGGGGCGTCACGCTGTAGCCGGAGCAGCAGTTCACGAAGACCGTCGGGGTCGACGAGCCAGCCCATCGAGGTCCGGGCGAGCTCTTCGGGAAAGACCGTGACGACGCCCGGGTGCCCCTCGAGCGGCTGTTCGTTGCGGCGCAGTTCCGACCAGTCACGTCGCCCGACGACGGTCGGGGCGTAGTAGTTGACGCCCAGGAAGTCGATCGGAGCGCTGATGAGGTCCATGTCGCCCTCGTGCACGAGCCGGTCGGGCGGGAGCAGCACGGGCCGCGCCTGCGCGGGATAGGCGCCTTTGACGACGGGATCGAGGAAGATGCGGTTCGCCTCGGCGTCGACGGCCGTTGCGGTGCCGAGCGCGTCATCCTCGGCCGCGCGCACGTGCGTGAGGTTGAGCGTGATGCCGACAGGGGCGCCGGTCCGGAGCACGGCGCGCAGCGCCTCGGTGGCGAGGCCGTGTCCGAGCAGCAGGTGATGCGTGGCGGCTGCGGCTCGGTCGGGGTCGCGCAGGCCGGGGGCGTGCCTGCCCGTCCGGTAGCCCTGGTTGGCGACGACCTCGGGCTCGTTGAGGGTGATCCACAGTGCGACGGCGTCGCCGAGCGCCTCGCCGACGATCGCCGCGTACTCGGCGAATCGCTCGGCGGTCTCGCGCTCGGGCCAACCGCCGGCGTCCTCGAGTGACTGGGGAAGGTCCCAGTGGTAGAGGGTGACGGCCGGGGCGATGCCGCGGGTGCGGAGGCCGTCGACGAGGGCCCGGTAGTGGTCGAGGGCCGGCTGGTTGGCCGGGCCTTTGCCGGTCGGCTGGATGCGTGGCCAGGCGATCGAGAAGCGGTACGCCTGCAGCCCGAGCGATGCCATCAGGTCGAGGTCGTCGGAGCTGCGGTGGTAGGCGTCGCAGGCGATGTCGCCGGTGTCGCCGCGGCGCACCCGGCCGGGCGTGTGGCTGAACGTGTCCCAGATCGAAGATCCGCGACCGTCCTCGTGGGCGGCGCCCTCGATCTGGTAGGCGGCGGTCGAGGCCCCCCACAAGAAGCCCGACGGGAAGGCGAGCACGGTCTCGGTCGCGGCACCCGCTGGTGTCGTCGTCATGCGTCTTGCCTCCCTGGGCGGCGGATGTCGGTCGTCCGCACGGTGATGGACCTCGCCTGGCGCACCGTGGCGGCGTGCCGGGCGGACGCGAGTGTAAGCGCTTAGACTGTTGGATGTAAGCGGTTAGATCAACCAGCCGGCCCGGCTGCGGCATGCGGTAGGCGTGCCGAAGGCGCCCGAGCGGATCGGAGCTTCGCCTGGCAACGCTCTACGACGTCGCACGGGTCGCGGGTGTCTCGACGGCCACGGTGTCGCGGGTGCTGCACGGGCGCGACCGTGTCCGCCAGTCCACCCGCGACCGCGTCCAGGGCGTCATCGACGAGCTCGGCTACGTGCCCGACGGCGCGGCGCAGAGCCTCTCGAGGCGGCGCAAGGAGGTCATCGGCCTCGTCGGCGTCGAACGACCGGTACCCGAGTCCGACGTCGAGAGCGCGAGCCTGCTCTTCGCCGACGAGATCGTGCGCGGGGTCGAAGCCACCGTGCGCGCCCGGGGCTGGTCGGTGCTGATCGCGTTCGTGCGTGCCGGGGAGGAAGCCTTCGGGCGACTGCGCACGCTCTCGGGCAAGGTCGACGGTCTGATCATCGCCGAGGGGATCGTGCCAGCACCCCTCATCGGCCAGCTCGCCGGGCGCGTGCCGACGGTGGTCCTCGCCGGGGCGCGCGACGAGTCGGGCGCGGACGTCGTCGCTGCGGACAACCGCGCCGGGACGATCGCGCTCGTTCGCCACCTTGTCGAGGTGCACGGCGCCACCCGGCTGTTCCTCGTCGCCGGCCCGAACGAGGCACCAGACGCCCGTGAGCGCCGAGCAGCGTTCGAGGAGGTGCTGGCGGCGCACCCCGGGACGACGAGCGTCGGAAGCTTCGAGGGCGTCTTCAGCGCGGCGAGCGGCGAGGTCGCGGGACGCGAGGTCCTGGCCTGCCTCGAGCGGGGGCCCGTCGACGCGGTCGTGTGCGGGAACGACCAGATGGCGATCGGCGTGATCCGTTCGCTCACGGCGGCCGCGATCCACGTGCCCGACGACGTCGCGGTGGTGGGTTTCGACGACATCTACCCGGGCGCGCTGTGGGATCCGCCGCTCACCACCGTCCGTCAGCCCATGCGGGCGCTCGGCGAGCGGGCGTCGTCCCGGCTCTTCGAGCGCATCGCCAACCCCGCTCTTCCGAGGATGTTGGAGGTGCTCCCGACCGAGCTCGTCCTCCGGGCGAGCTGCGGGTGCCCCCGTGGGTTCGTGCGCGACGAGCGGCGCGCCCACCGAGGCGGCGCCGAGCCGAAGGCGCGCCCGGGGCGGTGAGCCTGGCGTGGAGCGGCCCACCGGTTCGATCGACCTCTCCTATCGGCCCAGGCAGGTGAGTGGGGTCGGCCTCTTCCCGGGCGGGTCCGGGCCGCGCCATGCGGCATGCACCGACACGGACGCGGTGGCATTTGCCGCACCGCCGTGCAGGAAGTGGCATCCCGGCGCGGCGCGTGCGCCCTCCCTTCCGGTCGGTGCCCGGAAGGGAGGGTCCGAAGGCTGTGTGCGAGCTGTCAGTCGGTCGCGATGAAGCAGCGGGATGACGCGTGGGTGAACGCGGGCGCGGCAGCGGGTGGCCGTTACGTTGCAGGTCTGTTGCTCTTCGTCGAAGACGCGCGCAGACGGCTCGACGACCCGTATCGTTGTTCCAGGCCTCTTCGCTGAGCGTCCCGATCCCCCCCTCGAGGCAGCTCGCGAGGTCGCAGCACACAGCCCGGGCACCCCCCGCCCGGGCTGTGTCGCGTCCGGCCGCGGGTCGGCCACGTGCCGGCGCCGTCGGAGTGGACGTTCGCGCCGGACCGACGGTGGTCCGAGACGAAGGGTCGCCGCGCGGCGGTGGGCGTCGCTCGCTCCGGCGTCGGAAATTTCCGAGCGAGGCATCCCGTCACGCGCTCCCGGGGGAGCCCCGAGCCTTGTTGCGTCCGGGAGCCGTCACCCGGGTGCCCGCGCGCACGACCCGACATTGGCGCTGACGCGACGGGACCCGCGCCTCCGACGAACGCGGGTCCCGCCCGCCCGGACGGGGAGCTCAGTGGCGTCGCCCGGACGATCTCTTGGCTTACTGAGGCTGAGCCGAGAGCAGCAACTGCGCATCCGCGCCGCTGGCCGTCTGGCCCTGCCTGTGCTGCGAATACGTCAGCCCGGGCGCTCCCGTGAGGAGCCGCGGCTCACGCCGCGGGCCGCGGACCTCCGGCGCGCCTCAGCTGGCGCGTCCGCCGACGATACGGAGGTTGGAGGCTCCGAGGCGCACCTGCTGCTGCGCGGCCGCGTTGAGCAGTTCCTCCCAGGCAGGCCGGACCTGGTCGTGCTCGCGCCGCTGCCGGACACCGGTGGCGAGCGAACGGGCGGCGTGGACGGCCCGCGCCCGGCGCGCCCCACCCTGCTCGGGGTCGAAGAGGTACGCCGCGACCGCGCCGAACCCCGCCTCGAGGCCCAGCCGAGCCACGCCGCGGGTACGTCGCACCAGGTACATCGACAATTCCCTCCCTGCCGCTCGCGCTTTCGCCGCTCGCGCTCGTCGCTGACCAGACGGGGCGCGTACCCTGTCCCGGCACGCGCCCCCGTCCCGCGTCAGCTGTCCTGGCGCTGCACTACCCGGGCATGGCCGTTACGAAACGCTCCTGCCTCGTGGCTTTCGCCTCGTGGCGATCGGTGTTCGCGCACCGGATGCGCCCTCGCTGCCGCCGGTCCCGCCTGGAGGGGGACGCCGGACCGCCGGTCGATCGCGTGTCGCCGGGGCCCGGACGGGACCCGTCCCGGCGCCGGCGACGCCTCAGGCGGAAGCCCCACAGGAGTGAAGCTCGGCAATCGGGGCATGAACTGTACGCAGCGCGCGCTCAAGGCACTGCCGACGTATTTCGGTGCAATGCACGGCCGAACGTGTCGTAGGTACTGCATGAGGCATCGGCCCGCCTGCGGGCCCGTGTCGCACGCGACATCGAAGATCCCCATGGCGCTCGGGAACTGAGACGTGAGATGGTCAGGACGAGTCGGTCGCTGAGCGGCAAGCGGGCTGCGCGAGAGGCCCGCGCCGTCGTCCGCGAGGAGCTGCACGGCAGGCCCGTCGAGCTGGTGGAGACCGCCGTGCTGCTCGCCGGCGAGCTCGTGACCAACGCCATCGTGCACGGCGGCTCCGAGCTCCGTCTCGACCTCGACCTCGACGGCAAGCTGCTGCGTGTGGCGGTCTGCGACGGCGACCCGGTGCGCCCGACCCTCCAGCCCCCGAGCGCGGACCGGGAGAACGGGCGGGGCATGCTCATCGTCGACTCGCTCGCTACCGCCTGGGGCGTCGACGATGTGGGGCCGACCCCGGACGGCGGCAAGCGCGTCTGGTTCGAGCTCGACGTCGGGGAGTGGTAGGCCGGGCTACCTGTCCTCGGTGACCGAGCCGAAGGGCGCGCTCATTCCTCCCCGTAGGCCTCGTGGAGCTTCGCCAGGCTGCGTGCGAGCAGCCGCGACACGTGCATCTGACTGATCCCGACTCGTTCCGCGATCTCGGACTGGGTGAGGTCCTCGACGAAGCGGAGGTGGAGGATGAACCGCTCCCGTTCGGGAAGCTCCGCTATGTGCGGCAGCAGGATGTCGCGTTCGTCGACCTTCGTGTACGCCTCGTCAACCTCTCCGAGACGGCTGGTGAGGGGCTCACCTTCGGGTCCGGGGGTGTCGAGTGACGCCGAGCGGTAGGCGTGCCCCGCTTCAAGCGCCTCGAGGACCTCTTCCTCCGAGGCGCTGGTCGCCTCGGCGAGCTCGTTCACCGTCGGCGTCCGGCCGAGGCTCTGGGACAGGTCGTCCACCACCTGGCCGAGGCTCAGGTAGAGCTCCTGCACCCGGCGCGGGGCGCGTACGGACCATCCCTTGTCGCGGAAGTGCCGCTTCAGCTCTCCGACGATGGTCTTTGAGGCGTAGGCGGCGAACTCGAAGCCGAGATCGGGGTCGAAGCCGTCGACCGCCTTGATCAGGCCGATCGAACCCGCCTGCACGAGATCGTCGTAGGACTCGCTGCGCTTCACGAACCGCCGCGCGAGCTGGTGCACGAGGTCCAGATGTGCCTCGATGATCTCGTCGCGAAGCGCTCGGTCGCGCGAGCGGGAGTACTCCCTCAGCTTGTCGTCGCCGGAGTCCACCCGTTCTGGGGTGCCCGACATCAGTCGGCGGGCGACCGGCGAATGGTCAGCCACCCCCGCCGCTGCCCACCTTTGATGTCGCCAATCTCGTGCTCGTCGACGAGCGCCTCGAGGATGCGCGCCGAGAGCTCCAGCGGGTCGAGGGGCCCGTCGCGCGACAGGGCGTGGTCGGTGACGGGCGCGACGGAGCAGGCCACGTCGATCGCGTCGTCGTCCCAGGTGTAGTCGAGCCGCAGCCGGCTCTCTGCGAGGGCACCGAGCGCGCACGAGTTGCAGAGCTCGTCGATGGCAAGGCGCAGGTCCTCGACCGCGTCCACGCCGAAGTCCAGCCGCGACGCGATCGCGCTCGCGCTCATCCGCGCGAGGAGCCACAGCTCGGGCCGCACGGGGAGGACGAGCTCGACGCGGTTCGCCGCGCTGTGCTGGCGGCGCGCCGCCGGGTGGGGGGAGATCGTCCCTTCGTCGCTGCTCGCCGGGACGGTCATCGAGCGATCGCCTCCTCGACGGTGGAGAAGACGGAGAAGACTTCGGACAGGCCGGTCACTTCCAGGACCTTCGTGATCTGAGCGCGCGTCACGACGAGGCGCACATCGCCGCGCTTGGAGGCGGCGACGAGGACGCCGAGACCCGTCGAATCGAGGAAGGTGACCTGCGACAGGTCGACGACGATGGTCGTCCCGCTCGTGTCCTGCAGCATGGACCGCAGCTCCGGGGCGGTGGAGACGTCGACCTCGCCCGCCGCGGTGACCACCGTGACGCCCTCGCGTGCCTGCGCGGACACCTGGAATAGGTCGTCCATCTCGTGCATCTCCCTTGGGATCGATCCCGCAAGCCGACGCAGCACAGCAACCCAAGTCGTTGCCCGATCGTGCCGCCCGCCCACGTGCGCGGTTGTGTACCTCCACGGTAGACCGCACACGTCACCGCGCGTGCCTCCAGCCTGCGGCGCACGGGCGCGCCGGCGTGCGCCGACGCTCGCGACCTGAGCGGGGTTTCGCTCGCCTGGCGCTCGGGTAGCAAGCAAGTTTCCCCGCCTCGGCGCGCGGGTAGCTACCTCCCAGCCAGTAGCCGGCGTACCGGCGCGCCCGTGCCGGACGAGCGAGAGCGAGGAGTTGCCCGTGGTCACGATGGCTGACGGTTGGCAGGACGTGCGCGACGTGCGCCGGCCGCCGGAGGCAACGGGTGCTGCGGCGGGACGCCCGGCATTGGCTAGCCGCCTGCCCGGCGCAGCAGAGCGCGGGCCACGGGTGCGGCGGATCCGGACGAGCCGACCTCGAGGCGCCCGTCTGGCTGGTGCCGCCGAGGGGACGCGGACAAACCAGGTTGTTGCTGCGGCGGTCGTGCGCGTGACGCGCGATCACGGGTCGCTTGCTTCGACCGAGCCGGGTACCGACGCCTTCGGTGGCAGGGTCACCGTGCAGACGGTGACGGCGGGCACACCGGCCACGCGAGCCGCCCGACCGCCGCGTGGCCAGCAGGGCGCCGCCTGAGGGCGAGGGTTCGGCCTGTGCCGGCGCGCCCCAGGCAATAGCGTCTGGTCGCGCGGTGGTGGTCTCCTGGCCGCCAGCTCAGAGGCGGAGCCGGTAGCGCGTCTCCGACCGCCCGGACACGCCTGACGTCGTCGGCCGGCGGTGGCCGTCCTGCATCCACCCGAGCGCCGTGCAAAAGCAGCGGGCCTCGGTGTCGGCCTCGGGGACCCAGATCGTCGCGGACGCGAAGCTCGCGTCCGCGAGGGCGGCGACGGCGCCCTCGAGCAGCAACCGTCCGATGCCGTGGCCCCATCGGCCGGGGTCGACGAAGAGCGCGTAGACCTCGCCGTCACCTTTGCCGTCGGGGTCACGGCTCCCCCCGCCGGCGACGAAGCCGGCGACCTCGCCGCTCGAGGGTGCCTCGGCCACAAGCACGAAATGGTCGTCACCCGGGGGCAGCGCGAGGTGCTCGCTCCAACGCGACTCGCGCTCGTCGACCGAAGGAGGCTCGAGCGTCGCGGGAACGGCCGCCCGACGCGACGCCTCCAGCGCGGCTCGTGCGTGGAGCTCGGCGACGCCGCGGGCGTCCCGAGGCAGCGCCTCGCGGAGCGCGAAGCGCCCCGCGACCAGCTGGTGGGCGCGCGACGTGCCGTCGGGACGGCGGGGCGACACGGGCCTGGCGGCCGCTTCGGGGGACGGACCGCCGGCGTCGCCCACCGGATCGCCGTCGCGTCCTTGTGTCACCTGCACGCCTCCTCCGATCAACCACCCGGCGTCCCGCTCCTTCGTCGCCCGCCCGGGTGGGAAGCGTCCGCACGGTACTCCGGGCGGTCCCGTCGCGCCCGTCGGCGCGCGGCGCTGGCCGACCGCCAGCGCTGTCAGGAGCGACCGCAGGGTCACGAGCCGCCGCACGACGCGGACCAGCGCGCCGGCGCACGCCCGGGATCGCGGGCGGTCGACGGCATACGATTACGCACGTGACGCGCGAAAAGCTCGGCGATGCCGAGTACGAGCGGCTGCTCACGCTGAGGACAGGCCTCCGGCGATTTCTGCGCTGGAGCAGCGACCGAGCCGAGGAGGCCGGGCTGACCCCGGCCCAGCACCAGCTGCTCCTCGTCGTCCGAGGCTTCCCCGACGGCCGGGGCCCGACCATCGGTGACGTGGCCGACCAGCTCCTGCTCCGGCATCACAGCGTCGTCGGCCTCGTGCAGCGGGCCGAGGTCGCTGGGCTCGTGCGCCGGGTGCCGGACATGCAGGACGGGCGGGTCGTGCGGCTCCGCCTGAGCAGCGCGGGGAAGGCGGCGCTGGAGGGCCTCACGGCGCTGCATCTCGAAGAGCTGCGCCGCCTCGCCGACGACCTCCGCCCGCTCTGGGAGGGGATCGAGCCCGCCTCGCGCGGGAAGCGCGGCGCCGCTTCGAGAGTCGCGCGTCGCGATCCTCCCGGTGCACGCCTGCGCACGCGCGGGACCTGAACCCTCACCGGGGGACCCGACTGGGCGCGCCGAGGGACGCGGTGCCACCGCTTT
>Ga0307373_10013160_pt1 | contig 11618 bp, 8 predicted proteins | sample OX2MG_FD_202534 | JGI IMG/M metagenome (GOLD analysis project Ga0307373, IMG submission 202534) | Soil microbial communities from Risofladan, Vaasa, Finland - OX-2 | ecosystem: Environmental > Terrestrial > Soil > Coastal area > Acid sulfate soil | place: Finland: Risofladan, Vaasa | collected... | reverse complement strand
TTGAAGCGAAGCAGTGTGCCCTGCCGTCCCGGTGCCCGCAGCCGCCCGCGGGCTAGCCGGCCAGCCTCGCGGCCGTCTCGGCCAGCCGCATCGAGTACCCGGCCTCGTTGTCGTACCAGGCTGCGACCGTGACGAGGTCACGATCGCTGACCGACGTCAGCTGCAGGTCGACGATCGAGGACCTGGTCTCGCCGACGATGCGTGCTGACGCGAAGCCGTCGTGCAGGACGCCGAGGATGCCGGCTAGCGGCCTGGCGCCGGCTGCGGCCACGAATGCCTGGTTGAGTTCAGCGGCAGTAGCCGGCTTGCTGGTGCGGACCGTCAGCTCGACGATGCTGCCGGTCCGGGCAGGCACCCGGTAGGCCTGCCGGTTACCTGCAGGTCAGGCCAGATGAACTTCAGCGCCTTCGCCGCCCCCGACGACGACGGGACGATGTTCTCCGCCGCCGCCCAGGAGTCGCGCCGCTCCTTCATCGGCTGGTCGGTCAGCGACTGCGTGCTGGTGCAGGCATGCACGGTGGAAAAGAAGCCGTCCCGGATGCCGGCCGTCTCCCGCAGCACCTTCACCACTGGCGCCAGCGGGTTGGTCGTGCAGCTCGCCATGCTGACGATGCGGTGCCCGGCCGGATCGTAGGAGTCCAGGTTGATGCCCGGTGCCGCCGCCTATTGGGGGCCGTCGCGCTGGCCTGCACGGCGGCATTCCTGGCGGTGGACTGGCCGGCCCTGCTCAGTGCTCCGTCAGCGCTCACGGCAAGCGGCGGCGATCCGCTGCAGACCCTGGCACACATCGGCTCGCAGCCACGGCCGGGGAAAGCCGCTGTGCTCCTTCCCGCGGGCGTGCTGCTGGTGGCGGCAGCCGTGTCCTTTGTGCTGCCAGGGCTCAGCGGCAAGCTCCGGGCCAGCTGACTGCCGTTGCGGGAGAATGTGCGGGAGCGGCTGCCGTAGCGGCGTTTCCGGTGCATCCTCTCGATCGTCACCGGCCACGAACGGCCGTGCTGGTGGATGGAGGTAGTTATGGCCGACGGCCGACCCGGTGAGCAGGGGGGCGGGGGTGAGCCGCGCTCTCCTGGTGGGGCTGGCGTGGGCAGGCGGGCGGCGGGGCGGCCGGGGTCCTGGTTCCCGCTGCTGCTGGCCGGCGGGCTGGCCGTGCTGTCGCTGCCGTTGTCCGTGCTGGCCTCACCGCGGCCGCCGGCCGGGTTGGTGCTCACCGCAGAGGTCTATCCCACCGTGACGCAGGCGATGTACCTGGGTGGCGGCTCTTCCAATGGGCCGTTCCCGTTCCCGCTGGGCTGGTACTGGGTTGGCGTGCTGGTGGCCTGCTGGCTGCTCACCGCGGCGTGGTACCGCTGGCGGGACCGCCGCGCCGGCAGCCGGACCCGGCTGCGCGGTTACCTGGTGACCGGGCTGGTACTGGCCGCGGTGACCGCCGCGCTGCCGCTGCTGGCATGGGGAACCCACATCGACGATGGCTCAGCCATGCAGGCGTGGGCCTGGCTGGATGCCTTCTGGCGGCTGGGCACGTTCGCGCTGCTGGCCATCGCCGTGAGCCTGGGAATGCTCGCGCGGATCGAGCGCAGCCGCGCGCTGGCGGTCATCACCGCCATCTACACTGCCATGGTCTGCCTCACCGGCTGGCTCGACCTGCAGGCGTTCACCGGGTCCGCCTACCCATTCGGATTCGGGGACCCTGCCGTCCTGCCGCCCGCAGCCGTTCTGCTGCTGGCAGGCTGGCCACCATCCTGGCGGCCAGCCTGCATAAGCTACGCTCCCGCTCAGCCGCGCCGTGACCCCTGCCTGCTGCTGCCCGAATCCCCGGAACCGTCCCGGTGCAACTGGACGACATGAGCAGCCGCATGATCGCCGTTCGAATGCCGCACAGTCCCGCCGATATGGTCGCCTGGTTCCGGTCTCGTCCCTGGTTCCCACTCCGCACATAGCAGGTCTTTCTGTTTGCCGGGAGCAGATGCGGATGTTCTGGGTGCAACACTCTTCCGGTCATGGCCGATGTGAGTGCATTTGGGCGTCTGCGCTCACGTGTCATGAGCCCGCGTTTGCGTCGTCTGACGGCACACTGGTGCGGTGAGCGATGCGTCCAACGATGAGTTGGTTCCTGGCTTGCCCGGAGTGGTGGTCGAGCGTCTCCGGACCGAGCTGGGTGCGCGGGCGGAGAAGGTGTTTGGTTGTCTTCGCACAGCGGCCGCGCTGGTGGCGCAGGCCGAGGCGGATGAGAGTGGGCTTCGGCTTGCCGAGAGCGCGGCCTACAACCTCCGTGAGGCCCTGAACCACGTGGTCGAGGGGCAGGATGCGGCCGAGGGCGGGCTGCGGGCCGTGGTGGATGCCTGGAGGAGGTTCCAGGCACAGACGGCGGTGCCTGGCGTCGACGCCGCTGCCGCGCGCGATGAGCTTGACCAGGTGCTGAGTCGGGTCGCGGCCGATGAGTCGCGGGCCTCGTACTATGCCCGCCGACTGGTGGCCTATCTCCAGTACAGGGCTGGTGTCAGCCCACTGGATCCCCCCGGCGACCCGGTCTCGGAGTATGGTGAGCTGCGCGACAAGGCGAGCACCGCGGTGCACGACGAGTTCGCCCTCGCGGAAGCGGAGACCTTGCTCACCCGGACGGTCGCATGGTTCATCCGCGTATTCACGCCACCCGACCAGGTGGCCGAGGCGATCCGCGCCTTGGCCGCACAGCCGTGGAGCGGGCCGGATCAAATCGCCGAGCTGAAGCAGCTTGCCACGGACGACCATCATCTGCGGCTGTTCTTCAGCGAGATCACCGATCCAGCATGGCTGGAGCCGCTGCACCAGGCCGGTGTCGCACACCTGCCGTCGCACAACGCGCCCTGGCCGGCGGCTGCGCTTCTGGCTGGACTTGGGAAGACCAGCCCTGAGGCCGTCGCGGCTCTTCTGAACCGCCTGCTGGTGGACACTGCGGCAATAGCGAAACACGAGCGCGCCGCCGCGCGGTTCGAGTTGTTGCGGATCGCCACCCAACTCGGTCCCCCGGCCCACGGCGTTGTGGTGGACATCGTACGGCAGCACAGTGACGTGCCGTCGGTGCGTTCCCTCAGCGTGGACACCGCGCTGAAGGCTGACGCCGCGGACTCAGTAGTGCTGGGCGTGGCCGACGCGGTGTTGAACCATTTCCGCAGGTTCGGGGACGGTGACCGCTACCACGCGGTCACGATTCTCGATCCGCTCCAAGCCGGGGTCACGGCGGACAATGTCACCAACCGGGCACGGATGCTCGCATGGAAGACGAGGCGATTGGCCCGGTCTGACGACGCCCGCTACGTGCTGCTGGGTATCGAGGCGTTGACAGCCGACCCCGGGGAGCATCCCGAGCCGCTTCTGCTGTTCGCGCACCACCTCGCACGCATCCTGTCCAAAGCCCGGCAATGGTGTGTGCCTACTTTGGAGCAGTTGGAATGGCTAGGGGAGATGCAGGGCGAAGTCGGTGAACGCCTGCGCGGTCACGCCCTGGCGGGTGCCAGCGACGTCCCCGTGACCGACAAGATCGCCCACATCGCTGGTCGGCTAGCGTCGTCGACCGCGACTGCCGAGGACCTCGCACTTGTAACCGACATCCTGTCCTACACCCCTGCTCCAGGAGGCCTCGCCGCATGGGCCGAGGCGTTGGGGACGCCGTCGCCCGCGCCGACCGATGGAGAAGACCAAATTCCCCGGGACTGGGCACGCGCATGGCGATGGGCGGCGGTACTCCCGGCAGATGTCCTCACCGCATGGCGGGACGCCATCGACTACGTCAGCGGATTTCATGGCACACCCGATCCACAGGCGTTGGCCGGTGACCGGCCTCCACGGTGGGTATTCGGCTACGGGCGCTCGCCCTACACCGCCGAAGAGTTGTCGGCGCGTCCGCCGCTGGAGGCGGCCGCGCTGGTCGCTGCCTGGGAACCCGACGCCGAGAGTGACCGGCAGATGTTCGGCCATCTGGAACTCGCCCGGACTCTAGAGGAGGCCGTAAAGACCAATCCGGTCGAGTGGAGCGCCGCCCCTCAAGACGTCGTGACCGCACTGAGCAAACCGCTCTACATCGAGCACTACTTCCGGGCCCTTACCGAGCAGGCAGTCGACATCGTCCCCCAAGCCCCCGCCGTACTCGCCGCCGCCCTGGCACAGCCCCCCGCAGGCGGAGCGCAGGCAGCCGACCAGGACACGGAGCAAGGCACCGATAGGGAATACTGGCAAAAAGTCGTTCTCGACCTCGCCAAGGCGCTGGCAAACAAAGACGGCGACCTCGCCGCCAGCCTGAACGACCTTTGGGAACGGGCACTCACAGCGGTGCGGAGCGTCCCCGAGACCGACATCGGCCTGCTATTCGCCGACAATGACCCCCTCACCAGCGCGATCAATCGCACGTGGGGTCACGGCCTCCAAACGGTGCTCGCTCTCGCCGCATGGGAGTTCCGCAGCCACGGGACCGTCCGTCCGGAGTTTGAGCAAACCCTCAACGCCGTCATCGGGACGGTTGGCTCAGCCGGCCTGGAGTTCCGTGCGATCCTTGCTTCCCACCGGCCACTTCTGGAAACGATCGCCGCAACCTGGCTCGAAGCGCACGCGGCAGCACTGTTCCGGGAAGGCACACTGGCGCAGAAAACTTTCGACCTCACCGTCAAATGGTCCCAGCCCACGACGTGGCTCTACCGGGAGTTCACAGATGAACTCTTCGGCGCAGCACTACGCGAAGTCGACAATGCCATCCGGCTTATCGTCGTCGCCGCGCTCCACGAGGTGGAAGGCTATGACCTCGACACTGTCATAAATCGCCTCGGCAAAGGCACCGCTGCCTTGGCCACTGCCGCCGAAGACGCCGCCTTCCTCGTGCAGGACGCCGAACCGGACTCACCCCACATCACGGTCGCCATCCGGTTCTGGACCCTCCTCCTCGACACCGACCGGGCCAAGATCCCGGCCCAAGCCCTCACTGGCCTCGGCCGCTGGGCCTTCGTCGACAACATCGACGACGACCAATGGGCGTACCTCACCGCCCGCACCCTCGACGCCACCGGAGGCCGGATCGATTACCCCATCTCCGTCACCGACCGCGCTGCGCGCCTCCCACCCAGCAGCACCAGCCGCGGCATCCTTCTCCGACTACTCGACAACGGCGAACCCTGGGAGCGCCATCACACCGCCATCAAAGCACTGGATGTGCTCCGCGCCTCCACCACCCAACCCACAGACGACAGCTTCCGACGCCTGCGAACCCGCCTAATCGACCTCGGACACCACGAAGCCACCACCATCAATCCACCAGACCCAACCGAATAGGAGAGCTGGGCCGGAGAACTAACGCGCGGAGCCGCCGATAGGTGTGGCTTCCGGGATATCGGCACCCCGCCGGCTGCGGCGTGCACGAACGAATGATCTGCGCCGTCCGGTTTTGGTTGGCGCTTCCGACTTTCTCTTTGCGACTTTCCTGGCTCAGGGCGCGGCTCCGGATGGTCGCCGCCAAGGATGTTAATGCGCTCCTCGGAGCGGCTTGTCCCCATCGACACCTTCCTCGCCCAGACCGGGCGCACCCTCGAACCGAGTCTCCGTAGACCTGGCCTTTCAGCCACAGCAGCGCAGATAGGCTCTATCTATGAGCGAAACGGCTCCCGGCCACGTGTTCATCTCCTATGTCCGGGAGGACGCGGCCGCGGTGGACGAGTTGCAGGCCGTGCTGGAAGCAGCCGGGATCACGGTGTGGCGCGACACCCAGGACTTGTGGCCAGGCGAGGACTGGCGCTTGGCGATACGTCGCGCTATCAGCGACGAAGCGCTGGTGTTTCTCGCTTGCTTCTCTCGTACGAGTCGGGCACGCCAGGTGAGTTATCAGAACGAGGAACTCGGGCTGGCGATCGACCAGATGCGGGTTCGCCATCCTGGGGATGCTTGGCTCATTCCGGTCCGGTTCGATGATTCCGAGATCCCAGATCTCCCCCTTGGTGGCGGGCGCACGCTTGCGTCGATTCAGCGCTGCGACTTCTTCGGTAGCCGCCGTGACCAGGAGGCGGCCCGGCTCGTCAAGGCCGTTCGACGAGTCCTTGGCCAGGGTGCCGCTGTGCCGACCCGGGGTTCGAGCCGACCCGACGTGGACTTCCTGCTGGGTACGGCTGGCTCGGACGAGGACGGACTGCAGGCACTGGTGATCTCGGTGGAGAGCGATGCGGGATTCGCGCGGGACCTTGGTAGCTCGCTGCTCGGTTTGGGCGCTGAGTTTCCGCTGACATCCGTCGGCCTGTATACCGTAGGCCCCGAAAATGCCCGGCCCCCGGATGGCCAGGTGCATCCGATCCTTCATGAGGCTGACATCGTGCTGCTCGTCGTCAGCCGGGACCTGCTCGCCACGGAGTACGGGCTTAGCCCGGACGTCGGTGTGCTGCTGAACCGGCACGCGAGCGGCGAGGCCATCGTCTTGCCTGTGATCTTCCGGGCAGCGTCGTGGCAGCGCCAGCCCTTCGGCCGGCTGATCGCCCTGCCGGCCAACGGAAGTCCCGTTAGGGAATGGCCGAGCTTCGACGAGGCGATGGAGAGCATCACGGACAGCGTCGCAATTGCCATTAAGGACTTCCTGGGACGAGGCTCAGCGCCGAGCTGGTGGGAGGTGTGGCAGTCCCGCCGCCAGGCGACACGGAACCTGGGCGACGTATTCAAATTCTCCGGCGTGCCTGGACTAACTTTCGTCGAGCCTCGTGACTTCCGGGCATTCCGGATGGCCCTGCGCCAGCCCGGGCTCGGCATCGTGCTCGAAGGACCTTCCGGCATTGGCAAGACCACGATCCTGAAGCACGCCGTGGGGCAGGACGCCGATCGCCTCGGCGCCGTGCGCGTGCTCAGCGCGCGCAGGCCGGCCGATATTGCCGAGATAGAGCGGCTGCCCAATGGCCACGAGGGGCTGGTGGCCGTCGACGACTTCCACCGCCTGCCCGGTCCGCTGCAGGATGAGATAGCGGACTACCTGAAGCTGCTCGCCGACGATGACGCGACCGCGAAACTACTCGTCGTCGGCATCCCAGGCACCGCGCAGAACCTGGTGACGCTCGGCGCGGATCTGGCCACGCGGATCCAGGTTTTCCGCCCGGAAGGTGCCGCCGACAGCCTGGTCCAGGAGATGATCGAGAAGGGTGAAAGGGCGCTTAACGTCCGCTTCGCGGCCAAGTCCGACATAATCGTCAAGTCAGTGGGTAGCCTGCAGACTGCACAGATGCTGTGCTGGCAGCTGGCAACTGCGGCAGGCGTGGAGCAGACTGCTGATACGACGGTCTCGATTCCCACCGATATAGCCCGCGCGCTCGACAGCGTCACCGATACCCTGCGCCGCAAGTACCAGCCCATGGTCGACCAGTTCGCGACGCTGGACGAGCCTGCTGAATCGCTCTGCATCGACCTGCTGCTCGATCTCGCGAAGGCGGACGACGGAATCCTGCGGCTCGATGCGCTGAGCGATGCCAAGCCTGAGCTGCGGGAGGTCATCCAGCGAGTCTTCGTCCGGGGCATGCCGACCGGGTTCTGCGGCGACAACGCCGACATCGCCGAGCATCTCTACTATGACCCGCGGGGCAGGCGGCTGATCGCCGATGACCCAGAACTCATTTTCTACTTGCGCCAACTGAACCGCAGCGAACTGCTCGAGACGGCGGGCAAGGAGCTGCCAGCCATCCGTGATCAAGTTTTCGTCTGCTACAGCCATCAGGATGCCAACTGGCTGGATCGGCTGCAGGTCCACCTCAAGCCGCTGGAGCGCGACGGTCTGATCGACTTGTGGTCGGACCGTCGGCTGAGCCTGGGCGATGACTGGCGGCGCGGAATCGAAGCCGCCCTGGCCCGGGCGAAGGTCGCCCTGCTACTGGTCAGCGCGGACTTCCTGGCATCTGACTTCATCCAGGAAGCGGAACTGCCTGAGCTCCTGAGGGCGGCGGAGCAGGGCGGCTGCCGGATCATTCCAATCCTGGTCGGCCCCAGCCTGTTCTTCGACACCCCGGATTTGGCGCGGTTCCAGACTGCCAACGGCAGCCGAGCGACGCTAAGCGAGATGAAGTTCGAAGATAGCGAGCGCACCCTGCTCACGGTGGCGCGCAGCCTCAGGGACCTCTTCGGACCACAGTGAATGTGGGCGGCAGCGGAGGCGGCGCCGCCGCAGGCGAGGGTGACCACGGAGACCGCGCCGGAGGTGTAGCCATGGTTGCCGGTGCTGTCGAGCAGGACCGACCCTGTGCACTGAGCTGCTATGGACGATGGTCGGGTGGTGCGCCTGGTCGCCTGCAGCGACATAAATAGGGGATATGTGACGAGGTTCGGCGGGATACTCGTGCTGCCGGTCTCTAATTGCGGTGGCATGGTGCTCGATCTCAGGCCGCCAAAATCGGCGAGCGTTCATCGCATGCTTCTCCCAGAGCAGCGTCAACCGGGAGACGAGCTATCAGAACGAGGAGCTGACGCTGGCCATCGAGCAGCTGCGGCAGCGCAAGCCGGACGACCCGTGGCTCATCCCGGTGCGCTTCGATGACTGCCAGATCCCCGATCTTGACATCGGCCGCGGCCGCACGCTGGCATCCATCCAGCGCGCCGACCTCTTCGGGAACAGTTACAACGAGAACGCAAAGCGCCTGGTGGAGGCAATCCGGCGGATTCTCGGCAGTGAGGCAGAAACGCCCGCCGGTCCAGCATCAGCGGCACGCAGCCAGGCGGCAGTAGACATTGCGATCGCCGAACCCGAAGCAAATGACTCGGCCTTCAACCCGCCAGTACGGTCGGTCGTGCACGTCCGGGTCAGCGAACCGATCGCCGATCTGACCGCCTGCTACGTCACCGATCACAATCTAGGCGGCACGACCGACCTCGGGCACGCCCCCGTCCACATCTCGACCAGCATGTGGCGCATCCGCAGCGACTTCGAGCTGAGGTCGGTCCGCGACGTCATCGTTGGCTACACCACGATCACAGCCGGACACAAAATGCAGCGGTTCCAATGGGGCGGCTATGACCAGAAATATGACTGGGACGTGCCCGGCGCTGACGGAACACACTTGAGCGCGCTTCAGCAGATCAAGCACGCCATCCGAACCGGGCAGGGCGCCGAGCGGCTAGAGACCGCCGGGCAACCTGAGAGCCCGCCGACGAGTCGGCAACAACTCGTGCCCGAATCAGCTCGGACAACAACCTCCGCTCGCTTGCAGCCACCTCGTTCTGCCATCCCGTGCCAGCTCACGCAACGGACTATACTACTCAGCGACGGATTCCGCACAGGCACGCTGATAGCGATCGAGGTCAAAGCAAATCACGAACTCGGTCAAGCCACCGTCCTTATGACGGCTATCACCGGGCCACCGCGGGCGGTGACAATCCCACCGCCCGCACGACTGTACTGGTATCCGGCCCGCCAGACAGCAGCCACCATAGCTGAAGGCGCATCCAGCCTCATTAACGTCGCGAGATCCGGGCCTCTGCCGACCAGCGCCCTCATGGAAACACCCGACCAGAAATTTCCCTGGTCGCTACCGGACGGCCAGTGGCGAGTCGAGCTCCAGCTGACAGCAAAGGGCTACCCTGCGCTCTTCATCACCGCGACGTTCAGTGTCAGCCCCACCGATGGCAGCCTTGTTAAAGGCATCGAATGGCTGGCGCTCACCGCATCATGACGACCGTAGCGCAACGCCAGGAAGCCCTGTGCCACGCTTACCCGCCCACCACCATCCGTACGGCCGGATCCACACGCAGACCGAGATTCTTCAGAAGGCGCAGCCGCAGACGACCGAAGACGCGTCGAACACCGAATTGGTAATATGAGCGCTTACCGGTCGGCCAACCGGCATTCAAGAATGCGCAAATAATCGGCGATCTGGCGCAGAACCAGCAGGGCGGTAGCCCACCCCCGGTTACCCTGCGTGACGGATACCGTTCCCGACTTTATGGCCGGCCAGCGGGCAGATCCTGGTGGGAACCGCTCATGCGATGGTCTCGCGGCGGCCACGCAGACTCACCCTGAATGACGCAAGACCGCTCACAGGTGCTCATGTCCGGTAGCGCGGACAGCCAGCCCAACGCGACTGGCTCACGTCGCTATCATCACCACGTATCCCGCCGCGAACCCGCGCTGATCGCGGCGGCCAGCTCGCGGACGGCCGTGGGTTCCTGGTGCGGAACCCTCAGCCGCGCTGAACTCATGGCGGGCCGGGTGATAGCCCGCTATGTCACCCGGCCAGAGACCGGCGGCGGAGTCAGGGACCCGGCTTCCCTTGCGGCCACAAGATCTTGGCGGGGTTCCTTACTCTCACCTGGGGGCGAGGGCTTGGGTGCGGCGCTGCGGGTTCGGCGGCGCGGCCGGAAGCCGCTGTGGGCGGTGCCACCAGAAGACCTCCCGCACGCGACCTCAGCACACGGCACACTCAGCATGGCGGCCACCCCGCTGCGGCCTGATGGCGCTGACGGACCCACAGTGGCGAACGCCGTGTAGCCAGCCAGCGTGAGGGGTGCCGGCCTGCGCAACCGCCGGCTATCAGAGCCCAGCGGCGGACGCGGGCCTGTGGCCCTTGCGGCAAGGCACGAGACGGGCATGCTAGCGCGCCACGGGTCAGGCCAGCCCGCTCCTGTCACCGGCGGCCCGGCCAGGCGGACGGCTGGCCGCAGCGCATCTGTGTTGACACCCACACGGACTGCCAGGTTAGCCTGTTATCAACTTAAGTTGATTGATAATCTCAATTCGTAGATTTAAGATGCTTCGGAGCGCGGCGGGGATGCGGCTGGTCCGGATGGCCAAGCACAGGCTGTCCCGCAGGCAACCGCCTCGGGACAGCGCGGGGCAGTCACCCGCCTGCTCTTCTACTGACGGGAGCCGCCCGTGTTAAAGACCGTCGCCGTCGCGGCCGCCGCCGTCCTCGCCTTCCCCCTGGTCATCGTGATGCTTGTCGCCGCGAGCCCACCAGCGCCCACCCTGACCATGTACGGCGCGGGCTTAGACGGGCCGGCGGGCACCCTGGCGAAACGGGACATCCCCCCGGACTACCTGGCCTGGTACCAGGCAGCCGCGCAGTCGTGCCCGGGCCTGCCCTGGCCAGTGTTAGCGGGCATCGGGAAGGTCGAAAGCGACCACGGCCGATCCAACCTCCCCGGCGTCCACTCCGGCGCCAACAGCGCCGGGGCGGCCGGACCTATGCAGTTCCTGCCGGCCACCTTCGCCCGGTACGCGGTCAACGCCGACCCCGGGCACCCGCTCACCCCCTACGACCCAGCCGACGCGATCTACACCGCCGCCAGGATGCTGTGCGCCGACGGCGCGCGCGGTGGCACCAGCTCAGGCATCCAGCAGGCGGTCTTCGCCTACAACCACGCCCACTGGTACGTCACCGAAGTGCTGGACTGGGCCACCCGGTACGCCGCCTCCCCCGCCAGCGGCGCCGTCGCGACCGCGATCGCCTACGCCGAAGCCCAGATCGGCAAGCCCTACTGCTGGGCCGGCCAGGGCCCGAGTTGCTTCGACTGCAGCGGCCTGGTCTTCACCGCCTACGCCGCCGCGGGCATCCACCTCGCCCGCACCACCTACCAATGGCGGCAAGACGGACCCCAGATCCCGCTCTCCCAGATCCAGCCCGGCGACCTGCTCTTCTCCGCCG
>Ga0307373_10013156_pt1 | contig 11620 bp, 8 predicted proteins | sample OX2MG_FD_202534 | JGI IMG/M metagenome (GOLD analysis project Ga0307373, IMG submission 202534) | Soil microbial communities from Risofladan, Vaasa, Finland - OX-2 | ecosystem: Environmental > Terrestrial > Soil > Coastal area > Acid sulfate soil | place: Finland: Risofladan, Vaasa | collected... | reverse complement strand
TTCTCAAAGCGGCCGGGGACCGCGGTCAAGCGGCGCAGCCCCGACTGGATGTGCTCCGCCGGGATTTCCAGACCGACCGCCGTGGCCGTTGCGGCCAGCATATTCAGCAAATTGGCTCGCCCCAGCAGAGGCGATTCAATCTCCAGTTCGCCCTGCGGGGTCGCAAATGTTGCCGACAACATCGAACGGCTGTGCGAATGCCGCCTGACACTCACGTCCGCTTTCGATTCCAGCCCGTAAGTTATCCGGCGCGGGTTCGGCAGTGCCAGCAGGCGGCGGCTCCACGAGTCGTCAAGGTTGATCACCGCCAACTCGGGAGGCGAGGTTCCCAAACCTTCAAAAAGTCTCTGCTTGGCTGCGAAATACTGTTCAAAATCATGATGGTAGTCAAGGTGGTCGCGCGTAAGATTGGTAAACACCGCCACCGAAAAGTGCAGTCCCCAAACCCGCTCCTGCGCCAGCGCGTGCGAGGAAACTTCCAAAATGGCGACGGGCGCCCCATGGGCTGCCAGTTCGTGAAAATAGGTCACAAGGTCGAGCGATTCAGGCGTGGTGTTGGAAGCGGAAACGGTGCGCGTGCCCAGCCGGTATTCAATCGTGCCAAACATCCCCGTCTGGGTTCCTGCGGCTTCGAAGATGCTGTTGAGGAGGTACGCGGTGGTGGTCTTTCCGTTCGTTCCGGTGATGCCAATCAACCGCAGCTTGAGGTCAGGATCGTCATAAAATCTTCGGGCCGCTTCCGATAAGGCCCGCCGAATTTTCCCCACTCGAATCCACTGAGCAGCAAGCCCGGATGGTGCTTCCCGTTCACTGACAATCGCAACCGCTCCTCGCCTGATGGCTTCGTCGATGAACAGGTGGCCATCGGTTTTTTCACCATGGACGGCAAAGAAAACGCATCCCTTGTCCACCCGACGAGAATCGTAGGCAAGAGAGGTGATTTCGGTATTCCGATCCACCCCCATTTCGACAGGCTGGACTCTTTCGAGGAGCTCGCCCAATTTCATGTTTCACTCGCATTATAACACCGGCGCATTCCATCGCCGGCCCTCGCCGATTTCGCAACCGTTATTTCCCGGAAGTGCTGCAACAGACCTGTTGGGCAAACCGAACAAACACGGTGCCGCCTGCGTGCACACGGGTACCCGGCAACGGGTCTTGTTGAACCGCAAGTCCCGATCCGGCCATTTGCATTTCCAACCCCAGAGACTGGCATCTTTCCGTCACGCGGCGCGCCGACAATCCGGTGAAATCGGGAACCGACAACGACGGACCTTCGTCCAGCAGCGCTGTCCCTTTCGACGGCAAACCGGACACTTCGGTAAAAGAAACGGGTTCCACAGGGCGGGTGGCAGCTCCGACAGATTCAGAGTTGTTTGGAGGGTTTTCCGCCTTTGCTCTCCGTTTCTGGACCGGAGATTCAGCGGAGTGGCGGGAAGCAATCTGAATAGAATCGGAAGGATTGTCTTGCGGTACATTAAGGTAACGCAGTGTCTGTTCTGCGATAGTCTTCCACACCGGAGCTGCCACTTCTGCCCCATAGATTGCTCCAACCGGTGTATCAATAACCACCAGAATGGTTACGGCCGGCTTATCAACGGGAGCAAACCCTATAAAAGAAGCCACGTAATATTTATGGGAATAATGACCGGTTGCATCGACTTTCTGTGCGGTGCCTGTTTTGCCCGCCGCCGTGTAACCCACCGGTTGCGCAGCAACGCCAGTCCCCTGCTCGACAACGCCGGCGAGCATCTGTTTCATCGTATCGGCCGTTCGCTCACTAAGAATGCGGCGACCGAGGCTTGGGGAAAGCGTATCGAAACCAGACCCTTCCCCAACTTCGCGGACAATCCTGGGCTGGACCAGAACTCCACCGTTCGCAATGGCCGAATAAACGCCGCTCATCTGCATCGGCGTCACACCCACTCCCTGCCCGATGGCGATCTCGCCAATGGAGACGCCCGACCACCGCCGGGGAGGCTCCAGGAGCCCGTCCTCTTCACCGGGTAAACCGACATCGGTCTTGGCATCCATGCCGAACTCCAGGATGCGATGGTAGAATCGCTCCTCCCCCAGGCGCAGCGCCATCTTCACCGCCCCGACGTCACTCGAGTACATCAGGACCTGGCTCAGCGTGAGCGGTCCTGCGCGCTCGTGCCGAATCACGTCGTGATCGTCATGAATGATGCGGCCGCCCAGCCGGATGGCGCCCATCTGGCAATCGATCAGGTCGGTCGGCTTGGCCAGTCCATCGTCAATGGCCGATGAGATCGTAACCGCCTTGAAGGTCGAGCCCGGTTCATAGATCCATCCAATCGCGCGGTCAATCCGGTCTTTCGGCGGATATCGCTGATAATGGTTCGGGTCGAAAGTGGGCTGGTTGGCCAGAGCCAGGATTTCACCGGTGTAGGGGTTCCGCACGATGACCGTGCCGCCGGCGGCGTGCCACTTGGTGACGGCCTGCGCCAGCGCTTTCTCGGCAATGTACTGGATGTCATCGTCAATTGTCAGTACCACGTTTTTGCCCGGTTCTCCGCGCCACTCGGTTGACCGGAACGACTGGTGCCGGGCATCGGTGCTCAGCAGCACTTTGCCCGGGAGGCCTCGGATCTCCTTGTTGTATTCGTATTCCACCCCGCCCAGCCCGTTGTCATCCATCCCAACGTAGCCCACAACACTGGCAGCCAGGTCGCCGTCCGGATAGAAGCGCTTCATCTCCTTCTGGAAATATATGCCTTTCAGGTTGAGGGCGCTGATCCGGGCGGATTGCTGCGGCGTGATCTTCCGCTTGACCCAGCAAAAGGAGCGATAGGTCTTGAAGCGGTTCTCCAAGTCCTTCGGGTCGAGGCTCAGAATGGGGGCGAGCAGTTTGGCCTCCATGGAGAAGTCAGGAATGTTCGACGGAACCGCATACACCGAATTCACGGCCAGGCTCATCGCCAACGGGTGCATATTCCGGTCGTAAAGGGTCCCTCGTTTTGGAGCGATTTCCACAGTGCGCTGCTGCTGATGGTCGGCGCGGGTCAGCAGTTGCACGTACTGGATAATTTGAAGGTCGTATAAACGGAGGATGATGGCCAGCACCCAGAATACGAAGACCCCGGCCAGAAGCAGGCTTCTCTTGGCTCCGACCGGCCTCACATCGGATGAGGATTGATCCCGCCTGCCGCGCCGTGTCATTTACCTCCCACTGGGAATTTCAAACTGGACTTCATTGTTCCGGGCAAATTCCGTGGCCGAAGGCGGGGAGTGCAGCACCGCCGGATTTCCAACCTGGATGATCTGGTTCGGCAGGGGTGGAACCAGGCCCAACTCAGACCGCGCCAGGGTATCGATCCGCTGGGGATCGCTCAACGAAGCAAACTCAACTTTCAAAGCGTGGTTCTGTTCCACCTTTTCCGCCTGCTCCTGCTTGAGCTGTTGAATCAGATAGCCGTAATGCACACACTCAAAATGTTGGCAGGCAATCGCTATCATCAACGCAAAAACCGCCGCGCCCATACCCAACAGCTTGAGACAGTCATGCCGTTTTTTGCGATCAACTTCACGCTCCAGCCGGGAATTGTCGATATGCTTGACGAAATAGATTTCGGGATATGAAGCGCGGCCGGCAACAGGCTGGTTCTGAGGCCAGCGCTTCGCTCTGGGAAGACTGACTGCAACTGTGGCCATAATCCTTGCTTTCCAATCAGCGCGGTATCCTCTTGGCCATCGCCATGAATCCGGGCGATGCTCCGGAACCGCCGGGCGTGATATGTTAAGTGCTTTGAAGCTTCTCCGCTGCCCGCAGCTTTGCGCTGCGCGACCGCGGATTTTCTCGAATCTCTTCGGGCGTTGGCCGCACCACGTGCTTGGTCAAAACGCGCACCCGGCCTTCTCGTTGAAGCTCGCGCAACGCGTGTTTGACCAGGCGGTCCTCCAGCGAATGGAAGCTGATCATCACCGCTCGCCCCTCTGGAGCAAGAACATCCGCAAATCCCGAGAGCAACGTCTCCAGGTTCTCGAGTTCGCGGTTGACAACCAGGCGCAGCGCCATAAAAGTGCGCGTCGCGGGATGAAGGTGGTGGAGGCCCGCCCGGGAGGGGATTGCTCGCATTACCACCTGCGCCAGTTCGGTGGTAGATCGAATCGGACGGGCCTTCACAATTGCTCGCGCGATACGGCGCGAGTGGCGCTCTTCCCCAAACTTGAAAATCAAATCAGCCAGTTCGGCTTCGGGCGTGCGGTTGACGACTTCCTCGGCGGTCAATTCCCCGCCGCCCATTCTCATGTCCAGCGGTCCCGGCAGGCTGAAGCTGAAGCCCCGGTTGGCATTCTCAATCTGCATCGAGCTCAATCCAAGATCCGCCAGAATGCCGTCGACCGGCGGCAGCCCGCTTGCGGCGTGCAGCGCGTTCAGGTCAGCGAAATTTCCTTCCATCAGCATCAGCTTTCCGCCATAGCCACCGAGTCGTTTTCGAACAATCTCGAGCGCATGAGGGTCACGGTCGATGGCGAGCAATCTTCCCTGCCCGCCTTCCAGCACCCGCAGAATCTGTTCCGCGTGTCCTCCCGCCCCAGCCGTTGCGTCAATATAATTTCCATCCGCTCGAACCTTCAAAAACTCCATCGCTTCCCGCAGCATGACGGGATAGTGGAGCTCGAATTGATGCATCTAAATACCAAGATCACTCAAAGCCTGCATATCATCGTCGGTGAGAGGATCGCTCTCCAGGTGTCCGCGGAATCGGTCCATGTTCCAGACGTCGAGATAGTTCAGGTAGCCGATCACCGCCACTTCGCCATGCATGTCGGCAGACTCGCGCAGCAACGATGGAATCAGGATTCTGCCTTGCGCATCCATCTGCACCGCCTGGCCCCAGTAGTTGACACGATCCAGAAGCTTTCTCTTGGACTTGTTCATCGAGGGCAGAGTGGCAAGCTTTTCTTCGATTTCCCTCCACACGGAAAAGGGATAGACTCGAACCGACTGGCCATCGAGGCTGGTCACATAAAAATCATGACCGAAGGTACCTTCCAGATGAGACTTGAAGGCAGTCGGAATTTTCAGCCGACCCTTGGCATCCACCGTCGCTGGATAATTTCCTCGCAGCATGGAGGCATCCACAAAACGCCACAAAATTGATCGAAAGTAAAACTTTATTGCACTTTTTTCTACTCTTGACCACTCTCGCCCACTAAATATAGGTCGGGTCTGATTTCATGTCAAGGGTTATTTCTATTTGTTAGAAGGATTTAGCAGGCGGGCGAAAACGCCACCACCCGTTGGGGCGAAAATGGCTTTCGCTCACTAGCTGTACCAAGGTTCAGGATGTGGAGATTGCGTTGCACTTTTGGGGTTGGAGCTGAAGCATGGTTTATGACATAACTTTGCTACATGTGTGAAAAACATTGCGGCTATTCGTTTCCCCGCTGCCGTCATCCGGAGCAGGCCAGAAAGCGCAGACGGACATAGTCGACCGTCCAGCGGCCCTGGGTGTCACAGAGCGCCGGACGCAGCAGGTTAACAGTTTCATCCAGCCTGTCGGCACGCTCCTGCCGCGGCAGAACATGGAAAAAGGGACCGGCGAAGGTCTCCAGCCAGCCGCGCATGTCGGTAGGAAGGACGGTAGGCCGCGGCAGGAGTTCGATGGAGTCCACCCGAAACCCGGAGTGCTCGAGTTTCACTCGATATTCATCCGTGGTGGGAAAGTACCAGGGGCTCAGAGAGCCAGCACCCTCAATCCCATGGTGGCTGAGCACAGCCGTTAGCGCCACCGTAATGGCCGCAACGTTGCCGTGGCCTCCAAATTCCCCTGCGAATCGGCCTCCGGGCTTGAGCGAACGCCTCACGGCGTTCAGGACGGCGTCCGGCTCACGCTTCATCCAATGCAGGGCGGCGTTGGAAAAGGCCGCGTCGAATTCGGCCTCAAAAACAAGGTCGCAGGCATCGCTCAGGCGCGCATCAATGCCGCGCCGCTGGGCGGCCTCCACCATATCCGGTGAGCCGTCCACACCGACGACCGTCGCTCCGGCTTCGCAAATCTTTACGGAAAGCGCGCCATCTCCGCAACCCACATCCAGAATGCGCTCACCGGCCCGCGGATTCAGCAGATCAAGCACAGACTGGCCGAGCAAAGGAACAAACGGCGCGTGCTCCCGGTAACGATCAGCCTTCCATTCCTGGCTTGTCTGGTTGACTGCGCTCACGGTCCGCTTCCGATGACGCTGCCTCACCCTTCCTGCTCATACTGGCGTTTCAGCCGTGCGGTCACAGCGGGATCGGCAAGCGTCGTGGTGTCGCCCAGAACCCTTCCTTCGGCGATATCCCGTAACAGGCGGCGCATGATTTTTGCGCTGCGTGTTTTGGGCAACTCCGCCGTAAAGAAGATGTCGTCCGGCCGGGCGATGGGCCCGATCTTTTTGACGACGTGCTGTTTGAGTTCGGCCTTCAACTCATCGCTGGGCTCAATGCCTTCCTTCAGCGTCACAAACCCGGCGATGCCCTGCCCCTTGACTTCGTGGGTCTTTCCGATCACCGCAGCCTCAGCCACCGAGGGGTGATCCACCAGAGCGCTTTCAACCTCGTAAGTCGAAATGCGATGGCCGGCGACGTTCATCACGTCATCCACGCGGCCCAGTAGCCAGAAGTATCCGTCTTCGTCAACCTTGGCGCCGTCGCCGGTAAAATACTTGCCCTCGTAACGGGACCAGTATTGGCGAACGTAGCGGTCGGGATCGCCATAGATGGTTCGGAACATGGCCGGCCAGGGCCGGGTCAGCACCAGGTATCCTCCCGCGCCCGGACCAACCGGCTGGCCCTTTTCATCGAGCACTTCCGCCTCGATGCTCGGAAAGGGTTGAGTTGCAGATCCCGGCTTGGTCGCCGTAATTCCCGGCAGCGGCGAGATCAGGATCATGCCGGTCTCGGTCTGCCACCAGGTGTCAACGATCGGGCAGCGCTCCTTGCCGATATTCTCGTGATACCAGATCCACGCCTCAGGGTTGATCGGCTCACCAACCGTTCCAATCACGCGCAACGAGGAAAGATCGTGCTTGGCGGGCCACTCCGTCCCCCAGCGCATAAAAGCGCGAATGGCGGTGGGCGCGGTATAAAAAATATTGACCCCGTACTTCGCAATAATCGACCAGAAGCGCGCGCGGTCAGGATAATCGGGGCTTCCTTCGTACATCAAAGTCGTGCAGCCGTTCGCCAGCGGGCCGTAAACAATATAAGAATGCCCCGTGACCCAGCCGATGTCCGCCGTGCACCAGTAAACATCGTCTTCCTTAATGTCAAAAATCATGCGATGGGTCGTCGCAGTGCCCACCAGATAGCCGCCGGTGGTATGCACCACGCCTTTGGGTTTTCCGGTGGTGCCGCTGGTGTAAAGGATATACAGAATATCCTCGGCATCCATGGGTTCGGCTTCGCACTGGTCCGAGGCGTCCGCGACCAGTTCATGCCACCACAAATCCCGCCCCGGCTTCATTGTGATCGGGGTGGCTTTGCCCACGCGTTCGACCACAACCACTTTTTCGATGGTGGGCGTACCGGTCAAGGCCTCATCCACGTTCGCCTTCAAAGGAACCACGCTGCCCCGCCGCCATGCGCCGTCGCCGGTGATGACAATTTTTGCCTGAGCGTCATTAATGCGCTCTCGCAGCGAATCCGCAGAAAACCCGCCGAACACGATGCTGTGCGGAGCGCCAATTTTTGCGCAGGCGAGCATGGCGATGGCAAGCTCCGGCACCATGCCAAGATAAATGGCCACGCGGTCACCCTTTTTCACGCCCAAGGACTTGAGGACGTTGGCAAAACGGTTGACTTCCTTTTGCAGCGCCTCAAAAGTCAGCACGCGTGTATCGCCCGGCTCGCCCTCCCAGACAATAGCCGGCTTCGTGCGGCGTGAAGACTTCACGTGCCGGTCAACGCAGTTGTAAGTCGCATTCAGTTTGCCCCCCACAAACCATTTGACCCACGGCACGTTCCAATCGAGCACCTTGGTCCAATTCTCGAACCAATCCAGCCGCCTGGCTTCTTCCGCCCAGAAGCTCTCCGGGTCCCGGCGAACATCGTCGTAGATTTTGGCGTCGGATACGCTGGCCTTCCGGCGGAACTCTTCAGAAGGAGGAAAACTCCGTCCTTCAATGAGCAAGGCTTCCAGCTTCTTCTCTTGTGCAGGTTCCTTCATATCGCTCATAGTCAACACTCCCAGCCAATGAGTTTAAAATCCATCATCGATTCCAGCAAAACTCCGGAAGGCGCGAAAAATCCTTCGAGCCGCCATTCTAACGAATGATGGTGAAAACAGGAAACAAATCCGCCCCGGAGGTTACGATTCGACAGCGCGTGGGTTCAGCCCGCGGCGCCGGAATGGCGCCTTCGTTCACTTGTCAGCCGGCCCCGTCCCGCTTGCGTAAGCTTCATCGAGCAACTCGACCACGTGCAGCACCCGCCGCTTGCGTTTGGACCGCGCAACCCCCGCCCGCAATTGCAAAAGGCATCCCGGATTGGCGGTCAGAATCAGTTCGGCTCCGGTCTCATCAACTCGCTGCATCTTGGCCTTCAGAAGCCGCTCGGCCATTTCATTCTGGACCACATTATAAATGCCGGCGCTGCCGCAGCAAACCTCGGACTCCTTCAACTCCACCAACTCCAGGCCTGGAATGGCCGCCAGAAGCTGCCGGGGAGCGCTTCGGATGCGCTGCGCGTGGCCCAGGTGACAGGGGTCCTGGTAAGTGGCGCGCGCGCGAAGGGCCCTGAAATTCCGATTGAATTCAATGCCGGCCAGAAATTCGGTCACGTCCCGGACCTTGGCAGTGAAGGCGCAGGCCCGCTCATAAAATTCCCGGTCCTCATGCTCGAAAAGCAGAGGATATTCCTTCAGCACGGAGCCGCAACCGGCGGCGTTGGTAATAAAATAATCGAAGCCGCCGTCAAGAAACGTCTGAATGTTTTGCTTGGCGAGTTCCCTGGCCTTGTCGCGAATGCCCGCATGGACGTGCAAAGCGCCGCAGCATCCCTGCGCCTCAGGAATCACAACCTCACATCCATTCCGGGCCAGCACTCGAACCGTGGCGTCGTTCAACCGGGCAAAGGCCAGGTTCGCGATGCAGCCCGCAAAAAAAGCCACGCGGTAGCGAACTTCGCCGTCCGGCTTGACCACCTTCCCCAATCGCTTGGTGAAAAATGGCTTTTCCATGCGAGGCGATAAAGCCATCACGCGCTCCAGCCGTTTTGGCAAGAGCTTCAGAATCCCTGACTTCAGGATGGCCGTTTCAAGGCCGGATTTCTGGAAAAGCCAGAGCAGAGTTCCGAGGTGGTCCAGTCTTTGGCGATCTGGAAGCAAATGATGAAAGAAGATATGGCGTAGCCGCCGTCCGATCCCCGGCCGCACATAATAGCGGTTGATCTGCGCCCGGGCGGACTCCACCAGACGGCCATATTCCACGCCGGAGGGACAAGCCGTTTCGCAAGCGCGGCAATCCAGGCACGAATCGATATGCTGAACAAAGCTCTCACCCAGCGGCAGCCGGCCACGCTCCACCTGGATCATCTGGTAGATGCGCCCGCGGGGCGAATCCATCTCCAGCCCGAGCTCGCGGTACGTCGGACAGGCATTCAGGCAAAGGCCACAGTGAATGCACTTGGAATAGAATTCCCACTGGGGCGCCTCGCCCGGCCCATAACCGCTGGGTGCCGGGGCCGCAATCGTTTTTTCCTGAATTTCAATCATCTCTGGCGCCCGGGAACTTTCGCTTATCCGAAACTTCTCTTCGTCCCTCAGATTGAACCCACAAACCGGCCCGGCGCAAGGATTCCCTTCGGGTCCCACACCGCCTTCATCCTGCGCATCAGTTCAAAGCCGCTTCCCGGCGTTCCCCACACATCCAACTGCGCTTTCACATCAGCAGCCGCCGAGATCACAACCAATGCCCCGCCCGCTTTCTCAGCCGCCTTGCGAATCCGGCCGATAAGGCCCGCCCTTTGGCTGATACTTTGGGGATCGAGCAGCCCAAGATAGAGGATGCCAACTCCGGACAGCGCGACGCTTGCCATTCTCACTTTTTCATTCTGCGCTTCCTGCTGCGCAAGGCTCAAAAACTCTTCGCTGCTGGCAACGGGCAGTGTGCCTTTCAGAACCACGGCTCCGGGATAAGTCTTGCCGAGCCAATGGCTGAAATCCGAGATCATCCGCCAGGCTCCCCGGGCGCCTTCCTGATCATGGGTCCGGACCTTGGCGCCCACCGCGCGCCCCAACGCGTCAAGCTCCTTCCACGTGCGCTCGATCACGGGCCTGGACCCACCGGCTTCGAGCCATATTTGCGGCTCATGGTCGATCCGGTCCCGTTGCGCAGCTGCATCGACAATCCGGGCCGTTTCGGCATCCAGAAGCACCATCCGCACCGGGTCAATGGGCGAGTTCAGAATACTTCGGCGCAGATCGCGGGCAATCCCCAGGGTCCCGGTTGAAAGAACAAAAGTCTGGCGCCCGGCGGGCAGGGGATAAAGCTTGAGGTTCACTTCGGTAATGACGCCCAGCGTGCCATAGGACCCGATCAGGAGCTTCCCAAGGTCGTAGCCCGCCACGTTCTTCACCACCCGTCCGCCCGTTTTGATCAGCTTGCCATCGGTGGTCGCAACTTGCATGCCCACCACCATATCCCGAGGCGCTCCGTAAGAGTGCCGCAACGGTCCCGTAGCATTGGTGGCCACAATGCCGCCCAGAGTCGCCTGTCCGCCTCCAGAAGGGTCCAGCGGCATCCACAGTCCATCCTGCTTAAGGAGACTCTGGAAGTGTTCCAGCCTTATCCCTGCCCCGATCCCAGCGGTCAGATCAGCGGGCTCATAATACCGCACCTGGGTGATATTCCGCATGCACAGCGCAACATCGTACCTTTTGGGAGCGTTCCCGACGCCAAGGCTGGTTGCACCCCCACAGGCGATCACCGCCAGGTTGTGCTCCGCTGCGCATTTGAGCGTCTGCGCCACCTGCTCCGGTGAGTTGGGATAAACAACGCAGTCCGGCGCTTTCCCGTCGATGGCGAACAACGCGCGCGCGGCAGCCTCTTCCATCAACTGCGATTCACCAACGATGCCGGCGAACTCGCTTCGAACTGTTTCGCCCACGGGTGCCACCTTAGCCTCCGGCGCCGACCTGAACACGAATTTCGCCGCACATTTTGCTGGTAGGCAAAACCTTGCCGGGGTTGAAGAATCCGGCCGGATTCATCAGGTTCTTGATCTGCCGTTGAATTTCCAGATCATCTTCGGAAAATATCAGCGGCATCAGTTCGTTCTTCTCCATGCCCACGCCATGCTCGCCGGTAATGGACCCGCCAAGCTCAGCGCAGCGCGCCATGATTTCCTGCGCGGCTTTCACCACTCGCCGGGACTGATCGCGGTCGCGGGCGTCAAACATCAAAAGGGGATGCAGATTCCCATCCCCGGCATGAAAAATATTTCCAATCTGGAAATCGTATTTCCGGCCAACTTCCTCGATGTATTCGAGCATTTCGGGGAGTTTGCTTCGAGGGATCACGCCATCCTGGACATAATAGTTCGGACTGATCCGGCCCAGGGCCCCAAACGCGTTCTTGCGGCCTTTCCAAAGCAGAGCGCGTTCCTCGGCCGTTT
>Ga0307373_10013155_pt1 | contig 11621 bp, 11 predicted proteins | sample OX2MG_FD_202534 | JGI IMG/M metagenome (GOLD analysis project Ga0307373, IMG submission 202534) | Soil microbial communities from Risofladan, Vaasa, Finland - OX-2 | ecosystem: Environmental > Terrestrial > Soil > Coastal area > Acid sulfate soil | place: Finland: Risofladan, Vaasa | collected... | reverse complement strand
GCTGACGCGCGCAAGATCGGCAGCTGGGAGGGCGGCTCCGGTCGCGCCGGAGATTCTTACCCGGCGGCCCGTCCGAATAGCAGCCTCCGCGAGGACTCCCCAACGCCGGACGAGGTGCGTCTTCGTCGCGGTCACGACGTCCATCCCGGCATCGAAGGCTGCCAATACCTGCGCCGTCGCGGTGTCGACGAGCCCGTCGCTGCTCGGGATTGCCTGGACGGCGATCGATGCCGCGCTCGTGGCAAGGAACGCGACGAGGTCACTCACGGGCGCCCATGCGTCGCGGGGCGGGACGGCCCGTGGTCCAGTCACCCCGGGCCGGAGGATGACCTCGTGGCTTGCTGCACGGATCCCAGTAACCGCCAGCGCGACTCCGTAGCGCCGCCGAAGATCCTGGTCACGCTCCCCGAGGAGCGCCATGAAGTCACGTGCAACGGGGCCGTAGCCGAGCAGCGCGATCTGAACAGGTTGCATTCTGCTCCCTTGCTCGGGTGCGGCGTCAGCGCCGGCCGTTCTTCCCATTGACGTCGGCATCGACGACCTCGTAGAAGGTCTCGACGAGGTGCCGCTGGTCGCGTGACGACCGACCGGCGGTCCGGTCCGCGTACTCGGCGACGAGCGCGTTCACGACGAGCGTCGCTGCGATGTTCGAGTTGAAGAAGCTCGGCGTGTCGTGGGGGACCGAGAACACGATGTCCGCTGTCGCAATCGGGGAGAGGAAGCTGTCGGTGATCGCAATCGATCGGATGCCGTGAGCGATCGCGTATTCGACGACCTGGATTGTCTTGCGCACGTACCTCGGGAAGGCGATGGCGACGACGGTGTCGCCGGGCTCCATCGCCGCGACGTCGTTAACGAGACTGCCGCCGGAGTCGCCCATGAGCCGCGTTTGCGGATGGATCTGCTGAAGCAGGAAGCTCGCGAGGTAGGCGACACTGAACGACGTCCGAAAGCCAACGACGTAAATCGTCCTCGTGTCCGCGAGCAGGTCCACGGCACGCCCGACGTCCGCAGGGTCGAGGCGCGCGGCGATCTCCGCGAAGTTCTGTGAGTCCGCTTCCAGCATGGCCGCAGTAGTTGTCGCCCCTTGACGGGTCGAGGCCGCCGACGCGTCGTCGCCGATGCCCGACTTGACCGTCTCGCGGATTGCCTGCTGGAGCTCCGGGAATCCCACATAGCCGAGGCGGAGCGCAAGGCGGACGACCGTCGACTCGCTCACCCCGATCATGTCCCCGATTCGCGCCGCGGCCAGCTCGCTCGCGGAGCGCGGCTGCGACAGGCAGAAACGGGCGACCCGGCGCTGGCCGGGACTAAGGCGATCCTGGTTCATGCGAATTCGCTCGGGCAGGAGGAGCGGACCCGCCATTCTGTCTCTCCGTGGGGGCGCCTGGGAGCGCGCATTCCGTATCATCGCCCGGATGGCAGTCGGTCAAAACGTTACCCGGCCGCTCCAGTTCCTGCAGCATAGCGCCTGTTGCAGGATAGTTACAGCCTCCCCCGACGTCTCCGAGATTCCTCTTCGAGGGCCATGGACCCCCTCCTTGAGGCCGTTCGACTACGACCCGCGTAGCCCGTTCGCGCACGAATTGGGAGCCAGGCAGCCCAGGCGCCGATTCTTGACAAGCACCCCCGCGGTGCGCTCTAATGGGTTGGTCTTGCATCATTCCATGAATTGATGCAGCCATTGGAGGAGTACCCATGTCCTCGCGCAGTCGATTGGCAGCGATCCTGGTGGTCGCCGCATTCGTCGGTGGGGCGTGCTCGGGCGCGGCCGCTCCCACGTCGGCGCCGGTGAGTGCTGCACCGTCGCCGACGGCGGCCGCCAGCGCGACGCCCGGAGCCAGCGCGACGCCCGGAGCCAGCGCGACCGCGGCCCTTACCGGCCTGCTCGCCAAGGTGAAGGCGGATGGCAAGCTCGTCGTCGGCACGTCGAACGACGCGCCGCTGTCCTATCTGGACTCGACGAAGGGGCCAAGCGGCGCGCTCACGGACATCCTCGTCGAGTTTCTCAAGCGACAGGGAATCACCGCGACGATCGATATGGTGGCGATGCCGTTCGGGAGCCTCATCCCAAGCATCCAGAGCGGCCAGATCGAGATCATCGGGGACGCGATGTACTTCCGGCCGGCGCGGGCCCAGGTCATCGACTTCACGATGACGACGTTCTACAACCCTGAGGCTCTCGACGTCGCCAAGAGCAACCCGAAAAACATCCACCAACTTGCTGATCTTTGCGGCAAGAGCGCCGGCACGTACATCGGCACGACCTACGTCGACGAGCTGAATGCGGCGAGCGCGAAGTGCACGGGCGGGACTACAATCGACATCAAGCAGTACCCGAAGATCGAGAACGTCTTCGCGGACCTCTCCGCTGGCCGCATTGACGCCGGCGTCGTCGACGCCTCCCTCTCGGCCTACGCGCTGGCACAGAATCCGAGTCTCAACTTCGAGATCGTCGGCGATTACGTCCCGGCGAGCAAGGCCACGTCGAACTGCGCGTTCGGCATCGCCAAGGGCGATCCGGCCTTCCTCGACGCGTTCAATTCGACGTACGCGCAGATGCTGTCCGACGGCACCGTTGCCGCCATCTTCACGAAATGGGGCCTCACGCCGACTGACTTCTTCCTGAAGCCATAGGGGCAGCGGGGATCTCGATCATGGGCGGACGCCGCACCCGAACGGCGTCCGACCCAGCGAGATCACCTTGGGCGGGAACGGATCCGCCGATGTCGGAGCCTGACGGGTGAATTTCGACCGGGCCTCGGAATGGTTGCCCAGCCTCTGGGCGGGCTTGCAGCTGACGGTCTTCCTCACGTTCGCCAGCATGGCGCTCGCCCTGGTCATCGGCCTCTTCCTGGCCCTCGCCCAGCTCGATACGCGGAAGAAGTACTTTAGCTGGCCCGCCCGGGCGTTTGTGGAGCTCATCCGGGGGACGCCCCTGCTCCTTCAGCTCTTCTACATCTACTACGTTTTCCCGTTCTTCGGGCTTCGGCTCGACCCGATCGTCGCCGGTGTCATCGGGCTCGGCATCAACACCGGTGCGTACCTCAGTGAGGTCTTCCGCTCGGGGATCGATGCCGTCGACAAAGGCCAGTGGGAGGCGGCCGACGCGCTCGGGATGCCGACGAGCCTGACACTCCGCCACGTCATCCTGCCCCAAGCGTTCCGGATCGTCATCCCACCGGTCGGGAACTACTTCATCTCGCTCTTCAAGGACACTGCACTTGTCTCGACGATATCGGTCTCCGAGCTCCTCTTCTCTGGGCAGCTGCTGGCTGCCCAGACGTTCCGGTACATCGAGATCTACTCGATCATCTTCGTGATCTACCTCGCAATCAGCTACCCCGCCAGCCTCGGCGTCCGCTCCATCGAGCGGCGCCTGCGAATCAGCTCACGATGAACCACAACGCTGGGCAGTCCGCGACGGCTGCCGCCGCCGGGCCGCTCATCTCGATGCGCGACGTCCACAAGTTCTTCGGCGCGCTCGAGGTTCTGCGCGGCGTTTCGCTCGATGTCGCACCGGGCGAGGTCCTCGTCGTCATCGGTCCGAGCGGTTCGGGCAAGACGACGCTTATCAGAACGATCAACGCGCTCGAGCGGATCGACTCGGGCTCGATCACCGTCAAGGGCGTCCCGCTCGCGGTCCCGGGACCGGATGGCAAGACGCAACGTCCATCGGAGAGCGCGATGCGGGCCGTCCGGTCGGAGGTCGGGATGGTCTTCCAGCGCTTCAACTTGTTCCCGCACATGACGGTCATGGCAAACGTCATCGAGGCCCCGATCTACGTTCGCGGTCTCGAGCGCGCCGCGGCCGAAGAGCGCGCCCAGGCCCTTCTCGCAATGATCGGGCTCCTCGACAAGGCGAACGCGTACCCCCATCAGCTGTCGGGCGGCCAGCAACAGCGCGTCGCGATCGCGCGAGCCCTCGCGATGCAGCCCGAGGTCATGCTCTTCGACGAGGTCACCTCGGCCCTCGACCCGGAACTCGTCGGCGAGGTGCTCCGGACGATGCGACTCCTCGCGGAGGACGGGATGACGATGGTCGTCGTGACCCACGAGATGCAGTTCGCGCGCCAGGTCGCCGAGCGCGTCGTCGTCATGGATCAGGGCGTGATCATCGAGGAGGGGGCCCCGAAGGAGATCTTCTCCTCGCCGAAGCAGCCCCGCACCGCCGAGTTCCTCCGACGCATTCTCCACGACGACGTCTGACCCCGATGGTGTCTGTGCGCGCGCCGGGGTCCGCTAGCCGTGGGTGATCGGCTCGACCTGCCGTTCACCGGGCTGGTCTCATTCCTGCGCGCCCCTACGTGTACGAACCTCGCCGAGCTCGACGCCGACGTGGCGGTGCTCGGCTTTCCGAGCGACGAGGGGACTGGCTGGCTGCCCGGTGCACGGCTCGGGCCCCGCCGCCTGCGTGAGCTTTCGATGCGTTTCGCGGGCGGGACGCCCCAGAGCCGCGGGGGCTTCTGGGACATCGACGAGGGTCTTCGTTTCCTCGACTACGAGCTCGAGAACCGGCGAATCGTCGACTGCGGCGATGTCGACGTCATCTACACCCGCCCGGACCAGAGTTGGGACAACGCCACCGGGATGGTCCGGACGATTCTTGATCGCGGCGCAATGCCAGTCGTTCTCGGCGGCGACCACGGGATCTCGTACTCGATCGTTCGGGCGTTCTCTGAGCGGCTGACCGTCGTCCACTTCGACGCTCACGTCGACTACCAGCCGTTCGTCCATGGTGTCATCCACTCGCACGGGAATCCGATGCGGATGATCGCGACCCTCGACCATGTCGAGAGAATCATCCAGGTGGGCATTCGCAGCTTCCGCACGCACGAGGAGGACGCCAGCGACTCGATCCGTGACGGGAATGCGATCGTCACGGCGCGGGACCTGCGGCGGCGCGGGCCCGAGGGCCTCGCTGCGCTCCTCCCAAAGGACGGCGCGGTCTACGTCAGCATCGATGTCGATGTGCTCGACCCGTCGATCGTGCCTGGGACGAGCGCGCCCGAGCCGAGCGGCCTCTCCTACGACGAGCTCCGCGACGCGCTCATCGCGATCGCCCGGCGCGCCCACGTTATCGGGCTCGATCTCGTCGAGGTCAACCCGATGATCGACAACGCGGCCCAGCTGACGTCGTTCATCGGTGTCCAGCTTATCGTCGAGTTCCTCGCCCGGATCGTCGAGCACCCAGTCTACCGGCAGTCCCACCCGCTGCGCCCGGCGTCGGGCTCATGACCGCTCGGCAGGGGGCCGTCAGGTCGACCGCCGGCCACATCGGCGCGCTACCCCTCCCGCAGGTCGAGCTGTTCACCAAGCCGACTCCGCTCGAGCACCTGTTGCGCTTCAACCGTGCGCTCGGCGCGATTGCTGCCAACGCGGGCCACGACCCGGCCGTCGATGTCTGGGTGAAGCGCGAGGACCTGATGTCGATCGGGCTCGGGGGCAACAAACTGCGGAATCTCGAGTTCCACGTGGGCGCAGCCCTCGCGCAGGGGGCGAATGCGCTGGTGACCTCCGGGCGGGGTCGAGCGAACCACTGCCGGCTGACGGCCGCGGCGGCTGCTCGAGCCGGGCTGCGCTGCGTTCTTGTCCTTTCGGGACCGAGACCGGCCGAGCCGAGCCCCAACGAACGGGTATGCGAACTGCTCGGCGCCGACCTTCGCTATGCGTCGGACTCCGCCGCCGGCACCCGAGACACCCTTCTCCGCGAGGTCCTCGCGGAGATTCGGGACGGGCCGGGGGTTCCGTACGAAGTCGAGCTCGGCGCATCGGGCGTGGTCGGGGCGTCGGGTCAGGTGCTCGCCGGGATGGAGCTGTCCGACCAGCTCAGCACGATGGGCGTATCGCCCGACTACGTGTTCGTCGGTACCGCGACGGGAGGCACATACGCTGGCCTGCGGGTGGGGTTGTGGCGAGCCGGACTTGTGACGACCGTGATCGGGATTCCGACCTATTTCTCGACGGCGCCGTCAGAGTCGACCTTCCGTGACCATCTCGCCCTGCTTATGGCCGAGCTCCGCGAACTGTGGGGCGAGGGTCGGTCGGCCGGACGGTCGAGCTGGAGCGACGAGATCATCCTCGACGATCTGACGTCATGGCTGCCGTACGGCACCGCTTCGCCGGGGGCAGCGGATGCGGCTCGTCTCCTCGGCGCGACCGAAGGCATCGCCGCCGACCCGGTCTACACCGCGCGGGTGGTGGCCGGGATCACGGCCTGGGCAGGCGCTGGCCGCCTCGAGCGCAAGACCGTCGTCCTGTGGCACGGCGGCGGTACGCCGGCGTTGTTCGAGGACTACGGACCGTGAACGAACGATCACGTCCCGCGGACTTCCGCCCGACGCAGGTCCCACAGACCCAACGCAGTGGAGGATCGACATGAACGAATCGCTGCTCAGACCGGCGGCCCGACTTGCCGACGTGCCGGCGTCCAAGATCCGAGTCATCTTCGACCGAGCGCACGAGCTGGAGGACCAGGGAGTTCACATCTATCACCTCGAGATCGGGCGTCCCGACTTCGACACGCCCGCCCTGATTAAGCGTGCGACCGTCAAGGCGCTCGACGCCGGCGCGGTCCACTACGCATCGAACTGGGGTATCCCGGAGCTGCGTAACGCGATCGCCGCCAAGCTAGGCCGCGACAACGGGCTGACCTACGCGCCGGCGGACGAGATCGTCGTGACGATCGGTGCGAACGAAGCCGTGTGGATCGCGATGATGGCCTACCTCGATCCGGGCGACGAGGTGATCATCCCAGTCCCGGCGTGGCCCCACTACGCACAGTGCGTCCGCCTCGCCGGCGGTGTCCCCGTCTTCCTCCAGCTTCGGGAGGGTGACGGCTGGCGGATCGACCCCGAGGCGCTCGGGCGGGCGATCACGCCGCGGACCCGGATGGTGATCCTCTGCACACCACAGAACCCTACCGGCGCGGTCCTCGACCAGCCGCGGCTTGAGGCGATTGCGGCGAAGCTTCAGGGCACGAACGCCATCGCGCTCTCCGACGAGATCTACGAACATCTCATCTACGACGGCGTGCGCCACGTGTCGCCGGCATCGCTACCGGGGATGCGTGAGCGGACGCTCCTGGTCTCCGGCTTCGCGAAGGCCTACGCGATGGATGGCTGGCGTCTCGGCTACCTCGCGGGGCCGCGCGAGCTCGTCAAGTGGGCGCTCCGCGTTCACCAGTACACGACGGTCTGTGCGCCGACGTTCGAGCAGTACGGCGCGGCGGCTGCCCTCGACGGTCTGCAGGACGACCGCGAACGGATGGTGGCCGAGTTCGCCCGCCGGCGGCGGGCGATCCTCGACCTCCTCGGCGCTCAGGACGTCCTTAGGTACTCCCCGGCTGAAGGCGCCTTCTACTTCTGGGTCACGTACCCCGAGAGCGCCCCGCCCGCCTCAGAGCTCGCCATGGGTGTCCTTGAGGAGCAGCACGTCGCCGTCGTCCCGGGGACAGCGTTCGACGAGACGCAGGAGCACGGGCTGCGGATCGCGTACTCGGCGCCGCTGGAGGACGTGACCGAAGGGATCCGTCGGCTCGTCGACTACGTTCGCCGCCACACGAAGAACTAGTGTCGAACCGGTCGGAGGAGGAAGGGAAGAGACATGAGTGAGACGAAGCAGGCCATCTCGGAGCTCGTCGGGATCCGAGCGCGCCGCCTCCTCGACGTCCGGTCCGGGCGCTACGAGGAGGACGCCGTCATCGGCGTGCGCGGCGATCGGATCGAATCCGTCGGCGCGCCGCTGTCGAGTGGAACCCGCATCATCGACCTCGGAGACCGCGTCCTTCTGCCGGGCCTCATCGATTGTCACACCCATGTCTTCCTCCAGGGGACGCGGGGCAAGGCCGACTTCCCGTATCAGCTCCTCCAGGAGCACCGCGCCCACCGCGTCGTCCGTGCGGTGCGAGCGCTCCGAATCGCGCTCGACCACGGGTTCACGATGGCCCGCGACATGGGGACCGAGGGCGCCGGCTACGACGATGTCGGGCTTCGCGACGGCGTTGCGGAGGGGGTCATCCCGGGACCGCGGCTCCAGATTGCCGGTCCGGCGATGTCGAGCACCGGCACGTACTCGATCTCTGGCTACCGCGACGACTGGAAGTACCCATCGGGCGTCCTCGTCGCCGACGGCGCGGAGGGCTGCCGGCGGGCGGTCCGCGAACAGATGGCGTATGGCCTCGAATGGATCAAGGTCTACGCGAATGGGGGTCCGGGTGAGCGGATGACGGCGGACGGCTACATCGAGTCGACGCCGAACTGGACGGCCGAGGAGTTCACGGCCATCGTGGACGAAGCCCATGCCCGCGGAGCTCGTGTCGCCTCCCACGCGACGTCGGACACGGGCGTCCGGATGGCCCTCGACGCCGGCGTCGACTCGATTGAGCATGGCTTCTCGGTTCGGCCGGAGGTCGCCCGCCGGATGGCCTCGCAGGGTGTGTACCTGTGCCCCATGCTCCTGCCCACCGAGTACGTCTCCGAGGTCCGGGCGCGCGAGCGGACCCCGCTCTGGGGGCACGCGCCGGCAATTCAGGCGCGCTCCCTCCGCAACTGCCTCGACGCGGGCGTCAAGATCGTGTTCGGGACCGATGCGGGCACGGCGCCGTGGACCGAGGTCAACGAGGCCGAGGAGTTCGTGTTCGAGACGCGCCTCGGCATGTCCTCGATCGAGGCGATCCGGAGTGCGACGTCTCTCGCCGCCGAGCTCCTTGGTGTCGCCGGCGAGGCCGGCACGCTCGAGGTTGGCAGTCGAGCGGACATCGTCGCGGTTCCGGGCGACCCGCTTGCGGATGTGGCTGCCTTGACGGCGGTCGACTTCGTCATGAAGGGTGGCCAGATTCACCGCGCGCCCGCGGCGTTGGTCGACGGTAGAGCGACACCGGAGAGTTCCACGTGACAGCTCGGACCGATGCCGTCATCGCGGGCATCGACCGCCTGAAGCTCGATTTCCTGGCCTACCTTCCGTCGAGCTCGATCGCGCCGATCATCGAGCACTTCCGTGTCCGAAGCGGCCTTGCCGGCTCGCCGGTCGCGTTTCCGATCTCGCGGGAGGAGGAGGGCGTCGGGATCGTCGGCGGCATTGCGCTCGCGGGCCGTCGCGGCGCGATGCTCATCCAGGACAATGGCTTCGGCAACTCGTTGACGGCCCTCACGACGTTTGCGATCGCCTACAACGTCCCGTTGCTCGTCCTCGCGAATACACGCGGCGGACTCGGCGAATACAACTCGATGATCCACTCGTTCAGCGGACGGGTGCCCGCGATGCTCGATGTCGCGCGGATCCCGGCGTTCCTCGTGGACCGTCGCAATTCGCGCGACGACTGGTCGGGAACCGTCGCCGAGGCATACCGGCACGCGGAGATGACCCACCGCCCGGTCGTCGTCCTCATGGACTTCTGGGCGCCGGAGCCGGCGGCCGGCATATGAAGCGGATCGAGGCCCTCGAGGCAATCCTTCCGGCTATCGAGGTCGTGCCCGTCGTCGTCACATGCGCGGCAACGACGCGGGAGCTCGCGGCTCTCGCCGACCGCCCGAACTACCTCTACCTGCTCGACTCGATGGGGCTCGCCGTCTCGGTCGCGACCGGTCTCGCGCTCGCGCTCGGCAACGAGCCGATAGAACGGGTCATCGCGATCGAGGGTGACGGGTCGCTCTTCATGAACCTGAACGCGCTCGCCACGCTTGGCTTCCTCGCGCCCGAGAAGCTCATCGTGGTCCTCCTCGACAACGGCGTCTACGGTTCGACGGCGGACGTCCCGACGTACGCCGGCAAACTCAACCTTGCCGATATGGCGCGATCGGTCGGCGCGGTCGTCGCCGTCGCGTCGGATCGGGAAGCGGTCGTCGCGGCGCTCGACCGCGCCTTCGCGGAGCCGGGCCCGCACTTTCTCCACGTCCGGATCGAGCCAGGCAACGCCACGTGCCCGCTCTTCCTCGCAGACCCGGTCGCGCTCAAGGTGCGCTTCGAGACGTGGCTCAGGGCGCGCCTCGGCCGCTAACTCCGCGACCCGCCGACTCCGCGGCCCGCCGACTCGGGCCGCCGGTAGGCTACCAGCCCGTCGCGATGTACTTCGTCTCGAGGAATTCGGCCATTCCCACATCGGCACCCTCGCGTCCGAGCCCGCTCTCCTTCACGCCACCAAACGGGGCGGCCGGGTCAGAGACGAGGCCGCGGTTTAGCCCGATCATCCCGGCCTCAAGCGCCTCGGAGACAGCGAGCCCCCGCGCGAGGTCCTGCGTGTAGACGTAGGCCATGAGGCCATACGGGGTCGTGTTCGCCGCGGCGATCGCCTCGGCGGGATCGCGGAAGGAGATGATCGGTGCGACGGGGCCGAAGATCTCGTCGTCGAGCAGGAGCGATCCTTGCCGGATGCCGGTCAGCACGGTCGGCTCGACGAAGTAGCCTTTACCGCCAATCGGACGACCGCCACAGACGATGCGCGCGCCGCGCGCTACGGCGTCATCGACGAGCCGGATCACCTTGTCTCGGGCCTCGGCGTTGATCAGCGGCGCGCACTCCGTGTCGGACGCCGTGCCAGCGCCGATCGCCAGGCGTGACATCGCAGCGCCGAGCTTCTCGGCGAACTCGTCGACCACGCTCTCCTCAACGTAGAACCGGTTCGCGGCCGTGCAGGCCTGGCCGCCGTTGCGCATCTTTGCGATCATCGCGCCCTTGACGGCCTGCTCCATGTCCGCGTCGGCGAAGACGAGGAACGGCGCGTTCCCGCCGAGTTCCATGGAGCAGCTGATGACGCGTCGCGACGCCGCCGCGAGCAGCGTCTTGCCCACTGGTGTAGATCCGGTGAACGACAACTTGCGGACCTCGGGCTGGTCGAGCATCGCCGCGACAACCCTCCCCGAGCGCGAGGATGGGACCACGTTGATAACCCCGCCGGGCACGCCGACCTCGGTGAGGATCTCGGCGAGTGCGAGCGCCGTCAGGGGTGTCGCCGAGGCGGGCTTGAGCACGACGGTGCAGCCCGCGGCGAGCGCCGGGCCGATCTTGCGCGTCGCCATCGCGGCCGGGAAGTTCCACGGCGTGACGAGGACGGAGACCCCGATTGGCTGGTGGAGGACGACCATCCGGTTGCTGCCGGAAGGGCTCGTCCCGAGCCAGCCGCGGTTGCGGACTGCCTCCTCCGAGAACCAGCGGAAGAACTCGGCGGCGTAGCGGACCTCCCCGCGGGAGTCGGAGAGCGTCTTGCCGTTCTCGAGGCTCATGATGTAGGCGAGTCGCTCGGCCTGCTCAAGCATCCGCTCGAATGCCGCGCGCAGGAGCTCGCCTCTCTCCCGAGGCGGCGTCGCGGCCCAGCTGGCTGCGGCCATCGACGCCGCCTCGCACGCCGCGATGCCGTCCTCGATTTCGCCGTCGGCGACCTCGGCGATGACCTCCTCGGTGGCAGGGTCGCGGACGGCCATAGTCGCGCCGCTGCTGGACGGCCGCCACTCGCCGCCGATGAAGAGACCGGTTCGGGGCAGCGCGACCTCCGTCCCGTCGGCGGCAGCCACTACCGTCTGGAACGATGCCCCGGAGCGAGGGGTAGTGTCGGTGCCAAGCTCTGCGGTCATCTCGTCTCCTCGTCGCGCGATCGCCTACCGGATGAGCAGGCGGACGCGGTCCTC
>Ga0307373_10013152_pt1 | contig 11625 bp, 10 predicted proteins | sample OX2MG_FD_202534 | JGI IMG/M metagenome (GOLD analysis project Ga0307373, IMG submission 202534) | Soil microbial communities from Risofladan, Vaasa, Finland - OX-2 | ecosystem: Environmental > Terrestrial > Soil > Coastal area > Acid sulfate soil | place: Finland: Risofladan, Vaasa | collected... | reverse complement strand
ATGCTTCGCCCGGTTCTGGGCCACCAGAAACTGCTTGTACTCCACGATCGCCGCCTCCAGACTGGCTGGACGCCGGCGTGGCCGCGGGGCCTCCTCTGGCGCGGCTCGGTCTTCCGCCGACCCCACTGGCGCGCCCGCGAGAGCGTCGCCGATCTCCGGCGCGGGTTCCAAGTCGGGCGCGCCGTCGGAACCACGTTCCGTCGCATCCGCCGGGTCAGGTGGGAACAAAGAAAGTTGTGTCATGGCCGGCTGCTCGTCCCCGTCCTCGCGCCGAATCGCCATTAGTCCGACCCACCCACGCCTACGCTCCCTTCGATTGGGCTGTCGGACGCCGGCGCCGAAGTCGCGATGGTTATGTCATGGGCCGCCAGTACCTCCATCAGCGCGCGCGCCGCTGATTGTTCGGCTCGTTTCCTCGAGGTTCCCTCTCCCAGGGCGCGGAAGTCGGCTAGTCGTGCCTCTACCTGAAAGCTGCTCGCATGGTCGGGGCCGCGGCGCTCGCGCAGGGCGTAGCTGGGGAGGGCGCCCAAGCGTAGCTGGGCCACCTCTTGCAGTCGCGCCTTGGGATTCCCGTCCCCCATCGCATCGAGCAGCCCATCCAGCCTGCCCGCCAGCACCTTATGGGCCAGCCCTTGGGCAATCTCCCAGCCGTGATCGAGGTAGACCGCCCCGATCACGGCTTCGAATGCCTCGGCGAGCACGGTCGCGCGGCCGCGGCCTTCGGCTCTCCGCTCGGCGGTCGCCATATACACCAGGTCGCCCAGGCCCAGATCCTCGGCCAGCAAGGCGAAAGTGGCGCGCCGCACCAGAGCGGATCGCGCTTCGGTCAGGATGCCCTCGTCCGCCTGAGAAAGGCGCGTATAGACCAGGTGGGCCGCCATGGCGTTCAACACCGCGTCCCCGAGAAACTCAAGCCGCTCATTGGAGGGAAGCCAATCGAGCGCGCGCCCCGCCCGCTCCTGCTCCAGCACGGCCGAACGGTGAAGCAACGCCTGGGCGGGCAATACCGGATCCCGAAAGCACAGTCCCAAGCGGCTCTCCAGATCGCGCACGCGGGCCGGAGCATCGACCAGAAGGCCGCGGGCCCACGTCGGATTCAGCTCGACGCCTTCGCTGTTCACCCTAGCCACCCCTTCCGCGGATCACCGGCCGCTCTGGCGCCTCGTCAAGCCCCGATCGGTCTCGTCGGCTCACCCAGCGATCAGCCAAAAGTCCTGGGTCGCGTGAGCCCTTTACTGTTATAGCACCCATCGGCGCCGTGGTGCGCCGTCTCTCCAAATAACCCACCGGGACCAGCGATCACACCCAGCCGCGTGCTACACTGAAAGCCGCGAATCAGCGTGGTTTGAAGTAACGTGACCCCGACCGCGGTCGGGGGTATCAGCTAGATTTCGCACTAGGGAACTTGAATACGTGACTAGAACATTGGGACGCGCCGGGGCGGGCCGTCCACGGAGTGGGATGACGATCGCAATCGTTCTGGCGGCGGGTAAGGGAACGCGCATGCGTTCGCGTCTCCCAAAAGTGGCGCATAAGCTGGCCGGCGTGCCCATGATTCTCCATATCCACGCGGCCATCGTGGAAATGGGCGATTGCACGCCCTTCTATGTGCTGGGCCACCAAAGCGAGATTGTGCGAGCCATGCTGCCCGCTGACGCCTTGGCCGTCATTCAGGAAGACCAACGCGGGACCGGCCACGCCGTCCAGGTGGCGGCATCCGCGCTTCCCGCGGACTGTGAGGAGGTCCTGGTCCTCTACGGCGACATGCCGCTGCTGACGACGGGAACCCTCTCGGCGCTCCGATCGCACCATCGGAGCAGCGGAGCCAGCCTCACTCTCCTCTCCGCCGAGCTGGATAATCCTGCCGGCTACGGGCGGGTGGTCCGGGACTCCACCGGCGCCCCTCGAGCCGTCGTGGAACACAAGTGGCTCTCAGGCGAGGACATCGGCATCCGCGAGATCAATACTGGTCTGTACGTGATCAACGCGGCCTGGTTACGTCGGGCGCTGCCGGGACTCCCGCGCCATGGCGACGGGGAACTGTACCTCACCGATTTGGTTGAGCATGCCGCGGGGGAAGGCGCCCTCTCGGTGATGACCGGCGGTTTACCAGAGGAAGTGCTGGGAATTAACGATCGGGTCGCGCTTGCCGGGGCCGAGCGCGTGATGCGGGGACGAATCGCGCGGCGGCTGATGGAATCCGGGGTGACCATTATTGACCCGGAAACCGCCTATATCGCCGCTGACGCCACGATTGGTCAGGATACGATCATTGAACCAAACGTCTGGATTGACCATGGAGTAACCGTTGGGGAGCGTTGCCGGATCGGGGCCAATAGCAGAATCGTCGCTTCCGCGATTGGCGACGAGTGCAAAATCGATGCCTCGGTGATCGAATACGCGGAACTGGAATCGCACGTAACCGTGGGCCCTTTTTCCCATCTGCGGGCCGGCGCCGCCATCGCGCGCAATGCGCGGGTTGGGAACTTCGCCGAGGTCAAGAACAGCACCATTGGTGAAGGCACACGGGTTCCTCACTTTAGCTATCTCGGAGACGCCACGGTCGGCGCCGGAGTGAATGTCGGCGCTGGAGCGGTCACGGCGAATTATGATGGCGTGGATAAACATCGAACAACCATCGGCAATCACGTTTTCGTAGGGGTTGGGAGCATGTTAAGGGCGCCGGTCTCCCTTGGCGCCGGCAGCGCGACGGGCGCCGGCAGCGTGGTGCTTCATGATGTCGCCGCGGGAGCCACGGTCGCCGGAGTGCCCGCGCGTCCAATCAGCCGCTCGGCCCGACCCAACCGATCCGAGCGTACATCGACACCGGAGGTAGAGTAACCCCGTGGAATCCAAGTTGCAGGTGTTCAGCGGCTCCGCTAATCGTGCGCTCGCGAGTGAAATCGCCGACAATCTCGGCATTCCTCTCGGCAACGCCTACGTCGGCGTCTTTAAGGATGAGGAGACCCGCATCCGCATTGAGGATAACGTTCGCGGGGCCGATGTCTTCGTGGTCCAGCCAACCTGCCGTCCCGTGGATCACCATATCATGGAACTCCTGCTCATGATCGAGGCCCTTCGACGCGCGTCGGCGCGCCGGATCACGGCCGTGATTCCCTATTATGGCTACTCTCGCCAGGAAAAGAAGAGCACCGGCCGCGAGCCGATCTCCGGTAAGCTGGTCGCCAACCTGATCACCGCTGCTGGGGCCAACCGAGTGCTGGCCATGGATCTTCACACGCCCGCGATCGAGGGCTTCTTTGACATCCCAGTGGATCATTTGCGCTCGGTGAACGTCCTTACCACTCACTGCCTGCAGATGGAACTGGACAATCTGGTGGTGGTATCTCCCGACTCTGGCGGAGTGCTGAGGGCAAACGATTTTCGAGCCCGCATCGGCGCCTCCTTGGCCATCATCGCCAAGCAGCGCCCGCAGCCGGACGTGGCCGAAATGCTGGAGATGGTTGGCGAGGTCCGGGGGAAGAACGCCATCATCGTGGATGACATTATCTCCACCGGGTCCAGCGTGGTGGAGGCGGCGCGGATGCTGATGGATCGAGGCGCGCGCGCGGTCTATGCCTTCGGCGTGCATGCGCCGCTCGCCGGACGCGCGGCCGAGCGGATCGCCGAAAGCCAGGTACGGCAGGTGGTGGTTACCAACACAATTCCTGTCACGCTGGCCCAAAAAGGTGATAAAATCGAGGTGTTAACGGTGGCCCCACTGATTGCCGAAGCAATCAAGAGAATCCATGAGGATGTCTCGGTGAGCGCGCTCTTCACCTGAGAAGAGGGTCACTTCTGGAGAAAGGCCCTGGTGGTCTTCCACAATTTGGCCGCGACGGCCCAGCCGAGCGGAACGTTGCTGATGCCGGTATTGCTCTTTGTATCCGGGCATTCCTGGACCGGTGGCAATACCATCCAGGTGATTGCCCTGTTCGTCTGTCTGATCATGTCCGCCTTCGCCAATGGAGCGGAGACGGCGCTCACCTCGGTGGGCCGCGTGCGCTCCAGCACCATGTTGGACCAGGGGGTGCGTGGCAGCGAGGATGTCGCCTTTCTCATTAAGGATCCCAATCGGTTCCTGTCCGCCATTCTCATTGTCAATAGCGTGGCGATCATCGTGGCCTCAACCCTCGCCACGCTGCTTCTGGTCAGTCTTCTTGGCGCGGACGTCGGCGCGATCGTGGCGCCGGTCGTCACCTCGCTCGTGGTTCTGGTATTCGTGGAGATTCTTCCCAAGACAGTCGCCATTCACACCGCCGAGGCAACCGCACTTCGCTACGCGGGCCCCGTGAAAGCGATCACCCTCATTCTCGATCCCTTTATTTCTTTGCTCCGTTTGTTGACGAATCAGGTTATGCGGGCGCGTGGTATTCGCCCGCGAACTGGGCCGTTCGTCACCGAGGAGGAGCTCATCAGCCTGGTCACCTTGAGCGAGCAGCAAGGTGTACTCCAGGAAGACGAGCGGGAAATGATTCACGGGGTCATCGAGCTGGAAAAGACGATGGTCCGCGAAGTCATGGTGCCGCGGGTGCGCATCACCGCCATCCAGGCCGATAGCACCTTGCAGGAGGCGATCACCATTGCCCTGGATGATGGTCACTCCAGGCTGCCGGTCTACGAGGAAACTATCGATCGCGTGACCGGAGTTCTTTATGTCAAGGATCTCCTGCGCGCGGTCAGCCGGGGGGATGGGGATTCTCCTATACGCACCCTTGCCCGCAAGCCCTTCGAGGTTCCGGAGAGCAAGCGAGTGGGTGATCTGTTTCGCGAGTTCCAGACCCGTAAGATCCATATCGCCATCGTGGTGGACGAGTCGGGCGGCACCGCCGGGCTGGTTACCATTGAGGATCTGCTCGAGGAAATTGTCGGAGACATCCAGGATGAGTACGACAAACCGGGCGAGGAACCTACCGTGGAGCAAATCAGTCCCCTGGAATATGTCGTTGACGCCCGTATCCACCTGGAGGATCTGAATGACGAGGTTCACCTCGGGATCGACTCGGAGGAGTACGATACCCTGAACGGCTTCATTATTGACCGCCTGGGCGCCATCCCCTCCGCGGGCTCGGAGGTGAAGGTTGATGGAGGGGTGGTACTGACCGTGCTCTCGGTGTTCGGCCGGCGGGCCGACAAAGTACGGATCACCAAACCAAGCCCGAACTTGGTCTCGCCCACGGCCGTAGCGGCGGAGGATCATGATATTTGTTGAATCCGAGGTTTCAGGAGATGAAGAGCGCGTGATGGACTACGAAGAAATCAACCTGCGGATCCCAGGGCCAACTCCGCTGCCGCCCTCCGTACGTGAAGCCAGTAGCCGGCAGATGATCAACCATCGAGGCCCCGAGTATGCCGAGATTCAGGGCGAGGTGCTTGATAACCTGCGTCACTTCTTCCAAACAGAGCACGACGTCATCCTTTTCACGGCGTCGGGAACCGGTGGCCTGGAAGCGGCCATCGTCAACACGCTCTCACCAGGGGACCGAGTGTTGGCGGTCAATATTGGCCCTTTTGGCGAGCGATTCTCTCGCATCGCCGCCGCGTATGGCGCGGAGGTGACTCGGCTTGAGGTTCCCTGGGGGCAGGCATTGCGCCCGGATGCCCTCAGCGCCGCTCTGAGCGAGGGAGGGCCGTATGCGGCGCTTCTGCTCACCGCGAACGAGACCTCGACCGGTGTCCTCCAGAATGTACCCGCCTTGATGAGCGCCGTCGCCGCGACCGCCCAGCCTCCGCTTGTGCTGGTGGACGCGATCAGTGCGCTGGGAGCGGTGGACCTTGCCATGGATAACCTCGGCATTGATGTGCTGGTCACGGGCTCTCAGAAAGTGTGGATGGCCCCGCCAGGAATCACCATGCTCGGCGTGTCGCCACGTGCGTGGGAGGCGTACGAGAACGCGCGGATGCCTCGTTTCTACTTCGATATGGGAAAGCAACGCGGCGCCCAACGGAAAGGCCAGGACTCATTTACCCCGGCGGTAGGCACGCTCTTCGCCTTGCAAGAAGGTCTGAGGCTCCTGAAGGCGGAAGGCATCCCGGCGATCATCGCCCGCCATCAACGTATCGCGGAGTACGCCCAGCATGGCCTTGAGGAACTGGGCTTCACGCTCTTTGCCGAAGCCGGGTACCGGTCGCCCACCGTCACGTCGGCGGCGCCGCCGGCCGATATCGACCCCGCCTCCTTGGTGCGCATGGCCCGAACCTCCGAGCGCGTGGTCCTTGGCGGAGGCCAGGAACGCCTTTCCGGCAAGATTATCCGCGTTGGTCACATGGGCTGGGTAGAGGAGGAGCACATCGCTGACACGCTGGCCGCCCTGGGCCGCTGCCTGACGCGACTCCGCTCCTCCGGGCAAGGCGGCTAGACCCCGCCGGTGCTTGAGTCGGCGCCGCTACCGCGGGATTTCTTTGCCCGCCCCGTGCAAGTGGTCGCTCGTGAACTGCTCGGCAAGCACTGCACCATGCGGTGCGATTCGGTCCTTGTCGTGGCACGGATCGTGGAAACCGAAGCCTACCAGTCGGATATCGACCAGGCTTCGCATGCCTATCGCGGCCGCACTCAGCGGAACGCCCCGATGTTCGGGGCGCCGGCCCATCTGTATGTCTACCGCTCGTACGGGATCCATCATTGCATGAACGTGGTCACGACCCATGACGGCGATCCGGCAAGCGCCGTTTTGATTCGCGCCATGGAGGCGCTGGAAGGAGAGCCCGTGCTGGTGGAGCGCCGACGCATACACGACCATTGGGCGCTCCTGCGCGGGCCGGGCAATGTATGCCAGGCTCTCGGCATCGATCTCTCCTACAGTGGGCGCGATCTCTTGCTGGGGAATCCGACTTTCCTGGATGGTTCCCCGCCGCCAGAGCCGGTGGTGGTGACCACCAGGATCGGCATAAGCCGTTCCCAGGACTTTCCCTGGCGATTTTACCTGGCCGGAAACGCGGCTGTTTCTCGCCGGGATCGCCGCGCGGAGGCCATGACAGAGCGCGCCTGACCGCCCTGCCGGCAGCCTATCAACCAGCATTGTTTTCATTGAGCGTATCAATCCCCGACCGCAGTCGGCGTTCGCTACCACCCGACCACAGTCGGGGGATCGGGCTTGCTACCATGAAACATTGCCTGTTGACCGCCAGCTATACGAGTGACAGCAGGTCGAAAACCAGCCCGTCACGGCACGCCCTCCGATAGCCAGACGGAGTACGCACGGTACACAGATCGCAGGAGCCTACCCCGCACGGCATGGGCGGCGGCGGCAGGAGCGCCTGCGCGAAGCCCTTCCTTAGCCTGAGAAGGCGGCGCCGAAGCAGGGTCAGGATGGCGGGAAGTTGATCGGTCGCCATGGCAAGGTAGAGCGCGTCAGCCCATTCCAGGAGCCCATCAAGACTGCCAAGGAACGCGTCCTCGGCAGGGGTGGCGTACTCGATTTCCGGAGGAAGCGCGGCAGCTGGCATCGGTGCGGTTCCGGAAGCTTGGGGCGCCACAAGGGTGACATCCAAACCCCGTTGGACCAGATCACCCGCCAAATGTAGCAGCGGTCCCAGGCCCGCCCCCGAAGCCAAGAGCAGCGCGCGGCGGGTCTTGCTTTCAACGGCGAAAGGTCGTCCAGCTGGGCCGCGGAGACGTAGCGGACGGTCCAGCCGCAGCGCCCTCTCCAAGTCCTCCAGTGAGGATGGCGTGGTAAAGAGAAGGTCAAGCGCGCCCCCACTCATCCTCGCCCACGGCAGAACCGGTACGGGGAGCACGAATCCCCCCGCCGCCCCGGAGCCCAGGAGCACGAACTGACCGGGAGCCACCACGATCAGGCCAGGCGCATGCAGCCGGAGCACCGTCGCGGACGCCCAGGGTGAAAAACGGTCGCTGACGGTTGCCGCTACTTCCCGCACGGATTCAAGCGGCTAGTGCCGCGCCCCACGGCGAACATGGGCCCACCCAACCAGCCCGCGGCCAGCTGACGGTGATGGACTGAAAATCAGTCCATCACCGTCAGCTGGCCGGCCTCGGTGAAGGTGATCACCCCACCCCAGGTGCAGATGCACTGGCAAGTGTTGTTGAGAGCCGGCAGGTTATTGATCATCACTAACGGCACGCCGGGCACCCACGGCGCCGCGGTCGCCGGAACACAGGGCATGGGAGTGAATACCCCCAGCTTCGCGGCGGTGGCGGCGATCACCACCGGGTTGGCAGGTGAGTTGCACATGCCAAAGGTCGGGATATTTACCAGCGGCGCGTAATGCATGATGGTGGCCGCCGGCATCGCGCCGGCCAGCACCGGTGGACCCATGGGAGCTACGGCGAGCGGCGCCGGCGCCACGCCGAACGTACAGGTCATCATCGCTCCCATAACCACCTGCTGAGGCATCGTCGTATCTCCTTTAGGTAGTACCCAATGATTCGCCGGTCTGGCTCCGGTCAAAGGGCCGAATACTTGCACGCCAATCGTACGGGGGTGAATTGCCCATGTCAAGAGGGATTGCCGCGCGCCCACCGCCGCGAACGACCCCAAAGCGGTACCATTGAGGAACAGTTCTTCTCCGGAAATTGTTTCGGCCAGTGGTAAAGAAATGGAAATACAGCATGCGAGTCATGATCTGGGTGGACATGGAGGGGATCGCGGGGATCGAAACCTGGGACCAGGTGATGGGGGGGGCGCCGCTGTATGAGGAAGGGCGGCGGCTGCTCACCGCTGAAACCAACGCCGCCGTACGCGGGGCCAAACGAGCGGGCGCCCAGGAAATAATCGTGGTGGACTGCCATGGCGCCGGCGGCAGTTTCAGCTTCCGCAGCATGATCCCCGATCAACTCGAGCCGGGCGCCGAGTACGTGCGTGGCTACCCCTGGGCCCGTTACATCCAGCCCCTGGAAACCGGCTGCGACGCTGCTGTCCTGGTCGGCGCGCACGCACGGGCCGGGACCGCTACCGGCGTCCTCTGTCACACTGTTTCGAGCGAAGCATGGTACGACGCCACGATCAACGATGTGCTGGTGGGCGAGAGCGGCATTCTCGCGGCCCTGTGCGGGACCTGGGATACCCCAGTGGTGTTCGTGGCCGGCGACCAAGCCACCTGCGAGGAAGTGCGCGATCTCTGTGGCGAGCAGGTCGTGGGCGTCCAGACCAAGATCGGCCTTGGCCGCTTCTCGGCCCGCAATCTCGCCCCGCGCGACGCCTGTGAACGGATCGAGGAAGGCGTTCATCAGGCATTGAGCCAACGGAACTGGCCGCCGCCCTACAAGCCCGGCTCCCCAGTCACCTTCAAGGTAGAATTGGCCGTGCCGGATCACGCCGATCATTTCCGCGGCCGCCCCAACGTGCGGGTTCTCGGCCCGCGAACCGTATCCAGCACGGGCGAGACCTTCTACGCGGCCTGGGACCAATTCTGGTATCGGCGTTAGCGGACATGGCCCGCTAACCGCCGGCTATGGTCGGCTGGCAGGGGCGGGCGACTGCGGTCGCAGGCCACACACCATGGGCGCCCACGTTCCTTCAGGGGGACCACCGTCCTCGGCTTGGAACCACCGTCCCCGGCTCCGCCTACGGCACGCGCTCGTGTCCTACCAAATCGCAGACCTTGAAAAAGCCTCGCTTCTTCAGAATCGGCGCGGATGAGTGCCGCTGTGCCTGCACCACGGCGGCCACGCATCCTCGCTCCCGCGCCAGGGCCAGGCGGGCGCCTACCATGGCCACATAGACCCCACGCCGCTGATAGGAGGCCATGGTGAATGCGTTGCGCAAGTACGCGATCCCATCAGGCTCAACCCGAAGAACTGAACAGCCGGCCGCTTCGCCGTCCACATAGGCGATAAACACCTGCGCCTCCCGTTGCCCCGATTCAACCAGGCGCCTGGCGGCCGCCAATCTTTCCGAGCGGACGGTCTCATCGTGTGTCTTGCCGTGCTCAATGCAGAGATTCGCGTAGGTTTCCACGGAATCCGCGGAAAGTTGATGCACGGTCACTCCCGGCGGGTCAGGATACGGCCATGAGAGATCGCGGAGCGCCAATCCCTCCCAAACGATCCGGGGAGCCAAGCCCCGGGCGGCCAGCAGATCGCCCAGGTTGGCTGGGGCGGTGCTCGGACCGGTAATCCAGACAAATCGGCGGCAGCCATCCTCCGACAACTCCAGCACCGCGTCCAGTCGCTGCTCGGCGGTCTCCGGATCAAGGATCAGCCGTCCCGCGAAGCCGTCGTTTCCAAACCAGGGTACGTCGAGAATATGAACCAGGGCATCGCCCGTATCAAGGATCGTCTCGCGCTCACCCTCGAATGCCCAGGAGTAGGTATAGACGGTACGTTCCGCCGCCAGGCCAAGCTCCTGGTCGCTCGGATGGGCCGCGTTAGTCATTGCTTATTCCTCGTTTTCTCAGGGGGACGCCCATCCATGTCGCCTCCACGACCCCGTCGCGCGGGGTGAACGTCGCCCGCCCGCCGGTTCTCCCCCGTCCAGAGAGTACGAACTCCAAATCGCCAACCGGACGCAGGTAAATCTCTCCCGCGCGCCTCCGCTCGTCGGCTGGGTAGGTGTGGGCGACTAAATGGGCGCCGGCGAACTCGATCGGCAGGGCGGCAGGCACCGAGTTCTGCACCACTAGCGGCTCATAGACGCCAGCCAACTCCGGCCAGCCTGAACGATTAGGTTCATAGCTCGCATCCACCTGGGGAAACGATCGCGAGGGTTCGCCGCCAAGCAAGATAGAGGCAATCCCTTCGGCAACGACTGCGTTCACCTCACTCGAACTATTGGAAAGCACCGCTACCGCGATCCGCTGCTCCGGCAAGACCAAGAAATTCGAGCCCATGGTGATCGTCGAGCCGCCATGTGAGATCATGGGAACGCCGCGTAGACGCCCGATCTGCCAGCCCAAACCGTAGTGGGCCTCGGTGCCCTTGCTCACCCGTCCCTCGGGCTGAATGGGTGCGTGAGGCTGTAGGGTCTCGGTGAAGGTCTCGGGCCGAAGCAATGGGCCATTGAGGCCGCGCCCCTCGGCTAGCACCGCGCCAAGCCAGCGGATCGCGTCACGGGCCGAGAGAATCAATTCGGAGCCGGCCGCGGACGCCGCGCGGCTGTGAGGAAAGAACGATGGGAATGGTTCCCCATCCGGGCCGAAGTCGTGGGCCGTGGCCACCTCGCCGCTCTTCCGATACGCGAAGCACGCATCCTCGAAGCCGAGCTTCTCGAACACCTCCCGACGCATATACTCCTCGTAGGGTTGACCTGTGATCACCTCGATGATTCGGCCAGCCAGGACAAATCCATCGTTGGCATAGGCCCATTGCCCGCCGGGAGGTCCGATCGGCATTCGATCGCGCAGTGTCTCGATATATCTGGCCAATGCGTCATCCGCCGCGTCATCGGAAAAGAGGAACTCGGTCTGGGTGGAGAGGGTGGGCGGCAACCCGGCGGTGTGGGTGATTGCCTGACGGATCGTGATCGCCTCGGCATGCGCCTGATCGCGCATGCGGAAGTTGGTCAGGTATCGGGCCACCGGATCGTCGAGGTGAACGAGCCCACGTTCCGCAAGTTGGAGTACCGCGACGCCAGGGCAATTGCATCTTCTGAGGGGTTGCGGGAGAGTGATTGGCGGGGCGATACTGGGGAGCACCAGCCCGCGAGTGCTGGGCCTGAATGTGCAAGG
>Ga0307373_10013151_pt1 | contig 11625 bp, 10 predicted proteins | sample OX2MG_FD_202534 | JGI IMG/M metagenome (GOLD analysis project Ga0307373, IMG submission 202534) | Soil microbial communities from Risofladan, Vaasa, Finland - OX-2 | ecosystem: Environmental > Terrestrial > Soil > Coastal area > Acid sulfate soil | place: Finland: Risofladan, Vaasa | collected... | reverse complement strand
GCGGTCTCCCAGACGAGCTCTCCCCCGCGGACGACGGCCGCGGCGAGGCTCGGGAGGCGCTGGTCGCGCTGCTCGCGCCGCACGCGCCGTTCGAGCTCGGCGACGAGCGCCTCAGGCGCTGACACGTTCCCCCGCCCCGAGCGCGGCCGGCACCGCCTCGATCGCCCGGTCGACGTCGTCGTCGGTGATGTCGAGGTGGAGAACGGCACGCAGGATCGTCGGGTGCACCGTGTCGGAGATGCCGACGCCGGCGCCCGCGGCACGCTCGATCGCCTGCTCAGCGGTGAGACCGAGCGGGCCGATGTCGAGCGCGACGAAGTTCGTCTCGGTCTGCGCCGGATCGGCCGAGAGGCCGGCGGCCGCCCAGCCCTCCGCGAGCCGGCGGGCGCGCACGTGATCGTCGGCGATGCGCTCGACGTGGTGATCGAGCGCGTAGACGCCCGCTGCCGCGACGATGCCGGCCTGGCGCATCGCGCCGCCGAACAGGTGCTTGCCGCGGCGCGCCGCAACCATCAGCTCGGCGGAGCCGGCGACGAGCGCGCCGAGCGGGCAGCCGAGCCCCTTCGAGAGGCAGAGCGTGACGGCGTCGGCACGCCGGCCGATCTCGGCGGCCGGCACGCCGAGCGCGACGGCTGCGTTGACGATGCGCGCGCCGTCGACGTGCACGTTGAGATCGTGCTCGCGGCACGCGTCGACGACGGCGTCGATCTGCTCGAGCGTCCAGACGCGGCCGCCGGAGCTGTTGTGGGTGTTCTCGATCGAGACGACGCGCGTGCGCGGCATGTGGCCGCTCCTCCAGTCGCGCACGGCAGCGCGGACCTGCTCGGGCGCGAACGTGCCGTGCCGCCCGGGCACTGCGCGCATCACGAGCCCGCTGAAGACGGCAGGCCCGCCCTGCTCGTTCAGCAGCACGTGCGCGTTCTCCTCGGCGAGCAGCTCGTCGCCCGGCTGGGTGAGGATCCGTAGCGCGATCTGGTTCGCCATCGTCGCGGTCGGGACGTAGACGGCTGCCTCGTGGCCGAGGAACGAGGCCGCGCGGCGCTCGAGCTCGAGCACCGTCGGATCCTCGCCGTACTGCTCGTCACCGACGACGGCGTGGGCCATCGCCTCACGCATCGCGTCCGTCGGCCGGGTCATCGTGTCCGAGCGGAGATCGATCACAGGCCGGACGCTACCGACTCCTCTTCCGCGAGCGCGTCGCTCTCGACGAGGTCTCGTCGCGAAGCCCGCCGCTCGTCGACCGGAATCCCTCGCGCACGACCATGGGCGATTCTCGCACGCTACCGTGGCTCCGTGGACCTGAAGCTCCTGGAGACGACGCTGCGCGAGCGCGGCGAGCCCGCCTACCGCGCCGGCCAGGTGTGGGACTGGGCCGCGCGCGGCGCGAAGGGATACGAGGCGATGACGAATCTCCCGCGCCCGTTGCGAGAAGAGCTCGAGACGAGCGTGCCGTTCTCCACGCTCACGGTTGAGACGCAACGCGAGGCGAAGGACGGGACGGTCAAGACGCTCTTCCGCACGGCCGACGGGCACCCCGTCGAGGCGGTGCTGATGCGCTACCGCGACGGCCGACGGTCGCTCTGCCTGTCGTCGCAGTCCGGCTGCCCGCTCACGTGCACGTTCTGCGCGACCGGCCAGATGGCGTTCGGCCGGAACCTCACCGCGTCGGAGATCCTCGACCAGGCGCTGTACTTCCGGCAGCTCGGCGAGGTCGACCACGCGGTCTTCATGGGCATGGGCGAGCCGATGCTCAACTTCGACGAGGTGCTCGACGCTGCGCGCCGCCTGCCGAACGTCGGCATCACGCACCGCCGCACGACGGTGTCGACGGTCGGCTGGCTCCCCGGGCTGAAGCGGTTCGTCGACGAGGTGGAGGAGCCGATCCGGCTTGCGCTGTCGCTCCACGCGCCGGACGACGCGCTCCGCGCGAAGATCATGCCGGTGAACGACACGTATCCGCTCCGCGAGGTCCTGGCCGAGTGCCGGCGCCATGTGGCGCGCACCAACCGGCGCGTCTACATCGAGTACGTGATGCTCGACGGGGTCAACGACTCGCTCGAGCAGGCGACCGCGCTCGGCCGGCTGCTCGGCCGCGACGACTTCAAGGTCAACCTCATTCCGTATAACCCCACCGGGATGTACGACGGCTCGTCGCGCGACCGCATCGCCGCATTCAAGTCCGCACTCGACAAGACGCGCGTGCCGTCGACGGTGCGTCTCACGCGCGGGCGCGACATCGAAGCGGCCTGTGGGCAGCTTGCGACCGCTCCGAGAGCCCGCAGACGCACGCCCGCCCCGGCGCGCTGACGGCGGACGTTACCCCTGCGTCATCGCGATCGACATCTCGCCCGCCGTGACGGGGATCTGGGCGAGCAACTTGCCGACGCGCGTCCACCAGGCCGAGGTGATCGCGCCCGACGAGTTCCACACGACGTGGAAGTCGGTCCCGCCGGCGGGCCGCGTGATCGGCGTGGGCGCGGTGCCGGCCGTGGTCTGGAAGACGACGCCGTCCGCGCCCGGGGGAACCGTCATCGGCCCGAGCGAGTGACCGTCGCGGATCCAGAACGCCGAGCCGATCACGCCGGTCGCCGGCACGATGTTCACCTCGAGACCGTTGGCGCCGATCGGCGCCTGCACCGGCGAGGCGGCGATCGGCCCGCCCTGCACGGTGAAAGTGACCCCCGGGCCGGCGGCCGTCGGACCGGAGGCGGCCGAGCCCGCGGCCCAGGCCGGCGGCGGCGCGCCGAGGGGCGTGATGCAGCCGTGGTACATCTGCTTGCTCTTCGGCTTCGTCGCGAGATCGAAGATCGAGCCGGGCCTGCTGTCGTAGAAGCCCGCCTCCTCGGTCGCCGGATGGGTCTTCAGGAACGCGCACATGTGCTGCACGAAGGCGTCGTCGTCCACGCCGAAGAGCCCCCATTCGGGTATGGAGAACGGCCGGTGGCGCGAGACGGCACCGGCGTACAGCGCTCCTAGATCGGCCCAGGGCGCACTGTCGCCGAGACTTTCCTCGAAGATGTCTCCGCCTTCGACGTCGACGTGCGCCGCACCCGGGTAGTAGTTCTGCGCGGCGTTCGCCGGGATGCGTGGATTGCCGCCGGCAAGCGGGCTCCACACGACCCGCAACCGCGGGAACGGGTTCGACGCGAGATCGTGTGCGACCGGTGGCATGCCGAGCGCCTTCAGCTTCGCGTCGATCGCCGCCGCGGAACCGCCGTGCAGGATGAGGTAGATGCGCGCGAACGCCTCGCGGTAGGCGGCCGGTTCGTGCCCGGGCTTGGGCGCCCCGCTCTTCGTGAAGCCCGACCAGAGATTCCCGTCGTTGTTCATCTCCGCCAGCGGGCGGACGTAGATCCCTTTCCCCCATTGCGCGATCGCCGCGTTGAGGGCGAAGAGATACGAGTCGCCCCTGCCCGCCGCGATCTGCGCCGGCGTGATCGCCTCCCGCGTGCTCGGCGGCCGCTGCCCTGTTCCGAGGTGGATCATCGGCACCGGGGTCAACGTCCCAAGAAGCGACACGAACGGCGAGCCGTACGAGAGACCCTGTCCCCAGCCGAGGAACGCCTGATGGACGGTCGAGCTCTGCGCCGTCAGCGTGTGAAACCGCGGCAGGTCGCCCGCGATCCCGAGCTGCGGCTTCGCCTGCGCGGGCACGGCGACGACGAGGGCGGTGAGGACGGCGACGAGTAGATTCCGCACCCGAAGCATTATCGACGCCTTCCCGGCTCAGCCCAAGCGGCGCGACTCCGCGAGGACGACTGCCTCGCGCGACGCCAGCTCGAGCGCGCCTTCGACGAGCTCCTCGTCGCGCTCGCGGCGCGTTGCGAGGACGATCGCGCCGCCGACGCCCTCGACCACCGCCGGCGTGTCGCCGAGATTCGCGGCGACGAGCGCGCCGCCCGCCCGCCGGAACGCCCAGACGCCTGCAGGGGCCTCGACGGGTGCATAGGCGCCGGTGAGGAGGCCGCGGTGTCTGCGCAGCGCGATCAGGTCGCGCGTCAGCGTCAGGATCGAGCCGGGGTCGTCCCGCTGCGCCGCTACGTTCCGCGAGCGGTCGCCGACCGGGAGCCACGGCTCGACACCGGCCTCCGCGAAGCCCGCGCCCTCCTGCGCGTCCCAGACCATCGGCGTCCGCGAGGGATCGCGTCCCGCCATGTCGCGCTGCCGCTCCGGCGGCACGTCAACCGTCTCGAGCCCGATCTCGTCGCCCTGGTAGAGGATGCACGCGCCGCGTAGAGAGAGCAGTGCGACGAGCGCGCAGCGGATCGCGTCCTCGTCGCCGGCGCACCAGCGCGTCGCAAAGCGTGGGTCGTCGTGGCTCGAGGCGTGCCACACGGGGCACGCGTCTGCGGGGAAAAGCCGCTCGGTCTCGGCAACGACCGCGGCGAGCGCCTCCGCAACGAAGGGCGCATGCACGAATGCGAGGTTCATGCACAGGTGCAGCCCGTCGGGAACGACGTAGGTCATGAGCCGCTCGAGATCGAAGACGTACGTCTCGCCGAGCAGCAGCCGATCGCCGTCGTACTCGTCGGCGAGGCGCCGCCAGCGGCGGTGCACGTCGACGGCCTCGGGCAGGCCCATGTTGTGCTCCGGACGCTGGCCGACCCGCTGCCACGGCGGCGAGTCGGTCGGGCGGGCCGGCGGGTTGTCGCGCAGCAGCGGATCCTTGACGAGCGCGTGTGCGACGTCGATACGGAAGCCGGCGACGCCGCGGTCGAGCCAGTAGCGGATGATCTCGTCGAACGCGCCGCGAACATCGTGCGACGACCAGTCGAGATCCGGCTGCTCGGGCAGAAAGTTGTGCAGGTAGTACTGCCCGCTCGCGCCGTCGAGCGTCCACGCCGCGCCCCCGAAGACGGCCTTCCAATTGTTCGGCGGCGAGCCGTCCGGCCTCGGGTCGCGCCAGACATACCAGGCGCGCTTGGCAGGCTCGTGGAACCAGGGATGCGCGTCCGACGTGTGGTTCGGGACGAGGTCGAGCAACACGCGGATGTGGCGGCGCTCGGCCTCGGCGATCAACCATTCGAGCTCGGCAGGCGTGCCGAAGTCGGGGTGTACGCCGAGATAGTCGGCGACGTCGTAGCCCCAGTCGGCGTTCGGCGACGGGAACGTCGGACTGAGCCAGATCGCGTCGACGCCGAGCCACTGCAGGTGGTCGAGGCGGTCGACGATGCCGGCGAGGTCGCCGTTGCCGTCGCCGTTCGAATCCGAGAACGAGCGCGGGTAGATCTGGTAGATCACCGCGCGCTCCCACCATGGAGCCGCCTTCATCCGCTGTGAGCCTATGCGGGGACGGCCTGCTGCGTCTGCGCGTCGAAGACGTGCACCTTGTCGCGGGCCACCGTGAATGTCTGGGTCGTCCCGCCCGCGATCCGGTTCTCGATCGGGAGCTTCGCGACGATCTCCGTGTCACCCACCGCGAGGTGTGCGATCTGCTCGTCGCCGAGATACTCGACGATCTCGATGCGCCCGTCGAAGCGCACCGCGCCCACGACCCCGTCGCCGAGCTGCACGTGCTCGGGTCGAAAGCCGGCGACCTTCCCGTCGTCGCCGGCGCCGATGACGGGCGCCGGTACGAGGTTCATCGCCGGCGAGCCGATGAAGCCGGCGACGAATATGTTCACCGGCTTCGTGTACAGCTCCTCCGGCGTGCCGACCTGTTGCAGCACGCCGCGGTTCATCACGACGATCCGGTCGCCCATCGTCATCGCCTCGACCTGGTCGTGCGTGACGTACACCGTCGTGGTGCCGACCCGCTGGTGGAGCTTCAGGATCTCGGCACGCGTTGCGACGCGGAGCTTCGCGTCGAGGTTCGACAACGGCTCGTCCATGAGGAACACCGACGGCTCGCGCACGATCGCGCGTCCAAGCGCGACGCGCTGCCTCTGCCCGCCCGACAACTGCTTCGGCTTGCGCTTCAAGAGCTGGCCGAGGTCGAGGATCTCCCCCGCCCGCCGTACTCGCTCGTCGATCTCCTTCTTCGGCACCTTCTTGTTGCGCAGGCCGAACGCGAGGTTGTCGTACACCGTCATGTGCGGGTAGAGCGCATACGACTGGAAGACCATCGCAACGTCGCGCTGCACCGGCGCGAGGTTGTTGACGACACGGTCGCCGATCAGCAGGCGCCCGTCGGTGATCTCCTCGAGGCCGGCGATCATCCGCAGCGCAGTCGTCTTCCCGCAGCCGGACGGCCCGACGAGCACGAGGAACTCTCCGTGCGCGATCTCCAGGTTCAGGTCGTCGACGGCGAGGGTGCCGTCGTAGCGCTTCGTCACGTGCTCGAAGGTGACGCTTGCCATCTAGTTGGCCTCCAGGACGAAGTGGGCGGCGGCGAGGAAGGAGTACGCGAGCGTCAGCGTCAGCACGGGGATGATCGCGAGTGTGCCGAGCACGTTTACGGCGAGAAGCACGGTGCCGAGCAGCAGCGCGGAGCGCGGCCGCCGCGCCAGCTCGCGCGCCGCCGTGGCGAGCGGACGCTCCGCACCCGCCACGGCAAGGGGCCACGCGACGAGCTGCCAGACGCAGAAGCACGCGAGCAGGTACGCGGCAAGCGCCGAGAGCGGCCACACAGCGTGCAGCGAGTAGAAGCGGATCGCGAGGATGCCGAGCGCGATCCCGCCCGCGCCGAGCGCGCCGTACCGGATGCCGAGCCGCCAGTGCAGGCGAAGGCCGTCTCCGGCATCCGACCACGAGAGCTCGTCTGTGCGCGCCACGACGACGGCGCAGTGCGCGAGCGCGGCAAGGAGCGGCCCCGCCGCAAGCACGAGGAGTGCTGCGGGGAGGACGTACGCCGCACCGGCGGCGGCGCCGGCGACCACGACGCCGACGGCGCAGTTCAGGAGCACGAGCCGCCACGAGTGGCGATAGCCCTGGCCGAGCGCCGCGCGCAGAGAGGCCGTCGCGCTCATCCCTTCACCCCCGCAGACGCCACGCCGGCGACGAAGTAGCGCTGGAAGACGAGGTAGACGGCGACGATCGGCAGGATCGCGATCACGCTCGCCGCCATCAGCTTCGGCCACTCGGTGTGGTACTGGAAGACGAACTGCGCGAGGCCGAGCTGCACGGTGTAGTGGTCGGGCGTCTGCAGCAGCAGGCTCGCCCAGAAGAAGTCGTTCCACGCACCCTGGAACTCGAGGATCGTCACGGCCGCGAGCGCCGGGCCCGCGAGCGGCAGCATCACCCGCCAGAACGTCTTGAAGTAGCCCGCGCCGTCGAGCTTCGCGGCCTCCTCGAGATCCTTCGGGATCGTGAGAAAGTACTGCCGCATGAGGAAGAGGCTCGTCGCAAGCCCGAGCTTGATGAGCACGTAGCCCGTGTACGTGTTGATGAGATGCCACTTCACGAGCATCTCGTACACCGGCACGAGCCTCAGCTGATCGGGAACCATCAGCGTCGCGAGCACGCCGAAGAAGAGGATCTCCCGGCCGGGGAAGCGCAGCCGCGCGAACGCGTAGCCGCCGAGCCCCGCGACGACGAGCGTGATCAGGGTGATCGCGACCGAGAGCCCGGCGCTGTTCTCGATGTAACGGGCGAAGTCGTACTTCGTCCAGACGTCGTGGTACGCCTGGAGGCTCCAGTGGTTCGGCAGCAGCGAGAAATACGCCGTCTCAGGAAGGGTCTTCAGCGACGTCGACACGGTCCAGAGGAACGGGATGAAGAAGAGGAGCGAGATCGCGGTCATCGCGGCGTACGCGCCGACGCGGATCGCGCGCTCGGAGCGCGCGCGCCCCGGGATCGCGCCACGCGACGGCCCACCGCCGTCGACGTTCCCCGTCACGAGGTTGTCGATCGCGGCGGCCGGCGGACCAAACGACTCGGGCTCGATCGCGGTCATGCAGCCTCCGAGCGGCCGAAGAGGAGCCGCTGCGCGAGCGTGAGCACCACCATGAACGCGAGCAGGATCACGCCCATCGCCGCGGCGTAGCCGAAACGAATGTTCTGCACCGCCTCCTGGACGAGCAGCAGCACCGGCGTGAGGGTCGCGTAGTCCGGCCCGCCGGTTCCGCCGGAGACGATGAACGCCTGGTCGTAGAGCTTGACTGCGCCGAGGATCGAGACGACCGCGACGAAGAAGTGACCGGGCTTGAGCAGTGGGAACGTGACTTTCCAGAACGTCCGCCAACGTCCAGCGCCGTCGATCGCCGCAGCCTCGTAGACGTCGTTTGGGATCGCCTGCAACGAGGCGAGATAGAAGAGCATCATCGTCCCCGACGTCGTCCACGCGTTGAGGCCCGCGATCGTCGGCATCGCCGTCGTCGTTGTGTAGAACCACGGCGTGTGATGGTCGTAGCCGACGAGCGAGAGGGCCTTGTTCAGCAGGCCGTCGGCGTTGAGGATGAAGATCGCGATCGTCGTGATCGCCGCGGACGACGCGATCGAGGGAAAGTAGAACGCGCTGCGGAAGAACGTCCGCGCCTTGATCTTCTGGTTGACGATCACGGCCATGAACAAGCCGAGCGCCATCTGCGCCGGCACGACCCACGCGGTGTACTCGCCGATGTTGCGCATCGACCGCCAGAAGATCGGATCGTGCAGGACCCAGCCGTAGTTGTGCCAGCCGACCGAGCCCTGCGACCCGTAGACGCCCCAGTTGTAGCGGCTGATGTAGATCGCGTAGCCGATCGGGAACAGGAAGAACACGCCGAACACCGCCATCGGCGCAAGCACGAACGCGTAGCCGACCAGCGCTTCGCGAGCCCGCCCGGGCCGGCCGCCGCGAACCCGATATGCCTCAGCGCTCATGAAAGGAGGACGGCGGCCGCACTCGACGTGCAGCCGCCGCCCGTTTGTCGCTACTACTTCTTCAGGGCCTTCACGGTCGCAGCCTGGATGTCGTTGATCATCCCCTGCACGTCCTTCTTCCCCTGGAAGACGGCCGTCAGGTCGTTGTTCATGACCGTGTAGACGTCGCTGAAGCCCGGGAAGAACGACCACGCCCGAGAGTACGGTGCCTCCTTGATCAGAACGGAGCGGCCCGCGGCCGGCGGCACGTCGCTGCGCGACGGCAGCGCGAGCCCCTGGTCTGTCCACTTCTTCATCCCCTGCGCACCGGTGAGGTACGACAGGAGCGTCCAGGCGGCGGCCTTGTTCTTCGAGTCCTTCGCCATGGAGTACGACGTCGTGAAGCCGAGGTCGCCCCTCGCGCGGCCGTGCGGCATCGCGTACGTCGCGTAGCTGACCGTCGGGAACGTGTCGTGCATGTACGGCAGCGCCCAGTTCCCCTCGAAGATGATCGCCGCCTTCTGCTTGCCGAGGGCCTCACCGCACCAACCCGAGCCGAGCTGGTCCGGCGTGCGCGCGAGCCCGGAGGTGGCGAGACCGACGTAGAAGTTGATCGCCTTCTTCGCCGCCGGCGTGTTCAGCACCGGAGCCGTCCCCGCCTTGTTCAGGAACGAGCCGCCGGCCTGGTAGACGAACGGCAGCAGGCGAGCCCAGTCGGCCGAGAGGCAGATCGGGGCGCCGCCCGGGACCGCGTTCGTGACCTGCATCCTCTTCGCGGCCGCGATCAGAGCCGGCCACGTCGTCGGGACGCCGACACCGGCCTTCTGCAGCATGGAGGTGTTGATCTCCATCGCGAGCGGCGACCAGTCCTTCGGCAGGCCGTAGACCTGGCCCTTGTATGTGAAGCCGCTGAGCAGGCGCGGGAAGAACGGCTTCGTCGAGAAGTGGAACTTCGAGAAGTACGAGTTCAGCGGCTGAAGCACGCCCGCCGCCATCCAGTCGGGCGCGACGCTCGAGTCGACATAGAACACGTCCGGAGGCGTGTGCGACGCGAAGCGCGCCAGCATCGCCTGCGGATAGTTGCCGTTGATCGGCTGGTAGGTGACGTGGATGTTCGGGTACTTCTTTTCGAAGTCCTGGACGACGTTCGTCAGGAAGTCGAACTCCGAGCCGGACGATGCCCAGCCGGACAGAACGACGTTCCCCGACGGCCCCGCAACGGTGCGGTGCGGCCGTGCCTGGGCGGCCGTGGTCGCAACGACCGCGGCGATCGCCAGGACGAGGAACGTCAACAAAACCCTACGCATGGAACCCCCTCCATGGACATGATGAACCTGGTCAGCCAACGACTCCGAATCGAGACGATGCACCTCCCCCGCCTGCGGAACCGTTGACCTCGTTAGTTGAGACGCCACCGGTACCGAAGGGTTTGTGCCCATTGTGGCGGGTAGCCTAAACGGGCTCGCGCAGGGCGCCGCGGTGCGCCCACGCGTGGGCGGCCACCGAGACGATCAGGAGCGCGTCGCCTGCGCCGATCGCGAGATCCGAGACGTTGAAGGTGAGCCCGCCGGCCACGAAGGGGTCGGGGACGCCGCCCCACGCGAAGCCGGAGACGGCGATGCCGAGCGCGCCGCCCGCCGCGATTCCTGCGCCGAGAGCAACCACGAGCGATGGGACCCGCGGTGCGAGCGCCAGCAGTGCCAGCGCGACGACCGCTCCGAGGACGAAGACGCCCGCCGGACGCGTGTGGTGGAAGGGCGTCGGCGTCAGCGCCTCGTGCGCAAGGTCGGCGCCGAGCACGACGAGCGCCGCACCGGCCGCCAGCACGCTCCGCCGGCGCACTACACCCCCCTGGGCGTCTCGGCTGCGACGGGCATGGCGGCCTCGGGCGTCTCGGGGTGACCCTCGAACCCGTACTTCACGACCGGGTTCTTCGCCGCGCGCACCTCGTCGAGGCGGCGTACAGGCCGATGGTGCGGTGCACCCTTCAGCAGCTCCGGCTGCTCAGCCGCCTCGCGCGCGATCGCGAGCATCGCGTCGCAGAATGCGTCGAGCGTCTCCTTCGTCTCGGTCTCCGTCGGCTCGATCATCAGCGCCTCCGGAACGACAAGCGGGAAGTAGATCGTCGGCGGGTGAAAGCCGTAGTCCATCAGCCGCTTCGCGACGTCGAGTGCGGTCACTCCGTAGTCGCGCTTCAGGTTTCGCGCCGAGAGCACGAACTCGTGCATGCAGAGCCGGTCGTAGGGCAGCTCGTACACGTCCTTCAGGCGTGCGAGCACGTAGTTCGCGTTCAGCACCGCGGTCTCCGACATCTCACGGAGGCGTGGGCCGTACGCGCGAATGTAGGCATACGAGCGGACGAAGACGCCGAACGGGCCCGTGTACGCGCGCACCTTCCCGATCGACTTCGGCCGGTCGAAGTCGAGGCCGAAGCTGCCGTCCTCCTCGCGCACGACGGCCGGCACCGGCAGGAACGCCTCGAGGATGTCGCGCACCGCGATCGGGCCGCCACCAGGCCCACCGCCGCCGTGCGGCTGCGCGAACGTCTTGTGCAGGTTGATGTGCACGACGTCGAAGCCCATGTCTCCGGGACGCGAAATCCCGCACACGGCGTTGAGGTTCGCGCCGTCGTAGTACATGAGCGCGCCGGCGCCGTGGAAGATCTGCTCGATCTGCTCGATGTTCTCGTCGAAGAGCCCCAGCGTCGACGGGTTCGTGAGCATGAGCGCCGCGGTGTGCTCGTCGACCTTCGCCCGCAGGTCGTCGAGGTCGATGTTGCCGCGCGGGTCGGTCTTGACCGGCGCGAGCTCGTAGCCGGTCATCGTCACGGAGGCGGGATTCGTCCCGTGGGCCGTGTCGGGGACGACGACCTTGCGTCGCTGCGCCGACTCGCCGCGGTCGGCG
>Ga0307373_10013149_pt1 | contig 11625 bp, 10 predicted proteins | sample OX2MG_FD_202534 | JGI IMG/M metagenome (GOLD analysis project Ga0307373, IMG submission 202534) | Soil microbial communities from Risofladan, Vaasa, Finland - OX-2 | ecosystem: Environmental > Terrestrial > Soil > Coastal area > Acid sulfate soil | place: Finland: Risofladan, Vaasa | collected... | reverse complement strand
GGCTATTTCCGGGGTCTGCGCCTGCTCGGGCGCAAGAGCGAGAGCTCGACGGCGACGCCGCCGACCTGGCGCGTCAGTGTGGACGTCCCCCACCGGACCGCGACGCCGGCCGACTTCCTCGCCGTCGTCAGCCTCCCCGGGCATGCCACCTACGGCAGCGGGCTCCTCGTGCTGCGCAAGGACTCCGCTCGGGCGAGCTGGCGCGTCGCCTACGAGGTCGACCTCCCCGCCGGCCCCACCCTGCCGGTCGTCGCGGACGGGGCTGCGGTCTCTCCCGATCGGGCGGCGCTGGAGCAGGTCGCCGCCTACTGGCGCTCGAGCGCGGTGCGGGCGAGCCCGCTCGGCACGCTGGCAGGGGGCCGGTTCACGAGCCAGGTCGGGACGAGCCTCCGGTCGGCCAACGCCGCCACCCTGGCGCAGCACCACGCCCGCGAGACGGAGCGGGTCACGCTGGACCGCGCCGCGCCGGCGGCGTTCCGGCTCCGCGGCGGCGGGACCCTGGTCTTCGGCGCCATCGACGTGGTGTTCCAGGTCCGTCAGCTGGCCACCTCGGGGTCGGCCTTCGTGCAGCCCGCGAACCGGGGAACCCTGCCGCCCTACCTCGCCCCCGGCCACTACACCGGCTTCAGCCAGGACGACATCTTCCAGGTCGCGCTGGTGGTCCCCCCCCGGGGCCGCCCGATCCAGGTGGTCGGGCTCTTCAACGAGCTGGTCGACGCGACCGGTACCCACGGGTCCTGAGCGATCGGGCGGCCGGCCCCGGCCCGGCCGCCCGATCGCTCAGCCGGCGGCGAACCAGCCGTCCACCTGGACGGTCACCTCGGTGGTGCCGCTCGGGCTGTAGACGCAGACGAAGCCGTCCGGTCCGAGAGGCGCGATCACCGGCGCGGTGACCGTCTCCCCCGCGGCGAAGCTGAGATCGGCGGCCGCCGGCCGGGTCGACGCGCCCGGCCACACGGTGAGCACGCCGGAGGCGCTCGGCGCGGTGGCGGTGATGTCGAGCAGCACCGCGCCGGCCCCGGCGCCGGGCACCCCACCGCGGCCGTCGAGGGCCAGGGTGAGGATGCCGAGGGGACCGAGCGGCCGCCCGGCGCAGGGGGTCGGGCTGCCGGGATGGGTGTCGCACACCACGGTCGGCGCCACGGGATGGTACCGGCCCCGACCCTGGAGGTCGCGTCCGAACCAGCCGGAGACGCCGGCCGCCAGCTCGACCGGCCCGGCTGCGGAGGTGAGGGTGATCGCGCCGTCGCGGCCGGGAGCCACCAGCAGGAGGGTGGTGGTGGGCTCCCCCGGTCGGACGTCGACGATGGCGCCGCCGCTGGCCGCGGCGCCCGCCGGCGCCACCGCGACGGCGCCGGCCCGGCTGGGCGGGGCGACGGTCAGCTCCAGCGCGACCAGGGTCGCGCCAGCGCGGGGCACCCCCGCCGCGCCCGCCACCACCACGGTGAGGCTCGTTCCCGGCACCAGCGGCCGGCGCGGTGCGCGCAGCCCGGCGGTGGTGTCGACCAACGGGGCCTGGTCGAGGGGGTGAAAGGCGCGTGACGCGGGTGGCGACACCGTCGCGACCGGAGGCGCCGTCGGCGGCGGCGTCGCGACCGGGGCCGTGGCGGAGGGGACGGCCGTGACCGCCGGGGTCGGGGTGGCCGCCCGGGTCGGCGAGGGGCTCGGGCTCGGGGGGGGCGGCCGCCCCGCGGTGTAGGCGAAGGTGGCAGCCGACCCGGCCGCGCTCCTCCCCATCCAATCCGCGACCGTGAGCGTGACCCGGGCGATCGCCCCGGGGCGGGGACCGGTCCGGTGGGCTGGGAGCGCGCCGCGGTAGGGGTTGAGCGGAGGCGGCGCGCTCGCCGAAGGGGACCCGCTCGGAGTCGCGGACGGGCTGGGCGTCGGGGACGGGGTGGGGCTCGCGCCCGGGGTCGAGGACGGGGTGGGGCTCGCGCCCGGGGTCGAGGACGGGGTGGGGCTGGCCGAGGGGGCGGGGCTCAGGGTCTGGGTGGGCGCCGGCGGCGGCGCACCCCGGGCGGTGGCGGCGGGGCTCACCGCCAGGATCTCGGTGGGGCTGACCACGATCGCCGCCCGCGCGGGGGCGCGACCGAAGCGCACCGTCATGGGGGCGATGAAGCCGGTCCCCCGGATGAGCACCCGGGTGCCGCCCCGCATCGCACCGGTCGCGGGGCTGATCCCCGTGACCTGGACGGCGCGCTCGCCGGGCACGGTGAAGGGGAACCAGTAGTTGGGCTGGCCGGTCGAGGTGCGCACCACCAGCGAGCCGGCGCTGAGCGGATCGGGAGCGGTGAACCGGACCCGGGCGGTGGTCCACGACGCGACCGTGGCGGGGGTTCCCCTGGTCCACAGGGTGGTGGGCGTCGTGTCCGGGACCGCCAGCACCTCGGACCCTCGTCCGCCCCGCCCCAGCGCGCCGGTGGGGGCGCTGATCGCCGCCCGCCCACCCGGGCGCAGCGGCGTCACCCGCGGGGCCGGCACCGCGCGACCGCGGTACAGGCGGATGGAGAGGATCGCCTGGGCAGGCGCGCCGTAGCGCGCCTGGAGGGTGGTCACGTCGCCGAACCAGGGGTCGTTGATCCACATCGTCCCGTCGGCGGAGACGGCGACGATGAGGACGAAGTGCATGTTGCCGTCGAGGCTGACCTGAGCGATGACAGGGTCGCCCCTCGCCAGCGAGCCATCGATGGCGGGAAGATCGAAGCGCCGCCACCCGGCGTACCGGACCGAGCCGCCCAGGGCGCGGGCGGCTCGGGCGACGGCCCCCCACACGAGGAGGTCCTGCGCCACGTACCCTCCGTGGCCGACGAGCCAGCGGTTGAGGCGACCGGGGTCGATGTCGACCCCGAACGTGCGCAGCAGCATCGCCGACGCCGTGAGGGCACAGCCGTAGCTGCCGACGCTGACCGGGCTCGTGCCCAGGCGGTCCCGACCCCACGGGCTCCACTGCTGCCCGAAAAGCGGGCGCGCGGGAGCGGGGACGCCGAGCGGGGCGGCGGCGCGCGGGGCGGCGCCGGGCGAGGCCGGCCCCCCGCCTGCCTGGATCCCCCGAGCCGCCGCCGTGCCCGCGCACGGGATCAGGGCCAACAGCGCCGCGACCGCGGTCGCGAGGAGGCGGCCGCGCACCGTCACCCGATCACCGGAAGGGAGACGGTGGCCGCGCCGTCGACGGGGGCCCAGGGGGAGTTCTGCGGGAACTGGAAGCCGCTGACCACCACCGACCCGGTGCCCATCGACGCCGGCAGAACCGCCGCGGTCCCGGACGCGCCGGGTCCGGTCAGGCGCACCGCGAATCGCTGGCCCACGTAGATGAAGATCGCCTGGCCGGGCACCCAGGCACGCCCGGCCGCCCGCACCCGGAGCTGCACCGGTGCGCCGGTCACCGCCAGCCGCCCCGGCGAGACCAGCAGGGTGGCGACCCGCACGTCCCCGCTGGCGTCCACGGGATACGGAAAGCCGGCGGGCTCCGATGGGCCGGCGGTGGGCTCGCCCTTGCCGTCCGGGGGCGGCGTCGGGACCGGGGAGGGGGTCGGCGCCGTGGGTTCCGGCGATCGGGACCGGGTGGGGCTCGCGATCGTCGGCGACGGCGCCGCTGCGGACGGCGTGGTCTCGGCGGCGACGCGTCCTGGGGCAGCCGTCGGGGCCGGCGAGCGGCTGACGAGCAGCGGCCGCGGCTGGCTCGGGGGGCGGTGGTGCGGGGACGGGGCGCCCCCGACGTGGAGGGCGGCCACGCCGGCGCCGACCAGGGCGGCGGTGACGAGGGGGACGGCCAGACGGAGCCGGGGCGGGGACATGGGCATGAGGAGGGGGAGCCTCGCTCGGGACGGTTCGATGGAATGAGGGGAGCCGGCGGGGATCGTCGCCCGTGACCCAGTGGGATCATTCCCTCTGACGGCCCCACGGTGCAATGGCCGTTGCAGGATTGCGGCACGCCGCACCGGGCTGGGTCATGCGATGGTGGCGAGCCCGGTTCGGACCCCAGCCCCACACGGAGGGACGGCGATGCGCGACCTCGAGGTGATCCGTCAGATCGAGTCGGTGATGGCAGAGGAGGATGAGCTCTACCGGCGGGCGGAGGGGGTGCACCACTTCACCCCCACCGATCGGGAGCGGCTGCACGAACTGCAGGCCCATCTGGACCAGTGCTGGGACCTCCTCCGTCAGCGCCGGGCGCGGCGTGAATTCGGCGAGGACCCTGACCAGGCGCGCGTCCGACCGGTGGACGTCGTCGAGCACTACCAGGGCTGACGGCGGGGCGGGTCGTACGGTCGCGGCGCCAGCTGGTCCGATCGGTCGGCTCCCAGCTGCCCGCGGTCGCTCCCCGCACCGGGCCACGGCGGGGGACGGAAGCGGCGGGGCCGGCCGACAGCCGCCGGCTCCGTGGCGACCAACGGGGGCGGCGGCACGTGGATGGCACGCGGCCGCGAGGCCGGAACCCAGGCGGAGCGGGTCCCGGACCGCCGCACGAGGGCGCCGGCACGGAGGGCCCCCCGTGGGGGTGCGGTCATGGCCGGGCCGCGAGGCCTGGGCCCAGTCGCCGGGAGCGGGCAGCCGACACCACCGCGGTCGACCCCGGGGTCCGACGTCGGCGGGCGCCGCGCCGGACACGTCGCCGCGCCGTCCACCGCCGCTCCGATCGGCTATCGTGCCGCCGGGACCACGATCGGGAGGAACGGCACGGGTGGGATCGACGGGGCCGGTGGTTGGGATCGTCATGGGCTCGCGGTCGGACTGGGAGACGCTCCGTCCGGCGGCGGAGACGCTGGGCGGCCTGGGCGTCGCCCATGAGATCGCCGTGGTGTCCGCGCACCGCACCCCGGATCGGCTCTTCGCCTACGCCACCTCCGCTCGCGACCGCGGACTCCGGGTCCTCATCGCCGGGGCGGGCGGCGCCGCCCACCTACCGGGGATGCTCGCCTCCAAGACCAGCCTGCCGGTGCTGGGGGTGCCGGTGCGGTCGTCGGCGCTGAGCGGGCTCGACTCGCTCCTCTCGATCGTCCAGATGCCCGCCGGCATCCCGGTGGGGACGATGGCGATCGGCCCGGCGGGGGCCGTGAACGCGGCCCTGCTGGCGGCCGCGATCCTGGCCCTGCACGATCCGCAGGTGGATGCGGCCCTCGCCGGCTATCGCGCGCGGCAGACCGCCCGGGTGCTGGCGGATCCGGACCCGCGCACGGAGCCGCCGCCGGCGACCGGTGCCGGTGATCCCGCCCGTGACCCTCCTGCCATGGGATGACTGGAGCCGGCGGCCGGCCCAGCCTCGGCATCCTCGGCGGAGGCCAGCTGGGCCGCATGCTCGCCCTCGCCGGCCACGACCTCGGGGTGCGGAGCGTCTGCCTCGATCCGGACCCGGACGCCAGCTGCGGCCAGGTCGCAGACCAGGTCGTGGGCGGCCTGGCCGACCTGGAGGCGGCGGGACGCCTGGCGGACCGTGTCGAGCGGGTGACGTTTGAGTTCGAGGCGGTACCGGCGGCCACCCTGGCCTGGGTCGCCGAGCGCCGCCCGGTGTTCCCGCCGGTGGGGGCGCTCCGAATCACCCAGGACCGGCTCAGCGAGAAGCGTCTCTGCGAGGCGCTCGATCTCCCCGTCGCCGCCTACGCGGCGGTGGGCCGCCCCGGTGACCTGCCCGAGGCGATCCGGCGCGTCGGTCTCCCCGCCCGGCTGAAGGCGCGGCGGCTGGGATATGACGGCCGCGGTCAGGCGGTGGTCGAGCAGCCGCGGGACGCGGCCGCGGCGTGGGCGGCGGTCGGGGCGGTGCCAGCGATCCTGGAACGGGTGGTGCCGTTCGCGCGGGAGCTCTCCGTCCTGGCGGTCCGCGATCCGGCCGGCTCGACGGTCTGCTACCCGTTGGTCGAGAACCGCCACCACCAGGGGATCCTCCGCCTCAGCCTCGCGCCGGCCCCGGGTCTCACCCCCCAGATCCAAGCGCAGGGGGAGGCGCTGGCGGTCCGGCTGCTGGAGGCGCTGGACCACGTCGGCGTGCTGGCGGTGGAGTGCTTCGAGATCGAGGACCGGCTCCTCGTCAACGAGCTGGCCCCGCGGGTCCACAACTCCGGCCACTGGACCATCGAGGGGGCCGCGACCAGCCAGTTCGAGAACCACCTCCGCGCCGGCCTGGGCTGGCCGCTCGGCCCCACCGAGATGCGGGGGCTGGCGGCGCTGGTGAACTGCATCGGCGAGGCCGTCGATCCGCGCCGGGTGCTGCGACATCCGGGCTGCCACCTCCACTGGTACGGGAAGACGGTGCGCCCGGGTCGCAAGCTGGGCCACGTCACCGTGCTGGCCCAGGACCCGCAGGCCCTCTCCGAGCGCGTCCGGGCGGTGACGGAGGCGGTGACCATCCCGTCCGCGGTCCTCCGCCGCCCGCTGATCGACTCCCCCCGGCGGGTCGATCCACCTGAACCAACGGCTTGACCGGTCAACCTCCTTGGCCCTAAGATCTCGCCTACTTGGTGGGAGCCGGTCCCAGGAGGGGGGAGCGCGTGAGGCCATGGCCGTCGCCCCGGTCGCGGGAGGGCGCGCCCTCGGGTGACCGCCGCGGAGCCGCTTGCCGTCCCACCAGCTTTGGTCACGGGCCCGGTCCGATGGCCCCGCCGGCATGGCGCCGCGCCTGCCCCCGGGGGTGGTCGGACCGCGTGCCGCCACGTCACCGCGAGGAGGGAGCAGCATGAGGCGGTCCCATCGAGCACCGGAGAGGTCATCAGCCCCGGGGGCGACCCCGGCCGCGGGCGCCGACCGGGGTCGCCGGCGGGGACGGCGGCCGGCCCTCGCGGTCAGCCTGGCGATGCTGGCCGTGGGTCTCGGTGCCGGCGGGGGCGCGGTCCAGGCCGCGCCCACCGCCCACGCCGCGGGACCGACCGGCAGTCCTCTCGTCATCGCCGACCTGGCCCCGTTCAGCGGCGTCGACGCCGCGCTCGGCCCGATCTATGACGCCTCCTGCCTGGCCGCCACCAACGCCATCAACCACGCCGGCGGGGTGCTGGGACATCCGCTCACGTGCAAGGCCGTCGACACCCGCGGCGATCCCGCCGACGCGGTGCCGGCGGCCCGCCAGCTGTTCGCCAGCACGCCCAACCTGGTACTGGTCATCGGGTGCACCTCCGACGAGGCGGCGGCGGTGGTCCCCGAGATCAATGCCAACAAGATGGTCGTGTTCGGGATGACCGGCCAGTCGGAGTTCGACCACACCCACTACCCGTACTTCTTCCGGCTGGTGCCGCCGGACCTGGAGGAGTCGTACGCGATGCTGGCGATCGCGCACTTCCGGGAGCACTTCCACCGCATCGCCCTCGCCTTCGGCAACGACATCGGCTCGCAGACCTTCGTCCAGCCCGCCCTCAACGCGATTCGCAGGGGGGGGATGGTGGTGGCCGGCAACGAGACCCTCAACCTCAGCGCCACCTCGTTCCGCACCGAGGCGGCGGCGATCATCGAGGCCCATCCCCAGGTGATCCTCACCGAAGCCCTGGGTTCGGCCGACGCCACCTTCATCTCCGAGGTCCGCCAGCTCCACGGCGGCAAGCTCATCCCGATCATCGGCACCTCGGCGACCATCTCCCCGGCGTGGTTCAAGGCGGTGGCGTCCGCGGTCGGCGGCTCCAACCTCTCCCGCAACTTCCTGGCAGACAACCTCGTCATCGACACCAGCGGTCCCGCCTACCGGATCTTCACCAAGTCGATGTACGCGATCAAGTCGCAGGTGACCAAGGTGGGGGTGTTCTCCACCCTCTTCAGCGCCCCCGGGGCGGTCCACCTCTACGACGGGATGAACCTGGCCGCGCTGGCGATGGTGATGTCGCACAGCACCAAGCCGCGGGTCTACAAGGCCGACATCATCAAGATCGGCAACGGGGTTCGCGGTGCGGTGGTGGTGCACTCCTTCGCCCAGGGCGTCGCCGAGCTCCACCGCGGCAAGGCGATTCGCTACATCGGTCCCGGCGGGCCCACCAACTTCGACAGCTACCACGACTCCACCGGCATCTTCCAGATCGACACCTACAGCCCCTACGGCAAGGTGCGGGTGGTCGGCAACATCCCGCCCGCCGAGCTGCGGGCGCTCTCCTGACCGACGCCTCCGGCGGCTCGGCCCGCCTCCCCGACGGGGGAGGCGGGCTCGCCGGCCGGTCCGGGTGGCTGGGGCCGCCGCCGGGAATGGGGTCCAGCGGCTGGGCTCCTCGCCGCCGAGGGCTGGCGCGGCGGTGAGCGGTGCGCTGGAGCCGGCGGTGGACCTGCCCGGTGCCCGGGCGGCCCCCGGGTGGGCACGCGCCGACCCGGCGGCGGTGGCCGCGCTCGCCGAGCTGCCGGCGACCGCGGTCGCCGACGCGATGCACCGGCTGGGGGCGATGGAGGGGGCCGTCCGGCCGCTGTGGCCGGGAGCGCGCCTCGCCGGCACCGCGCTCACGGTCTGGGTCCGTACCGGCGACAACCTGCGCCTGCACCGCGCCCTCGACGTCGCCCAGCCGGGTGACGTGCTGGTGGTCAACGGACAGGGCTCGCTGGCCCACGCCCTCTTCGGCGAGCTGATGGGCCTGCGGGCGCGGGCCAGGGGGATCGTCGGGCTGGTGGTGGACGGAGCGGTGCGCGACCTCGCCCAGCTGGAGCGGATGGCGTTCCCCGTCTTCGGCCGGGGCGCCTGCCCCAACGGTCCGGGCAAGGAGGGAACCGGCGAGGTGGGGTACCCGGTGGCGTGCGGCGGCGTCGCCTGCTGCCCCGGCGACGTCGTCCTCGGTGACGGCGACGGCGTCGTGGTGGTGCCGCGGGCGAGCGCCGCCGACGTCCTGGCGGCGGCCCGGCGGGTGGTCGCCGACGAGGAGGGCCGGCGGGAGGCCGCCGCCCTCGGTCGGCCGGTCGTCGATCCGGCGCCGTCGTAGGGCGTGGGCCGGCCGGTCACGGGCAACCGTGGGGGCGGCGGTCCAGCGGCGGCGCTCCCCGCCCGCCCGGACGACGATGTCGACGGCAGCGCCGGCGATGGAGACGGCGATCACGCGGTCCGGGCTCGGGCACCGGGTCCGATCCTGGTACCGGTCCGGCCAGACGCTGAGGAGCACCACCGCCCCCACCGAGCCGGGCCGGTGGGTCGCCGGCAGCCTCGCCCGGGCGTGCGCGGTACGGCACCGCGTCGCCCCCACGGGGGCGACGCGGGTCTTGGCCCCGTCCTGGTTTCGCCCCCGCGAGGGAAGGGTCGTGTCCGCGCACCAGCACGGCGTCGGACTCCAGGGGCGCCAGCGCGAGACGCGTCGGACCCCGGCCGGCCAGCTGGGGCGGCACGGCGCCGATGCCACACCGCCGCCTTTGGGGTGGTCCGCCTCGCCGGCGGCGTCGGCGCGGCTGTCGCGGGCGAGAGGCGACCGGGAGCCGGGCCGCGGGACTGACGGTGCCAAGGGGGGGCCGGGGGGAGCCATCCACGCCGTGGTCCATGCGATCGCGGCCCGCGGATCGGAGGTCTCGAGCGGCTCCGGCGTCTCCGAGCGTTCCTCGACGCCGTCCTGATGCCGCCGACCGTGGCGTAGGGGCGGTCAGCGCAGCGAGCGCGCGACCTGTTCGAGGTGGCCCATCGCTTCCTGCATGCCGCCCTCCATGCCAGAGTCGAGGTGGGCGTCACGGCGAGCCCGGCTGGTGTGCTGCACGAGGAGGGCGAGGGCCGTGCGGCCGTCCTGTTCGGTGACCGTGAGCGTGCACACCGCCTCTCCCTCAGGCGCGCCCTCGTAGACCTCGGTCCAGACGATCCGCTCGTTCGCGACGACCTCGCGGTACTCCCCGTGGAAGGCGACCTCGAACCCACCCCTTGCCGTCATCGCGTACCGCCACCTGCCCCCGACCCGCAGATCGACCTCGGCGATCGTGACCTCGCCGCGGTCTCCGCTCCACCAGCGCTTGATGAGCTCGGGCGTGGTCCACGCCCGGTAGACCAGGTGCTTGGGCGCGTCGAACTCCCGCGTGATCAGGACCTCGGTGTCGGTCGGGAGGGTCACCACGGCGGTGCGGCTACGGGTCACGGCCATCACCTCCACTCTCCATGTCCTCGAGGTCCTCCAACACGACGTCCAGCCGATCGAAGCGCTGCGACCACGAACGCTGGTAGGTGGTCACCCAGTCGTGGATGGGCTTGAGTGGGTGGCCGTCGAGCCGGTACACCCGCCGCCTGCCCTCCTCACGCACGGCCACCAACCCCACGTCCCTCAGCACCCGCAGGTGTTTGGACACCTGCGGCTGCGCCAGCCCCAGCAGCCCCACGAGGTCGTTGACCGGCCGCTCGCCGCTGGCGAGGATGTCCAGGACCTGCCGCCGCCGCGGCTCGGCCACCGCATTGAACGCATCGGCGGTGGTCGCTGCCCGGGCCATCACCGCATCATATACCCATATCAGAATTTATCAAGCCCTGTAGAGCGGGTCAGATGGTGCCGACCCGCCTCGGCCCCGAGCCCCATCTCGAGGTCGGGGTGCGCCGGTGGCGCGGCTGAGCGTTCGGGCAGCCCGATCGAACTCAGCCGTCTCGGCTTCGCCACCGGCGCCGAGGCCACGGACGCTGATCGCGACCCGTCGTACGAGGGCCAGTCCCCGGCGGCCGCGGAGCTGGCCAGGTTGAGGGCCCCGAGGGCGGCCCGCCACGGCTGACGGCGGAACATCGGTCAGCGATCGTCAGGACGGCCGTGAGGCCGAGCTGGTCCCAGCCAGGAGCCGCACCGCTCCGCTGAACAGGTCCTCCCGGGGCAGTGACGAGCTCCGACGTGGCGATCGGCTTCCTCTCGTCTCGAACGTGCGGCGGCGGCGACGGGTGAGACGTTCGCGGCCGGACGGAGGGGCCCGGCGGGCGCCTCCCGCGGGCCCGATCGGCGCGGGTGCCTAGAATCGGGGCATGCCGACGTTCGACGACCTCGTCGGCCACGACCGGGTGGTCGCCATGCTCCGGGGGCAGCTGGCGCGGGACCGTCTCGCCCACGCCTACTGGATCACCGGCCCGGAGCAGGTCGGCAAGACCACCCTGGCCCGGGCCGTCGCATCCGCCTGCCTTTCGGCGGACGGCTGGCCGGGCGGCCTCGACGCCCATCCCGACTTCTGGGCCGACGACGAGACGGGGAGCTGCTCGGTCGAGCGTATCCGGGGCGGCGAGATGGGCCCTCTCGGCCCCCCGCTCCAGCACCTGCTCGCCCGCACGCCCTTCGCGGGCGGCCGCCGGGCGGTCCTGATCGCCAACTGCGAACGGCTCACCGACGTCGCCGCCAACAGCGTCCTCCGCCTGCTCGAGGAGCCGCCGGCGGGGACGGTCCTGCTCCTCACCACCTCGCGGCCCCAGCACGAGCACCTCCCTCCGACCGTTCCCAGCCGGTGTCAGCCGATCGCGCTGGGCCCGGTGCCGCCAGAGGCCATCCGCGCCTGGTTGGCCAACCGGCCGGAGCTGGATTCCCGTTCGATCGAGACCGCCATCGCCCTCGCCGATGGGCGGCCCGGCCGGGCGCTCGGTCTCGCCCTCGACCCCGGGGCGGGCGCCGCCGCCGAGATCCAGGTCGAGCGCCTGCTCGTCGCGGCGGGCCAGGGCCCCGACGGCTGGCTGGCGCTGGCGGCGGAGCTCGGGGCGGAGCTCGAGCTGGCGCGGCGGGCGACGCGGAGCTGGGCCGCCTTCCTCCG
>Ga0307373_10013142_pt1 | contig 11628 bp, 12 predicted proteins | sample OX2MG_FD_202534 | JGI IMG/M metagenome (GOLD analysis project Ga0307373, IMG submission 202534) | Soil microbial communities from Risofladan, Vaasa, Finland - OX-2 | ecosystem: Environmental > Terrestrial > Soil > Coastal area > Acid sulfate soil | place: Finland: Risofladan, Vaasa | collected... | reverse complement strand
GACGCCGCAGCGCCAGGGAGATCTCGCGGTAGGCCCAGGCGTGCTTGGAGAGGTCGTCGTACACCACCAGGGCATCCTCGCCCTGCTCCATGAACCACTCGCCGACGGTGCAGCCGGTGTAGGGGGCGAGGTACTGCAGCGCCGCCGGGTCGCCGGCGGTGGCGCTGACGATGACCGTGTACTCCAGCGCGCCCTGCTCCTCCAGCAGGGCCGCCACCCGGGCCACGCTGGCGGCGTTCTGCCCGATCGCCACGTAGACGCAGGTGAGCTGCTGGCCCTTCTGGTTGATGATGGTGTCGAGGGCGATCGCGGTCTTGCCGATCTGGCGGTCGCCGATGATCAGCTCACGCTGGCCGCGGCCGATCGGGATCATCGCGTCGATCGCCTTGATCCCGGTCTGGACCGGGGTGGCGACGGGCTGGCGGGCGACGACCCCGGGGGCGACCCGCTCCACCGGACGGGTCTGGGTGGCCCCGAGCTCGCCCTTGCCATCGATCGGCTCGCCGAGGGCGTTCACCACCCGGCCCAGGAGCTCGCGGCCCACCGGCACCTCCACCACCCTGCCGGTGGTGCGGACCTCGTCGCCCTCCTTGATCGTCTCGGACCGGCCCATGACGATGGCGCGCACCTGGTCCTCCTCGAGGTTGAGGGCCATCCCCAGGACCTGGTGGGGGAACTCCAGGAGCTCGCCCGCCATCACCCCGCCGAGGCCGTAGATCTGGGCGATGCCGTCGCCCAGCGCGGTGACCACACCGGCGTCGGCCGCCACCACCGGGGCCTCGAAGTCCTTGATGCGCTTCTGGATGATCTGGCTGATCTCGGCCGAGCTGATGCTCATCGGTTCCTCACCCGGTGGGGGCCTCGCTCACCATGCGCTGCCGGAGGCGGCGCAGGCGGCTGGCCAGGCTGCCGTCGAAGATGCGGTCGCCGATTCGGAGCACCATGCCGCCGATGATGGTGGGGTCGACGCGGTGGTCGAACACGACGGTGCACCGGAGCCGCTGCGCCAGGGTGGCCTGGAGGCCGGCGAGCTGCGCCGCCGGGAGTGCGACCGCGGTGGTCAGCTGGGCGCGCAGGCGCCCCTCGGCGCGATCGACCTGGGCCAGGTAGGCGGCCTGGATCGCCGGCAGCAGGGCCTCCCGCCCCGCCCCGATGAGGAGGAGCGCGAGATTGCGCGCCTCACGGTCCACCGCCGCGGCCCGCTCCAGCACCGCCGCCGCCAGCTGCTGGCGCTCCGCCACCGTGTACCCCGGATTGGCCAGCGCCGCCGCCAGGCCCGGATCGGCGAGGATCGCGACCAGCCCCTCCAGGCGCCGGCGCCAGGGGTCGTAGTCGCGCTCCGCCCGTGCCAGCTCCAGCACCGCCTGGGCGTAGTGCTGGGCGCTGCTGGGAATGCGGGGCGGCTCAGGCACGCCACTCCACCTCCGCCAGGGCGTGCTCGACGAGCCGGGCGTGGGTGGCGGGGTCGAGCTCGGTGGCGAGCACCCGGCCGGCCGCCGCCACCGCGAGGTCGGCGACCTGGCGGCGCAGGTCGTCGACCGCCCGGCGGCGCTCCTGCTCCAGCTCGGCGCGGGCGCGCGCCAGCATCGTCTCCTGGTCCTGGCGCCCGCGGGTGCGCAGCTCCTCGCGCAGGTCCTCGCCCAGCTTCTGGGCCTGGGCGAGGATCGCCTGGGCCTGGCGGCGCGCCTCCTGCAGCTCCTCGCGGGCACGCTGCCGGCCGGACTCGACGTCGACCCTCAGCTGCTCGGCGTCGTGGATGGACTGGGCGATCTTCTGCTGCCGGGCCCGGATGGCGGTGTCCAGCGGCGGGTACACGTACCGCGACAGGATCCAGAGCACGCCGAGGAACACCACCACCTCGACCACCAGGGTGAGGTTGGGGATCAGGATGTTGGTCGACGCGACGACCGGCATCGGCACAGGCTCAGCTCACTTGGCCAGGGTGATGAAGACGAACATCAGGGCCAGGTTGATGAAGTACACGGCCTCGGCCAGTCCGACGGTGAGGAACGTCCAGGTCAGCAGGCGCCCCTGGGCTTCCGGCTGCCGGGCGATCCCGGCGATCAGCTGGGCGCCGGCGAGGCCGTCGCCGATGGCGGCGCCGACCGCGCCCACGCCGGTGCCGATCATGGCGCCGGCGTAGACGGTTGCGTGGGCGGTGTCTAGCACGAGTTCATCCTCCGAGCGATGGGGGTGCAGGATGGTCGGGGCCGGCGGCGGCCGGTTGGCGGCAGGTCATAGGGGGGGGCTGGTCGCGCTCAGGCGGCGGCTCCCGCCGGCAGCTCGGCGGCCGGGAAGGCCGCCTCGGCCTCGGCGGGGTGGTCGGTCTCACCCGAGTGACCCTCCTGGGTCGTCGCCATGCTCATGTAGATCACCGTCAGCAGGGCGAAGATGAAGGCCTGGATGACGTCGACGAACACCCCCTCGAAGATCTTCCACACCCCGTTGAGGACCCACCCCAGGTAGATCGGGAGCAGGGCGATGATCTGCAGCATCAGCGCCGCCGCGAACATGTTGCCGAAGAGCCGCAGGGAGAGGGACACCGGGTAGGAGATCTGCGCGATCACGTTGATCGGGGCCAGGAGGGCGTAGATCGGCTTCGGCAGGCCCGGTGGGTGGAGGTAGTTGGCCTTGAGGTAGCCGGAGAACCGGAGCCGCCGGATCGAGGTGACGTGGACCAGGATGATGACGGTGAAGGCGAGGCCGAAGGTGAGGTTGGTGTCGGCGGTGGGTGAGGTCAGCCGGTCGCCGGTGGGGATCAGCTCCAGCCAGTTGCTGACCAGGATGAAGAAGAAGAGGGTCATCACCAGGGGCACCAGCCAGCGGGTGGTTGATCCCACCATCTGCTCGACGTAGCTGTCGATGGTGCTCCAGGCCGACTCCAGCGCTGTCTGCAGCCGACCGGGGACACCGTCTGTGACCGCGCGGCGGAGGAGGAAGCCGGCCGCCAGCACCACCGCCGCGGCGACCAGGCTGGAGACGATGGTGTCGAGGTTGAGCGACTGCCCGAACACGGTGGCGGTCCAGTGCTTGCCCACGGCGACGGCCGCGGCGACCACCGGCGTCGTCACTTGGCCGCCATCCGGAGGCCGTAGCGAAGCACCGCCCCGACCTCCACCAGGTGGGTCACGAGGAGGCCGAACAGGGCCCAGATCGCGATCGGACCGAGCAGGAGGCCGAGCACCAGCACCATCACCGTGACCAGGGCCAGCCGCGGCAGGCTGGTGCCGATGAAGAGTGCGGGCAGGCGCCGGAGCGCCCCCGCCGCGACCCACAGGTTCACCAGCCCGACCCCGGAGCCCAGCGCGGCGAGGCCCGCCGCCCGCGGTCCCACCACGACCAGGGCCAGCAGGGTGATGGCGGCGCCCGACAGCAGCGCCGCCAGCGCGGTCACCCGGAGGGCGCCGGCCAGCCCCTGTGCATCGCGCATCATCCGCCCGGTCTCCTCTCGGCCGTCAGCGACCGCCGAGCGCACGCACGCCGCGGCCGAGCACCACCGCCCCAGCCGCCAGCCCGCAGAGCAGGCCCGTGAAGGTCAGCCACGGATGAGTATGGAATTGGTCGTCCAGCAGCACCCCGCCGACGATACCCATGGCGACGGTGACCGAGAAGGCGCCCACCAGGGCGACCGCCATGCCCGCTCCCGTCCCCACGCGCGGCCGTCGGGGCCCGTCCCCAGTGGTCAAGCCGGCCGGAGTGTAGCACGGCGCCGCGGGCGCGGCCGCGGGCGGGCGGGGCCCGGACCCCGGTCCGGGAGCCCGCTCCGTAGACTTCCGCCCGTGGTGATCGGGGTCGACGCCAGCCGCGCGTGGGGCACGGCGGGGTCGGGGATCAATGTCTATGCGACCGAGGTCCTGGGCGGCCTGATCGCCGACCCGCCCGCTCCCCTGCGGCTCTACTGGCCGCACCGGCGCCCCCCCGCCGGGGCGCCCCCCCTCCCGCTCGCGAGCGGCTGGCGCTGCCTGCCGCTCCCTCGCGCCTGGACCCGGCTGCGCCTCCGCCTGGAGGTGGCCCGCCATCCCCCGACCGTCCTCTTCGTGCCCGCCTACCGGCTCCCTCCCGGTCGCCTCCCGCGCGCGGTCGTCACCATCCAGGGCGTCGAGCACCGTCTCGCCCCGGATGCCTACTCGGCTCGCGAGCGGGCGGCCCTGGACCGGTTCGTCACCGACAGCCTCGGCCGCGCGACCGCCGTGATCGTCCCCTCCGAGACCACCCGGGCCGACCTCGTCCACCATTTCGGCGCCGAGCCCGGGCGGCTCACCCTCATCCCCCACGCCGCCCGCACCGACCTGCCCACGCTCGACCCGGCGGCAGCCGCCGCCGTGCGGCACCGCCTCGGCATCGATGGGCCGTATCTGCTGGCGGTGGGAGGCCACCACCGACGCAAGAACCTCACCTTCCTCGTCGAGGTGCTGGGCGCAGCCGCCGGCGGCTGCTCCGCCCGGCTGGTCTGCACCGCGGTCCCGGAGCCGCGCCGCCGCGAGCTCCAGGTGGCGGCGCGGGCGGCCGGTCTCGGGGACCGGGTGCGATGCCTGCCTCACACCAGCCCCGAGACCCTCGCCGCCCTCTACGCCGGCGCGCTGGCGGTGGCGATCCCCTCCCTGTACGAGGGATTCGGGCTCCCGGCCCTGGAGGCGATGGCGGCCGGCGCCCCGGTCCTCGCCAACGACACCGGCGGGGTCCGCGAGATCGCGCTCGGGGCGGCCCTCCTGGTCCCGGTCCTCGACCGCGACGGCTGGCGCGACGCCCTCTGCCGGCTGGCGTCCGACCCGGAGCTCCGCTCCCACCTCCGCGCCCTCGGCCTCAGGCGGGCGGCCCGATACAGCTGGACGGCCAGCGTCGCCGCCCACCGCGCGCTGCTCCGGCGCGAGCTGGACGCGGCCGGCGATCGTCGATCGTGACCGTCGGTCGGCCGGCGGCGCCCGCCCCGGAACCGCCGGGACCGTCGATCGAGTGGTGGGCCCGGCTGACCTCAGCTGTGTCCTGCAGCCGCCCCGGCGGGCTGCCGCGTCGCGCTCGGCTCCCCGTGGGAGGGACGCCTCGACCGTCCGAGTGCCGGCCGGGTGCGGGGCATCGTGATCGGGGCCGGCTGTGCCGGACCAGGCTCCTCGCCGGCCGAGACCACCGCTCGGCTCCGCACCGGCGCGCGGGGACGACGCTGCGGCAGACGGCCGTGACCGCCCACGCGCCCGGCCCGGCCGCCCCCTACCGCATGTAGAGGAGCTGGCGCCCGGCGGAGTCGAGCCGGTCCAGCGCCCGGCCGGTGCCGAGGACGCAGCAGCGCTCGGGGTCGGGCGCCACCGTCACCGGGAGCCCGGAGCGGTCCTGGAGCCAGCCCCCGAGGCCCGCGAGGAGGGCGGTGCCGCCGGTGAGGACCGCCCCGTGGCGGCGGTGGGCCGCCGCCAGGCGGCCGGGGAGGGCCTCGAGGAGGCGGGTGACGCCGGCGGCCAGCTGGTCGAGCGTCGGCAGCAGGGCCGGCCACAGCTCGGCCTCGGTCACGGTCGCGGTGGGGGCCGGACGGCCGGGGTCGACCTCGGACCCGGTCACGGCGAGCCCCCGTCCCCCCACCGCCGCCGGGCCGGCCCGGAGCTCGTGCTTGAGCAGCTCGGCGTCGGCGGCGCTGACCGCGACCCCGGTGAGCTCGGCGACGCGGGCGGCCAGCAGCCGGTCGAGCTGGCGGCCGCCGACGGGATGAGCCGTCCGCGCGACGGTGCCCTCGTGGCAGATCACCGCGATCTCGGTGGCGACGGTGCCGGCATGGACCACCAGCGCGCCGGTGGCGGTGTCGGTGGGCAGGTCCGCACCCAGGGCCGCCGCCAGCGGCGCATCGATGAGGTGCGCGGTCCGGCTGCCGGTGCGGGCCGCCACCGCGAGCAGCCGGCGCCGGTCGTCCCCGCTGCAGTCGCTGGCGATGGCGATGACGACGTCGGGACGGAAGAGGCGGGGCGGCCCGCCCCCCTGACCGGTGGCGTGGCGCACCAGGGCCTCGAGCCCCGCCTCGTCGACGATCCGTGCCCCCTCGATCGGCCACTCCACCAACGGGCCCGCTGCCGGGTCGGGTGCCGCCCGTGCCGCCCACTGCAGCGCCGCCAGCCCGGCGGGGGCGCGCCGGCGGTCCCCGTCGACGGCAGCGACCGCGCTGGGCTCCTCGGACACGACGCCCTCGCCCTTGACCAGCACCCGGGTGGTGCGGGTGCCGAGGTCCACGCCGATCCGGCGGGTGAGCATCGGGCCGACTCAGCCGCCGGCGGCCAGGTGGCCGCCGTGGGGCACCGCGATCCGCTCCAGGTCGGCGCCCAGCCGCCGCAGCTTGCCGGTGAGGTCCTGGTACCCGCGGTCGAGGTGGCCGAGGCCATGGCACTCCGTCACCCCGTCGGCGCAGAGGCCGGCGATCACCAGGGCGGCGCCGGAGCGGATGTCGGGGACGCTGAGCCGGGATCCGGTCAGCGGCGCACCGCCGCGGATGACGGCGCTCCGCCCCTCCACCGTGACCCGGGCGCCGAGGCGGACCAGCTCCGCGACGTGGCGGAAGCGGTTCTCGAACAGGAACTCCGACACCACCGCCGTCCCCTCAGCCTGAGTCATCAGGGCGACGTACGGCGCCTGCAGGTCGGTGGCGAACCCCGGGTGGGGCCAGGTGGTCATGTCGACCGGCCTGAGGGGCCCAGACCGCCGCACCCGGAGCCGCGACTCGCCCTCCTCCAGGGTGCACCCGGCCTGGCGCAGCTTGTGGAGGACGTGGCGGAGGTCGTCGCAGACCAGACCGTCCAACTCGACGTCCCCACCGGTGGCGGCGGCGGCGAAGGCGAAGGTCCCAGCCTCCAGGTAGTCGGCCCGCACCTGGTGCTCGGAGCCGTGCAGGCGGCCGACCCCCTCGATGACGATGCGGTCGCTGCCGGCGCCGTCGATGCGGGCCCCCATCCCGCGCAGGCAGAGCGCCAGGTCGACCACGTGCGGCTCGCGAGCGGCGTTGGAGAGCACCGTGATGCCGTCCGCGCGAACGGCTGCCATCATGAGGTTCTCGGTGCCGGTGACGGTCGGCATGTCGAGCTGGATGTGGGCGCCGTGCAGTCGCCGGGCCCGCGCCACCACCTCGCCCTCGTCGGTCTCCTCGATCGTGGCCCCCATCGCCCGCAGCCCCTCGATGTGCTGCTCCACCCGACGCAGCCCGATGTCGTCGCCGCCGGGGAGGGGCAGGCGCGCCTCGCCCGAGCGGCCCAGCAGCGCCCCCAGGAGGAGGAACGAGGCCCGCATCCGGCGGGCAGGGTCGGTGGGGGGCACGGTCCCCCGCAGGTCAGCGGCGTCGAGGGTGCAGGTGGAGCCGGAGCGCCCGACCCGCACCCCGAGGTGGCTGAGGCAGGCGACCATCGTGTCCACGTCCTCGATCTCCGGGACGTTGCGGAGGCGGAGCGTCCCCTCGGTCAGCAGCGCCGCCACCATCTCCGGGAGGGCGGCGTTCTTGCTCCCGCTCACGGTCAGCCGGCCGCGGAGTGGCCGCCCCCCCGCGATCCGCAGGGCCTCGGGCGCCACCGGGACGGCCGTCCCGGTCACAGCGACCGCTCCGGGGCCGTTGCCGCCAGGGGGCGACGGCGGCGCACCCGGCGGAGCAGGAGCACCAGCCCAACGCCGAGGAGGACTAGGGCCACCGCCAGGATCTTGCGGTGACCGTAGATGGCGAGGCCGAGGCACCCGAGGATGGCGGTGACGAGGTAGAAGGCGACCGCCGTCTCCCGGGGGCTGAGGCCCAGCGCGAGCAGCCGGTAGTGGAGGTGGCGGGTGTCGGCGGCGGCGGGGCTGCGCCCGGCGAGGCGGCGACGGACGATCGCGAAGGCGGTGTCGCCGATGGGGAGCGCCAGCGCCACCACCGGCACGAAGAGGGCGAGGGCGGCGGTGGTCTTGGCCACCCCCACGATGGTGATGATCCCGGTGAGGAGTCCCAGGAGGTGGGCGCCGGAGTCGCCCATGAAGATGCGGGCGGGGGCGAAGTTGAAGACCAGGAAGCCCAGGCACGCGCCGATCACGGCGGCGCTGAGGAGGATCACCCCCGCCTGGCCGGGGCTGCGGCCGAGGCGGTCGATCGCGGCGACGAGGAGGATCCCCGCCACGATCCCCACCACGCCGGCGGCGAGCCCGTCCACCCCGTCGAGGAGGTTGATCGAGTTCTGCATCCCGACCAGCCACACGACGGTGACCGGGATCGCCAGCCAGGAGAGCTCCAGGACGGCGAAGGGCAGGTGCACCGAGGTGATCGTGATGCCGAAGCCGGCGGCAACCACGATCGCGGAGCCGGTCTGGAAGACGAGCTTGGTCCAGGGGGCGAGATCGAACCGATCGTCGAGGGCCAGGAGGACCGTCACCACCACCGAGATGCCGAGGATCTCGGCCCAGCTGCCGATGCCACGGCCGAACGCCGCCACCGCGGCGACCACCCCGAGCAGGAGGGCGAGGCCGCCGAGACGCCCGGTGGGGCGCGGGTGGAGGTGGCGGCCGCCCGGCCGCGCCACCGCCCCGACCCGGAAGCTCAGCCGGCGGACGAACGGCACCGAGGCCGCCGTGACCGCGAGCGCCAGCAAGAACGGCGGCAGCGCGGGGAGCCAGGGATTGGCAGGTGTCGGCATGGCTCAGAAACGGTGGGGAGGGCGGCCCGGCGGCCTCAGGGTAGCGCCCTCGCGCGACGAGGGACGCCCCTGCGGCGGTCCGGAGCCCCCCCGCCGGGGGGCCCGCCGCTCCCCGCCGGGGGGGACCGCCGGGGCCTCAGTAGGGCAGCGGATGGGCGTCGCAGAGCGCCCGCGCCCGGGCCCGTACGCCCTCCGCCCGGGCGGCGTCGCCGAGGTGGTGGACGACCTCCGCCACCAGGTCCGCGATCTCGGCCATCTCCTCCTCGCCCATCCCGCGGGTGGTCACCGACGGACTGCCGAGGCGGATCCCGCTGGGGTTGAAGCGGCTCGCCTCGTCGAACGGGATGGCATTGCGGTTGACGGTGATGCGCACCGCGTCGAGGGCATCCTGCACCGACCGGCCGGTGAGCCCCAGCGGTCGCAGGTCGACCAGCATCAGGTGGGTGTCGGTGCCGCCGCTGACCAGCCGAAGTCCGCGGTCCTGCAAGCCCCGGGCGAGGACGCGGGCGTTGGCGACCACCCGCTGGGCGTAGTCCGCCATCTCCGGTTGGCCCCACGCGTGGAGGGCCACCGCCTTGCCCGCGATCGCGTGCAGGAGGGGACCGCCCTGGTAGCCGGGGAAGACCATCTTGTCGACCTGGGCGGCATGCTCCTTGCGGCAGAGGATCATGCCGCCCCAGGGCCCGCGCAGGGTCTTGTGGGTGGTGAGGGTGACCAGGTCGGCGTGGGGCACCGGGCTGGGGTGTGCCCCCCCCGCCACCAGCCCCGCGAAGTGGGCCATGTCGACCACGAACGCGGCCTCCACCTCCCGAGCGATGGCGGCGAGCCGGGCGAAGTCCAGCACCCTGGGGTAGGCGCTGGCCCCCGCGATGAGGACCCGCGGCCGCACCGCCTGAGCGCGGGCGCGCACCTGCTCGTAGTCGAGCTGCTCCGTTTCCGGCTCCACCCCGTAGTGCTCGGCGTGGTAGAGCATGCCGCTGAAATTGACCGGCGAGCCGTGGCTGAGGTGGCCGCCGTGGCCGAGGTCCATCCCGAGGATGGTGTCCCCGGGACGGCAGAAGACGGCATAGGCCGCCAGGTTGGCGCTGCTGCCGCAATGGGGCTGGACATTGGCGTGCTCGGCGCCGAACAGCGCCATCGCTCGCGTCTGGCAGAGCCGTTCCAGCTCGTCGACGTGCTCGCAGCCGCCGTAGTAGCGGCGCCCGGGCGTCCCCTCGGCGTACTTGTTGGTGAGCCAGGACCCGACCGCGTCCAACACCGCCGGGCTGGCGATGTTCTCCGAAGGGATCAGCTCCAGCGTCTCCTGCTGGCGGCGCAGCTCGTCGCCCAGGATGGTGGCGACCTCGGGGTCGGCGGCGGCGATCCGGGTGAGCCGCTCCGCAGCCAGGGGCACGTCATCCGCTCCCAGTGGTGCCGCCACGGCCGACGCCGGCGCGGCCGGTGTCGGCGAGGCCGAGGGCGCCGGCGTCGAGCGCGCCAACCCGGACCAGGACGGGGCGCTGTCCCGTGCAGTCGAGTATAGAGGACGCCGCGGCGGTGCCCCGGCGCCCCGCCGGGGCCCGGAGGGCGCCGTCGAGGAGCGGGAGGGCCCGCAGCGCGGCGGCGGCGTCTGGGACCGGCGGCTCGCCGTGGCGGTTGGCGCTGGTCGTGGCACAGGGCCCGGCGCGCGCGAGCAGGCCCTGGACGATGGCGAGGTCCGGGACCCGGATCCCGATCGTCCCCGGTCCCCCCAGCCGCCGGCCCCGCGCGGTGGCGGCGACGATGAGGGTGAGGGGCCCCGGCCAGTGGCGCTCCGCGAAGCCCAGCGCGCCCCCACTCCAGCGCACGTACGGCTGCAGGTCGGCCAGGCTCGCCGCCATCAGGATCGCGGGCTGGCCCAGCGGCCGTCCCTTGATCGCGGCCAGGCGCGCCGCCGGCCGCGATCCCTCTGCCGCGACCGCGAGCCCGAAGACCGTGTCGGTGGGGATCGCGATCACCCCGCCGCCCCGCAGGCACGCCGCCGCCAGGTCCACGCCGGCAGGGTCGGCGGGAAAGATCACGAGCCCACGGCCACCGCCCGGAGCGCGGCCGCCGGCAGCGGCGGGAGGCGCGTCTCCACCACCCGGTCCCGGCCGGCGAGGTCGGCGCGGACGGTGCACCGCCCGTCCGGCCACCGCGCCTCGCAGAGCGCGGCCAGCGCGCCGGCCCGCCGCGGGTCGACCTCCAGGATCAGCGTGGCGGCGGGGCCGAGAAGGGGTGCCACTCCGGCGAGGATCGCCCGGTGCGGGGCCAGCCCGTCGGGGCCGCCGTCCAGCGCCAGGCGGGGCTCGTAGGCCGCCACGGTGCCGGGTAGCTCCGCCATCTCGGCGGTCGTGACGTAGGGCGGGTTGGCCAGCACCAGGTCGTAGGGGCCGCGCCCCCGCAGCGGCTCGGCCCAGTCGCCCTGCCAGAGTCGGACCCGGTCGGCGAGGTGGTGGCGGTCGACGTTGCCGGCGGCCACCGCCAGCGCCGCCGCCGACCGGTCGACCGCGTCGACCGTGCAGCGGGGGTGGCGGTCGGCGAGCGCGATCGCGATGCACCCGCTCCCGGTGCCGAGGTCGGCCGCCCGCGGCGGCCCGGACGCGGCCGGGCGGGCGGCGAGGACCGAAAGGCCACGCTCCACCAGCTGTTCCGTCTCCGGCCTCGGGATCAGGACCGCCGGCGAGACGGCCATCTCCAACCCCATGAACTCGCGGGTGCCGACGAGGTACGCGACCGGGCACCCCTCGGCGCGGCGGCGGAGGAGCGGCCGCAGCCGGTCCAGCTCGGCCGGGAGGAGCGGGCGCTCGAACTGCAGGTAGAGGTGGAGACGCGAGAGCCCGAGGACGGAGCCCAGGATCAGCTCGGTGTCGAGGCGGGGACTGTCGCTCCCCCGGGCCGCGAGGTACCCGGAGCCGCGGCGAAGGACCTCGAGGAGCGACAGGGCCATCCAGCGGGATGGTACCGGCGGCGTGATCCCGGTGCGGCGCTGACCGGCTCCAGGGGCCGCCCG
>Ga0307373_10013140_pt1 | contig 11629 bp, 13 predicted proteins | sample OX2MG_FD_202534 | JGI IMG/M metagenome (GOLD analysis project Ga0307373, IMG submission 202534) | Soil microbial communities from Risofladan, Vaasa, Finland - OX-2 | ecosystem: Environmental > Terrestrial > Soil > Coastal area > Acid sulfate soil | place: Finland: Risofladan, Vaasa | collected... | reverse complement strand
GGTTGCGCTTGGCACGCCGGCGGGGCTTGCCGCGTTGGGCCTCATCCTCGCTCTTGTGCTGGGAGATGGAAGCACGCCGAGTCCTGCCGACGCAGCGATCCTCGCGTCTGCTCAAGGCGCTCTCTCTCCGCCGCCCGGTTCGGTGTTCCATGTCGCAGCCACGATTGCCGTGGGGTCGAGTCCGGCCCAGCCCTACGAGCTGTGGACCGCCGGATCCTCGTATCGGTTCATCAAGTTCGGCTACGAAGCCGCGTGGAACGGAACGACGATGTCCAGCTATGACGCCGCTACCAACACGATGTACGTCGGGATCTACAGTCCTGCGAACCACCCGCCGGTCGACACGGCCGCCACCATCCGCTCCCTCATCTCGTCGGGCCAGGCGCAGGTCGCTGGTTCGGCCGTCGTCGACGGGGTCCCCGCCTACGTCTTGTCGTTCTCGGGCCAACCTTCTGGCAGTGGGATTGCCAATGCGACTTATGACGTCGCCAAGAGCGACTATCGACCGCTGCTCATTCAGGGGACCGTGGCCTGCGAGCAGGGACAGTGCCCCGAGACCGTGCAGTTCCAGACCTACGAGTACCTGCCCGAGACTCCTGCCAATCTCTCCCTGCTCGATCTGAGGGCACAACACCCTGGCGCGACCGTGGTGAACGCGGGCGGAGTCCCCGGTGTTGGGACATCTTTCGGTAGCGATTGATTCGCCTACACATCGGGTCGACTGGATCGCTAGAGGCGGCTTTCTCGGTAGCTCCCAGAGCCGGCGGACTGGGGCACCCTTTGTCTTGTTGGTACCTTCACCTATCGGTCGTAGTTGGCATCCGTCATCGGGTGAACGTGAGGTGGGTGACGCCGTGGGGCGTCGAGACTGCCTCTACATCGTACTGCTGCTCCAACGCCTCCAGGCCGTCCCACAACCGAACTCCGCGGCCGAGCAGGATCGGCACCTGAACGACGTGCAGGTGGTCGACGAGACCGGCGGCGATGAACGCGCGCATCATGGTCGGGCCCCCGCCGATGCGGACGTCCTGACCGGCGGCAGCGTCTCGCGCCACCTCGAGTGCATCCGCTGGTGCGGCGTCGAGGAAGTGGAACGTCGTACCACCCTCCATCTCCAGCGACGGGCGCGGACGGTGGGTCAGGACGTACGTCGGCGTGTGGAACGGCGGGTTGTCGCCCCACCACCCGCGCCATTCCGGGTCGTCCTGCCAGCCCGGAGGGCCGAACTTGCCCGCGCCCATGATCTCCGCACCGATCCCGGGTCCGTGCTGCTCGGCCATTGCGTCATCGACACCCTCGGTGCCGCCCGACTCGCCGAGGATTTCGCCCCGGCCGAACCGAGTGGCGAACATCCACTCGTGGAGCCGATGCCCGGCGTGGCCGAACGGCGTCTCGAGGGCCTGTCCCTCGCCGGTGGCGAACCCGTCGAGCGAGATCGAGAAGTTGTGGATGCGGACGCGCGACATGTCGGCTCCTTCGGTGGTGGTGGTCGGACTGGTTGACCTGTCGAGCGGCGAGATTGTATCGGCCGTGGGATTCAGGCGAACTCAGGCTATCCACACCAATGGAGGCCCGTTTGCTCCATCCAGACCCGGCGCTCGGGGGCACTTTTCGCAATATGCAAACCTGATGGCCATGGTGGCATGGCCGGAGCAGTTCACCTTGATGAAGGATTTGACCGAGACCACCTGGATCGAACTTGATTCATGGGTCGGTATGGAGAGCACCACGGTCACCTCGATAGTCCCACGGGGATTCGCGGCCTATGTCCGAATCTTCCATCCAGCACCTAGCTCTGCGGGTCCTCGCAGATGGTCGGATGTTGCAAGGGCCACTGGGCGAACCATGCATCCGTTGACCCAATGGAGTGGGATCTCGCTTGATGACGATGCTGAAACCCGTTGGGATCCACCGCCGGAAGGAGAACCGCCCTTGGAGGTGCTGCTCCCGCTCGTGTCCACCCTGCGGCACTTCACTAGGAAACCTAGGCGTTGTTTCTTCGCCGTCTGGGACGGCTGGGGACAGCTTCACTCGGGCTCCATGGCCTCTCTCCGCCTTCGAGGAGAACCGAAGGATGTGCCGACCCCGGTCGAGCGATTCGTATCGGAACGGGAGGACGAGGCGCGGAGTTACCCAAGGTTCGAGTTCGAGCCGGGTACAGGTCGCCCATACTTCCTCGGTACTGGCCCGTTGAAGGTGGTGACCGAAATCTCCGGCGGTTCGGTCTTGGATCGCCCCGGTGTCCCGGTCGCCATGTGGTGGCCCACGGACCGCTCCTGGTTCGTGGCCTCGGAGATCGATTTCGATTCCACTCTGGTCGGAGGCTCGCCGGAGCTGCGCGATGCGCTCGTCGGTCACGAGCAGCTTGAAGCTCTTGAGGTCCCGCCCGAGGGGGATCTGAGCCTGAACGGCGACACGATCAATCTGCCGGGATAGCGATGCCAACCCGGCTTTAGAGGGCAGGTACCTATCGCAGCGAACGTCTCCGGACAACCCCAACAGTTATAACCAGAACCGCGAAGCTAATCACCAAAAGGACGAGGCCAACACCGACGGCTCCGCGGGCCCCGGCAGGGGAACAGTTCTGCGCAGTCTCCGTACCAATAGCGGCCGCCGAACAGAGGTGATATTGGACAAGCTCGAAGATCGTGAACGCAATGGACAAGGCGACAAGGATCCCTGGGAGCATGATCCAAAAGGCCTTTTCGACCGTTCGCACAAGGTCAATCGTAGGTTCATAGAAGGGGCTGGACGGATCGGCGCATTTCCGGCGATCGGGGACAGATAGAAATATGAGCCTTTCGTTGTATGGCGGCTGGACCTAGAGAGAGCCAAGAATGAGTCGTACGGTGGGGCGGGCACGTTCCATGGATTCACGGTCGAACGACAGGACGGTGGCGTGATCGCCAAGAACGGCTATCGAGCTGTGGCCTTCGTCGCGACCGCTCACTCGCACCATCGCAGCATGGTGTTTGCGCTAGCAGCGTCCGTCTTCGTCCTCTTTGGATCGGTCTCGTGTTGACCGAAGTGATTGCCCTGCTTGCTCGGCGAGTCGAGAAATCGCGTCAAGCTCTCGGTGAGAGGAAACCGGGATACGCCGCAGTTCTGGACAGTGACTTTCAAAACCCGAGGTTACGGCGCAGGCGTCGCATCATGTGGATGATCGAAGGCACCGTCGGGTTGATTCCTATGGTAGCCCTTGTCGTTTGAAGGTTCCCGTCGAGATGGTGCTCTCGACTCGGTTTCTTGCCCACCCCCCGGCGGTATGGGATGGCCTATAAGCAGTCGGATACTCCGCCGGTCTTAGCCCCGGGGTGCGAAGAACTCAAGTGCGATGTTGTCGGGATCTCGAAACGACAATGCCGAGTAGGAAGGCGTGTCCACGATGCCACCGTTGGGGATGCCGAGTTCGTTCAGACGGATTTCCCATGCCTCTAACTCATCGCGGTTGGCACAGCCGAAAGCCAGATGATCGAGCCCCGGCCGCCGCTCGTTGAACGCCTCAGTGCTGTCCAAGTCAGGGAACTGAGTTACGCCAACGATTGTGCCGCCGGTAAGCCAAGCGACGCGCTGGAACGGACCTGTGTCCTCGTCAAGGATTGGGTCCGAGCCGAACAGATCCTTGTACCAAGGCACACTCCGTTCAAGGCTCGTAACCGTTAGCGCCACGTGAGTAATCGCAGGGAACTCAGGCATCTCTTCTCTCCCTTCGCACCTCGTGGACGCAGCGGATGCTACCTCTTTGGCTGGCAAACGCTCGGGGAGCAAAAGCTATCTGGCAGCACCAGTCGCCGCGCTACCTGAGGCCCCAGTCCCGGCGGTTTGGGATGCCTCACCGCTTGTTTGGCGGCCGGTGATCGGGTATCCCGCCACGGCATCAATGGCTGCGAAATTGGCCACGTACTGCCGGCGACCGGGGTCGGGCAGGACCTCTCAGCCGAAGGGGCCGTCCTTGAGCTCAGTGGAAGGCGGCGCGTGTGGCCGGCCGCGGGACAGGCGTCCACGGCCCATCACCACGATCCTCACGAGTACATGGCCGACGACGACGGCCAGGACGATGTCCGATGACGAGCCGTGCCGGCTGATCAGCGCCACCCGGGCAACTATGAGGGCGACGATGAGGACAATGGCGCCGATGCGGACGGCCCGCCTGTTGCCCGAACCCAGGGAGCGGAAGAGATAGAACGCCGGCAGTCACTCTAGGTCTCCTGTAGGCCGAACGACCAGCGTCCGGTTTGACGGAATCCCTCACGTCCAGCCCAGCCCGCCGAGCGCCAAGCCAGCACCCTCAAGGGCTGTACGGCAGTAAGCACGCCGTAGGTGGACAAGTCATAGCCGCCTCGCTCTCCTGGCCCTAGAGCCATAGTCGCTGGGTTCCCGTCATCGGCTCTCGCCTCTGCGGTGGGCCACTTGGAACACGTTGCCGAACGGGTCCCTGAACATGCCGCGGCGGTCTCCGTAGTGGGTGTCCGACGGTGGCTCGATCTCCTCTGCCCCGGCGGCCAGGGCCGCCCGATGGGTGACGTCGGCGTCGTCCACGTAGACGTACAGGAACGTGGGAAAGGACTCGCGCTCGCCGACCGGGCTCACCATGATCAGCGAGTCACCGATGCGCAACTCGGCTGGGCGGCCATCGGTCACCTCGCCGGCAGCGCCGAACACCTCCCCGAGGAAGGCGGCCTCGGCTCGGACGTCGGGGACCACCATCCGCGGTGTGAGTGTGTGGTACCCGTCGGGGGCCGGCCGGGCGACGCTCATCCGCGGCTCAAGATCCTGGTCTGTTCGGGCGTGGCCTCGGGTTCGGCCGTCACTGGCAGCGGAACCGAAGCGGCTCCCGATCCGACCAGCGGTCGGGGCCAGCGCGGATCCCGGGAGCCGGAGCTGCCTCCCCGTCCGGGGTGGATCGAAAGCCCGTTGATGGGGTCGGGCACCGCCTCGAGCGAGGCCTTGATCGCGTCGACGGCGCGGAACCTCGTCCAGGCCGCCTCATCGGACAGCTCGACCTCCAGCACCGAGCCCCAGGGCTGGTGCCTCCAGTTCCAGCTGGTCGCCCCTTCGGCCAGGGCGATGCTCGTTAGCACGTCCCCGTAGGCCTCCGACCACGTCCGCGCCGAGCCCGAGGCGCTGTTGGAGACCTCGATCGAGTGCCACTCCGTCACTGTGCCAATGCTACGACCGGGCCCGCTGTCCCGCCCGGGGGCCCTCTGGGGTGACACGGACACGACTCCCATCCAGGTGGATGACCTCCAAATCGGCCCCGGAGCCGAGAAGAAAATGGTTCCGAGTGGGGACTTCGGCGGGACACATCGGGCGGGCCGTTAGTTCCCCAGTCAAGATCATCCGGGTAGGCGCGTCGCGTCCGGCGTTCCCACTTCGAAGAATGCACCTTTGACAGGTAATCCTGTCGCGAATAGGATCCCTGTCTATGAGCCCTGTGGCGTTGATCAGCGATCCCGCCACCGTGCAGGTGCTGAGCCATCCGATCCGGATTCGGATCCTGGAGGCGCTGCGAGAAGCACGATCGGCGGCGTCGGTGGCCCGAGAGATAGGCCAGACCCGCCAGAACACCAACTACCACCTCAAGGAACTCGAGCGGGTCGAGCTGGTTCGCAAAGCGGGCCAGCGAAGAGTCGGCAACTTCCTAGAGACTCTCTACCTTGCCCGGGCGCGGACCCTATTGGTCTCGCCCCGGCTGACCTGGGGAGGCCCGGCGCGACCCGAGGCCATGGCCGCCCAAGTCTCCTTGGAGCGCCTCGTGGGCTTGAGCGAGCGGCTCGGCAACGAAGCGGTGGCCCTTCTGGATCGGGCCGCCTTTGAAGGCGAGACAATCCCGACGGCGTCGATGGAGGCGGAGGTGTGCTTCAAGGACGAGCAGGCTCGCTCCGCGTTCCTCAGCGAATACGTGACCGCAGTCGCCGCCTTGACCAAGAAATACGGCGCCCGCGCAGGTGAGCCCTACAGGGTCGCCTTCGCGGCCTATCCCGACCCCGGGATGTGAGCAGACCGGATCATGGGAGCACCTGACAGGGACCGCACGCCTGTGTGGAGCTTTGAGCGCACCTTTACCTTGGCGGTCGACCGAGACGAGGCCTTCCGCCTCTTCACCGACCCGCACGAAACCTCCGCCTGGCTCAATCCGGTTACGCCCACCGATGATGGCGAACTCGAGATGCAGATCGAGGGGAATCCGCCCAGCTCGTTGAGCGTCGACGCGTACGAACCTCCGAACCTGCTGAGTACCACGATGACCGATGGCGTCGTCCCGGGGGCCATGGAGATCACGGTTGTCTTCGAAGACGGCGACTCCGGCACCAGGATCACGATCACCCGCGCTGGGTTCGGGACCGATGCCAGCGCGTGGGAGGTTTTCGGCCAGTCGAACACACTCGGCTGGGACGAGGCCGTCACCGATCTCATCGCCTACGTCCACACCGGTGTACGTGCCCCTCGTCATGCCCCGGACCTGCGGGCCAGCATCGCCGCCTGGCCCATCCGTCGGGATTGGGGGATCGAGCTCGCCGAGGTCAAGCCGGGTGGATTCTGCGAAAAGGCGGGCCTTCGGGTAGGCGACCTGCTGCTCAAGTTCGACCGGGCCGGGATCTACCAGATCTCGGACATCTGGACCTTCACTAGAGCCAGAGCCGCCGGTGAGGAAGTAGAGGTCACCTATGTCCGGGACCGAGAACAGCGGACGGGTAGGGCCCGCCTATCCCGGTTCGAGGAGTTCGGTGACTGACGCTACCTCCGGGCAAGAAGCAGGGCCGTTCGCTTGTTGGCGCCGTTCCAAGTCGTCGGGCTCGTCGAACCACTCGTCATCCTCCCGCACCGCCTCATTGATGGCGACGGCCAGCACGGCATTGGAGTCCAGGAGATCGACCGCCAGCAGCACCCAGGGCCAGGAGTCTGAGGGGCGGTGGACGGTCGTCTCCGCTATACGATCCCGAGATGGAGCTGGCCAAGGACTGTCTCGACGTCGGCCTCTACACGAACGATTACGAGGCGATGAGCCGCTTCTATACCAACCGCATCGGACTCGCCTACGAGGAACTGCTCAAGGTGGGCCGAGGTATCCACCAACACCGGCTGTCCCTACGGGGGGCCGTGCTCAAGCTGAACAGCTCCCGGGAGCCACTCCCGCCCTCGCCCACCAACTTTCTCGGGTTCGATATCGGCGGGTTCGAACCGGGCGAAGAGCTGGTCGACACGACCGTCCGGCTGGTGCCGGCCGGACAGGTCACCATTCACTGGGCCAGCTCTGCCCCGGACCGGCTGTGGGAGCTGTTGATGACCGGCTTCGGCGCCAGCGAGTCTCCTGACGGGCAGCTCCAGATCGGTCGGACGGCCATTGCTGTGGAGCCGGGCGGTGGCCCGTGTGGGCCAATGCGGTCCAGGGGCTTCCGCTACATAACCGTGCAGGTCAGTGACGTGAGGTCCGACCATGCCTTCCTGGTGAAGCACGGCTGGCGAGAGGCCACCGCTCCGGTCCGCCTCGGCGATACCGCCTTCATCTCCGTCGTGTCCGATCCGGACGGCGCCATGGTCGAGGTATCGCAGCGCGCCTCGCTGACCGGTCCCCTACCTGATCCATGAGCGTCGGCTCTCGAACTTTCCCCTGACAGGAGACGTGCCGCAGGCATTGGTAGAGAGGCGTCAGCCTCAGTTGCTTGCGGCGCCCTGGGTCAGGCGAACCAGGGTCTCGGACACCAAGTCGAACGGCTGGCGGGTTTTCTGGGCACGGCACATGGCGACAGCACCTTCTGTCGCGGCAACTGCCATCACGGCCACCTGTCCGGCAGTGATCGAGTCCATGCCTCCGGCCACCAGCAAGCTAGAGAGATGCTCGGTCCAGCCTCCGAAGACCGCACCGGCGTGGTCCAGCAGCTGGTCGTCAACTCCAGCCACTGTCACGGCCAGGACCGAACAGCCCGCGCTCAGCCGGGAGCGGTCTAGTAGCTCCCGCCACAATCGGACGAACTCCTCGATGACCTGGACCGAGGACCGTCCGCGCGTAGATTCCATAGCTGTTGTGACCCGTGCGTTGGCCAGGTCTAGGGCAGCGTTGAGGAGCTCCGCCTTACCGCCGGGGAAGTGGTGGTACACCGAGCCACGAGGCGCACCGGTGGCCGCCAGGACCTCTGAAAACGACGTGCCCTCCACCCCGTACTGAGCCAGAAGCCAGACCGCTCCCTCGATCATCTTCGTGCGGACACCTTCCGGCATTCGGTTCCTCCTGAGCTGCCTGGCCCACTATTTCTGACCCCAACTATGTACAGCATCATAGTACCGTGTTAAGGTATGTAGGTAGTCATACATAGTCAAAGGAGACCGCTATGCCGATGATCGACGTGTACGTCACGTCTGGGATGTTCGAGGACGGTTCCAAACTGGCCGCCGACCTCGCCCGCACCCTGATGAGGATCGAGGGGGTTCCGGACATCCCGATGTTCCGGCAGAACACGGCCGCCTTCATCCACGACCTGCCGGACGGCGCGATCTCGAATGTCGAAGGCCAGAGCAACTACGTCCGGGTACAGGTACTGACCAACGCCGGGGCGCTGGACAGGGACAAGCAGTTGGCGGTGGTCGAGCAGTTCACCGAACTGGTCAGCCGGGCCGCGGGCGAGGCCTCCCTCCCGGAGCGAACATGGGTCCTTCTCACTGAGGCGGTCGACGGGGGCTGGGGCCTGGCCGGGCACGCCCATACCAATGCCGAGCTGGTACAAGCCGCCCGGGCCCAGATAGCCCAACTGGCCTCCGACAACGCCGGCCAGGACTGAGGTCGGCTCGTGGCCGTCCTGCAGGGACTGAGTCAGTTCGCTATCACGGAGCCCGTCCGCGGCTATTGGCGGGTGGTCTTTGCCAACCCACCGATCAATCTGCTCAATTCCACGACCGTGGTCGAGCTCGGCGAGATTGTCACCCGGATCGGGGAAGCCGACGGGCTCCGGGTCGTCGTCTTCACCAGCACCAACCCCGACTTCTTCATGGCCCGCTACGACCTGTCAGACACCAACCCGGTGGCCTTCGCCCCGACCGATGAAGGCGTGACCCTCTTCATCGACTCGATGCGGCGAATGAGCGCGGCCGGTCCGATCACCATCGCCTGCATCCGCGGCCGCGCACGCGGGGGCGGCAGCGAGTTCGCCCTCTCCTGTGACCTGCGCTTCGCCAGCGCGGAGAACACCGTGCTCGGCCAGCCCGAGGTGGGCGTCGGCATCGTGCCCGCCGGCGGCGCCGTCGAGCGCCTCCCTGGCCTGATAGGTGTGGCCCGGGCTCTGGAGATCATCGCCAGTGCCGACGACTATGACGCGCTGACGGCCGAGCGCTACGGCTGGATCAACCGGGCTCTCCCCGACGCCGAGCTGGATAACTACGTCGACCGACTGGCCCGACGGCTGGCCTCCTTCGACCCCCAGGTGCTGACGACGGCCAAGCGCCTGGTCCGAGGCCGAACGCCGTCGCCGTCCATCGAGGACCACCGGGAGACGCTGGGCGCGCTGAGTGACCTCATCACGTCCCCGGACACCGCCGCCCGACGGACGGTCATCGCCCAGCGGGCGGCGGCCGCGGGGCCGGACTTCGAGCTCCGGTTGGGCCATCACCTCGGCCCGAGCGGGGACTGACCACACCACCCCGAGCAGGAGAGAATCATGAAGGCGGCCGTCTACTACAAGACCGGGCCAACCAGAGCCTCACCGGCGCGTATCTCGGCGCCGAGATCGCCAGGCCGAGGGCCCGGGCCATGGTGGCCGCCCACATCGAGCAAGGGCACAGTCTCTTCCGTTCCACCACTCCCAGATAGAGGGTTGCATAATGAAACTCAGGACGTTATAGTGCGTTGCGTGACGCAATCCACGTTGTCTCCTTCCCTACTGGCGGCCGACTCCAATGGGAGCGTGGCCCAGGGTCGATTCCTGGCCGCCGCCGGACTCGAGCTGGAGGAGCTTTCCGGCGATCGGGTGTTAGGCCACATCGAGTTGGGCCCCCAACACCACACGCCATGGGGGATCGTGCATGGCGGTGTGTACACCACGGCGGTCGAATCCGCCGCCAGCCTGGGTGCGAGCGCGGCGGTGCGGGACCAGGGCATGGTGGCCGTGGGCCTGACCAACACCACCCATTTCGTGAGATCCCTGCGCTCCGGCCGGGCGACGGTGATCGCCACGCCGCTCAATCAGGGCCGGACCCAACAGCTCTGGCAGGTTGCCATCACCGACGAACAAGGACGCCTGGTGGCCCATGGCGAGCTTCGCCTTCAGAACATCGAAGCACGACAAGGCTGAGGATGGATCCGGCCATCCGAGAAGTAGACGGCCTGAAGATCCGCTTCGTTGAGGCGGGCGAGGGGGCTGAGGAAACGGTCGTCCTGACCAGCCCGTGGCCCGAGAGCCTGCTGGCCTTCAGTAAGGTCTGGGACAGGCTGGCCGGGCAGTTCCACCTAGTGGGGATCGACCTACCAGGGTTCGGTCAGTCGGAGCGGCGTCTCGAGCTGTTATCGCCTCCGGCCATGGGGAGGTTCCTCCTGCAATTCGTCGGGGAGTGGGGTCTCGGTGCGGTCCACCTGGTCGCCCCAGACGTCGGGACGTCGGCGGCACTTTGGGCGGCAGCAGAAGAGCCGGGGCTAGTGCGCAGCCTGGTCATCGGCGGGGGGGCCATGGCGGTTCCACTTGATGTTGGCGGAAACCTGAGGAACATCATCGAGGCTCCGAACATGGACTCGTACGCCGCCGTCGACTCGGCCGAGCTCCTCGGACCCACCTACGACGCCATGGCCGGAGGCCCGCCGCCCCCGGACGTTCGAAAGGACTACCTGGAGTCCTACGCCGGGGACCGCTTCGTCGAGTCCGCCCGCTACGTACGTAGCTATCCGAGTGAGCTTCCCAAGCTGGCCGAGAGGTTGTCCACCATCACGACGCCCGTCCAGATCGTGTCCGGTCGAGACGACCCCATAGTTCCAACTCCAAATCAGGAATTTCTTCATGACCGGCTACCCAACAGCCGGATGGACCTGCTCCCTGCCGGGCACTTTGCCTGGGAGGAAGCGCCGGACCTGTACGGGGACATACTCATGGCCTGGCTAAGCGGTGGACACCGGGACCCGGGTGGTGACAGATGAGCCATCACCTCGTTGACCGAAGCCTGCCCTCACGGCTGGCCTTCTGGCTGGTGGCCCTGGCCATGGGCATCCTCACGGCGGCGTCGGGCGCCCCGAGCCCGTTGTACCCGGTCTACCAGGCCCAGTTCCGGTTCTCCGAGATCACCCTGACACTGATATTCGCCGTATACGTCTTCGCCCTGCTGATGAGCCTGCTGACCGTTGGGCGCCTGTCGGACTACATCGGACGGAGGGTGGTCCTGGCGGGAGCCCTTCTGGTGGAGGCGGCCGGCATGGCCCTCTTCGTGGTGGCGCAGGGGGTGGCCTGGCTCATCTGGGCCCGGGTCGTGCAGGGTCTGGCCACCGGAGCGGCCATCGGCGTTCTGGCGGCGTACCTCTTGGACCTGCAACCCGGCGACGGATCGCGGCTGGGATCCTTGGTCAACAGCGTCGCACCCGGTTTCGGAATCGGTCTGGGAGCCATAGCCACCGGGCTGTTGGTGGAATACGCCCCCGATCCGACCCGGCTGGTCT
>Ga0307373_10013139_pt1 | contig 11629 bp, 10 predicted proteins | sample OX2MG_FD_202534 | JGI IMG/M metagenome (GOLD analysis project Ga0307373, IMG submission 202534) | Soil microbial communities from Risofladan, Vaasa, Finland - OX-2 | ecosystem: Environmental > Terrestrial > Soil > Coastal area > Acid sulfate soil | place: Finland: Risofladan, Vaasa | collected... | reverse complement strand
ACGCGTTGGCGAGCGCGTATTGCGCACCGGCCTCGGCGGCGTTCTGGATGCGCATCTTGTCATAGGCGCCGATGCCGAGATCGACCATCGGGATGACGAGCGCGGTAAGAACGGGCGCGATGAGCGCAAGCTCGACCGCGGCCACGCCCGCGCGATCGCGGCCGAGGCGCGTGAGGAACCCGCGGGATTTCGTGATGATCGGCATGGTCGCAGTCTAACCGAAAAGCGCCGTGCCGCGGGGGAGTATCGCCGGTGTTTTGCCTCAAATGCGGTGCGTCGGCGTTCTTGACACCGCCTTGACCATAGCTGAAGGTGGCGCCTCCGCGCTTGCATCTTTCGGCCGTCCGATGCTTCCAGGTGTTGTTCCGTTCCCGCCCGAATTCGCCGCGCGCTATCGGGCCAAGGGCTATTGGCAGGACCAGTCGCTCGCCCAGGAATTCGCCGTCCCGTTCGCGGCCTTCGCCGACCGCACGGCGCTCATCGACGGCGAGCGCCGCTACCTCTATCGCGACATCGATCGCATCAGCGACAATCTCGCGCTCAATCTCCTGGAGCTGGGATTGAAGCCGCTCGACCGCGTCGTTCCGACCCTGCCGAACGTGGCCGAGTTCGTGCTGCTCTATTTCGCGCTGCAGAAGATCGGCTGCATCCCGATCGCCGCGCTCGCCACCCACCGCTACAACGAGGTGAGCCAGTTCGTCAGCATCGCCGAGGCGGTCGCCTGCGTCTATCCCGAACGCCAGAGCGACTTCGCCTTCGGGCCGATGATCCGGCGCATCGCCCAGGAAAGCCCGTTCATGCGCTTTCCGATCGTGCTCGGCGCGGCGGGTGCGGGCGAGATCTCCCTGACGGAACTGATCGAGCGCCCGGCGCGGCTGCCGAAATCGCGCCTCGCGGCAATCAAGATCGCGCCGACCGATCCCTGCATCTTTCAGCTTTCGGGTGGCACGACCGGCGTGCCGAAGCTCATTCCGCGCACCCACAACGACTATGCCTACAATTCCAAGACGGCCGCGACGGTGTGCGAGGTCGATGGCGGCTCGGTGCTGCTGCTGGCGCTCCCCATTGCCCACAACCTGCCGCTCGCCTGCCCCGGCGTTCAGGGCTTCATGTTCAACGGCGGCACGGTGGTGCTCAGCCGCACGACCAGGCCCGAGGAGATGTTCCCGCTGATCGAAAAGCACCGCGTCACGCACATCAAGGTGGTGCCGGCGCTGCTCATCCGCCTCATCAACAGCCCCCTCGTCAGCGCCGTCGACACCGCGTCGGTGCGCTACATCCAGAGCGGCGGCCAGCGCCTGCAGCCGGAGGTGCGGTTGCGCACAAGGGAACTCATTCCGAGCTGCTTCGTGCAGGAGAATTTCGGCATGTCCGAGGGCATGCTGTTCTTCGTCCGCCGCGACGATCCGGAGGACGTGCGGCTCGAAACGGTGGGGCGCCCGGTGTCGCCCGACGACGAGGTGCGTCTGCTCGACGACGACGACCAGGAGGTGCCGTTCGGCGAGGTCGGCGAGCTGTGCGCGCGCGGCCCCTATACGCTGCGCGGCTATTACGGCGCGCCCGAGCACAATGCGCGGGCCTTCACGCGCGACGGGTTCTACCGCTCGGGCGACCTGATGCGCCAGCATCCCTCCGGCAACTACATGGTCGAGGGCCGCAAGAAGGACCTCATCAACCGCGGCGGCGAAAAGATCAGCGCCGAGGAGATCGAGAATTTGATCCTTCAGCATCCGGCGGTAGAGAACGTCGCCTGCGTCGCCATGCCCGATCCCGATCTGGGCGAGCGCATGTGCGCCTGCATCATCTTGCACCGGGGCAAGACGCTGTCGCTCGCCGAACTGGTCGCGTTCCTGGCCGGCAAGGAGATCGCGCGATTCAAGCTGCCCGAGCGGATCGAGGTGATGGAGGAATTCCCGCTTTCGACCTTCGGCAAGGTGTCGAAGAAGACGCTGGTCGAGACGGTGACGTGGCACCTCGACGCCGAGCGCGCGGTCGCCGGCGCGTCACCGCGGCGCTGAGGCGGCCATGCGCATCATCGATCTCCACTGCTATCCCAACACCGAGCCGTGGATCCGCTGCCAGGGTCCCTATGTCGAGGCGCTTGCGAAATACTGGAACCGGGCGTGGACCTGGAAGCAGGAAGACGAGGTGGTGGCGGAATTCGCCGCCGCCGGCGTCGAGGCGGTGCTGGTGGCGCTCGATCTCGAGACGACGACCGGCACGCCGCCCTGCAGCAACGATTACGTCAAGTCCATGCAGCAGCGCCACCCCGACCGGATCATTCACGCCTGGGCCGCGGTCGATCCGTTCAAGGGCGAGATGGCGCGCGAGGAGGCGCGCAAGGCGATCCGCGAGCTCGGCATGCTCGGCTTCCACTTCCATCCGATCATGGGCCATTTCGCCGTCAACGACCGCCAGTTCTATCCGCTGTTCGAAGTGATCAACGCGCTCAAGGTGCCGGTGATGATCGATGTCGGCACGACCGGCATGGGCGCCGGGATGCCGGGCGGGCTCGGCGCCAAGATCCGGCACGCGCATCCGGCGGCGATCGACGAGCTGGCGGCCGACTTTCCCGATCTCACCATCATCGCCGCGCATCCGGGCTGGCCGTGGGTCGACGAGATGACCGCCGTCGCTCTGCACAAGGGCAACGTCTTCTGGGAGATGTCCGGCTGGGCGCCGAAATATTTTCCGCCGCAGCTCAAGACCGACATCCGCGCGCGGCTCCAGGACAAGGTCATGTTCGGCAGCGACTATCCGAGCATTCCCTACGAGCGGCTGTTCAAGGAATGGGCCGAGCTCGGCTACGGCGACGCCGTCATGGAGAAGATCTTCCATGCCAACGCCGAGCGGATTCTCGGCCTGTGACACCGCTTCCATGACCAGCCTCCTGATCGTGCTGGCGATGCCCGAGGCGGTGGTCGCGCGCTATTACGACCGGCTCCGCGCCGCGTTTCCCGAGCTCGAGATCAATGCGGTCGATCACCGCGACAAGATCGGGCCCTATATCGGCCGCGCCGAGATTCTGCTGACCTTCGGCGCGATGATGCGCGACGACGTCTATCGTCAGGCGCCGCGTCTGCAATGGGTGCAAGCGCTGGGCACGGGCGTCGATCGCATCATCGACGCGCCCTCGCTGGGCCCCGCGGTGATCGTCACCAACATTCACGGCGTGCATGGGCCGCCGGTGGCCGAGGGCGCGGTCGCCGCGATGCTGGCGCTCGCACGGCAATTGCCGCGCTCGCTGCGCGCCCAGGAGCGCCGCGCCTGGGAGCGGTTTCCGGTCCGCCTGCTCGACGGCAAGACGGTGGCGGTGCTCGGGATCGGCGTGATCGCCGCGGCGCTGGGGCCGCGCTGCAAGGCGCTGGGCATGCGCGTCGTCGGCATCAGCTCGGCCCCGCGCGACGTGCCGGGCTTCGACCGCATCCATCCCCGCGCCGCGCTCATCGAGACGGTGCGGGATTGCGATTTTCTCGTGCTGCTCACGCCGCACACGGCGGCAACGCACCACATCGTCGACGCGGCGGTGCTCGCCGCGCTCAAGCCGGGATGCTGTCTCGTCAATCTCGCGCGCGGTGGGGTCGTCGACGAGGACGCGCTGGTGCGCGCGCTGGCCGAGGACCGGATTGCCGGTGCTGCGCTCGACGTGTTCAGCACCGAGCCGCTGCCGCAGGATCATCCGTTCTGGGCGATGAAGAACGTGATCATGACGCCGCATCTGGGCGGATTCTACGACGAGTATCCCGAGCAGGTGCTGCCGGTGGTGGAGGAAAATATCCGCCGTTTCCTCGCCGGCGACCGCGCGCACATGATCAATATCGTGAGCCGCGCCGACGCGGCAGGGAAGGCGCCATGACCGAGATCTCCGAACGCATCAACACCCCGATCTCGACCACCGAGCTGGAGCGGCGCTGGTCGCGCGTCCGCACCGCGATGGAGGCGCGGCGCATCGACGTGCTGCTGATGCAGAACAACAACGACTTCATGGGCGGCTATGTGAAATATTTCACCGACCTGCCCGCGACCAACGGCTATCCGGTCACGGTCGTGTTCCCGCGCGATGACGGCATGACGGTGGTAGGGCAGGGGCCGTTCGACATGGACCGCACGCTGCCACCCGAAGGCGACGGGCTGCGCCGCGGCGTGAAGCGGGTGCTGACGACGCCGAGCTATGCGTCGGCGCCCTATACCGCCGCCTATGACGCCGAGCTGGCCGAGAAGGGCCTCGAGCGTTTCTCCGGCGCCACCATCGGCCTCGTCGGCACCGCGACCTTGCCTGTCGCCATGCTCGATCACCTGCGCCGCGGGCGGCTTTCCAACGCAACTTTTGTCGATGCCTCGGATCTGGTCGATACGATCAAGGCGGTGAAGAGCGACGAGGAGATCGCCCTCATGCGCCGCACCGCCGCGATGCAGGATGCGTGCATGGCCGCGGCCTTCGCCGCCGTCGCACCCGGCAGGAAGGATATCGAGATCGCCGCCATCGCCGAGCAGGTCGGGCACAGCCACGGCAGCGAGCAGGGCCTGTTCATGGCCGCATCGGGCCCGGTCGGCACCGCCGCGGTGATGAGCAACCGCCACAGCCAGGGCCGCGTCATCCGCGAGGGCGACCAGTTCACGCTCCTGGTCGAGAGCAACGGCCCCGGCGGCTTCTATACCGAACTCGGCCGCACCTGCGTCCTCGGCAAGGCCTCGCAGGAGATGAAGGACGAGTTCGCCTTCGTGCTCGAGGCACGCCGCTTCACGCTCGAGCGCATGAAGCCGGGCGCCTCGTGCAAGCAGATCTGGGACGAATTCAACGCCTTCATGCGCGCCCGCCAGCGCCCCGAGGAGCGTCGGCTCTACTGCCACGGCCAGGGCTACGACATGGTCGAGCGCCCGCTCGTGCGCTTCGACGAGACGATGCCGATCGGCGCCAACATGGTGTTCTCGTGCCATCCCACCTATGTCACCGAGCGGACCTATAGCTGGGCCTGCGACAATTACCTGGTGGGCGCGCACGGCATCACCGAACGCCTGCACCAATTCCCCGAGACGATCACGGAACTGGGCTGAGGCGGCGCTGGCCGTTGGCGGCCGCGCCGCGCACCCCAGCGACTACTGAAATATCTCCGCGAATTTCTCCTTTACCTTGACGGCGTCCTTTTCGATCGCGGCGTAATCGACCGGCATCAGCTTGAGGTCGGCGAGCTTGGGATTGCCGGCGGGCGGGGGGATATCGGCGCGCGCGGCGTAGTTGCCCTTTTTCGGGAACAGGTTCTGCACCTCGTCGCCGATCATGAACTGGGCGAAGGCCTTGGCTGCGTTGGGATGGGCCGCGCCCTTGATGATCGCCGTCGGCGCCGGGATGGCGAAGGCGCCTTCGCTCGGATAGATCGTGACGATGTTGTGGCCGGCCTTGCGGTCGGCGTCGGCGTAGTTGTCGGCCTCCTCGGCGGCGATTGGCCGCTCGCCGCGGCTCACCATGTCCTCGACCTGCTGGTGGCTCTGGACGATCATGATGTCGTTGCGCTCCAATCCCTTGTAGAAGCCCCAGCCGAGCTTCTGCGACAGCGTCGCCACGCAGATGAGCTGCAGCGCGGTGAAGGAGGGATCGGGCATCACCAGCATGCCCTTGTATTGCGGCTTGGTGAGATCGCTCCAGGTCTTGGGCCGCGCCGCCGGCGGCACCTTGTCGCCCAGCACCGCGATCGCCAGCACGTTGAGCCGCTGCGCGATGGTGCGGCCTTCGGGATCCTTCACCTCGGCCGGGATCTTGTCGAAGTTCACGGGTTTGAACGGCACGAACGTGCCGGCGGCGGCGAGCTTCGCCATCGCCGCCGGGTCCGAGGTGGTGAGCACGTCGGCTTCCACCCGCCCCGCCGCGTTCTCCTCCATGAAGCGGCGCAGCACCGCCTCGCCGCCGCTGCGGAACAGCTCGACCTTGATGCCGGTCTTGGCCTGGAACAGATCGGCGATCTTTTGCGCCGTGGCGATCGGCGCCGACGTGTACCAGCTCACGCTGCCCTCGCGCTTGGCGGCGGCCATGTCGACCGGATCGGGCGTGAACGCCAATGCGCCGGGCACGGCCAGCGCAAGCCACGCGATCGCTGCCAGCGCCGCCGTCTTATGTCTTAAGCGGATCATGTTCCCTCCCTGTCATGCGCCGTGGCTCGGGCCGCGATAGACCGGGTCCGGCTGTGTGAAGAAAGAATAGAGAATGTGATAGGCGATGGCGTGGTTCTTCTGCTGGAACGAGGCATGGGCGATGCCCGGCATGATCGCGAACTGCTTGTCGGGGTTCGGCAGCAGGGTGAAGAACTCGATGAGATCGGCAAAGCCCGCGATGCCGTCGTATTCGCCGCGCATGATGATCGTCGGCGCCGTGATCTTGCGCGGGTCGCAGACCGGCAGATTGGCGCACATGTCGACATAGGTGCCGGTCGGCACCGAGTCGTCGAGCGCCAGGATCTGGTCGGCGAAGGGCTCGATCAGGGTCTCGTCGCCGGTGCCGGGATGGTCGCGGGTGAAGATGCTGCGCACGAAGGCGCGGTCGATCGGGCGGCGGTTGCTGGCGCGGTACTCGGGCAGGCGCTTCGCACGCTCGGCGAGCGTCGGGCTGCCTTTGCCGGTCCACACGAACGCGTCGAGCGCGAGGCGCTTGACGCGCTCGGGATGGCGCTGGGCGAACAGTGCGGCGCGCAACGCCCCCGACGAGATGCCGTGGACGAGGAGCGGGCCGCAATGCCGCGTCTTTTCGATATAGTCGGTCGCGGCGGCAAGGTCGTCGGCGCCGTTGGCGATGTCGCAGTTGATGGGGCGGTGCTTGTCGGAGCGCCCATAGCCCTCCATGTCGACGCACCACGTGTCGAACCCGCGCCGGGCGAACCATTCCATGACCGATGCGTCGTCCCGCCCGGGCACCTGGAGATCGCAGGTCGGCTGCGATGCCATCGACGAGCCGTGCACGAACAGCAGCGTGCCGCGCGGCGGGCCCGAGACCGCGCGCTTCTCCCACAGGAAGAGCCGCACGTCGCCCTTCTTCGTCCAATGCTCCTGTCCCGTCACCTTCGCTTCGGTCATGGTGTCTCCTCCGTGCCTTCATCGGTGAATAGGTTGCATGAAGCGGCATCGACGGCGATCGCAACGGTCGCGCCGATGCGGAAATCGGCCTCCGCCGGCGCCTGGACCCGGAGCCGCGTGCCGTCCGCGAGCGCGATGCGGTATTCGCTGAGATTGCCGAGATAGACCTGCTCCTCGACGCAGCCCTCGACCGCGTCGGCCGCGCCGGCCATGGCGAGCGCGACCGCCTCGGGCCGCACGCCGAGCACGACCCGCGCGCCGTCGGTGACGCCCGAAGGCAAGGCGAGGCGCAGGCGCAGCGGCCCGGCCTCGACCACGGCCGAGCCGCCCGCCGCCGCGGCGATCCGCGCCGGCAGCAGATTGATCAGGCCCATGAAATCGGCCACCGTCCGGTTCGCCGGCCGGCCATAGATCTCGCGCGGCGTGCCGAATTGCATGAGGCGCCCGCGATGCATCACCGCGATCTGGTCCGACAGCGCCATCGCCTCGGCCTGGTCGTGGGTGACATAGACGAAGGTGATGCCGGTGCGGCGCTGCAACGCTTTCAATTCGCTGCGCATGCGCTCGCGCAGCTTGGCGTCGAGATTGGACAGCGGCTCGTCGAGCAGCAGGATGTCCGGCTCCACGACGAGGCTGCGCGCGAGCGCCACGCGCTGCTGTTGGCCGCCCGAGAGCGATGCCGGATAGCGGTCTCCCAGGCCCGCGAGATTGACCAGCGCCAGCATGCGCTCGACCCGCTGCCGCGCCTCCTGCCGCGGCATGCGGCGCAGCTTGAGGCCGAAGACCACGTTCTCGTACACCGTCTTGTGCGGCCAGACTGCATAGTTCTGGAACACCATGCCCATGCCGCGATGCTCCGGCGGCACGACCGATTGCGGCGAGGACAAGACGCGGCCGCCCACGTCGATGCTGCCGGCATCGGGACGCAGATAGCCGGCGATGAGCCGCAGCGTCGTCGTCTTGCCGCATCCCGACGGGCCAAGCAGCGTCACGAACTGGTTCGCGGCAATGGCGAGGGTGAGGTCGGTGACGGCGGCGGCGCCGTCATAGCGCTTGCTCAGCCCGTCGATGCGGATGGCCGTCATCAGCCGCTCACCCCGGCGCGCTCGGCAGCGCCGCCGCCCCCGATCCGGTTCGCGAGCAGGATCGCCGCGCCGATGATCACCATGTTGATGATGGCGAGCGCCGCGACCGCCTCGAGCGCGCCGGTCTCGTAAAGATTGTAGACCGCGACCGCCAGCGTGATCGAGTTCGAGCTGAACAGCAGGATCGAGGCGGACAATTCCTGGATCGCCGGCACGAAGATCAGGAGCCAGCCGGCGAACAGCCCCGGCCGGATCAGCGGCAGCGTGATCTCGGTGAGCGTGCGCCCCCAGCCGGCGCCGAGACAGCGCGCGCTCTCCTCGAGCGACGGATCGACCTGCCGCAGCGCCGCGTTGGCGGCGCGCACGCCGAGCGGCAAATAGCGCGCCCAATAGGCCAGGAGCAGGATGGCGAGCGTGCCATAGAGCGGCACCGGCATTCTGAGCCAGAATTCGATCAGCGCCACCGCCATGACGATGCCCGGCAGGCCCAACGGCACCAGCGCGACGTAATCGAGGAAGCGCCGCCCGGGCGTCTCGGTGCGGAGATCGATCCAGCCGACCACGGCGCCGAGCAGCGCCGCCAGCGTCGCCGCCGCCGCGGCGAGGATGAGGCTGTTGACGATCGCGCGCCGCGTCGGGTCGTAGTCGAACAGCACGAAATGATAGTTCGCGAACGTGAGATTGCGCCAGAACGCGAGGCCCCAGGACTTGCTCAGCGACACGGCGAGGAGCGCCCCATAGGGCAGCAGCACCGCGGCCACGAACACGACGACGACGAAGCCCAGCACCACCCAGCGCAGCGCGCCGAGCCGCATCGGCGCCGCGTTGACGCCCTTGCCCGCCAGCGTGATATAGGAGCGCCGCGCGAGATAGGCGCGCTGGAGCGTGAGCGCGCCGACCGTGATCGCGACGAACACCAGCGACAGCGCCGAGGCGATCCCGTATTGCGGCGGGTAATCGAACAGCGCGTAGATGCGCGTCGGCAGGGTGAAGATCCGCGCCGGCATCCCGACGATCGCCTGCGAGCCGAACAGCGCGATGGCGTTGACGAAGGCGATGAGCGCCCCGGACAGGATCGCCGGCGCCACCAGCGGCATGGTCACGAACAGCGCCGTCCTGATCCGCCCCGCGCCGAGGATCTCGGCGGATTCCTCATAGCCGGCATCGACCGAGCGCAGCGCGCTCGCCACCAGGAGATAGACGAAGGGATAGGTGTGCGGCACCGTCACCACGACGAGGCCGGCCATCGAGAAGATGTTGAAGGTCAAGGCCGGCGCGTCGAGCACGTTGCGCATGAAGTCGTTGATGATGCCGGCATTGGGCCCGAACAGGTTGACATAGGCGATGGCGAGGAGAAAGGGCGGCGACAGATAGGACAAGGTCGCGGTGAGACGGACGAAACCCTTGGCCGGCAGATCGGTCCGGCTGACCGCCCAGGCGAGCGGCACGCCGATCAGGACGCTGATGAGCGCGGTCCACGAGCCGAGAATGAGGGAATTGAGCAGCGCCTCGAGATAGAGCCGGTGCGAGAAGGCGCGGGCGAAATGCCCGAGCGTCAGGCCGGCGCTGCCGGCGAAGCTGCTCCAGAGCAGCGTCAGCACCGGCAACAAGATCAGGATGACGAGCGCCAGAATGGCGCCCGCCATCACCACGTGATCGGGTTTGAGCCGCCGCACGGCGTCAAGCGCAGGTCAAATGCCCAAGCGCTTGAGCTGTGCCTCGGGATAGCGCGGACCGGCGGTGACGCCGCGCGGGAAGGCGCGGTCGAGCGCCGCAAGCGTCTCGGGCGCCGGCGTCAGATCGGCGGCGGCGGCGTTCTCCTCGAGCCAGCGCCGCTGCTTCATGCCCGGTAGCGGCACGATGAAATCGCGCCGGCTCAAGAGCCAGGCCAGCGCAAGCTGCGCCGGGGTGCAGCCCTCCTTCGCCGCCAGCGTCCGCAGCGGGTCGAGCAGCCGCGTATTGCGCTGCATGTTCTCGGGGAAGAAGCGCGGGTGCTCGCGCCGGCGATCCTTGGGACCGAGCGTCTCCTCGTTGACCGTCCCGGTGAGGAAGCCGCGCCCGAGCGGGGCATAGGCGATGTAGCCGATGCCGAGTTCGGCGCAGGTGTCGAGGAGTTCGTCCTCCGCATCGCGCGTCCACAGCGAATATTCGGTCTGAAGCGCCGCCATGGGATGGGTCGCGTGGGCGCGCCGGACGGTCGCGGGCGCCGCCTCGGACAGGCCGAGATGGCGGATCTTGCCGTCCTCCTTGAGCCGCGTCATCGCGCCTACCGTGTCCTCGATCGGCACGGTGGCATCGATGCGGTGGATGAAATAGAGATCGATGCAGTCGACCCCGAGCCGCTTCAGGCTGGCCTCGCAGGCGGTGCGCACGTATTCGGGCCGCCCGCTGACCTCGCCCGAGCCGTCGGGGCGGCGGATCTGGCCGAATTTGCTGGCAAGCACGATCTTGTTGCGCACGCCCTTGATGGCCCGGCCCACCAACTCCTCGTTGCGGCCGTTGTTGTAGGCGTCGGAGGTGTCGATCAAGTCGATGCCGAGTTCGACCGCGCGATGGACCGTGGCAAGCGCCTCGGGCTCGCTCGGCTCGCCGTAGATCGGCGTCATGCTCATGCAACCGAGGCCAATCGCCGAAACCTCGAGTCCGCCCAGTGCGCGGCGCTTCATCACCCGCCCTCCCGTCGTTGCCGGTTATGGCCGTGCATCATTTTGTCGCATCGGTCTTTAGTCGTCGCTCCTCCCGGGGTCAAGCGACGCCGCCCGGCCAATTCTCGAGGCCATCTGCAATGCGTCCTCGCCCTGAGCCTGGTCGAAGGGCGCAGGATGCAAGGGCATCGCCATCTGCGATTCCCCCGTTAACGACCGTTAGTCACGTTACATCCGGTGCATCGTGCATTCATGATTCGCATAGCTGCCATGAGCTTGCTGATAATAAGCTGGCTTATTATATTCGTGCTCATGACTGGCTACGACTTCGAGCGCAGTTTTGGCTATGTGCTGTTCGAAACCACGCGGCTCATGAGCAAGCGGTTCGATCAGCGCGCCCGTCTGCTGGGCCTGACGCGGGCGCAATGCCACGTACTGGTGCATCTCGTGCAGCACGAGGGCATCAACCAGGCCGCACTCGCCGAGCGGCTCGAGCTCGAGCCGATTTCGCTGGCGCGCTGCCTCGACCGGATGGAGCAGGCCGGATGGATCGAGCGCCGCGCCGATCCATCCGACCGGCGCGCGCGTTTGCTCTACATGACGCAGAAGGCGAAGCCGCTCTTCGACCGCGTGCTCGAAGTGGGTTACGCGACGCGGAGCGAGGCGCTGGCCGGCCTGTCGAGCGAGGATCGCGACCGGCTGCTCGACATGCTTTTGCATGTGCGCGCGAATCTGACCGAGAAAGGGCTCGCCGCCGAGCGCGCCCTGCAAGCGGCGGGAGCGAAGTAATGGCCGTCGCCGCCGATACCCGCGCCGGATCGCGGCGAAGCACGCGCC
>Ga0307373_10013136_pt1 | contig 11632 bp, 8 predicted proteins | sample OX2MG_FD_202534 | JGI IMG/M metagenome (GOLD analysis project Ga0307373, IMG submission 202534) | Soil microbial communities from Risofladan, Vaasa, Finland - OX-2 | ecosystem: Environmental > Terrestrial > Soil > Coastal area > Acid sulfate soil | place: Finland: Risofladan, Vaasa | collected... | reverse complement strand
CGCGGGGAGTCAAAATCCTCCGCCAGGAGCGCGCCCCCATCGAGGTTCACGGTGAAAGCCTTAATTTGATAGGTGTCGATTTCCAGTCCCATACGAGCATGGGTCGCCATAGTGAAGGGTATGTTCACCGGTATCTCGAGGGAGTCCATCGGCTGATCGCCCCCGAAACGGCCAACATCCTGCTCAGCCACAACCCCAACACTTTTGACCGGGCGGCCGAACTGGGAATCGATCTGAGCCTGGCAGGACACACCCATGGCGGACAGGTCTCGCTGGAATTCATCAGTCCGGATCTCTCCCCCGCGCGCCTGATAACACCTTACGTGGAAGGCTATTTCCGGAAACCCGGCGGGCAACTCTATGTCAACCGGGGGATCGGCACGATCGGTGTTCCGATCCGCTTCGACGCCCCGCCCGAAATCACCGTCTTCGAGCTTGCGCGGGAAACCTAGTGTTCTGTCCCGCGTAATATTTTACAATCTCGGCCTGAGCCCTCACCCGTCGCTTCGCGCCACCCTCTCCCGAAGGGAGAGGGTTTCCCAATCTGATCGGGACGGGTGAGGGAAGCGCCGGTTGCCAAGGTTTAAGCGGGACATAACACTAGCGCAAGGAATGTTCCCTTCGAATTCTCGTTGCACCTCGCTTCTAAGAGTTTGTTGAAAAACCCGGGAATTTGTCATCCTGAGGAGCCGTAGGCGACGAAGGATCTCGGTATTTGATTGATTCTCCAAATGCCGGGATACTTCGCGGAGTTTACCCTGAGCGAAGCGAACGTGCTCAGCATGACATGTCCAAATCGTTTTTCAACAAATTCCTAAACCTTCTTCCCAAGCCCCTGCACGGCAGGCGGAGTTCATGAGCTTCCGGACATGGCGGAGGTGACAGGACGGACGGGCGCGAGAAAGTCTTTGCCGCGATTTTCGCGGCCCAGGGCGAGGACCAATCCCACGATGACAATGACCATGATTTCAAAACCCGCCATCGCCCAACCATAGCCCACCCGGTCCCGCAGGGCATACTCGATGGTGTTGGTGGGCGCGGCAATCAAAATCCCCAAGTGATACGCCAAGCCCGGCAACAGGCCTCGAACCGAATCCGGGGAAAGTTCGCTCAGGTGGGCCGGGATGATTCCCCACGCTCCCTGGACGCCCATCTGCATCAGGAAAGCCCCAGCCGTGAGCACTCCGATGGAGCCTCCAAAGGCCCAAAAGGGTATCACTACCAGCGACACTCCCAGGGCCGCAAGCATACTGCGCCGGCGCCCGAAGTGTTCGGAAAGGTAACCGAAGAATATCGACCCCAGAACCGCGCCCAGGTTATAGAGCACCGCAATATCCGATACCGTGCTGGGTTTAATGTGATGGGCGGTCTTCAGGAAATCAGGGTACAGATCCTGCGTGCCGTGGGAAAGGAACATCATCATGGTCATCAACAGCACGAGGTAGAGAAAACCTTTCCAATGGCGGCCTACGGTGCGAAGAATGCCGGAAATATCCGCCTCGCGATGTTGCAGCCAGGCTTTCGACTCCGGAACTCCTGCCCGGATATACAAAACCAGCAGGGCGGGCGCGGCGCCAATCCAAAACATGGCTCGCCAGCCCCACAGGGGCAGAATGAACCGCGCGGCCAAGGCCGCCAGAAGGTAGCCGATCGGATAGCCGCTTTGAAGAACCCCGGAGAGAATCCCCCGCCAGCGCCGCGGAACCGTCTCCATGGTCAGGGAAGCTCCGATTCCCCATTCGCCCCCCATTCCCAGCCCATAAAGGCCGCGCAGGATGATGAACACGGTAAAGGAAGGAGCAAAGCCGCAGAGCAATTCGATCACGGAATAAAAGGCGACGTTGGCCATCAGAGAGGCGCGGCGTCCATAGCGGTCTGCGAGAAGACCGAACAGAAAAGCCCCAGCCGGCCGCGCGGCCAATGTCACCGTCAGCGTCCACACAATAGCCGTCTTGGATACCTGGAAGCTGTTGGCCAGTACGTCCACCAGGAAGACGACAACGAAAAAGTCAAAGGCGTCGAGGGTCCAGCCAAGGAAGCAGGCTATGACCGTGTGCCAGTAGCCTCCTCCAATATAAGAGGTGCTGGTCGCTTCGGCCCGGGAAGGATTGTTTGCCATGTTTTTCGGCCTTACAGGGAAAAAGAGGACCTTGTCCAGCCCCCCCTCATGGGTCACTCGACTTTTCCAAGCCTTTGGGGAAAAGTCGTCAACCCACGGGAACACTTTGCAGGTCGGACCACGGCGTCGCCTGCCGGTCGTTCAAACTATACGAGATACAACCATGCCAGGGCGTTAGGGCACAAGGGATTTCTTTGGTGGTTTCCAGAGTTTTATGGCGGGCCCAAGGAGAGAGGCCCTCGGTCCCGCCGCCTGGCACAAGCGCATCGCAACTAGGGTTCAAAACGAATGTCTTTCAGGTGGGATAACAACTCGGAAAAATCGAATACGTCTTGGCTCGAGGGATTATAAGCGTCCGTAATCCCCAGGAATCGGACCTCGGCGGGCTGGGTAGTCGGGATAAGAAACTTCCCTTCTTCGAGCCGCCCGTTCGTGAGACGCAGCTTAATTACGTCATTCTGAATCTGCGCCTCAGCGATTTGCGAGAATTCCACGTTGTCCGCGCCTCCCCCGGCAAACTGCACCGGAAATGACGTCACTGCGGGCACCGCTTCAAAGAAGGAACCGTGGCCTGCGGGCGGGAAGAAATCAATGTAAGCATCAAACACCTTGGTGATCTTGCCGCTGGTGTCCGTGACGGTCGCCGTATAACCAAAGCGTTTCCACAACGCCACAATCCGTTCCCGATCCTGGGGCGTGCTGGTTACCACGATGTAAGGCAGGCTGCGCCGGCTCAATTGAACCTTTTCAACCCGCCGTTGCTGCAAATCGAAGTGCTTGTAAACAAGAATCGAAGAATCTTCTTTAACCAGGATGGCATCGCGTTGAAGGATTTCCTGCTTTCCCTGCGGATTGGTCTGATAGATGGTGTCGGCCTCAAAAGAGGAGGCCGGCGCCAGGAGCGCAAATAACAACGTCAACACCTCAATCCAATATCTTGATCGCATAAAAAAGCCCCGCCTTCAACTGCAGGCGGGGCCTCCGTATCTCAAAGGAGATTTACTTCTTTTTCTTGTATTGCGTCTCAACGCCACCCTGCAGGGTCTGGAGAATTGCCTGGGCGGTAGCGGCGTTTGGTCCGTTGGGCTCGAGTCTCAGATAGGTTTCAAAGGCCTCGACGGTTCCCTTGGGCGCCACCACTTTGCCGTCCGGAGTCATCGTAACCTTGCCCATCAGCGACTGGCCTTCCAAGAAATAGGCCTCGGCATTTTTCGGGTCGGTCGCGATCACCTTCTTGAACGCCTCCAAAGCGTCATCCATTTTCCCCGCGTTATACATAATCGCGCCGACATTGAAGTAATAACGCGACGCACCCGCCGGATCGAGCTGGGCAGCCTTCTCGAACTCCGCCTGCGCCTCAGGAAACTTCCCCATGTCGGCGTAAACAGTGCCCAGATTATTGTGCAGGCTCGCGTCATCGGGAGCCAGTTGGATGGCTTTCTGATAGGTATCAGCCGCTTGTTGGTTTTCTTTTGCTTTCTGATAAGAATCGGCAAGGCGCGCCAGCACGGCAGAAGTGTTTTTCGGGTTCTTGGCCAGCGGCAGCGCCTTTTCAAATGCCGCGGCAGCACCCTTGTAGTCCTTCTGCTGATAAAGGGCGTTGCCCTGGTCAAAAAGCGCTTTTAGTCCCGTGAACGCCTTTTCTTCTTTTTGCTGCTTCGCTTGTGCTTCTTGTTCCGCTTTTTGTTCCGCCTCAACCTTCTTGGCGTATTCAGGATTCGCCTTCATCTTCTTCTGCTGTACCTGCTGCTGCTGCTGTTGTTCCTGTTGCTGCCCCTGCTGCTGGCCGGCCAATAGCTTGGGAAGATCGAAATTCGTCTCTTCAGGGTCTCCCATGCCAACCTTTTGTTCAATATAGTATAGGGGCTTGCCATCGGGATCCTGGAGGCTGATCTTGTACATGCCGATCGGAAGGCCGATATAGATGTACCGGCCCTTTTTGTCCGTCTTGGTTTTGTAAGTTGCGTGGATCTCCTCCCGGTCAATCATAACCAGGCATTTGACACACGGACTGCCATCCAGCTTGGTGGCCTTCCCAGTAACGCCACCGGTTTGAGCAAACCCTGGCACCGCCATGCTCAGAGCAACCAAAAAAGCAAAAAGGCCGGCAATTTTGCGCACTAATCGAAAACTCATTTCTTCCTCCTCAGCTCAGGCGACCCAGATTCATTCTAGCTTCAATCCCAAGGGTCGCTCAAATCTTGTATTCTTGCCTCACCGCAGCCTTCCACAACCTCAAACAACAGCCCGCGACCGCGGCCCATATTGGGGACGCACGGCATACGCGACCGGGTCTTCCAGTCCAGCCTCCTCAAAAGCCCGCAAACGCAAGGCACAACTATCGCATACTCCACAAGCCAAGTCTTGCCCTTTATAGCATGACCACGTGAGGTGAAGAGGCGCCGCGAGGTCCACTCCCTTCCGCACGATCTCACTTTTGCGCATCCGAATAACCGGCGTCAAGATCTCAAGCTGAGTTTCAGGTTTTGTCCCTAAAGCAATCAAGCGATTGAAAGCCGCGTAATATTCAGGCCGGCAATCGGGGTAGCCGGAGCTGTCCTCCGCCACAGCCCCAATGAAAATCTTCCGGGCGCCTAGCACTTCACCCCAGGACACCCCAATCGACAGGAAGTGGGCGTTCCGAAACGGAACATAACTGGTCGGGATATTTTCACGATCCAGCTTTGCAGACTCCACGGGAATATTCAAATCCGTAAGACTTGAGCCTCCGATCTGCTTCAAGTGGTCAAGATGGCAAACCAGGCGGCGCTCAACCCCGTAAAAATCAGCCAGGGCGCCAAATGCCTGTAGTTCCCTTTCTTCGGTTCGTTGTCCGTAACCCACGTGCAAGAGCGCCAGGCGGTAGCTGAGATTTGCGATAGCAATCGTCACGCAACTGTCCATCCCGCCACTCGCCAAAACCACCGCAAGGGGCCGCCCGCCTGCCTCCGGTGTGTCACCCACGCTCTTTACCATGCTGTCTATGCCAAAACTTCCCTGCGCCGCGAGGCAAGAACCTTCGAGATCAGTCTCGAACCCGTTCTAAACTCCGCGCGTTTCGGGATCCCAAATAAACTTGTGGATTTGCAAGCCCATCCGAACTTCCAGACCGTCCCGGAGGATCCATTCCGCGAGTTGGCGAGGCGGCAATTGCCCGAAGACCGGGGAAAAGACAATTTCGTCCACGCGTCTGTCCAGCGCATGCTCAGCCAGAAAATCACGAGCGTAATTGTAATCCGCTTCATCGAGGATGACAAATTTGGCCTGATCTTTATGCTCCAACACATCCAGGTTGGCAAAGCAGAACTTTCCACTCTCCCCGCTGCCGGGGCATTTGACGTCCATGATTTTCACAACGGCTGGGTCTAAATCTCCGATAAAACGCTCGCCGCTGGTCTCAATCAGCACCCGATACCCTTCCGCAAGCAGCATTTCGGTTAGAGTGTAAACCCCTTGGTGAAGGAGCGGTTCTCCGCCGGTTACTTCCACCAGCTTGCTCCCCAGCTGGCGCACACGTCCCATCACTTCCTCAGGGGTCATTTTCTGCCCCCCGTGGAAGGCATAAGCCGTGTCGCACCAGTGGCATCGCAGATTGCAGCCTGTCAGGCGCACGAATACGCATGGAAGGCCCGCGTAAGTGGACTCTCCCTGAATCGACTTAAAAATTTCGGTCACGACCATGAACTTAAACTGGAACCAATAAGCAATTCTAACCGATTTTCCGCCACGAAGAATAGGGAAAGAATCGGAATCCCGCAGGGTAATCCTGAACCCTGAACCGGCATCGGAAAAGCCAGCAGGCCGCCTGGCACAGTTGAACCACTCGCCCGGTTCTTCCCTCTGGAGCCGTGCCACTTCCCCTCGAACTATCCGAACATGCTAACCTGGATTATTCATGACCTGGCTGGGCTTCGCGAAAGGGCACGACTTTCAGTCGTGCCGAAAGACGCCGCCCAGAAGACCTTTCCTCATCGTGTCTGGCGAAGAAAAAATAAGGATAAGAGGGACCTCGTTGCGGCACGGATAAATCCGTGCCCTTTCGCGTCCCGCACCGGCCAATTCATTAATAATCCGGGCTAAGGCCAACACTGTTCACTTAAGCAACTCTTGGCGGCCGTGCTGAGCTTTCAAGCGCCCGTCATTCTGAGCGAAGCGAAGAATCTGCTTTTCCACGACGATTTACAAGCAGATGCTTCGCTTCGCTCAGCATGACATCCGGATTGGCCGCACTTAAAGCGCACAATGGCTCAAAGTGAACAGTGTTGGTGCTAAGGCGGAAATGCGGACAGGTTCCAAGCGGTAGTTGAGAATTAACATCCCGCCGCGCTATAGTTGACGTTTAAGGAACGGTTGCCTGTGCAACGCCATCCTTGGGGCTTCCCATACAAGATGCGGGCCCAGAAAACTTTGACGGGAGACACCCTTTGAGAAAGATGCTATCTCGCCGGAGATTACTGAAAGATATGGGCGCAGCAGGGCTCGGAGCCATGTTCGCCTTCGGAGCAAAGCCGCTGCTTGGCGCCACCACCTGCGAGGCTCCGCATGGAACGATTCCGGTTTGCTTCACCGACATCCGCCAAGCCGCAGGGATCACCTTCAAGCAGGATGCCACGGCCACCAAGGAAAAGTATTATCTCGAGACCATGGGGACTGGAGTGGGTTGGATTGACTACGACCAGGACGGCCTGATGGACCTCTATTTTGTTCAGTCGGGAGCCACCGATATCTACACGCCGCCGCAACCGCTTCGGTCCGCGCTGTACCACAACAACGGGGACGGGACCTTTACGGACGTCACCGAGAAGGCCGGAGTTGGCGGTTCCGGACACTACGGACAGGGAGTGACCGTCGGCGATTACGACAACGACGGATATCCTGACCTGTATGTGACAGGATACGGCAACGCCATCCTTTACCACAACAACGGCGACGGAACGTTCACCGACGTCACCGCCAAGGCGGGACTCGCCGATGAGGGCCAGTGGTCAACCAGCGCAGGCTGGATTGATTACGACCGGGATGGGTGGCTTGATCTGGTCGTCTGCAATTACATTAAATGGTCATCCAAAAACAATCTCTGGTGCGGCGACCACCGGCCCGGCTACCGGGCCTATTGCAGCCCTGATAATTACCGGGGAGAACGGATTAAGCTCTATCACAACAACCACGACGGAACGTTTACCGATATCAGCGAAAAATCCGGCATCGGGATTCCGGAAGCCAAGGGGATGGGCGTCGTCACGGCAGACTTCAATAACGACGGCTGGACCGATATCGCCATCGCCAACGACACGTGGCCGAATTTTCTATTCCTCAATCAACACGACGGAACGTTCAAGGATGTGTCTTTCATCTCGGGCGTCGCAGCCAGCGCAGAGGGCCGCTACGAAGCGGGCATGGGCATCGACGCCGCCGACGTGGACGGGGATGGGTGGATGGACATCTACATTACCCACCTCGATCTGGAATTAAACCGGCTCTATCATAACAACCACGATGGGACGTTCAATGACGTGACCTATGCAGCCGGCATTGCCACCAACACCAATTTCCTGAGCGGGGTGTCGATGAAGTTTGTCGACTACGACAACGACGGTTGGACCGACATTCTGCAAGCCAACGGCGCCATGCTCGACAACATCCACCTCTATCACAGCGAGGAAAGATATCCGGAGCCCAAGCTGATGTTCCGCAACCTCGGTCAGGGAAAGTTTGAACCGGTTTCGAAGTATCTGGGGCAGGACTTCATGCGTCCCGTGGTCGGACGCGGTCTGGCGGCGGCTGATTTTGATAATGACGGCGACATCGACTTTGTCATGAATAACCGCGGCGACTATCCGGAACTGATGCGCAACGACGGCGGCAACGCCAACCACTGGCTCACCGTCAAATTGATCGGCACGAAATCAAACCGCGACGGCCTGGGAAGCGTCCTGAAGCTCACGTCAGAAGGATTTACACAAGTCAAGCAAGCCAAGGGAGGCATGGGCTACATGTCCGCCAGCGACTCCCGCATCCACTTCGGCCTCGGACAACGGAAGACTGTTGAATCGCTTGAGATCACTTGGCTCAGCGGCCACGTCGACACGCTCTCGAAGGTCCCCATCAACCAATTTATTACCGTCAAAGAAGGCGCCGGCATCGTCCCCGGAAAATTTCCGCGCATCGCCTGGAAATAGGCCAGAATCATCGGCGCCGCTTCAATGGGTCCAATTGTTCATTGAAGAATCAACGTCTCCTTTCCGAGCTTCATCTAAACTAGGAAAACCAAGTCCAACAAGCGCCAGTGCGCATCTTTGAGCAATAGCCTTCTACGCATTCTGATGTCATAATAGGAATTACAAGGCAAACTACTGATGTTTACAAAATATAGTGACGCCGTTCTTTGTAGCGCCGCTCTATGAGCGGCGAAAGGCGCGGGTCACAGACCCGCGCTACAGTAATTGTTGTCACTATATTTTGTAACTCTCAATAGGTAGCTCGAGAAGAAATCCAAGGTAGGAGGGCTGAGACTCATGAGACTCGACCTAAGAGCCTGCATGGCCGTTCTTCTTTGTGAAGTGCTCGTTCTGCTTCCTGCTTGCCACAAGCAAGTGCAACTGGGGTCGCCAGCGCCCGCGCCGCCGCAGAACGCTGAACCTCTCCAGAAAGAACTCCTGAAAGATTACCTCACGCTTTTTGAGACCGCCCCGGAACTTCAATACAGCAACAGCCAAATCAACCAGATGCGAGAGCATCTCCAGAAAGGCGAAGACTATTGCGTCGCCCAATTCAAAGGTCACGTCAGCAAATACAAATCCGAATTGGAACAAATCCAAGGGGAGCTGAAAAGCCGCGGCCCGGCGCTGGAAGAGGGCGAACGCCACTCCATGCACTGCGACATCCAGCAACTGCGGGTCCTGGAAAGCCAAGCCACGGTGCTGGCCGAGAACGCTATTCCTGCTGCGTACCAAAACCGTCAGGCCAAGCTTGAACTGATTCAACAATGGCCCGGCCAACTTCAACAAATCCAGCAGGAAATCGCCTCAGGGGCTTATCACAATCGCCGGTGGGGCGACGTTAAAGATATTGGATTTCGTGAGATCGCTTCGGGGCAGCAAGACGACATCAAGGCTGGCCAGGAAGCGATCAAACAAATGAAGCAATCGGGCATGATGCCGCCGGAAGTCAAGGATCCGGCGGTAGTCAACTACGTGAACACCGTGGCACAGCAGGTTGCCCTGCATTCTGACTTGAAGGTTCCTTTGCACGTCAAGGTGCTCAATTCCAAGGAAATCAACGCGTTTGCTCTGCCCGGCGGATATCTTTTCATCGAACGCGGGCTGCTCGAGGCCGCCGATGACGAGGCAGAACTCGCCGGCGTAATCGCTCACGAGGTTGCCCATGTGACGGCGCGGCATTCGCATAAGTTGATGAAGAAAGCCACGATCGCCGGCATTCTCTACCAGGCCGCGCAAATTGCCGCGGTGGTGTTTACCGGGGGAGTGGCGGGGATTGGCACCTACTATGCCCTGCAGTATGGCTTCTATGGCCTGGGGCTGGTGTTAAGCCTGGACCTCCTGGGTGTCAGCCGGGAATATGAGCTACAAGCGGACCAATTGGGCGTCCAATACACCTGGAACTCCGACTACGATCCCAGCGGGTTTATCCGTTTCTTCGACAAGATCGCAACCAAGGTCGGTTACGTGAACGGTGTAAGCTGGTTCCGCACCCACCCTCCTTTTTACACGCGCATGGTGGATACCGAGCAGGAAATCATGTTTCTGCCCAAAAAGTCCCATTACATCGTCAACACGGAGGGCTTCCGTAAGATGAAAGAAGAACTCAAGAGCGTCAAGAAGGAAGCCGACAAGGAGGAGAAAAACAAACCCACTCTCTACGATTTTGGAAAAGCGGAGGGATGTCCAACCCCTAAGCGCTTTGAATTTGAACCCAACGAACAAATCGAAACGCTTTGCCAGTCACCCAGGCTTGTGACTCCGGACGAACCCAGCGGCAGCAACGCGCCCGGGACGTCTGGGGAGGGTCCCCAGTAAGACGGTGCCTTGCACATACGGAGGCCGGGGAGGCACTTGCCCTACCCGGAGCGAACGAGAGCCGGCATGGACGCCCCAGGATGAACGGCTCCCGCACCGGCGGGATTGCCTCGTCCCCTTCAGCCACGTTTGGCGCGCCCTCAGACAATCTGAACTTCGCAATTGGTGACGAGTGCCTTGAATTTTTGCGCGTCTGCGTCGCTTCCGACAACGGCTCCGTAGTGCATGGGGACCGCAATTTTGGGGTTCAGAGCCTGGGCTGCCTTGGCTGCTTCCTCCGCGGTCATCACATAGGTTCCCGAAACAGGAAGCAAGGCGATGTCGCACCGAATGGATTTCATCTCGGGGATAAAGTCCGTGTCACCGGCGTAATAGACGCGGGTCCCGTCCATCTCAACGACGAAGCCGATCCCTTTTACTTCCTTGGGATGGAAAGGCTTGCCGGGCTCCCGGAATTTGTTGACGTTATAAGCAGGAACCGTTTCAACCACCACTTTGCCGACCGTGTACTTGGCATTCGCATCGAGGAAACGCTTTTCTTTTACTTTGACGTTCTTCAGGCCCGCCTCGCACAAAGGACTGGCCACAATGGTGGTGCCCGGCGAACAGACTTTCTCCAGGTCTTCGAGACTCAGATGATCAAAGTGCTCGTGGCTCAGCAGGACAATGTCAGCCTCGTCCCGCTTGGAAATCTTAAAGGGGTCCGTATATACCACCTTTGAGCCGGCAATTCGAAACGCGTCATGAGCGATACGGGTGAAATCAAGATTCAAAAGTTTCATCGCGCCCTCCCCCATTCAAGATCACAGCTCCTTATTTCTGCGTACGAAGCAAGATCTCCGTTAAATTAGCATACCAAAAAATCGCGTCTCTTGAATTCGGCGGACGTCGTCTCTCGAGGCCACATGCCACGAAGAGTTTCTGCCTGCCGCTCCATCGCTGCTCACGCATCAAGCTGGAACCAACTTAAGGAAATTCTAATGGGTTTCCCCGGCAGGAGTGTCGAAACATTGATTAGAGGCAGTGTAAGACCTAAACTGGATTCAAGGATAGCGGAGGTTTCCGCCGGGATAAGGATGAAGATGAGAGTCCCCACGACCCTTAAAATATGGCCTCTTGTGCTTGCAACTGTGGTGGTGCCAGCGAGCGCCGTAGGGAGCCAGCAACCCTACGAAACACCTTCACTGGGCGCGCTCGCGCGACAGTTGAGGGAGGAGCGCGCCAAGGAAAAACGGAAGCCCGTCCCCGTCTTTACAAACGATGACTTGCGCGCTCGATCAGTCCCGCAGGCAGAATCGAACAAGACCGCCGGGCCGGCGAAAGCCGAAGAGCTATCGCAGCCGTCGAGCACGCCATCCCCCGCTCCGGTCGAGGAGTACGGTGAGAAGTATTTTCGGTCCAAGGCTGAGGCAATCCGGTCCAGGCTGGAACTCCATCAGCGCCAACTTGCGGTTTTAGAACAACAGTGGGGCCTTAC
>Ga0307373_10013135_pt1 | contig 11633 bp, 9 predicted proteins | sample OX2MG_FD_202534 | JGI IMG/M metagenome (GOLD analysis project Ga0307373, IMG submission 202534) | Soil microbial communities from Risofladan, Vaasa, Finland - OX-2 | ecosystem: Environmental > Terrestrial > Soil > Coastal area > Acid sulfate soil | place: Finland: Risofladan, Vaasa | collected... | reverse complement strand
ACGTCCCGTTCAGCGAACCCACGTCGCGCACGACCACGCCCCCGTCGGGGCCACGCGTGAACTCGGCGTGCCGGCGCGACACGGTGATGTCGTCGAGGAAGATGTCGCTCTCGGGGTGGCGCCCCGCGCGCGTCACCTGCGTCTTGAGCAGGTAGCTCGCGCCGATCGTCGGCCCGCGCTTGACCACGAGCGTCGGGGTGCCGTGCGGCACGTCCACGTGGAAGCCTGCGGACTCCTCGTCGGGGTTCTCGCCGTGATCGTCGACGGGCACGAAGGCCACCGTGGTCTCGGACCGCTCGGTGGGAAGGGCCGCACCGCACGACGAGCAGAAGTTCCCGCCATCGGGGTTGCGGTGCCCGCAGTTATGGCAGAACACGCCCACCACGGTAGCCGCTCGGGCGAGCCGGTTCCGAGGGCGCAATGCGCCGGGGCGCTCCCCGGGGCGGGCGCCTGCGGCCGGTTGGCGGTCAGCTCTCGGTGAGCTGGCGGTAGCCCGCGGCGTCCATGAGGCCGCCGACGGCGTCGGCGTCGACGAGCTCGATCTCGCAGAGCCACCCGTCGCCGTACGGATCGTGGTTGAGGGCCTCGGGCGAAGAGGAGAGCGAGTCGTTCACCGCGACCACCGTCCCGGCGACGGGGGCGTACACCTCGGAGACGGACTTCGTCGACTCGACCTCGCCGAGGACGTCGCCTGCGGCGACCGCCTTGCCCACTGCGGGCAGGTCCACGAAGACGACGTCTCCGAGCGCATCCTGCGCGTAGTCGGTGATCCCGACGCGCACTCGACCCTCGCCGGGTCGCGCCCACTCGTGGTCGGTCGAATAGCGGAGGTCGTCGGGTACGAGCACGGCCCGACCCTATCCGCCCGAGCGCAGGAGCTGCCGCAGCCGCACGGCGTACTGCTGCGCCCGCGCCCTGGCCCGCGCTTCGCTTGGGCCTTCCGCCCAGACGTGGGTCACCGGTTCGTCGGGGTCCGGCAGCACGAGCGCCCAGCCGTCCTCCGCCGGGACCTTCACCCCGTCGATGAGCACGAGGTCCTGCCCGTCGAGCTGCTCGACCAGGGTGCGCATGACCATGCCCTTCTGCTCCCACGGCGTCATGACCGCCTCCTTGGCGATGTGCACGGCCGGGAGATCGTCGACGATCTTGGAGAGCGGCTGGCCCGTCAACGAGAGCATGGACACCAGCTCCACGAGGGTCGCCGCGGCGTCGTAGGCAGGGAGGATCTCGGGCCAGACGAAGCCGCCCGACTGGCTGGCGGCGAAGCCGACCTCCCCGGACGCGGCGACCTCCATCACGTGGGCGGAGGACATCTTGGTGAACGTGATCGGGACCCCGGCCTCGGCGCAGATCGTCTCCGCCCAGCGGCTGACGCCGACCGGAAGGGCGACCGCCAGGTCGTGCCGCGTCTCGACGACGAGCACGAGGAGCGCGAGGAGCGCCTGGTCGTCCGACAGGACCGTGCCGGCGTCGTCGACGATGACGATCCCCTCGCAGTCCGCGTCGATCACTGCGCCGAGCTGCGCGCCCGACGCGCGTACGAGGTCGGCCACCCGCCGTGCGTGCACGTCGCGCTCGACCGCCATCATGCTCGTCGTGTGCGCATAGGGATTCACGACGAGCACGTCGGCGTCGAGCTTTGCGAGAAGGTTCGGCATCACGAAGCTCGCCGCGCCGTAGGAGAGGTCGAGCACGATCTTCATGTTGGCGGCTCTGGCCGCGGACAGGTCGACGGCGCCCGTCATGTCTTTCGTGTACTGCTCGACCGCACGTGCGGGGAAGTCGATGTCACCGATCTGGCCGGCGAGCACCCGGCGGAAGTCCTCCCGGTGGTACAGGCGTTCGACCTTGCGCTGGCCGCCCTCGGCGAGGTCGAGGCCCTCTTCATCGAAGAAGCGGATGATCACCGACTGCGGGTCGTCCTGCGCCAGGCGTACGGTGATCCCGCCCTGGTTCCCCGACGTGCGGATGTGGTGACGCGTCAAGGGCACCGTCGCGACCTCCAGGTCCTCGACGTTCACCCCCGCAGCGTTGCAGCCGATCATGGCGGCGCGCTTGAGCACGCGCGCCGCCCTGCTGGTGTCGCGAGAGGCGGTGATGGTCATGCCCCGGTCGAGGGTCGACGCCCACGCCATCGAGAGGCGCACCACCAGCTCGGGGCTGATGTCGACGTTGGCGATCCCGCGGACCCCGTCGCTCCCGAAGAGGCTGCGGGGGCCACGTGACTCCCAGACGATCGAGGAGTTGACGACCGCGCCGGTTTCGACCGTCTTGAAGGGGTAGACCTTCACGTCGCCGCGGACGTGCGCGTGCGCGCCGATGAGGCACCCCTCCCCCAGGACCGACCCGGGCTCGCAGGTCGCCCCGCGCCGCAGGTCGCAGGAGCGGCCGATGACGGCGCCGGCCACTCGGACGCCCGGGCCGAAGTACGCGTTGTCGTGCACCACCGACCGGCGCACCTCGGCACCGTCGGCGATCCGGACGTTGGAGCCCAGCGTCGAGTACTCGCCGAGGACGACGCCTGCGCCGATGGTGCAGTTGTCGTCGATGACCGCCGGCCCCTCGATGGTCGCCGCCGGGTCGATGGTGCAGCCCTTTCCGACCCAGACCCCCGGCCGGATCTCGAACCCGCCGATGTCGACCTGCACCTTGGAGTCCAAGACGTCCTGGTGAGCCCGCAGGTAGGCCTCGGTGGTGCCGACGTCTTCCCAGTAGCCCTCTGCGACGTAGCCGTAGAGGGGACCTCCCCTCCCGAGGACCTCTGGGAACACCTCGCCGGAGAAGTCGGCGGCCCGGTCTGCCGGGATGTGGTCGAAGATCTCCGGCTCGAGCACGTAGATCCCCGTGTTGATGGTGTCGCTGAAGACCTGACCCCACGTCGGCTTCTCGAGGAACCGGTCGATGGATCCGTCCTCGCGCGTGATGACGATGCCGAATTCGAGAGGGTTCTCGACCGCGCACAGCGCCAGGGTCGCGAGCGCACCCTTGCGCTCGTGGAATTCGACCACCGCGGTGAGGTCGATGTCGGTGAGCACGTCGCCGGAGATCACCAGGAACCGCTCGTCGAGCTCGTCGCGCGCGTTCAGCACCGAGCCCGCCGTGCCGAGCGGGGTCTCCTCGGTCGCGTAGACCATCCGCACCCCGAGCTCCGATCCGTCGCCGAAGTACGTCCGGATGGAGTTCGGCATGAACGCCACCGTGACCACGATGTCCTCCAGGCCGTGGCGCCGGAGCAGGTTGACGACGTGCTCCATCATCGGCCGGTTGGCCATCGGCAGCATCGGCTTGGGTTGGTTGGACGTGAGGGGCCGCAGCCGGGTCCCTTCTCCCCCCGCCATGATCACGGCCTTCATGCACCCACCTCCCCGGGTCCGCGGATCGATCCTCGCACTCCTCGACCGTCGTCGCCGCCCCTGCGACCCGCTCGGCCCTCGGCGAGGGCGCGCCGGGCCGGCACCAGGTACGCAAGCGCCGCCGCCCAGGCCAGGACGATGCCCGCGCCGCCGGCAGCCCACGCAGCGTCGTGGAACGGCTGTTGCCACCCGGCGCTCCCGAGGCTGATGAGGAACCCCGGATAGGCCACCATCAGTCCGAACGTGCCGGCCTTGCCGATCCAAAGGACGTCGATACGGCGCGCCCCCAGCGCAGCGAGGACCAGGACCGTCGAGGACACGAGGGCCTCGCGCACCACCGTGAGCACGCCGAACCACAAGGGCACCGCGCCGTGGACGATGACAGCGATGACGGCGGTGCCCACGAGCACCCGGTCCACGGCGGGGTCCAGCACCTTGCCCAGGCGCGAGACCTGGTGCAACCGGCGCGCGAGCTGCCCGTCGACCCAGTCGGTGGCGCCGAGCACACCGAGGAGCACGGCGGCGACGGTCTGGTCGCCTGCACCGAAGAGGAGCCACAGGAACACGCCGATCCCGAGGAACCGCAGCGAGCTGACCACGTTTGCGGCGGTGAGCACCCGGTCCTCGGTGTCGGTCGCTCCCCCGGCTGCTGGTCCCGCCGGCGCTCCGGCGTCGGGCGCGGGGTCCGGAGCCGGCATGCGATCGAGTCTACGGGCGGCCCGTGTGCCAGTCTGTGCCCGTGCCACGCTTCGACGCCTTCAGAGGGGCGCGCTACGACGTCCGCACGGTCCACCTCGACCAGGTGATCGCGCCCCCCTACGACATCGTCGGGTCGTCCGAACGCGACGTCCTCGCCCACCGGAGCCCCCTCAACGCGATCCACGTCGAGCTCCCCGAGCCCGACCTCGAGTCGGGCCGGGACCGCTACCTCGCGGCCGCTGATCTTCTCGACTCGTGGCTGGAGCGTCGCGTCGTCGTCGAGGATCCCACGCCCGCCCTCTACCCCTATCGCATGACCTCCCCCGACGGGACGACCACCACCGGCGTCATCGGGGCGCTCGAGATCGGTGACGACGTCCTGCCCCACGAAGAGACCATGCCCAAACCCAAGAGCGACCGTCTGGACCTGCTGAGGGCGACGGGGACGAACCTCTCGCCCATCTGGGGCCTCTCGCTCACCGCAGGGCTCACCGACACCTTCGCGCCCGACGGCCCTCCCGCCGAGGACGCCCACGACGACGAGGGCGTGCGCCACCAGCTGTGGGTGCTCGACGACCCGGTCGCCGTCGCAAAGGTCCGCGACGCGGTCGCGGCGTCGCCGGTCGTGATCGCCGACGGGCACCACCGCTACGAGACGGCGCGCACCTACCGAGGCGAGATCCGGCGCGCGAACGGCGACCGGCCGGGGGACCACGACCTCGTCATGGCGCTGATGGTGGAGCTCGCGGAGTCCGAGCTGCACGTGCGCGCGATCCACCGGATGGTGGATGGACTCGCGCCGGGCACCGATCCCCCAGAACTGCTCGGCCGGTTCTTCGACGTCGTCCACGCCGGTCCGGCCACCGAGCGCGTCCTCGGCGCGCTGGAAGGCGCGGGCTCGCTCGCCGCCGTGACGGCGACCGGCGCGTGGCTCCTCACGCCGAATGCCGACGCCTTCACCGAGGCGGGGACGGACCTCGAAGCCGGGCTCGTCGACCTCGCGCTGAACGCGGCGCCCCGCGCCTCGGTCACCTACTCCGCGAAGTGGCAGGAGGTGCTCGGTGAGGTCACCGCCGGGCGTGCCCAGATGGGGATCGTCCTGCGGCCGGTGACCGTCCCGCAGATCTCCGCGTGGGCGGGGGCGCGCCGGCGGATGCCGGCGAAGACGACGTACTTCAGCCCGAAGCCGCGCACCGGCATGGTCTTCCGGATGCTCTCGGGTGACACCGGTCCGGCGGAGGTCACGCGCCCCCGGTAGGCCTCGAGGCCTCAGGCGAGGGTCGCCGGGCGCCGGGCGAGCCGCCGTCCGTGGAGCATCCACACCGCGCAGCCGATTCCCACCAGCACCGCTGCGACGCCGAGCCCGGCCGTGCCGACGCCCACGTACTTGAGGCCGGACACCACGATGACCCCGGTGATGACGGGACGCACGATCCGGTCAGGTGCGCGCGAGGAGAGCAAGGACCCGACCAAGACGGCCGGGACGCTCCCGAGCACGACGGACGCGGTCACCGCCAGCACGACGTGGCCGAACAGGAGCTGGCCGAGCGCAGCTGCGGCGGTGAGCGGCACAGCCTGGACGAGGTCCGTTCCGACGAGTTGCGACGATCCCAGAGCGGGATAGACGAAGAGCAACAGCACGATCATGAGCGAACCCGCGCCGACCGAGGTGAGCCCGACCAGGACCCCGCCGACCACCCCGACCGCGACGGTGGCGAGGCGGCGGATGCGCACGTCCTCCCCGGTCACATCCGGCAACCCCGCTCCGGGTTGGCGACGCCACCAGGCGCGGACGAGCATCGCCGCCGCGCCGAGCAGCAGCGCCGCACCCAGCACGACCTCGACGTCGGTCTCGGCGGCCTTGCCGTTCCCCATCACGTGCAGCAGGAAGGCGCCCAGCAACGCTGCGGGCACCGAGCCGAGGGCGAGCCAGCCGACCATGCCGAGGTTCACCGTCCCGCGACCCAAGTGGACGGCTGCCCCGACCGGCCGCATGAAGATCGACGCCACGAGGTCGCTCGAGATCGCCGCCGACGGCGTCACACCGAACAGGAAGATCAGCATCGGGGTCATGAGCGCGCCACCGCCGGCGCCGGTCATGCCGACCAGGAGGCCGATCAGCGCGCTCCCCAGCACGATGAACACGTCAAGGTGCACGCACTAAATCTATCAACTCGATAGGAATAATGTCAAGAAGGGCGACGCCGTGCATCTCCATGCGCGGGTGTCCCGTCCCACGACGCCGCCCGTACCGGCGTCGAGCGGAACCGGTGGTCTACTCGACCGTCCAGGTGGCGCCCGAGCGCAACAGCGACTTCAGGTCGCCGACACCCCGCCGCTCTTGCGCGGCGGCGAGCTGCGCCGCCATCGATGCGCCGTACTCCGCGCGGTGCACCGCACGGAAGACGCCGATCGGGGTGGGTTCGAAGGGCCCGTGGGAGAGCCGCGACAGCGCGAACGCCAGGCCCGGGTCCTCGCGGTGCTCGTCGTGGACGAGGATCGCGTCCTCGCCGACCTCGGCGACGTCGACGATCTGCAGGCGTCCGTCGGGACGCTGGACGATGCCGCGCTCGTTGTCGGGACCGAACCGGATCGGCTCGCCGTGCACGAGGGGCACGAGCATCGCGGCGCGGGTGTCGCGACCCGTGATCTTTTCGAAGGCGCCGTCGTTGAAGACGTTGCAGTTCTGGTAGACCTCGACGAACGCGGCACCGTCGTGCTCGTGGGCACGGCGAAACATCTCCTGCATGTGCTGACGGTCCATGTCGTGGGTCCGGGCCACGAAGCTCGCCTCAGCGCCGAGCGCGAGGCTGATCGGGTTGAACGGCGTGTCGAGCGAGCCGAACGGCGTGGACTTGGTGACCTTCGCCACCTCCGAGGTCGGCGAGTACTGCCCCTTGGTCAGGCCGTAGATCTGGTTGTTGAACATGAGGATCGTCATGCGCACGTTCCGTCGAAGGGCGTGGATCAGGTGGTTCCCGCCGATCGACAGCGCGTCGCCGTCACCGGTGACGATCCAGACGTCGAGATCGGGGCGGGTCGTGGCAAGTCCCGTCGCGATCGCAGGCGCTCGCCCGTGGATCGAGTGCATCCCGTAGGTCGACATGTAGTAGGGAAACCGCGCCGCGCAGCCGATGCCCGACAGAAAGACGGTGTTCTCCCGACGCACGCCGAGGTCCGGGAGGAGCATCTGCACCGCGGCGAGGATGGAGTAGTCGCCGCACCCGGGGCACCAGCGCACCTCCTGGTCGCTCGACCAGTCCTTGCGGGTCGTGGGCGGCACGGCGGTGCTCGTCATGATGATCCTCCGAGGAGCGAATGGATGGCGGCCTCGATCTCGCCCGCGCGGAACGGGACGCCCTGCACCTTCGAGAACGAGTGGGCGTCGACCAGGAACTCGGCACGAACCAGCCGGGAGAGCTGCCCGAGGTTCATCTCGGGCACCAGCACGAGCCGGTACCTCGAGAGCACCTCGCCGAGGTTCCTCGGGAACGGGTGCATGTGCACGAGGTGGGCGTGCGCCACCTCGTGCCCACGGGCGCGCACCCGTCGCACGGCGGCCACGATGGCGCCGTAGGTCGAGCCCCAGCCGAGCACCAGCAGCTCCGCGTCCCCGGTCTCGTCGTCGACCTCGAGGGGCGGGATGTCTCGGGCGATCCCGTCGACCTTCGCCGCGCGCAGCCGGACCATCCGTTCGTGGTTGGCAGGGTCGTAGGAGACGTTGCCCGACCCGTCCGCCTTCTCCAGCCCGCCGATGCGGTGCTCGAGCCCGGGCACGCCCGGCGGTGCCCACGGGCGCGCGAGCGTCTCGGCGTCGCGCACGTACGGCCAGAAGACCGGCGTGCCCTCCTCCGTCTCGTGGTTCGGCGCCGTGGCGAACGCGGGGTCGATCGGCTCGAGGAGGTCGACGTCGGGCAGGCACCAGGGCTCCGCCCCGTTCGCCAGGTAGCCGTCGGACAGCAGGATCACCGGCGTGCGGTACTTGACGGCGAGCCGCGCCGCCTCGATCGCCGCCTCGAAACAGTGCGACGGGGTCTTGGCCGCCACGATCGGGACGGGTGCCTCACCGTGACGCCCGTACATGGCGTGCAGGAGGTCGGCCTGCTCGGTCTTGGTCGGCAGGCCCGTCGACGGTCCGCCGCGCTGGATGTCGACCACGAGGAGGGGCAGTTCGAGGTTGACCGCAAGACCGATCGCCTCGGCCTTGAGGTCGAGTCCCGGTCCGCTCGTCGTGGTGACCCCGAGCGCGCCACCGAAGGCCGCGCCGATGGCCGAGCCGATGCCGGCGATCTCGTCCTCGGCCTGGAAGGTCCGGACCCCGAACTCCTTGCGCCGCGACAGCTCGTGGAGGATGTCCGAGGCGGGCGTGATCGGGTAGCTGCCCAAGAAGAGGGGGAGCCCCGACAATCTCGAGGCCGCAATGAGGCCCCACGCCAGCGCCTGGTTCCCGCTGATCTGGGTGTACTCCCCCGGCGGGAAGTGCGCGGGGCGGATCTCGAAGCTCGCCTCGAAGAGCTCCGCCGTCTCACCGAAGTGGTAGCCGGCGCGAAATGCCCTCGCGTTCGCCTCGGACACCAGCGGCCGGTCGGCGAACCGCTTCTGGATCCACTCGACCGTCGGGTCGACCGGGCGCGTGTAGAGCCAGCTCAGGAGTCCGAGAGCGAAGAAGTTCTTCGAACGCTCCGCATCCCGGGGCTTCACGCCCGCGTCCTTGCAGACCTCCTGGGTGAGCGAGGTCATCGGGACCTCGTAGACGGTGAAGGCGGCGAGGGCCCCGTCGGTGAGCGGGTTCGAGGCGTAGCCCGCCTTCGCGAGACTCCGCTCGTCGAACGCGTCGACGTTCACCACGACGGTGGCGCCCTTCTCGAGGACCCCGAGGTTGGCCTTGAGCGCGGCGGGATTCATCGCGACGAGCACGTTGGGCGCGTCGCCCGGGGTCACGATGTCGTAGTCCGCGATCTGGACCTGGAACGCCGAGACGCCTGCCAGGGTCCCCGCCGGGGCGCGGATCTCCGCGGGGAAGTCCGGGAACGTCGAGAGGTCGTTGCCGAACAGGGCGCTCGACGCGGTGAACCGGTCGCCGGTCAACTGCATGCCGTCGCCCGAGTCCCCGGCGAACCGGATGACGACACGGTCCAGCTGGTGGTGCTCGCGGGGTTGCGGGTGCTCTTCGGTCGTGGTCACGCAGCGTCAGCTTACCGGTGCACCACCCGGTGCCGAGGGCGATTTCGGACCTCGACGGCCGGGCACCCCTGCTCGCGTCGGGTCGCCCTGCTCGCGTCGGGGCGACAGCCGCCGGGCGCCGGGTCAGGCTACCGTCACGTCCCCGTCGAGGTAGACGTCCTGGATCGCGTGGATGAGCGCGGCCCCTTCGTCCGTCGGTCGCTGGAAGGACTTCCTCCCGACGATGAGCCCCTGGCCCCCCGCCCGCTTGTTGATGACCGCAGTGCGCACCGCCTGTGCCAGGTCGCCGGTGCCGTGGGATTCGCCACCTGAGTTGATGAGGCCGATCCGTCCGGCGTAGCAGTTCGCCACCTGCCAACGGGTGAGGTCGACGGGGTGGTCCGTGGTGAGCTGGTCGTAGACGAGCGGGTCGGTCTTGCCGAACCCGAGGACGTTGTAGCCGCCGTTGTTCTCCGGCTGCTTCTGCTTGATGATGTCCGCCTCGATGGTGACGCCCAGGTGGTTCGCCTGTCCCGTGAGGTCGGCGGACACCTCGTAGTTCACGCCGTCCTTCTTGAACCCTGGATTGCGCAGGTAGCACCACAGCACGGTGAACATCCCGAGCTCGTGGGCCTCGGCGAAGGTTTCGGACACCTCGTGGAGCTGGCGGTCGGCGAGCTCGGACCCGAAGTAGATGGTCGCCCCGACGCCGAGCGCACCGAGGTCGAACGCCTGGCGGGCCGAGCCGAACGGGACCTGGTCGTAGGTGTTCGGGAGGTGCAGGAAGTCGTTGTGGTTCAGCTTGACGATGAACGGGAGGCGGTGCACGTAACGCCGGGATACGGCACCGAGCACCCCGAGCGTCGTGGCGATCGCGCTGCACTCGCCGGCGATCGCGAGCTCGCACAGATTGGCGGGGTCGAAGTACTTCGGGTTCTTGGCGAAGCTGGCGCCCGCAGAGTGCTCGATACCCTGGTCGACGGGCAGGATCGAGAGATATCCCGTGCCTCCCAGCCGCCCGTGCGCGTACAGGGTGCCGAGCGCCCGAAGCACGGCCGAGGGCCGGTCGGAATCACGAAAGGTGCGGTCGAGGAAGTCTGGGCCGGGAAGGACGAGGCCGTCGGCGGGGAAGGCCTTCGCCTCGTGGTTCAACAGGAAATCGGCGTCGTCGCCGAGCAGCTGCTGGAGATCGATGGCCATACTCCGAGCCTAGTTCGGCCCCCGCGGCGACCCGTCGCTCCGTGCCTTGGGCGGCGGCGTGCGAGACCCCCGCGGACGCCGTCGCGCGCGGGCGGGGCCGAGCGCCTCCAGCCGGTCGACGACGTCGTAGGCCTCCGCGTCCACGCGCGCGACCCGGGCGAAGAGCTCCCGTGCCCTCGGCAGGTCGCCCGCCCGCTCGTAGAGGTCGGCGAGCGCGTACCACTGCCGGAGATGGCGCTCCGACGGGTTGCGCAACGCTCGGGCGACCCCAGCCGACACGAGGAGCTCGACCGCCTCGAGCAGCTGTCCACGATCCGCGAGGCTCCCCGCTGCGACCATGCGCGCCTCGGCGAGGACGTCGGCATCCGGTGAGCGGCGCCGGAGCTCTCCCCACACTGCGGCCACCTTCGGGTGACGTCCCAACGCGCGCAACGAGTCCATCAACGCCGGCACCGCCTCGGGGTCGTCGGTGACCCCGACGTACGCCTCGAGGTGGCGCGCGGCGTCTCGCCAGCGCCCGAGCCGGTAGGCGGCGAACCCCGCGAGCCGGCGCACGGCCTGTACCGATCCGACCTCACGGAGGAGCTCGGTCGCGTACCGCAGCGCCTCGGGGTACCGGCCGCGCTCGTAGGCCGCCACGCCCTTCTCCATGTGATCGACGAGCACCTCGCGGTGACGGGCCGTCGCAGTCCCGGCGGCACGCCTGATCTCGGTGGCGATGTCCGCGGGCAACGTCGGCGTCCTCGCGGGGCGAGCGGCAGGGAGACGACGCGCCGGGACGTGCGCGGGCGGTGAAGGCTCGACGCGGACCCACTCGTCCTGCGGCGGCGGTGCCGACATCGCGCGCCGGCGCTCGCGTTCGTCCCGCCGGTCGCTCTTTGCGAACCCCGCCTCCTCTGTTCTCGTCACCTCGTGGGCACCCCGACGTGCGACCCCGCCCCAGCGGCGGGCGGCTGACGGCAGCGGGTCACGGTCGACTCGACCCGGACGGTCGACGCGCGTCCGGTCCCCGGCTCGGCGCGCGTCCCCGGCTCGCCGCGCGTCCCCGCTCCGTCGCGTCTCGCCTTTGGCGTCTCGGCGAGCCGCGGGCCGTTCGGCCCTTCCGGCTGTCGTCCGCCCGCCACGGTCGCCGGGCTTGCCGGTTCCGGGCCGGGCGGTGGTGGACCTCGATGAGGAGGACCTCGATGTCGCAGACCTCCCGCCGGTCGGTCTTCCCGT
>Ga0307373_10013134_pt1 | contig 11634 bp, 7 predicted proteins | sample OX2MG_FD_202534 | JGI IMG/M metagenome (GOLD analysis project Ga0307373, IMG submission 202534) | Soil microbial communities from Risofladan, Vaasa, Finland - OX-2 | ecosystem: Environmental > Terrestrial > Soil > Coastal area > Acid sulfate soil | place: Finland: Risofladan, Vaasa | collected... | reverse complement strand
ATCCCGAGATTCGGAATGGAGCCCAGCAAGTCGTTGATCGAGTTGTAATGGTCCGCACCGACGGCCATGGTGATGATTCCGGTTATTAGGGTCATCAGCCCGAAAGTCGGTATGGTGATGTGCACCGATCCGCACCACAGCGATTTGAAGGTGCCGGTACCACGCCCTACGGCGTTGCCGACTAAAAGAAACACCGCGTTCAGGAGGGCGGCGATCAGAGAGACGGCCAAGAGCTGAACGGCGCCCAGTGCCGCGGCGAGCGTCGACGGGTGGGACGCGTTGGCGATCATTTTAGCGCGCTGAGCGTCCGAGAGGTTGGTCATCAAAGGGCTTGTTGCCAGCATGTGCTGGATCATCCCGATGCTCGCATGCACCGTCGCCGGGCGCTCGAGAATGTAGCCGGCGATCATGAGGATCGCCGAAATAACGAACGCCCACAACCACGTCGGCGAAACGCGTAGTTCTGAAAACGCCTCGTTCGGGGCGACGATCGTATCGAGCGCGGTCTTTAGACCGTTACTCGGTGCTGGTGTCGTGGAATCGATAGCCATACTCACCCTTTCATAGTGCTCGGTTGCTCCATTTGTTTCGTTCGAGTTAAGAAGCGCCCCGCCGCTACGGCGAAGATGTTGGTGAAGGTCTCTCCTCCCGCAGCAGGCGATCGACCGAGAGATGCCGTTCGATGGCTTGGCGCACGCGTTCGAGGCGCGCTTTGCGCAATTCCAGCAGCCGCAGCTGTAGGATAAGTCGCATGCGGCGCAACGCACGCCTCGAATAAAGGGCGTCGGGATCATCCCGATGGCCGGACGCGACACGAATGCGAGCAGGGACTGGTTGGCAGCTTGCGTGGGGTTTTGGAGCCGCTCCCCATAGGCCCAGAGCAAGCGCGAGCGAGGTCACGGCCACCCCGGCGCGGTATCCGATATACATACAATTCCTCCGAGAACGCTATCACGCGTTTCTCGCGCTCGCAAAGTAGTACGAACGACGTTGAATTCCGATACCTTGGTCGTCCCTGCCCCGCCGAAGGAGCCCTTCGTCCGCCTCGTCCCGCTGGGCGGGTGTGGCGAAATCGGCCGCAACATGACGGTGGTCGAGACGAATGAAGACTTAGTGGTGGTCGATTGTGGCCTGATGTTCCCCGACGATGAGATGTTCGGGGTCGACGTAGTCATCAACGACTTCACGTACGTGCGCGAACGCGCGCACAAGCTGCGTGCCGTGCTGGTCACCCACGGGCACGAAGATCACATCGGCGGGATTCCGTATTTTCTGCGCGAGTTTCCGGACACCCCGATCGTTGGAACCCCTCTCTCGCTCGCGCTGATCAAAGCGAAATCGCGCGACCATAAATTGGGCGACGTCGATTTCGTGCAGGTGCAGCCGGGCGACCGCGTGGCCTACGGATCGATCGAAGCGGAGTTCGTGCACATCAATCATTCGGTCGCGGGAGCCTGTTCGATCGCGATTCGCACGCCCGTCGGCATCTTTTTCCACACCGGCGATTTCAAGTTCGATCAAACGCCCATCGACGGCAAGCCGGCGGACTTCGCCCGCATCGCGCGAATCGGAGACGAGGGCGTGCTCTGCATGCTTTCGGATTCCACCAACGCGGAGCGCCCGGGCCACACGCTCTCGGAGCGCATCGTCGGTGAAGCCTTTACCGCGATCTTTCAGCGGGCCAAGGGGCGCATCGTCGTCGCGTCGTTCGCCTCGAACGTTCCGCGCGTACAGCAAGCCGTCGATCACGCGGTGCAGTTCGGGCGCAAGGTTGCATTTTTGGGGCGCTCGATGCAGAACGTCGTACACTTCGCAAGCGAACTTGGACACCTTCGGATTCCGCCCGGAACCGTCATCAAAATCGAAGAAGTCGATAACTATCCGCCCGAGCAGGTGATGGTGATGACCACCGGCTCGCAGGGCGAGCCGATGAGCGGGCTCGCGCGGATGTCGGTCCGCGACCACAAGAAATTCAAAATCGTCCCCGGCGATACGGTGGTCATCAGCGCCACGCCGATCCCGGGTAACGAGAAGAGCGTTTACAAAACGATCAACAACCTGTGCAAGATCGGGGCCATCGTCATTCACGGTTCCGAGGGCAAGTCGCACGTTTCGGGGCATGCCTCGCAAGAGGAATTGCTGCTGATGCTCAACCTCGTGCGTCCGGAATTCTTCATTCCGATCCACGGTGAGTATCGGATGCTGATGCAGCACGGCCGTCTGGCCGCGCAGACCGGCGTCGATTCCGGCAACGTGTTCGTCGTCGAAGACGGCGACGTGCTCGAGTTCACGCTCGAATACGGCGACAAAATCGGTAAGACGTACGGCGGCAACGTGCTCGTAGACGGATCGGGCGTCGGCGACATCGGCGAAGCCGTCCTGCGAGATCGCAAAGCGCTCTCCAACGACGGGATCCTGATGGTCGTGGTGACGATCGATGCTGAAGAAGCGCGTCTGATCGGCACGCCGGACATCGTCTCCAAGGGCGTCTTCTACCTGCCGGACTCCGACGAGCTGCTCGATGAATTGCGTGCTCTGGCTCAACGTACGATCGAGGGGGTCTCGGTCGAGGGTTTGCGCGACGTCAATACGGTCAAGGAGCACATTCGCAACGCGCTCTCCAAGGCGATTTACGGCAAAACCAAACGGCGCCCGATCATCGTCCCGGTGGTGATGGAAGTCTGAAAATCTTGCTCCGTTTGATGAGTTAAACGGAGCATGAAGAGCACGCGCAAGGCCTTTCTTGCTGCGGCTGCCGTCGTGGGGGCGAGCATGACCGTATCGAAAGAGGCCGCGCTAGCACAATCCGCACCATCCCCCACACCCGTTCCAACGCCCAGCGCGCACCCGCCCTCGGCAGCGGCTCGCGCGCTTGCCGAACGCATGCGGGCGTTCGACCCGCAGCTGGACGACGCGCAGCTCGCGCGAATCGCCGACGGCATCCAAGAGGGCTTTGGGCTCGGGGGCGCGCTCAACCCTAAAGGCAAGAAGCTTAAAAACGGCGATGTGCCGACGCCGGAATTTGAGGTGGGCGCATGACCGACGAAGATATCGCCTACCTCGATGCCACGGCGCTGGGCCGGCGCATCGCGCGCAAGCAGATCAGCTCCGTCGAATTGACGCAACTATACCTCGATCGCCTGGAACGCTACGGACCGCACCTCAATGCGGTCGTGACGATCATGCACGAGCGGGCCCTGCGTGAGGCCCGTGCGGCCGATGCGGAGCTGGCGCGCGGGCATCGCCGTAGCGCCCTGCACGGCGTGCCGTACGGGGTCAAGGATCTGCTCGCCGCCGTCGGTGCGCCGACCACGTGGGGAGCCCAGCCGTACCGCGATCAAGTTTTCCATTTCGATGCGACCGTCGTCGCCCGTCTGCACGCGGCGGGGGCCGTACTTCTCGGAAAGCTCGCGATGGTCGAACTCGCGGGCGGTTTCGGATACAACGAGGCGGACGCGTCGTTTACCGGCCCGGGCCGCACGCCCTGGAACCGCGACTACTGGAGCGGCGGCAGTTCGAGCGGGCCGGGCGCCTGCGTCGCGGCTGGATTGGTGGGTTTCGCGATCGGCTCGGAGACCAACGGCTCGATCCTCACACCATCCGCGATGTGCGGCGTGACGGGATTACGCCCAACCTTCGGCCGCGTCAGCCGTTACGGCGCGATGGCGCTGATGTGGAGTTCCGATAAGCTCGGCCCGATGGCGCGTTCTGCGCGCGATACGGAGTTGGTCCTGCGAACGATCGCCGGCGCCGACCCGCACGACGACACCGCGCGCACCGAGCGGTTCGTAAAAGCGAAGAAACGTCCGCGAATCGGGGTCGTCAAGGGCGCTCGCGAGAAGAACCAGCATGCCGTAACCAAGAACTTCGAGGCGTCGCTCGCGGTATTGCGGGAGTTCGCAGACGTTGTGGAAGGCGCCGTGCTACCCGACCTGCCGTACGGCGCGGTGATCGGTGCGCTGATCAACGGTGAATGCGCCGCGGCATTTCGCGATCTGATCGAGAGCGGACGCGCGCGCGAATTGCGTTCCCCCGCCGATCGTATCGGCGGCTATATGCAGTACAATACGCTCGCGGTCGATTACGTCGACGCGATGCGCGTACGCAAGCAGATCGTGCGAGCGGTTACGGCTGCCGTGAAGCCATACGATGCGCTGGTGTTTCCAACGCTGCCGACCGTCGCATACCCGATCGACGTGCCGTTCGACAAAGTCTATCCCGATGCTCCTGGTGCGATCGACGCCGTCACGCCCGGCAACCTCACGGGCATTCCCTCGATGAACGTGCCGAACGGCTTCGGCGAACACGGATTGCCGACCGGCCTCGGGCTGCTCGGCAACGCGTGGGGCGAGGCGCAACTCGTCGCCATCGCGGCTCAAGTACAGCGGCGAACGCCGTTTCATACCAAACGTCCGGTGTTGGCATAAGGTCGGGAGCCGTAAAAAACAAAAAGGGCGCTGCCGAGGCTGCGCCCTTTTTGTTTGTCGATCGCGACGGGTCGCCGCGATCGATATCTTTAGTAGGTTCCCGCTACCGGTACGCCGATCGAGAGATCGGTTTGACCGGCCGCACCGGTGAGCGTCGGCGTCTGTGAGGTGTTGCCCGGAGGCGCGTCCTCGAACGCCGGGTAGTCGAACGAGATTGCGGTGACCACGTACGCATCGCCGGTAGCGAACGAGGTTTGCGCCGCCGGTAAGGGTGTGGTGTTCTGGCATCCGTTGCCGTTACAGGCTCCAAGGTTCGGCGGGACGGTGAAGGTCTGCGCACCCACTCCCGAGATCGGACCGACCGTGTAGAAGTGACCGTTCGTCGTGTCCTCTACGAAGACCAGGGTCTCCGTACCGGCGTTGATCGTCACCGTCCCGGTGAGGCCACCCGCGGTGTTGGCGACGCCGGAGACAACCGGTGCGGCCAGCGGCGTTACCGTCGCGAGATTATTGCTGGTTGCGGTAAACGACTGCGATGCTGCGTTCGCCGCCGCAACATTGACGTCGAGGGTGTACGTGCCGACACCGGGCGGCACTTCAAACAGGGTGAAGCCCGGTGAGTATCCCGCGAAGTTCGCCGGAAACGTTCCGTCGTTAAAAAACGGCACGGCCGGTGGCCCGATGAGATAAACGCCTTGGCTAGCCGCCGCGGCCCCGAATGGCTGCGCCCACCACTGCGCACCACCGAAGTAGTAGTTCGAGCTGCTGAAGCCATTGCCCGGCGTTGCGTTGGGATTGCCGGGGTAGTAGCCCCCCGCGCCCTGTTGGTCGGAGTTGAGGGGCGCGAAACCGTAAGAGAAGACTCCGGTAAAGGTTCCGAGCGTCGTTTGAGCGGGGGTGACCGAAAGATTCACTTGCGGTGACGCGCTGATCGTGTGCGTGCCCGCGTCACTATTGGTTGCATATGCTCCCGGGAAGTTTGCCGGAAGCGTGAAGGTCGCCGGACCGGTAAGGGTCGGCGTGTCCGCCAGGACGGCCGATCCGCCACCCGGTTGCCGGAACGTTGCGACGACGTTGAGTCCCGTGGTACCGTCTGCCGCATTGTATGCCGTCCCGACCGCCACTTGGAGTTTGTTCGTGGTCAGGTTGGTTTGAGTTATCGATGGGACGGCTCCGCCGTTGCTCGAGCCGCCGCCGCACCCTGCGAGGAGTGCGGCAACCGCGCCGATGGCGAGCGTGAGTGAGAGTCGTTTCACGTACGGCACCTCTAGACTTTCGTTGACAGGTAGAAGTAGAACGAACGCCCTTGTTGGTTCGGGAAATTCGTAAAGACGTTGTTTCCGCCGAATGCGCTGAGATATTGCGGATTCGCGTAGGGCGTCGTGTAGGCCGCGGGTACCACCGAGTATCCGGTCAACGGGCCGGAGATGCCGGTGGCCACGGGCTGATAGCGATTGTTAAACGACGGGTTCAGCGGCCCGCCGTAGATGCGATCGAACAGGTTCTCTACGTCGAAGCCAACCGTGTAATTGGCGTGCGGCGGCGTATAGCTGATCGTGAAGTTGGCGAACAGATCGGGTTTGGTGAGCTTTCCGCCGGCGGATGACGTTTCGGCATTTCCGCGGTTCGCAATGATGTTGGGTTTGAGTACCGAGCCCGGGTTGAGCGGGTCGACGTAATACACGGGGCCGATGCCGGATGAATTCGCGGCGCTCCCGGTAAGGACGTCGGTATTGGGAACGTTGATAGCCACACCGTTGACGAAGTTCGCCGTTAGCGTGCCGTTGCCGATCGGATATCCATCGTCGAATTGCAGGCGTGGATTGAAGTTCCAGCCGTTCTTCGTCTTGTACGTGAGTCCGAGCGTCGCTTGGAACGGCGAGACGAAGCCGACGCGGTAAACGTCTCCAGCGGCAACCGAAGAGTACGGAATGCTCGGGAAGAAGTCCTCGCTCGGAGAGGTTGGGATGACGCTCGAAAACTCATTGATGTACGACATCGCGAGTTGTCCCGAGAGTCCGTAGCGCGCGTCCTTGGTGATTTGTACGTCCACGCCGTTGGCGTACTCTTTACCAAGATTGGTTTGCGTTGCGGGGCCCGTCTGCACGACGCCGCCAAAGACGAGCGGCTGGCCGCTCGCGTTGAGCAGCGGCTGCGAAACGCTTGCCGTGGTGTCGTATTGGTGGCGCGTCCACGGCGAGATGCTCACCGCAACGCCGTTGAGCGCGCCCTTGGTGAACTGATGCTCCAGCGTGATCTCGTAGTTATTCGAGGTCATCGGGAGAATCGGCTGATAGGGTACGCCGTTGAAGTTTTGGTATGCCCAGTATGTTTGCTGCGCGTAGTTCGCGCACGGCACGAGATAGGGAGCGATGCCGCAAGCGGGGCCGGGGATATTCGAGGCCAGGCCGGCGTAAGGGCTATATGCGCCTTGGTTTACGACGGCGTCGACGAACGAGAGAATCGGCATGGACGCCGCGCGTTCGTAGGTGGCTCTGAGCGCGGTGTGCGGTGCGACCCGGAGCGAAATGCCCAGGCGCGGCTCAAAAACGCTGGGTTTCGTCATACCGCTGGTGATGTTGCTGAAGTTCGGGGTGTACGGGCAGTTGCCGGTCACGGCCGGGTTTGCCGGGTTGTAGTTCGGGTTTGCCGGAGCCGACGCGGGATTGTACAAGAACGTACAATTCGAGAGCAACTGCGGCGTTGGGAACCCGATATAACGGCTGTTCTCCACGCGGAAGCCGACGTGCGCCGTCAGATTGTTGTTTACGTCGATCTTATCGGTCAGATAGAACGACTGGTCTTGACGGTTCATGTCGCTCAGCTGCGAGAATAGCGGTAGTTGGAGTTGCGCCGGTGGGTTCGCGCCGAATGCCTGATACGCGTAACCGCACCCGCCCGGCCCGAGCGGGCAGTTCGGATCGGTCGGGCTGATGAAATCGTACGGAGCCAGCGCGTTCGAGCCAATAATATCTGCGAAGAACGCGTAACCCTGGGAGTTGAATTGATAGACCGGATGCAGCCAATTGTATTCATATCCCGCTTCCACGAGATTCTTTTCATTGAGCTGCTTCTGTAGTTTGATCTCGCCGCCTAGACGGTGACCGCCCTGTAGGAGATTGAGGTCACCTACGCCTAGAATATTTTGGCCACCGGTTGGGAAGTCGAACGTTGAAACCGAGTTGACGCTGTAGGCATCCATCGAGAGATATGTCGATGGATTGATGCTGAGCGTATAGGCGAGCTTATACGTCTCGTTCGGCTGGTAGTACGTATTCGGAGCGCGGTTTGCCGCTGAGGCGAGGGTTTGCGCTTCATACGCTTGGCCGGGATAGAGCCCAGAGAGGTTCCCCAGTTGCGTATTGGTGAGCCCATACACCGGCCCATAGAAGCCAGTGAAGAACGGATTGCAACTAGCAAAGCACCATCCGTTGAGGCCACCGTAGGACTGGAAGAAATTATGCTGGGCGATATCGGCGAAGAGCTGAACCGATTGGTTGTTGTCCTTGCCAAAGCGAAAGATGAGGTTATTGAGAAACTCGCGATCGGTTTCGAGCAGCGTTTGCGTGCCCGTACCGACGAGGTTTGCCGGATATTTCGCGTCGCCGAATTGCGGAGAGGTTTGCGCTCCGGCGAATGCGGCGTACTCCGAAATATGGCCGTTCGCCGATGCGGTGCTGATCGCGCCGTTAAACGCGTGGCTAAAGCCGGGGCCGCCCACTCGGAACTCCAAGTTGGAGAATCCCGGATAGGTTCCGCGCTGCGCTACCAGATTGATCACGCCCGTACCGTTGCTCTGCACCGATGCGTCGCCGACGCCCGGCGTCAACTGTGCTGACGAAATGCCGGCTCCCGGAAGGGCCAGCGTATTGACGAACTGGTTCGTGAACGCATCGGTGTAGGGAATGCCTTCGAATTCGAAGCCCTCTTCGTTCTCGCGGCCGCCGTGAATGACGGGGTAACCGCTCGAATCATAGCCCACGCCGGGCAGCGACGTGAGGAGATTCGACTCGCTCAGATTGAGCGTGGATCCCTGAAGGTTCGTGATCTGCGCCTGCGTGACCGTATAGGTGTCGGTCGTTTGACGCGGCTTGAAGGCGCTGCCCTCGCTCGTTGCGACGACCTTCGCGATCGTCGTGAGCGATTTGGTCATCGCGAGGTTGAGTGTTTGCGACTGATCGGCGAAGACCGTCACGCCGGTAACGCTCTGCGGCTGAAAGCCGGCCTTAGCGAACGAGACCGTATAGGTGTCCGCGTAAACGCCGGCGATTGAATAGAAGCCCTTGGCATCGGTCACGGCCTTATACGTTCCCGTCGGAGCGGTGGCCGTGACGGCCACGTCGGCGACAGGCGCGTTCGAGACGCTATTTGTGACGAAACCGTGTAAGAGGCCGGTCGTGCCGGCGTAGGCTGGTGTAAGCGTGAGGAACAGATTGCCAACAAGGACGGTGGCGACAGCCACGATCCTCATGGAAACCTTCGCGTGCCTCCACGCACGAGATAGTCCCATCTAAAAAACTCCCTAAAACTCAGAAATGTGAGTGAGCAGTTTTTGGCTATTTAGTTGTCGGGGCAGCTTGGGAATAGCAAAAAGAAAGAAGGTGTATCGCTAGTCCTTCGCAGCCTTAATGACCTTAACGTTACCTTAGAGTCTGAGGATGCAGTCCGCAAGTCTTTTTTATCCGGATTGTAACCTCGGTCATCTTTGGTTTTGGGCGCCCCCTGGGAAGAGCGGCACAAGGTTTAGTTCGCGCCTCCCGAATCCCGAGAACACCGTAATGGCAGTTGTACTGGGCATCCTCGCGGCGGCGCTCTACGGCGGCGCCGATTTCTGCGGCGGCCTGGCGACCCGGCGGACCACGATGCTTTCCGTGACCGTGATTTCGCAGAGTGCGGGGCTCGTGCTGTTGCTTTTCATGCTGCCGTTCTTTCCGGCGCGCGTTCATGCGGCCGACCTCGAGTGGGCGGCACTGGCGGGCATCTGCGGCGGGGCGGGAATCGCGCTGCTCTACCACGCGCTCTCGGTCGGAAAGATGGGGGTGGTCTCGCCGATCACCGCCGTGCTGGCGGCGGCGGTTCCGGTCGCGTTCGGAGCGTTCCGCGGCGACCGCCTGGGCCTCGGGCAGGCTCTGGGTATCGCGATCGCGCTCGTTGCCGTTGTCATGATCTCGTCGTCCACCGAAGCCGACGGCACCCGCGAGTTCTCCACTCGTGGGGTTAAGGAAGCCGTCGCCTCCGGCCTGATCTTGGGTGGATTCTATGTCTTTCTAGCGCACGCGCGGCCGGGCATGGGGCTCGATCCGCTGGTCGGCGCGCGCGTTTCGTCGGTGCTGTTTCTCGTGTTGTTGGCGGCGGTGACGAAGACCGATCTGCGGCCTCGCGGCGGAACGCTGCCGTTGGTCCTTTTTTGCGGTGCGATCGATATGACCGCCAATGCGCTCTACCTGCTCGCTACATACAACGGTCAACTCGCCGTCGCCGCCGTCCTCACGTCGCTCTATCCGGCAAGTACGGTATTGTTGGCGCGCGTGGTGCTCAAAGAGCGGTTGCGCCTTATCCAGAAACTCGGCGTGGGCTTGGCGCTCGTCGGCGTCGCCCTGATCGCGGCCTAAGGCTATTCGTTGCGCAGTTTTTGTAGCTGGACCGCGTGGGTGAAGCGCGCGATCTCTTCGCGATGGTAGCCGTCGATATCGGTGAACTGCACGCCGTAGACTTCGCGCCCGCGCTGCGGGGCGAATCGCGAAATCACACGGCCTCGTAGCAGCATCTCGGCGAAGGGACGGCGGTTATCCGGCAGACGAATCTTGCGGGGACCGAACGGCGTGATTTCGGTCCGCTCCTCAGAGGGCGGGAAGATGTCGAGCACCGCGTTGGGTAGCCTGAATCGAATCTCGACGTCGACTCCCAACGGCACGTCTTCGCGGCACATCAGCCGCAAACCGCCGGTGCTGATGTCGTTCGCCTCCGCCGGCGAAGACGTCTTGCCGAATCGGTAGCGCACCGGAAATGAGAAGAGGGTGCGGACGCTGCGCCGGCGCTGGGTGCCCGGTGGGATGGCGGGCTTTACCTCGGCGCTGCGCTGCTGCGCTCGCGCCGCCGCCTCGCGCCGCTGCAATTCGAGGATCTCTTGCGAGAGCGCGTCGCGCTCGCTCTGCGGCATGCCGTTGAAGCTGATGCCGTACTCGTATCCGCCCCCGCCTGAAGGCGTGGCACGGCTCATGACCTTTCCGCGCAACAGCAACGGCGCCAGCGCTTGGCGGCGGAGTTGGAATTCCACCGCGCGATGGCGATCGATCAGGATGAGCGAGCGGACGCGGCAGCCGGTCTCCGAAATGTTCACGAGGGTTGCATAGACGGGCGCGGGCAACCCATCGACGCTCACTGCTATAGGGAGCTCGATCGATTGGCGGTAGGTTTGCCGCTGGTTCGACCGCGCGGTCGAGGCCACGCGGCGAGAGGACCATAACATCGCCACGTTATGGTTCGACCCGCCGCGCCCGCCTCCTTACTTTCGTCTAAAGCGTCGACCAGACGTCGAGTTTGCGCTTGACGCCCTCGATCACCGCATCGGTGAATTCGGTCGTCGACGCCTGTCCGCCGAGGTCGGCCGTCGCGGTGCCTCCGTGGACGGCCTCCAGCGCCGCTTCGTAGATCGCCCGCGAGGCGTTGGCGGCACGCTTGTCCTGCACGTACCCGATTAACGCGCCGGCTGCAAGGATCATCGCCAGCGGGTTCGCCACGTTTTTCCCAAAAAGCCGCGGCGCCGTTCCGTGCGGAGCTTCGGCCATTACCACCGAGGGCTGGAGCGATTCGTCGAAAGCCAACAGGATCGATTCGGCGCCCGCGATGGAGCCGAAGAGCTGCATCACCAGATCGGAGAGGCAATCGCCGTCGCGGTTGAGCGACGGGATAACCAAGGGGTTATCGCCCGCGTTCGAGAGCAGCAGGGCGTAGGTCGCATCGATGAGTTGGGGATCGTAAGGGACGTGCGGGTACCTTGCCGCGGCAGCGTCCATCTCTTCTTTGAGCATGCCTTCGTACACCGGGCTTACGGTATACTTCGGGCCGCCAAAAACCGTCGCGCCCATTTTCGTAGCGTGTACGAACGCGTACTCGGAAACGTAACGGCAGACGCTACGCGAGATCGCCTCGGTGCGGTAGGCGACTTCGTCCATACCCTCACCCTCGCGCCACTCCTTGGCACCGT
>Ga0307373_10013132_pt1 | contig 11634 bp, 10 predicted proteins | sample OX2MG_FD_202534 | JGI IMG/M metagenome (GOLD analysis project Ga0307373, IMG submission 202534) | Soil microbial communities from Risofladan, Vaasa, Finland - OX-2 | ecosystem: Environmental > Terrestrial > Soil > Coastal area > Acid sulfate soil | place: Finland: Risofladan, Vaasa | collected... | reverse complement strand
AAGCTGTCGCGACCTTGTTGCTCGGTTACGTCACGTTGACTCCTTTGTCTTGATGTCGCCCGAGCTGCTGGACGCACTCCCTAATTTCATCCCTAACATTTCTCGATAGCCACGGAACGCACTGAACGCACTGAACGCAAACCTCTATGAATATGGGGTTCTCTGAATCTAATGAATAAAGAATGATGGTCCGCATTGGCCTTTTAATCCCAAGGTGCCGGGATCGAGACCCGGGCGGCCCACTAAATCCCTGGTCAGAAGGTCTAAAGTTATCTCCGGATCTTCTGGTACAGCCATTGATACAGCCAAAGGCTCGAACACCGGCGAACTCGTGGGAACATCTTTTTCGAACAGAACGCTCCTCATGGCTTCTGCCGCCTTGGCCCGGGACTTGGGCATGAGGTGCCCATAAACGTCTTTCGTCACTCGAATTGAGGCGTGGCCCAGTTGCTCAGCAACTGCTTCCAGCGGCACCTCCATCGCAATCATGAGAGAGGCGCACGAATGTCGTAATTCATGTATTGACCAGTGTCCGAGTCCAGCCTCCTTGCAGATTTTGGGGACCGTCTGACCGAATTTGTCCGGGTCAAGGGGCGTCCCGATGGTGGACGTAAAGACCAAATTGTGATCGTTGCGCCACTTGGGCCCCTGCACCAACTCCTCGGCGTCTTGTCGAATTCGGTGGCGGTCCAACGCCTCAACGAGCGGCCTTGACAAGTGCAAAGTGCGACGACTCCCCACGGTTTTGAGATCGTCAAGATGAACGCCGTCGCGGTCTCGAATTAACTGGTGACGGACAGTAACGACGACCGTGTCTTCAGAGATGATGATGTCATCCCACGTTAAACCGAGTATCTCGCCTCGACGCAGTCCCAACGCCAAAGTCATCGTGTAAGCAACTTCGAGTCGCTTACCCTGTACCGCTTTGAGGAATACTTTCGCCTCCTCGGGCGTGAGACTTCGTCCTTCACGTTGGTTGAGTTTGGGGCCCTCCGCAATCGAGGCAACGTTTCGAGACAGGATTCCATCTTGTTGCGCAATTCTGAGAGCGCGACGGAGTGTGGCGCGAGCCATGCGCTGGGTCGATGGCGAATAGCCCTGTCGCTCCATCTCACGAATCATCATCGCGACGTCTGACGGAGCGAGCTTATTCAGGCGAATCTTTCCGAGGAGCGGATTGATGTATTGATGCACCGCGTGTGAATACATCGTTTCTGTTCTCACCGAAATGGTCCCAGGAATCCTGGTGTTCAACCAGGTTTCGAGATATTCAGCCAACGTGAGTCGCTCGGGCGCCGGCGAGAGACCTTCCTCGATCTGAGGGCTGAGTTCTCGTACCCTGCGTTGCACTTCGGCGCGGGTGGTCGCGTAGATATATTTGCGCTTTCGCTTGCCGTTTATCCATCCGAGATCGATTTGTCCGGCCCACTTTCCGTCGGCTCGTTGATAGATCGAACCTTCACCTTTCCCCCGTCTTCCACCCACGATGCCCCCTCGCTATTCGTCTAAATTTCCTGCTCAAGATTTCGTACAAAAACTTCGAGATCCGATCTGCGAACTCGTCTCAACGCGCCAATTTTCACTGACACGATTTCTCCGGCGTACAGCAACTCATATACCTTCGTTCGACCCAAACACAAAATCTGGCTCACTTCAACAACTGAGTAAAGCAGTTGCTCGTGACTTCCCAACGGTCGCACGGATTTATCGTCATCTCGCAAAAAATGCAAGTTATCGGGACCTTTGGGGGGATATGGCTCCTGCGCACCGTGATGAAATCCCCCACCTTCAGTATTCAAGGTCATATCGATTGCTCCGACTCCGGCTGACCACCATTACTGGCGTCCTCGCACTCTTCATGAGCGGCTCTCTCTCGACGTGGGCGAGCGCCAGTGAGATTCAACAATCGGCCGTTGACCAGATCAGTGGACTCGTTGAAATTGCGGTGACTAATCCGCTCGACCATGTCGAGCATCCTTCGGTCCTCTTGATTTCGAGTGCCACGCTGGACACGAAGAGCCCCGATGGCAGTGGCGTCAGCGCGCGCGCCGGCGAGATTTTCCTTTCGCTGCAGATGTCCTCCGGAGCTTCTCCTGCGTCGAGCGCAAACGGTCCAAACTTTGGCAACTACTTCGCCCAGATGACGCCACTTCCCGGATCTGTGCTGTGGTACTTCGCAAAGTCTGGGAAGCGATACCCGGCGACCCGTATCAACCCGGTCAATTGGACGAACGCGTGGGGAACGTCGAACCCCGACGGTCTCGTGGACGCCACCTACTACTTCACCGTGCCCATTACGAACCGCGAGGGCACCATCGTCATGGAGCCGAGTCGGACCCTCGGCATTGAGTACGACCACAACGTTGAGCAGCCGCCAACGATGTTGGAAGTCGGTGGGCCCACCAGGATTCCCCTTTCGTTCCCTAAGAACTTGACCGTCGCGGCACCTCGAACAACTACGAAGAACGTGTTGCCCTCTAGTCAGGGCTTTGCGAGTTTCTTCAATTTCGGTTCGACGCTTATCGTGATCATGTTCGCACTCTGGGTCAATCGAAAGATCCAGCATTGGCGTCGACGACGAAATCGTGAAGCGCCAACTGGCGACTTCGTGCGTGAGACACCAACAACGAGTACAACGAGCCCACCTCCGGACACTCGGGGTCCAATGCCGACGACTTCCAGAGCCAGCGCGCCGAGCGACGTAGCGCCAGCGACCACGGCTCTCGTTCGAGACCCAGCGATGACAGTGTCCGCAGAGAACCGGTCCTCCACCTCGCCGGTCGATAAGTCCACGCTGCGCGTCGACGTCTTGGGTCCCCTGCAGATCACACCTGCGTTTGCCCCAATGGGAGAGCCGGCACGGGCCATCATCACCTTCCTCGCCATGCACACGAGCCGTCTCGTGTCCCTCGACGAGATTCAGACTGCCGTCTGGCCGCTTATGAACGGCGTGAACGACATCAAGCGTCCCGTCATGCTCAACTACATGGCCGATGCTCGAAAAGTCGTCGGTGAACACCACCTGCCCGCTGCCACTGGCAAGTCGGGCTACCAACTCGTCGACATCACGTCGGACTGGACTGAGTTCCAACAACTCATGAAGGACGCCGCCACGACCTCGAAGGAAGATGCCCTGGCACTGCGTCAACGAGCCCTCAAACTGATTCGCGGCGTTCCCTTCGCCAGTGAGAACTCGCGCTACTTCACGTGGGCTCTGACTCCCACTTTTACGTACAAGATCATTGACGCAGTCACCTCGCTCGCCCACTCGGTCGCCACCAACTTGATCCTTCAAAGTGACTTCGTAGGAGCCGACGAGGTTCTGCGCCGGGGTCTGGTCTGTGAGCCCTCGTCGCTCATTCTCTGGGAAGATCTCACCGACCTGATGTTCGAGACCCACGACGCCGCGAAGCTTCACTTCCACTGGCGAGCCGCCGAGCAAGTGTTGAGCCCGAAGGACGTGCAAGCTCTGCGCGCGAGAGAGATCGGGTAGACAGTTCACTGGTTCTCCTCGCCGACTCCGAAGTACTCGCGAATTCGAACTTCAGCACGGTGCCGTCGTCGCTGCAGGGCAGCGTAGGATTCACCAGACTCGGGCGCCAGGTCACGAATCGAGCGCGCCTGCCCGCGGGTTTGGTCGATGAGCAGGCACTCGGCCAGGCTGATGACACCACGGTTGACAGCTTCGTCAAGTTTCAACTTCGCAACATCGTGATACGGCGCCGGCGGATCCGGAATGTCCGTCGCGCATGTCAGACATTCGGTGCGCACACTTCGACGAGCCTGATTTCGACGCTGCGCTCGAGCCCGACTGAACGCGTGCCGACAGACAAAGTCCGCCCTCGAGCCGACGGGAAGTTCATGCGCCCACGTCAAGGCTTCGATGGCGTACGCCAGAACCTCACCCACCGCATCGTCACTCGTTCGGCCCCTACCGAGGCGGCTGGCCGAGTATTCAAGAACCGGGGCCAGCGCCACTAAAGCAGTGAGCTGCAGGTCCGTTGACGAGGCGGTCTGACCGAGCAGATCCTCGAGAGCGCGCCGAGTCTCGGGCGAAGGCTCTCGCATCTTGACTGCTAGTTCGAGGGCGTCCTCGCTGCCCAGGAGGTCGATTCCGCGACGCATAAGCATCTCGTAGAGATCTCGCCCGGACGAACCCGACGATCGCGCCTCCAGATCGCGAGTGAGTAGGGCCGTGATGTTGGGTGTGTTGGTCATGACCCCAGAAGACCAATATGAGTTCACGAAAACGCACACGGCAAAGATAAGGTGAACTCATAATCCCTACGGATAAAGGGTTTTCGTGAAGTGGTCGGGTGATCATATGAACCAAAGGCGCTTTTACCGTCGTCTCACCCAGCAGAATCAATACGATTCGATTTCTCCTCACCCCTTGAATCCGCCGAGAGAAGTTTTATGACATTTTCAATTCCTGTGCACTTCGGATAGCGGCGAACACTTTGCGATGCGTGTCGTTGATCCGGCCATAGCCTCAGCGCGTGACTTTTTCAACCTCGAGGTGCCACACTTTCTCGTCACCGGAGCGTGGATAGATCGATTCACCCAACGTTCAAATCGACTCTCAGATTGCGTTGTTGACGTTGCAGTTGGACGACGAACGTACGCTCAACGCTTCAGAGTTCCTCTCAGATGTCAAAAGGCATGTGTCATCGACCATGCCCAAGAGGGACCTTGAGGTCGCTTCTTGCCGTACTGGGCTACTTGACACTGCGCGCTGACGAGAATCATGGAAAGTCCCCAGAGTCGATCATCGAAATTCCCCACCCTGTGAGAGCGGTAGTGGGCCATTAGGTCCACCAAAAAGAGGTGGGCCCCTTCAAGATTGGTGGTGCTTAAGCCAACCAACCGAAGGGACCCTCCTCCATGCTCACACAAGGAGAAGACGTGGAAGTTCACGCACTGAAAGAACGGGGATGGTCGATCACGGCCATCGCCAACCACTTGGGCCGAGATCGCAAAACGATCCGCGCCTATCTCAACGGAGATCGAGTGTCCGGGGTTCGAGCTCGCTCGGCTCCCGACCCGCTCGAGCCCTTCGTTCCCTACCTCGCCCAACGCCTGGCGGACGATCCGCACGTCTGGGCGAGCGCCCTCTTCGACGAGGTGACGCGCCTGGGTTACCCGCTCAGTTATCCGAGCTTCGCGCGCCAAGTGCGCGTGGCCGGGTTACGCCCACACTGCGAAGCGTGCGCGGGAGTGAAGGGGCGCGACACCGTCGAGATCTTGCACCCACCGGGTGAGGAGATCCAGTGGGACTGGTTCGAGCGCCGGCGCACCCCCTGGGGCGCCACGCTCTACGTGTTACTCGGCACACTCGCGCACTCGAGTCGCGTGCGCGCGGTGATCTGTGAATCGATGGATCAGGCCCACCTCATTGACGCGATGGACCGCGTGATGCGCAAACTCGGCGGCACCACGCGTGACTGGCGCGTGGACCGACTGGCGACGGTGATTGTGCCGGGCACGCGCGACGTCCAACCCTCCTTTGCGCCCGTTGCGAAGCACTACGGGGCCATCGTCGAACCCTGTCCGCCGCGACGCGGTAATCGAAAGGGGGTGGTGGAATCATCGGTGCGCTTCGTCTCGGGACGGTGGTGGCGCACCATGACCGAACTTGACCCCGAGAGCGCGCAGCGATCTCTCGACCGATTCTGCGAAACGGTGGGTGACGCGAGGTCGCGTCGGATCGCCGAGGTGCGCACCACGGTGGGCGAATTAGCCGACGCCGAGGTCTTAGCGACGTTGCCCGCTCCCTACCCGGCGAGCATTGAAGTCGAGCGTGTCGTCACCGCCAACGCCACCATCCACTACCGCGGCAATCGTTACAGCGTGCCCCCGGGCCTGAGCGCCACGACGCTGAGCGTCCACCAGCGACTGGGCTCGAGCGTCCTCGAGGTCCGCTCGCCCAGTGGGGCACTGCTCTGCACGCACCGACTCGCCCACGACGGGGCGGGGATGGTGGTGCGTGACCCCCGCCATAGTGCCGCCCTCGAACGAGTCGTGCTGAGTCAGTTCACGACGAAGCGGCCCTGTGATCGCAAGGCCCACGTCGGCGTCAGCGACGCGGCCTTATCGCACGCGGCACGGCTGCTGGGTGATGAGGGGCGAGGGGTCAACGTCGACCTCGAGCACTACGCCCGACTGGCGGCGTCGTGAACGAGACGTCCACTTACCAACTGCTGCGCGCCCATCTCGCCACTCTGCGCCTGGCGACCGCCGCCGAAGCCCTCCCCGGCGTCTTGGAGCAAGCGAAGTCTGAAAAGCTCGGTCACACCGCGATGCTCGAGCGACTGCTCGGCCTCGAAGTCGAGGCGACCGAGCAACGTCGACGCGCCAGCCTCGAACGCTTCGCGTCACTACCCGCACCCTGGCGCCTCGAGGACTTCGATTTCGACGCGCAGCCCTCGGTCGACCGCAGTCTCGTGAACGAACTCGGCACGCTGCGTTTCTTAGACGACGCCACCAACGTGCTCTTCATCGGACCACCTGGGGTCGGCAAGACCATGCTGGCGATCGCCCTCGCGCGCGCCTCGATCGAGAGCGGATACCGCACTTACTACACGACCGCCGCCGATCTGGTGGCGAGGTGCCACCGCGCGGCGCTCGAGGGGAGGTGGGCAACGACCATGCGCTTCTTCGCCGGACCACGACTGCTCATCATTGATGAGGTGGGCTATCTGCCACTGCAGAGCGAGGCCGCGGCGGCCCTCTTTCAAGTCATCACCCAGCGCTACCTGAAGAGCTCGACCGTCCTGACGACGAATTTAGGAATTGCCTCATGGGGCAAGATCTTCGACGACCCGATGGTCGCCGCGGCCATGTTGGACCGGTTGCTTCACCGCAGCGTGGTGTTCAACATCGACGGCGAGAGCTACCGCATGCGCAGTCACCGCGCTCGTTCCGAAGCGACCAGAAAGGCGGTGCATCTACCCAACACGAAGTAGTCTCAGCAACAACCCGCTGCAGCTCTCAGGTGGGGAATTTCGATGATCGAGAGTGGGGAATTTCCGAAATCCTCGTCAGCGCCCGCGGCCCAGCGGTAAGGGATCGTTAATTGGACGAATCCGCTTCGGAAGTGCTACTGATGGGTAACTTCTCTTTACGTCAAGTCGCGGAACGTGAGGCGAGGAATCCCCGCCTTGTTGCTCCGCAAGATGACATGCTTGTCACATGGTCGAAGACAACAAGCTCGATCTCGACATATTTTATAAGTACATGCGCCTGAGTCAGGCCTCCTCTTATCGCTCTCGCGACAGGGAGAATCTTATCGAGCACGTCTTCATCTCTGAGATTCTGCAGGAATGCTGGTTTGTTCGGGAGCAACCCATTGAGATCTTGAGGGCTGAAGTCGACGCTTACGGCTACGACCTCGTTCTCGAATGTAACGGACTGATAAAGCACGTTCAGTTGAAAGCAACGCAGAACGCAAGACCAACCAGAAAACAAACAATCAACCGCTTCTTGGAAAATAAGGTTGGTGGTTGCGTCGTTTGGATTCTCATTGACCGCCAACACAACGAAGGTCGAGTTCAACTGAACTACCTTTACTTTGGGGGAAGACGACCTCGAGATCGGATGCCGCCATTAGGAGACACACCCGCACTGAACCCACGGTCTAAAGCACCTCGCAAAAACTCCAGGCTCCTGGATGCTAAACAATTCGATGCCATTCCCACGACGGCTGCGCTCCTTGACCGAATGTTCGGGCGAGCAAAGGCGGTCAGAGGCTTTCCGAATCAGTAGCGCAGTTTGCAGGCACTGTTGTACAGACAGCGCACCCTCTTCAACTACCGGCAGGGAATAACCGGGCCAATCAGATCACTTTCCTGCAATAACCAAATTGATTGCGGTGGTTGCCTTTGCCTCGTCGGCCTTGAAGGCTGCCAAAGCCGCACCCAACTGCGCCGTAGTTTTGGATCGAATCTGCCACTCCGCAGCGACTGAAGCCCAATTGCCCAAATCGGACGAAACGTTTGACATATCGTCACGCCAAGTGGTAATCGCGGGCGGTTCATTTGACCACGTGAAATTCTTGTCTGCCTTATTGAATGCGGCAATGAAGGACAGGTCGTCTCCAGGATTCCATTCAGTTCGGAAATCTCTGAATTTTGCAGCAGCGGAATTTGGATTGCTCATTGCCTGTAGTCCAAGATTCGCGTTGGCATACTGAACTTTGCCAACAGCCTGTTGACCTAATGCCAACACGTGCGCGTAATGACGGACGCTCGCCGTCAGGACTTGGCGAACCAGCGCCTTTTGCGTTGAGGTAACTACGGCAGCCTTGGCCAGAGCCAAGGACTTGGGGCCCGCCCAGGTGCCACCAGAGCAGTCGGCTCCGGCCGGGGAACATGTGAGACGAAGTTTCTGTACTTTGCCGTGGACGACGAATGTTGTGCCACCCACAGACTTGACGGAAATCGTGTAATTCGCTCCGGTCCCACTTAAGGACAAGTTCTTGTACTTGGTCAGCGTTTTGTCACCTTGGCTAAGCGATGACATTGTCACGTACATACCAGCAAACGTCGACGATCCAAAAGCCTGATCCGATCGGGCGAGATCCTTCAGTACTCTTGCAATCACCGCCTTGGCTGCTATATCTGCCGATGACCTACTTGAAGCAGACGAGACAGACTGAAGTCCAAGACTTGGAACAACGCCCATTATCAAAGCTGATATCGCCGTGGCCACTGGCAGAATTCGATGTTTCATGGAGTTTCTCCCAACTTACGGTCCAGAGTAGACCAGCATGCTCAGTGGCCGTTACAAGTGCCCGTAATAACTGGACACCAAGTCCCAATCCGCCAGCCGGAGATCGTGCACGTCGGCTCACCCACGCCATCACCTAGCGATTGAGCGCGAGTCATGAGCAAGATTCCGGAGCCAAACGGCCCTCCAGTGCCTCGTGGCGGAGCTCTTGTTGCATGGAGAAGAACAGTTCCGCCAACTCGGTGCCGCGCGGGTCGTCGTAGCCGCGACCCTCGTAATAGAACGTGCCGGCGACCGGTTCGCCCGTGTTGAGGCTCGCCATGTACTGCGCCCTCGCCGTACGCATCGCTCCAAACGTGGTCGAGTAGTGACGCGACTTGGTGATCAACTGCCCCGTGAAGCCAAAGGCGTGGGCGTGCTCGCGCAGGTTCAGTGACGCCAACTGCGGGCGACTCGCGAGGTCCCAGGCCGTGAGCGCCAGTTGGCGTGTGTGCGCATCTCGGGAAAGGTTCTCGATTTGACGCCGGTGGTGGAATCGGTACGCAAGATCTCGAGTCCCGTCGGTGGTCTTGGTGGAGTACTTGGCGACGTAGGAGGCGACCTTGCGGGCGTCATCGACGTCATGGGCCAGATCTCGTATATCGAGCACTCGACCCCACTGCTGAGAGGCGCCAGAGACGGTGGTGGCTCGTACCCGGGCAACCGAGTTTCGTACCACCCGGGCAAGGAGTTCACTTGTGAGCCAGAAAGGAGGGTCGGCGTCGATCGACTTCGGACCGTCCGCCCTCAACACGACGTGAAAGTGAACGAGCCCTCGTCGCTGCATTTCGGCGACTTTGAGATAGTTCAACTGTGCGACGGCGCGAAGTTGGGTCTGAACTAAGTCGGCCTCTTCGGCGAGTGAGCGTCGAATGAGTTGAACGGTGTTGTTCCAGAGTTTCGACGCCTGAGCGTTCCACAACACCGCGCCTTCGTAATCGAAACACTCCACACAGAGTGGGCGACCGAGTCGCGAGTCATGCTCGTCGTGACGAACCGCGCAGAAGCGAACTTGGCCGTGGACGCACTGCGCGAGTCCCTGAGTGCGCGATCGAGGTCGACGCACGCAACCACCGTCGGCACGAATCGTGTGCACTGATCCGAAGGAGGGTGCGGTCAACGTCACGAAGTGGCGAGGATGCGTCCCGACCAATTCCGAGATCCCCTTGCCGCCAATGAGACCGGCCGAGACCATGATCCAGGCATCCGCTTTGTAGAGAAAGGAACAGGCGGGACACACCGCGCGGCGCCGATCCTTGCAGGCCACACGCAGCGCACTTTCGGCGACCTCACCGGTTGCGAGATTCACCATCTCACCGCGGAGGCGAATCGGGTGCGAGCAGTTGCCCGACAGTGCCACTTCTCGAACGAGCCGAGTTCGTTCCTCAGCATTCACCGTGCTCCTCGCTGCTCGAAAGCGCGCAACGACAGCTGGTCGACTTCATCGTCGCTCAGATACGGCGTCTTTAACAGCACCGGCACACCGCCTTCGGCGAGGAGATAGCCAACACCTCGAAGGGCCGGATCGATGGTCGCGGCGGAGAACCCCTGCTGCGCCCAACCTTGACCGAGGATGGTGTCCGAGGCGTCCGAACTCGTACAGCGCATGGCGAGGCGATAGGAGAAGAGGTCGCGGATCCAGGTCGGAACGATCTCATGACTGGGCTTCTGCGTGGCCGCGACGACAATGATGCCAGCCGCCCGACCTCTCGAGACGAGGTCGCGCAGCAACTCGGCGAAACGCTCTCGGGTTTCCTTCTTTCCTCCACGCAGATAAAACGCGAGTTCGTCGATAACCAGGACGTGGAGTCCCTCGAGATCATGAGGTGACACCTTGCGCCGGCGCGTTGCTACCAGAGTCGCGTAGCGAAGATCCATGAGACCGCGAAGCTCCTCTAAGACTTCAACCGCCTCCTCCTGATTCGATCCCACAAAACGCTCAGCGACGATCGACCAGGCAGCCAACTCGACGTGCTTCCCGTCGAGCAGGGTCAAATGAACCGTGGGATCCAACGCGGCAGCTCCGACGATGGTCGAAAGCGCTACCGATTTACCAGATCCCGGCTCGCCGCCAATAAGGAGATTGTGCTCAGGTAGTCCAATCGTGACGGCCAGTCCATCCTGGCCGACTCCCATGGCAAGGGGCTCCCACAGCGAGACCGACAAACGATTAAGCAGCGGTGACGAGACGGCCTTCGGGAAGGCGTTACTCCAGATGACGGCGAGTTCGACGTAACGAGCACTTTGGGGAAGGGCCTTCAATCGAACTTCGCGAACGCCAAGCGCGGCCGCGAGTTCCGGCGCGCGGACACTCAAAGCCTCGAGGTGCAGACCCGGCGGCAGTGACAAGAGGTACCGCCATCCAACCGGCAACGACGCCGAGCGCTCGACTCTCGGAATCTCGCCGTTACGACCAATGATGGCGCACCGCCAGAGGGCGTCATGAACCCAACGTTCGTGGCGACGTTCACGAAGAACGCCGCGAAGTTGATCAAGCAGATCCGGACGAAGCTGAAGAGCCAAGAGAGCGACTCCCGCGACAATGAACGGTCCCACGTTGCCGAAGCGAGTCGACAGTGCCAAGAGCACCAAGGCCGCGGCTCCGAGACCGATCTCGAGACGCCACCCCCAGATGAACAGACTCATCCAGGGGCGGCGCTCGGACGTTGAGGGACTACGCATTGTGACGCCCCTCTCGCTGGCTCCACATCCACCAACCACCAGCGCCAAGCAGGACGAGGCCAAGGTGGATGAAGATCCACTCAATGCCAAGCAGGGTCAGCGTGGCTAGTACGAGGAAGACGAGGAGCCGGCCCATTAGGCGCTGGCCTTCATGAGCTCGATTCGATCGGCCCGGAAGCTGACCCC
>Ga0307373_10013130_pt1 | contig 11634 bp, 14 predicted proteins | sample OX2MG_FD_202534 | JGI IMG/M metagenome (GOLD analysis project Ga0307373, IMG submission 202534) | Soil microbial communities from Risofladan, Vaasa, Finland - OX-2 | ecosystem: Environmental > Terrestrial > Soil > Coastal area > Acid sulfate soil | place: Finland: Risofladan, Vaasa | collected... | reverse complement strand
TCTCATGACCCTGTGGCGAGCAGGAGAGTCTGATATTCGATATGGGTCGTTGTTCGAATTTCAACTCCAACCGCCCATCCTCACTGTTCCCCCAGGCGGCGGTCTTCAGCAGTTCACGACGCCGTCCGACATTTTGAATGCCTTCGAAGAAGCTCAACTTTCGGCCCCGCCAAGTGTTGCCGACACTCAAGCGCTGGTAGTCCGCGAGAGTGGTGCGATGGCCGGGCTGAGCCATCTTCGTCCTTGGCCGAGTGACGAACGAATCGGGGAAATAGCGATGTTGTGGATGTCTCCGTCTCACTCGGCGTCGGCCCGGTCACTTCTGGTACTTAACACCTTCTATCTGTTAGCGTCATCTGGCTTTGTGGGTGTGATTGCCAAGGCAAACCCTCTGGCGGATCAGCTATTGTCCCGGTTTCCCTTGCTTGCTAACCTCGACGCAGTTTTCGGCGATCACCTCCAGCAGAATGGCTGAATACCTACTCTTTCAGGAGAGAGTGTTATGAGTGCTCTATTCTCAGCTGCTTGGTGCGAACAATTCAATAATGAAGCAGGAACAATCTTTGATCCGGTCGGTCAAGGTCTCACCTTCGGTATGGTCGCGACCGAACTAGGAGTATCGCCGATTGGGCTGATTCATGTGACGCCCGACGGTGCCGTAGCTGCTGCTCCTCTCGAATCCTATTCGGCACCGAATTTGCTGCTGACCCAGCCGACCGTTGATGCCGCTGCGGAACAGTGGGCCGGGCAGAAGCTCTCCGATGTGTTGCAGTCATTCGCTGCTGCTGTGACTGGAGATATGACCGCTTTTACGGCCTTTATCTGGACGAGCTTGTCCCAACTGTCCGCGTCGAGCTTTGTAATCCCTAATTGGCCGACATTCACGGATAACTAGTCAGAATGTTAGTCGCGACATCGATCCTTGGATTTGCCGTTGTGTGTCTACTTATCGCGGTGCTCGGAGTCATGCGCGAGCTAGTTTTAACGCGAGCAGAGCTCAATAGCCTCGCAAATCTGGTTGTTAATCCTCCCCTTGCGGCGCCGTTACAGCGAAAATGGAGTTCGACAGCCTTGGCTTCGCTAGAACTGGCCACAACGCCTTCGGCGATCATGTTTGTGTCTCAAGGCTGCCCTGGGTGCTCAGAACTCCTGCGGAAGCTTCATGAACTCTCCGAGGGCAATCCACTAGGCGGCTCCGTGGCCATACTTGCACGAGGAGCCGGACGGCGGGCCCTCCAGAATTGGTCTCGGGTGGCGGAGACTGCCCTCATCGACTCGGACGGAACCCTCTTCCGAGACTTCAGAATTTCGGTCACCCCGATTACGCTGCTCGTCAACGAAGACGAGGTCGTCGCCGACTTCAAACTGGGAAGTGATGTCACTTGGATCCGAGACAAGTTTCAGCCCCTAATCTAATGGCCGAGGTCGGGCCGGAAGAAGATCCCGAAGCCACCTGTATTCACCCGTCGCCTCTCATCTTGCCACGGCGGCGATTTCTGGCTTGGACCCTGCGGGGTATCGTGGCCGTCACCGGAATTATGGGAGGCCTCGTCAAATTCGCTCCAACAGCTGTTGCCGCCGGAGGAACCTCTGTTTGCTTGCCGGGGACCATAGCCGAATTCTCCTGCAGCGATGCGGATGCCCCTATCATTTACCCAGGAGTCTGCAGCACAACTGAGTCCACTGTTTGTATTCGGTACAACCTTCAGGGGGGATGCGCCATCTCGTTCACCTGTTACTGCACAGCCCTATTCAAGACCTGTAGCCCGGCGGGCGCCGCAGCTCTATGTGACTTCACAGAAGTGGACTCCGGGTTCTGCTTCTGTTGCTGCGTGGACTGCAACAACTTACCTTGATGCTCACCGGTAGAGTGGCGGCGTCTTTTGTCGGTGTGGTCTTGGTGTACTCCGGTACGGCGAAGTTGACCCGAGGACGGAGCGACTTCGAAGGTGTGCTTCGGAGGTTGTCTCTCATGCAGAATGTGAACGGTCAGTGGGTCTGCATGACTGAAGTGGGATTAGGTGCGGCGCTGATTTTCGGCGCCGTCATCGGTGGTTCCATACTAAGGACCTTGGCCTTGGCTGCGGCGGCCGTGATGACCCTGACAACGGCTATTCTTGGAGCATGGCTAGCGACTTCAGCGGAATCAGATTGCGGTTGCTTTGGAGACCGAAAAATCAGGAGCGGTGGTTCCCATTGGTACTACGCCAAGCCAGCTATTCGACCCCTGGGATACGGGCTCAGGAATGGCGTCCTTTTGGCCGCCTCGATGTTGGGGGCGGGCCTGAGTAGTAGTCGGTCGGTGCTTGCGGGATTCGGTGCGGTCGCGGTAATTCTAATCTTTGGGCTGTTGGCGTCGATAGCGCACTGGTCTGCGCAACTCCGACAGCCGTGGGCAACTTTTACTTCGATTGAGCCCTTGTTCGCCCGACCAATAGGGCCGTCGTTACAATGGTATTCGCTAGTTGACGATCTTCTAGCACCGTACATGAGCCAGCAGGGAAGCGCGTCCCGTCACAATCTTCTTTATAACGAGAGCGAATTGCCAGTTTACAGGAGGGAACCGTGAGCCAATCAGATAATCCCTATGCTGGCTCCTGGACGGGTGCGACTGTCATGCACTCCCCAGAGGCACCGGCCCCTGCAGCCGTAATGGACGTTATTGCTCAGGTTGCCAGTGGGAGCATCACTCATGCATCGGTGAGATTTCGGAGCCACCAGGTTGGAAGTGACGACGAGCGTACTGGTGTTGAAATGCTGGTCCTTAGAACGACAAAGTTCGATCCAAAGCTGGACTCGGCCAGCCGCCAAGTTACGTCACCCGGGAGCCCATATGGTGCGCTCGTACAGGCATCGCTGCTTGAGGATGGCGACGTTCGCTGGTCAGTCCGGCTGGACCCTGGCAGCCTTGCCGCGGCAAGTGATCCGCTTACCCTCTCACGGAAAGTTCAGGCCGCAGTGCTATACGCGCTTCGGACAGGTCAGTACAGCGTTTTGCCGTCCACCACTCTGTAACGAGAGAGGCCCGGCGCCGGGTGGGTATCGAATCGCAGGCACGTCACCGGACATTTGAGGCGCGGCAGAAGGCCCAGTTGTCCTTGACTGATCAGGCCGCGCAAGCGGCTCAGGGACGGGTGATTTCGAGTGGAGAAGCCGTTGCCTTGTCAGCGCGAAGATCACAGCGCTAACCACTTTTCCAACCCGACGTATGTAGCAGTTGGGCCGAGTATCGGGCCCCCGCCACTAAGAAACCGCAGGTCAGGCTCAACTTTCCGGAGTCGGGCCTTCTGTTGTCCGAAGTCCCCATCAACGCTGCGTCACCTCGTGCGACGTGACCGGCGTGCGGACCCGGTTCATGATGGACACCGTGGCACCGGTGCCTGCCTGACACTCAGGGTCGACGACCTAGCCGGAGCGCCAGTAGGCGGTGCTCGAGGTGCTCGAACGAGGTAAAGGCCGTCTGCGCGCAGCGATAGAGCACTAGACGTCCGGCGCCAGAGGGTATGTCCCTTGGGTGCCTGATGGAGCGAATGCCGGGACATCGTCACTCAGATCTCTGCCGCCAATCACGCCCTAGAACAGGCGGGCTTCCACCTCGTGTCGGCCGGCCTCAAGTACTGCATAGAGAATCCGGAAGCCGCCGAGGCCGCCGGCTATCCGATGGCCACCGTCGAGAGGATGTTCATGAGACTCGCCTGACCTCACGGCCCCCTTCTATCTGAGCCTGAGACGCTCCAGATCCTCGCGGGTGTCGGCGTCCTCCAGCCCGGCGGCCAGGTCCGGATCGGGCCAGTCTGACTCCGTCAGGCGCCCGCAGTCGGTCTCTGACAGCCAGCGCAGCGATCTCTCCCCAGCCGCCGCCAACTCCACCGCCCGGTCCAGGGCCGTGGCCGACCAACGGGCACAGAGCGGCTGGTCCCTTCCGCCCCGTGTGGGCAGCACCGTCCCGGAGCCGGGCCAATCGGCAAGCACGTCGAGAATCCGCCCATCCAACCGGGGCAGGTCGCAGGCCAGGACCAGTGCAGGCCCCGCGTGGCCTTGTTCACGAAGGTGACTCCTGGCCGCGGCTACGGCTACCAGCGGACCGGAGCCGGGCGGGTACTCGGTCAGGTAGGCGAGCCCCGAATGGCCTGGCCCCACCTCTAGCGCCGGCTCGGTGGCGGCCTCCAGCAGGCGCCCCGACCGCTGGGCGAGGGTGACGCCTCCGACCATCAGAGTGGCCTTGTCCTCGCCCATCCGCCGGCTGCGGCCGCCGGTGAGGAGGATGCCCGCGAGCTGGAGACGAGGCGTCAAGACGGCGGACCCTAGTGTGCCGGATCCCTGGCTGAGTTAAGCGGGAGCCTCCCCTGGTTAGCCGGCTACGGGATCCGCGCTCTGGGTTCTCAAGAGATCGCCAGATTGCGGGCGAAGAGGGCGTGCAGTCGCTCCCAGTGCCGCTCGGCAGCTGGCTTGTCGTATATAGCCCCACGGGTGGGGAAGGCGAAGCCGTGGTGCGTGCCTGGGTACCACTCCACCCTGGCCTTGACCCCGGTCGTCCGGAGGTGAGCCTCGAGTGACTCGATCATCTCCGGTGGGGCGTATTCATCGTGCTCGGCGCAGGCGAAATACAGCTCGCCCGTGACCTTCTCGGCTAGCGGAGCGGGTGAGCCCGGGCCGAAGAGACGAACCCCGTAGAGGGATGCGGCCGCCCTGATCCGCTCCGGGAAGTAGCCGGCCATGGCAAAGGAGAACGGTCCGCTCATGCAGTAGCCCATGCATCCGATGCGGTCGGAGTCGGCGGCGGGATCGGAGTCCACATAGTCGAACAGGGCCCGGGTGTCGCTGGCGATCATGTCCGCCTTCAGAGAGGCCATCAGCTCCCCCATGCGCTCCCGCGTTTGGGTGGGATCCCCAGAGAAGACGTTGAACTCCCGGGTGGCGCGGTAGTAGAGGTTGGGCAGGACGACGTAGTAGCCGGCCGTCCCGAGCCGGCGGGCCATGTCGTGAAGCTCCTCCCGCTTGCCCGGGGCATCCATGTAGAAGAAGACCACCGGATGGGGGCCACCCTCCTCGGGGTGGGTCACGAACGCGTTCATGGCCCCGTCGGCGGTGTGGATGTCAACCTCGGCGTCGATCATCCCCGGAGCGTAGGGCGCCTTCTGACGTTCCTGCGGCACGAGCGCGCCGCGGCCGTGCCAGTCTGGCCAAGGGACCTAATCCGCGCACGCCGCGCAGGTCCCGACCAGATCCAGACGGTGGGTGTCGGCGCGAAAACCGCTCTCGGCTCCCACCTTCCCGACCAGGGACTGCACGCTGGCCTCCAGCCCCGGAGGCGCGGCAAAGTCCTCCACGGCCCCGCACCGTCGACACACCAGGTGGTGGTGGTGCAGTCCGGTCAGCGCCTCGGCCAGTTCATAGCGGGCGAAGTCATCGGTTCCGGCCAGACGATGCACGACGCCGGCCTGGGTCAGGATGGCGAGGTTGCGGTAGGCAGTGCTCTGGGGCAGATCCGGACAGGCGCTCACCAGTTCGGCCGCGGTGAGCGGGCGGGCCGCCTCTTCCAGGACCCCGACCAGCTGGCGCCGTCCCCGGGTGTAGCGCTGATCGATCGATCGCAGCCGGCCGGCCACATCCAGGTGGAGCTCGCTGCCTGCCTCGCGGTCGACCGGGTCGCTCACCCGAGGCAGTTTAGTGCCTGGAGCCACAAATTGAAATAAGAACCATTCCAACTATATGATTTGCGGAGGTAACGGGGAGGGCGGTGATGGACGGACTCAGCAGGAGCGGCGGTGGGGCCCGCCTGAGCTGGTCCGTCCGGGCCTGCATCCTCCGGCGGAGCAGGCTGGCGACGGTTGCTCTGGCGCTGCTGGCTTGCGGGTGTAGCGCCCGGTCCACCCCGTCCGCCCCTGGAGTGGTCAATGTTGTCGGCGCCGAGAACCAGTACGCCGATGTCCTGAGCCAGATCGGCGGGCGCTACGTCCACGGCTCGGCCATCCTCAGCAACCCGAACACCGATCCCCACACATTCGAATCCAGCCCGGCCGTGGCCGAGGAGGTGGGCTCTGCCCGGCTCATCGTGCAGAACGGACTGGGCTACGACGGGTTCATGAACAAGATCGAGTCGGTCTCCCCGGCCGCCGGCCGGCGGATCATCGTTGTACAACACCTGTTGGGCCTGCCCGATGACAGCCCTGATCCTCACCTCTGGTACGACCCCAGGACCATGCCCGTCGTCGCCCGAGCGATGGCCGCCGATCTCTCGGTTCTCCAGCCCCAACACGCCTCCTACTTCCGCGCCAACCTGGCTGCATTCGATGCTTCCCTCCAGCCGTGGGAGCGTGCCATAGCCGCCTTCAGGGCCAGGCATCTCGGTGTGGCCGTGGCCACCACCGAGCCGGTGGCCGACCACCTGCTACAGGCCATGGGCATGGACAACCTCACCCCCTTCGGGTTCCAGGCCGACATCATGAACGGGGTCGACCCCTCGCCCCAGGACGTGTCCCTGGAGAACGGCTTTTTGAGCGCCCATCGGGTGAAGGTGTTCTGCTACAACCAGCAGGTGGTGGATGCCCTCACCAGTTCGATCCGGGCCAACGCCGAACGGTCTGGAGTACCAGTGGTGGCTGTCTACGAGACCATGCCCACGCCCGGGTTCACTTACCAGACCTGGATGTTGGCCGAGGTCGGGGCCATACAGAGAGCCGTGGACGACGGCGCCTCCACCGAACGCCTGTGAGCGACCCGCCGTCGGCCAAGGTTCTGGAGATCGATGGCCTGAACGTTTCCCTTTCCGGCCGCCGGGTCCTGGACCAGGTCAGCTTCAGCGTCGGGGCGGGAGAGTTCACCGGCCTTATCGGAACCAATGGGGCCGGAAAGACGACTCTCATGCGCACCGTGCTGGGCATGCAGGCTCATGACTCCGGATCCATCCATCTCCTCGGCCGGCCCCGATCGAGGCGCAGCCATGTCATCGGCTACGTGCCCCAGAAGGCCAACCTCGATCCCGACCTGCCCATGAGGGCGCGTGACCTGGTGGGGCTGGGTCTGGACGGGCACCGCCTGGGGGTGCCGGTGCGGACCCGGCAGCGCAATGCCGCCGTGGAGGAGAGCCTCGCGGCCGTCGGGGCCGAGAGCTTCGCCGACTCCCGGGTGGGCCAGTTGTCCGGGGGCGAACAGCAGAGGGTCTTGATCGCCCACGCCATCATCAGCCGTCCCCGCCTACTGCTGCTGGACGAGCCGCTGGCCAATCTGGACCTGCACAGCGGCCAGGAGGTCGTGAGTCTGCTGGCCGGTATTGCCGCCGACCAGAACGTGGCGGTCCTGCTGTCAGCCCACGAGATCAACCCCCTCCTGCCGGTCATGGACAGAGTGGTGTACTTGGCCAACGGACGGGCTGCCAGCGGGACCACCGAGGAGGTCATCAAGACCGAGGTCCTCAGCGCCCTTTACGGCCACCACGTCGATGTCATCAGCGTCCACGGCCGGATACTGGTGGTGGCCGGACACGAAGGCCTCGACCACCTGACCATGTCCCACGATGAAGTAGCCGGCTGAGCGGGCCGCGGGGTTGGACATGCGCTGGTTCATCGAACCCGGGTTCTGGTCGAGTGCGCCGGTCCAGGTCGCCCTGGCCATAGGGGGGGCGTCGGCCGTGGTGTCGGCGGTGGTCGGGGTCTTCACCGTCCTCCGCGGCCAGTCCTTTGCCGGCCACGCCCTTACCGACGTCTCCACCGCCGGTGGTTCGGGAGCGCTCCTGCTGGGGGTCAGTCCCATCATCGGATTTGTCGGCCTGGGGATCATCGGGGCCGGAGTCATGGACGCCATCGGGGTCAGGCGCCTCCGCGGTCGGGATCTGGCCACTGGCATCGTGCTGGGAGCGTCGATAGCACTGGCGGCGCTGGTCCTCTACCTCGATTCCACCTCCCGGGCCACCACGGGAGCGACCCAGCAGATCCTCTTCGGATCCATCTTTACCATCCAGTCCTCGACCGTTCCTGTGGTGGTCGGGCTCGGACTGGCCGCCCTGGCCCTGGTCGCCACCCTCTACCGACCCCTCCTCCTCAGCACGGTGGGCCCGGAGATGGCCGCCGCCCGGGGTGTGCCCGAGCGGCTGGTCGGAGTCCTCTTCATGGCGGCCATGGCGGTGGCGGTGGGACTTTCGTCTCTGACCATCGGCGCCATCCTCTCCACCGCCCTGTTGATCGGCCCAGCGGCGGCCTCCATTCGTCTGACCCGACGGATCGGCTGGAGTCTGGCGCTGGCGGCGGTCCTGGGAGTGGCGGCCTGCTGGCTCGGAGTTCTCCTGGCCTATGACAGCTACTACTGGACCTCGGCCCACCGCGCCGTACCGGTCAGTTTCTTCATCGTCGCTCTCGTGTTCTGTTTCTACCTGGCCTCGGGGCTGGGCGTCCGGACCCGCCGCCACCCGGATGGCCGCCGCGCTGGCCCGGGTCCAGGGACACCAGTAGCCGGGGCCGGTGCCCTGACCACGCGCCCACCCGGGGCCTGACGATGTTCTCAAGTTTCATGACCAACGCCTGGACGGTGGCCACCATCGTTGCCGCCATCGCCGGAGTGGTCGGCTTCTTCGTGGTCCTCCGAGGCGCCGCCTTTCCGGCTCACGCCATCCCCAATGGCGCCTTTGCCGGTGCCGCGGCGGCCAACGTGTGGGGATTCGACCCCTTGGTCGGGCTGACCGTGTGTGCCGTCCTGGCGGCTCTCGGCATCGGCACCCTGGGCCGTCGGGGTCGTCATGACGTGGCCACGGCCCTTGCCCTGGTGATGATGCTGGCCGTCGGAGCGGTGTTCCTCGGGCTAAGTCAGGAGTACGAACCCGCCGTCTACTCGCTGTTGTTTGGTGAGGTCCTTGGCGTCAGCTCGAGCGAGTTGCTACCGGTGGCCGGCCTGGCCCTGATCTGCCTGGCCGCGGTCAGCGTTCTCTACCGGCCGCTGCTGCTGTCCTCGGTCGCCAGCGAGATGGGTGAGGCCAAGGGACTTCGGTCGTACTGGATCGACATGGCCTTCCTCATCGTCCTCGCCCTGGCTACGGCCATGACCGTGCCGGTGGTCGGCGCCCTGCTGATCTTCAGCCTGATGATCGGCCCACCCGCCGCCGCCCGGGCCTACACCGGGCGTCCCGGGCTGGCCATCCTCCTGTCGGTGGCCATCGCCCTGCTGACGGTGTGGTCCGCCATCGCCCTGTCCTACCTCTCCAACTGGCCCGTGGGCTTCTTCGTCGGCGTGACCAGCGCCCTCGCCTATGCCACCGGGCGAACCTGGAGCCGTTGGTCCCGCTCCAGGAGCGGAAAGGTCAGCTTCCCCCACTAGAGGTGATAGCGCCGCTGCCCGGAGCGAAGCCGGCCGCCTGGGGTGGGCTGAACACCTGTCCGGGAGCCGCCAACCCGGAGTTTCCGGCGGAGGTTCCCACCGATCCGGTCGTCTGGCCGTATGAACCGGTGGCCGCCGGGGTGGTAGCCAAGGCGGTGTTGTGGAACCCGTCGGTGGCCACCAGGGCGACCGTGACACCAAGGAGCCCGGAGGCGCTGAGTAAGCCGGTTACGAGGCGGGCACGACGGGCCGGATGTCGGCGCGGAGGTGCCGGTCGGAGGCCGGAGGGGTCGTTCAATGCATCAACTCCAGAAATCGGGGATGGCTCGATTCTCGGTTGGGTACCTGAGAGGAGGCTCGGACGACCCGGGGAGTGAGCTGTGTGAATCCCGCCAGTCCAGGCCACTTCTAGTGCAGAGCGACCAAGTCCCGCCCCACCGGGCTGGGGCCGATGAGCATCAGGGGTGTGATCGGTCTCGGCCGACCAGGTGGTCTCAGCGCTCGGCCGACGGCTCCTTTGGCAGGCCGAGGGCGCGCTCGCCGATGATATTGCGCTGGATTTGGCTCGTCCCGGAGAAGATTGTTCCCGCCCGGCTGGAGATAAACGTGGTCTGCCAGCGGCTGAGTGGGTAGTCGCCCGACCCTGCCGCTTCGTCCGCCACCATCCCGTCCGCTCCTAGGATCCCCACGGCTATCTCGCCCAGTCGCTTGTGGTACTCGGACCAGAACAGCTTGCTGACGCTCGCCTCCGGCCCCGGCTCTTTGTTGGCGGCCAGGGTGGCGAGCAGCCGGATGCCCTGGAAGCGCATCAACTCCACGTGGGTGTAGGCCCAGGCCAGCTCCTGACGGATCAGGGGTTCTGACTCCCTGTCCCGCTTCCGGGTTTCGTCCACCAGCTCCCAGAACTCCTTTTCGTAGCGCAGGTGCTGGGTGGTGGCACCCCCTCCCCGCTCGTTGCCGAGGGTGGTCATAGCCACCCTCCATCCATTGTTGAGTCCGCCGATGACGTTGAACAGCGGGGCCCGGGCTCCTTCGATGAACTCCTGGCAGAATCCCGAGGCTCCGCTGGGCTGGCGCAGCGGGCGCATTTCGATGCCGTTGTCCTTCAGGGGGGCCAGGACGTAGGAGAGGCCCTGATGCTTCGGCACGTCGGGATCAGTGCGGCAGAGGATGAAGATCATGTTGGCCAGGTGGGCCCCGGAGGTCCAGACCTTGGATCCGGTAATGACGACCTCGTCACCGTCCACCGCGCCGCGGGTTTCGACCCCGCCCAGATCGGAGCCGTGGTCGGGCTCGGAGAAGCCTTGGCAGTAGCGGTCCTCGCCCGAAATGATCCGGGGCAGGAAGTGGGCCTTCTGCTCCTCGGAGCCGTGCACGATGATCGACGGGCCGACCAGCGACTCTCCCATCCCCCGGGTCACCCGGGGGGCGCCGGCCCGGGCGAACTCCTCGTTGAGGATGGCCATATGCACTCCGCTCAATCCTCGTCCCCCGACCGACTCGGGCCAGTGGGGGCAGATCAACCGGGCTTCGAGCAGCCGCTGGCTCCAGGTCTCGTAGGCCTGGGCGGCATTGCCGGTCAGGGCGGCGGTGCCCATGTACATGGCCCGTTCGTCCAGATCCTCCAGGCCGTCGGGGCGGTTGGTCTCGATCCAGTCGCTGATCTCGCAGCGAAAGGCTTCGAACTCCGAGCCCAGGTCGAGCTTCATCCCGTCCCCCCTTACCGGCCACCTCTTGGGTAACTCCGACCTGGATGGTAGCCCTCGTGGATTCATTAGCCTGGGCCTGGATGTGCGGCAGATTCGCGGCCTTCAGCCCGACGGGAGACCTGCTCGAGCGCTTCGGTGCCGTCCCGGTCGATGGCGTTGCCGACCACGAGCCGTCCTGGAACGTGGCGCCCAGCCTCGAGGTGCGCACGGTGGTTGAGCGACGTCAACAGGGACGCCTGCTGGCCGGGATCCGCTGGGGCCTTCTGCCTCATTGGGCGGAAGACCCAAAACTGGGCAACCGCCTGACCGCCGCCCGGGCCGAGACGGCCGCGGTCCGGCCGGCCTTCCGCCAGGCCCTTTCCCGCCGACGGGCCATCGTCCCGGCCGATGGCTTCTATGAGTGGAAGCGGACGGACAACGGCACCAAGCGGGGCGGACGGCAGCCCTTCTGGTTCACCCGCCGGGATGGGGATGTGGTGGCCCTCGGGGCACTGTGGGAGACCTGGCGTGAATCCGAGGGGGAACTCCTGCGCACGGTCTGTCTCATCACCACCGCCGCCAACGCCGATATGGATGGCATCCATGACCGTATGCCGCTCATCCTGGAACCGGCCGATTG